>JDSH01000045.1_pt1 | contig 50467 bp, 77 predicted proteins | sample 199451 | NCBI WGS metagenome assembly JDSH01 (sample SAMN02584198, study PRJNA231836) | bioreactor metagenome | isolation source: continuous culture bioreactor electron acceptor NO2- transfer2 day 38 after... | place: Germany: Bremen | reverse complement strand
CCCCCCACTTGTCCCCCCCAAACTCAGTTCGGGGGGTTTCAGGGGGGGTTAGCGTTCAAACGCTCCATTTCCGCCAGCAGTTCTTCAGTTTTCGCTTCCATCAACGCTTTATCGCCACGGGCCTCAACATTCAGGCGAACCACCGGTTCGGTGTTGGACATGCGCAGGTTGAAGCGCCAGTTGTCGAATTCCACGCTCAGGCCGTCGACATGGCTGACGGATTTCGCACCCACGCCGTATTTGGCTTCGATGGCGGCGATGACTTTCGGGGGGGGTCGCTGATGGTGCGGTTGATTTCACCGCTGGCCGGGTAGGCTTCGATGCGGGCGTCGATCAGGGATGACAGGGTCTGGCTGCTCTGGCACAGGCGCTCGGCCACGAGCAGCCAGGGGGGGATCATGCCGCTGTCGCAGTAGGCGAAGTCGCGGAAGTAGTGGTGGGCGCTCATTTCGCCCCCCCCATAGACGGCGTCTTCGTCGCGCATTCTCTGTTTGATGAAGGCGTGGCCAGTCTTGCTTTCGATGGCTTCGCCGCCAGCAGCTTCAACCAGATCCAGCGTGTTCCAGGTCAGGCGGGGGGGATCGTGAATAACTTTGCCGCCACCGGTCTTGCGCAGGAACTGGTCCGCCAGCAGGCCGACGATGTAGTACCCTTCGATAAAGCGGCCGGTTTCGTCGAAGAAGAAGCAGCGGTCGTAGTCGCCGTCCCAGGCAATGCCCATGGCGGCGCCATTCTGGAGTACGGCATCGGCAGTCGCGGAGCGGTTTTCCGGCAGGATCGGGTTGGGCACACCATTCGGGAAGTGACCATCGGCTTCGTGATGAACCTTGATGAAGTCGAACGGCAGATGCTGTTCCAGTTCGTCGATCACCAGGCCAGCACCACCGTTGCCGGCATTACAGACGATGGTCATGGGCTTCAGTGAGCCTGCATCAATGTAGCCCAGCAGATGGTCAACGTACGCGCTCATTACTTCCAGGGTTTCGTATTTGCCCTGCTCTGCGGCGTCAGAGAACGGCTCCAGCACCCGGTCCCGGATGTCGTTCAGGCCGTTGTCCGAACTGATCGGCCGGGATTCCGGGCCCACCATTTTCATGCCGTTGTGGTCTTTGGGGGGGTTGTGGCTGGCCGTCACCATGATACCGCCGTCCATCTGGTAGTGACTGGTGGCAAAGTACACCTGTTCGGTGCCGCACAGGCCAATATCAAACACATCGGCGCCGGCCGCCATCAGGCCGGAGCTCAACGCTTCTGCTATTTCGGGGGGGCTGGACAGCCGGATGTCGTAACCGACGATGACTTTTTTGGCGCCGGTGATTTCAACGTAGGCGCGGCCGATTTTCTCAGCCAGGATTGGGTTTAGCTGGTCAGGTACTCGGCCACGCAGGTCGTAGGCTTTGAAGCAGGACAGGTCCATTTCAGTCTCCGGAGTGGTTTATTAACCGCGTTGGGCCAGAATATCTGGCCGATCTGGGCGACTATTCTACCTGTTTCGACAGGCAATCGGGGGGGAAGCACCCGGAAAAAGGCAGGGGGGGGAACAGAGTGAGAGAGCGCGCCACCGGCCCGCAGAGTGCGCCGGTGGCCGGAAAGCCGGGGGGGAGTTTACTCAGCAGCCGCGGACTGCAGCTGGATATAGTTCTGGATGCCCATCTGGGAAATCATTTCCAGCTGGGTTTCGAGCCAGTCGATGTGTTCTTCCTCGCTGTCGAGGATGCTCCGGAACAGTTCACGGCTGGTAAAGTCCTGAACCTGCTCGCAGTAGATGATGGCTTCTTTCAGGTCTGTGTGCGCGGTGTGCTCGAGCTTGAGATCGCACTCGATCATTTCCTGAACATTCTCGCCAATCAGCAATTTGTTCAGATCCTGCAGATTTGGCAGGCCCTCAAGGAAGAGAATTCGCTCGATCAGCTGATCGGCGTGTTTCATTTCATCGATGGATTCTTCGTATTCTTTCGCCGCGAGCTTGGTGATACCCCCCCAGTCTTTGTACATTCTCGAATGCAGGAAGTACTGGTTAATGGCCGTCAGCTCGTTGGCGAGGACCTTGTTCAGATGCTGGATGACTTTTTTTTGTCGCCTTTCATAACTGGATTCCTTGTGTCGCGAAAGCGTTAACTCACAAGGATAGTCGGTTTAACGGCAATAAAAAATCACGGATGTGAAAGAGGTGCAATTGCAATATGTGGACAGGCCCGCCTGGTCAGGCGGGTTGCGCCAGCATGTTGGCGAGCGCCATATAATCCGGTGACCGGGACTCTTTCAGAATTTCCCGGGCAGTGCAGGCGCAACGACCACACTGACGGCCGACGCCAAGTTCCTTGCCGAGCTGGCGCATGGAACTGACACCGCTTTCAGCGGCTTCGCGGATTTCTCTGTCTGTTACCCCCCCGTAACACAGGCAAACGTACATAGGGCGCTCTCACTAACAGCACTAAAGTTAGTGATAATTATTGTTATTAACAAACAGGATTGCAACCCTTTTGCAGTCAGTTTTTGTAGTAAAAAGTGACTATTCGCATTCTCGCGTTAAGTTCCGGGCCCCCGGCCGCTGTGACCACCACATTATCTTCAATCCGGATTCCACCACAGCTCTTCAGTTCATCAATCAGCGCCCGGTTCAGATACTGGGCTTCAGGCCCGTTCAGCAAAGGCTCCAGCAGCGATGGAATAAAATAGAGCCCCCCCGGCTCGATGGTGACCACCATGCCGGCTTCCAGGGTGCGGGTCAGGCGCAGGAACGGCGCATCTTCCGGGGGGGACGGCGCCGGTTTGCCGGCGACATCGTGCACCTGAATGCCCAGAAAATGCCCTATGCCATGGGGGGGAAAGAACGCCCGGGTAATGCCCTGCTCCACCATGGTTCATCCGCTAAACCGGACACCAGCCCCCCCGAAGCTGATAGCAGGGCCGCAATGCCCAGGTGAGCCTTGCGGTGAATGTCCACGTAGTCCACGCCGGGCGACACCATCTCGCATAGCCGCAGCTGCAGTTTCTCCAGCCCGTGAACCAGCGCGGTGAATCTCGGCTCATCCGGCCCGGCGGTGGTGCGGGTTATATCTGAACAGTAGCCACGGTAGCGCACCCCCCCGGCATCAATCAGCAGACTGCGGGGGGGCCCGCGGGGGGGTGGCTGCAGGTCGTAGTACTGGTAGTGCAGTGTGCCGGCATGTTCGTTCAAACCGATGATGCTGTGATAGGGTGCCTCCACTTCCCGCTGGCCGGTGGCCTGCTGGTAGGCGAGACTGATACCGAATTCGCTGTCGCCGGCCAGAAACGCCTCTCTGGCCGCCCTGTGACCGGCCAGGGCAATCCGGTTAGCGTGTGCCAGGCATTCAATTTCGTACGGAGTTTTGTGCACGCGGGTTTCTTCCACGGCTGCCACCAGTGCCGCCGGGTTATGATCTCCCGGCACGCCTTCTAGCACCAGCGGATCACCGATTATCGCCAGCCTCCCCCCCGGGCTATCTAGCTCCGGGGGGGCGCCAGCCTGCTGCCGGCTGCGAACGTCTACAACCTCCAGCCAGGGCTCTTCAGCCATCACCGGGTTGGCGTGCCAGAAGTCCACCGGCTGGTATAGCCAGAGCACCGGTTTCTGGCCGGGCCGAACCAACAGCCAGCTGTGCTCCTGGCCAGCCAGCCCGGTCCAGTGCAGAAACGGGCCGAAGCCCTGGAATACATAGGCCTGATCATCCCGATACCGGTAGGCGCCGCGCCCGAGGCAATCAGCAGGCTGTCATAACCGTGGTCAGCCATGGCCCGTTCGTACCGGTTCTGCAGCTCACGGATGTGGGCAGGCTGCAGGTCGAGGATGTCGTGATTTGGCATATCAGGTTTCCAGTTGTTTCCAGAGATTCAGTATGTCGTCTGAGCGGGCGTCACTCAGGCGGATCAAACGTATTTCCAGCGGTACGTCCCAGCGCTCATCACCAGCCCGTACCAGGCGACCGAACTGTTCGCTTTTTTCCGTCATCCGCTTGGGCAGCCAGCCCATGCCGAAGCCCTGTTTGACCAGGGCCTTGATGCTCGCGGACTGGGTATTCTCGTTCAGTGGCAAAAGATTCGCCGGCAGCTTGCCGCGTTGCAGATGCCCGTCGATAGCCGACTGCAAAAAACCACGGCTGTGGTAGGCAATCAGGGGGGGCACAGGCTGTTCATCGGTGCCTGGCAACCGGTAACGGGGGGGCTCGCCCTGCTCATTGGCGATACTGACCGGCACCAGTGCTTCCCTGCCGATCGTCTGCCACTGAAACTTGTCACTGGCCAGGCGATCTCCCCCCCAGGGCAAATCCGGGTGCCAGTAACACAACACCAGGTCACATTCGCCGCTTTCCAGGGCATCCAGAAACTGCTCCCCCCCCACCCAGTTGGTGGCGGTCAGGTTCAGCTGAAGGCGCTCGGCAATGCCCATCTCCGTCGCCCAACCCTGATAAAAATGTGAAAACAGCCCCCCCTGAGTAGAACCAACGCTGATGCGGGCAGACGCTTCCGCATCCAGAGCGGCTATCCGGTCCCGGGTGTCCCGGACCTCCCGGGTGATGCGTTCACACAGTTCCTGAAACACTTCTCCGGCCGGGGGGGTCAGGGACAATGGCAGAGTCTGCCGATTGATCAGGGTGGTGCCCATGGATTCCTCCAGCAGCTTGATGCGCCGGCTGAACGTAGGCTGGCTCACGTGCTGCTGTTCGGCAGCCCGTGAGAAGTGGCGCGTGCGGGCAAGCGCCAGAAAGTCTTCCAGCCAGCGTATTTCCATGGGAACCCCCCCTGAGGTTTGGCAATGATCACAACCGGTACGTTGCTGCAGGCATGATAGCCTATGCGCGCCCGGCCGTTACAAACGCCCTTCCTCAACGGCGTGACAGGCCACCTGCGCCCCCCGCCGTCGGTGGCGATCAGCTGTGGAACTTCCTGCCGGCAACGCTCATTGGCATAGGGGGGGCAGCGGCCGTGGAACACGCACCCCCCCGAGGCAGATTCACCGGCGTGGGCACCTCGCCCTGAAGGCGAATGTGATTGGGCCGGTCATCCTCGAGTTTCGGGATGGCCGACAGCAACGCCTGGGTATAGGGATGCCGGGGGGGCATGGCGAACAGGGTTTTGGTGTCTGCCAGCTCACACACCCGGCCCAGGTACATGACGGCCACCCGGGTACCGAAGTGTTCTACCACCGCGAGATCGTGGGTAATGAACAGGTAGGTCAGACCACGGCTTTCCTGGGCATCCATCAACAGATTCAGCACCTGGGCCTGGATAGACACATCCAGGGCCGAGATGGGCTCATCGGCAACGATAAATTCCGGGTCCACCGCCAGGGCGCGGGCAATGGCAATCCGCTGGCGCTGACCACCGGAAAACTCGTGGCCAAAGCGACTGCCCCCCCAGTCCGGGTCGATACCCACCGAATGCATCACTTCGTGAATCTTGTCCCGCACCTGAACCGGGGGGGACCAGTCCGGATGGTGGAAACGGATCGGCTCTTCCAGGGTCTGCTGAATCGTCATTCGCGGATTCAGGGAAGCATAGGGATTCTGGAAGATCATCTGCATCTTGCGGCGGTAGGGCAGCGCAGCCTTACCTTCCAGATTATCAATCCGCTGGCCGCCATAGTGGATCTCTCCAGCGCTCGGCGAGAGCAACCCCCCCATCACGGTGCGGGCGACGGTGGATTTGCCACAACCGGACTCACCGACCACACACAGGGCCTCGCCCTTCTGCACCTCCAGGTTCACACCGTTGATGGCGTGCACCGCTTCCTGTTTACGGCGCAAACGCCCACCTTCAAACCGGAGCTGCTCAAGGAAGCTGCCGGACAGATCAAAACGTTTTTCCAGACCGCGGATACTTACCAGAGGGGGGGAGGTCATGATTCGGCCTCCTGCATGCGTTTCTCCTGCTCAATCAGGTTGGCAACTTCGTAACAGGCGACGTCAACGTTGCCGGAACGCACATATTCCGGCATGGCGCGCTTGCACTGGTCGGTGGCGAAGTTACAGCGGGGGGGATGGAACGGACAACCCGAAGGCACATTCTTCAGGATGGCATGGAGCCAGGTATCTGGAACAGCCGCGCACCCGGTTCACCCATCTGGGGGGGCAGCGCGTTGATCAGCCCCCCTGGGTGTAGGGATGCTGGGCATCATTGATGATTTCCCGGGTCGGCCCTGTTCGATGATCCGGCCGGAGTACATGACCAGCATGCGCTGGGTCACCTGCGAGACCACCCCCCCGAGATCGTGGGTGATCAGCATCAGCGCCACGTTTTCCTGCTCACACAGGTTCAGCAGCAGGTCCATGATCTCGGCCTGGATGGTCACATCCAGGGCGGTCGTGGGCTCATCGGCAATAATGATTTCCGGGTCCAACAGCAGGGCGATGGCAATGATCACTCGCTGGCGCATGCCCCCCCCGACAATTCATGGGGGGGATACTGGTCCAGCCGCTTTTCCGGCGAGGGAATCTGCACTTTCTGCAGGCGATCCAGAGCAATGGCCCTCGCCTCTTTCTTGCTGATCTTCCGGTGTGCCAGGATCGCCTCCACCATCTGGGTGCCGATGGTGAGCACCGGGTTCAGGGTCATCATCGGATCCTGGAAAATCATGGCGATGCGGTTGCCACGGATTTTGCGCAGCTCCCGCTCGCTCATGGCGGCCAGATCTTTGCCTTCAAACAGAATCTGGCCACCGGCGATATAACCGGGCTTGGCAATCAGGTTCAGGATAGAGAAGGCCGCCACTGATTTGCCGGCACCGGATTCACCCACCAGGCCCAGCCGCTCGCCCTTGTCCAGGCTGAAACTGATACGACGCAGGGCGGTCAGATCGCCACCGCGCACCGCGAAACGTACATCCAGGTTTTTCACTTCCAACAGTGCCATGGTGTTACCCCCTTATACAGCCGTGGGTTCATCACATCCCGCAACCAGTCACCCAACAGATTGATGACCAGCACGAGCACCACCAGCACCAGGCCGGGGGGGATCAGGGTGATCCACCAGGAACCGCTCTGGATGTAGTCAAAACCGGATTTGATCAACGAACCCAGTGACGGCTGGGTTTCCGGCATGCCAAGGCCGAGGAACGACAGCGCCGCTTCGGAGATAATGGCATTGGCAATCTGTACCGTGGCAATCACAAAAATGGGCGACAGGGTATTGGGCAGGATGTGCCGGAACATGATGCGTGGCGTACCGAACCCCCCCATCACCTTGGCCGCGTCCACATACTCCTTTTTCTTCTCCGCCAGCACCGAGGCCCGCACGGTACGGGCAATCTGCGGCCATTCCGCCACGCCGATGATGAAGATCAGCATGTAGATGGCAATCTCACCGAACATCAGGTTGCCAAAACTGGCTTGAACACCGCGCGACAATGATCGCCACCATCAGGGTAGAGAACGACAGCTGCACGTCGGCAATGCGCATCAGGATGGCATCAACCTTACCGCCAGATAGCCGGCCAGCAGGCCAAACAGGATACCCAGCGCCGCCTGCAACACCACGGCACCAAAGCCAATCATCAGCGACACCCGGGTGCCGTAAAGTATGGTGGAGAGCAGATCCCGGCCCTGGGCATCCGTTCCCAGCGGGAACGCGGGATCAGCGCCGTCCAGGCCCACCGGTGGAAGCTCGGAGTTCATGATGTTGATCTGCGCCAGATCATAGGGATCGGCGGGCGCCAGCAGGGCGCAAACACCGCCGCCAGCACCATGGCCAGCAGCACCAGAAAGCTCGCAATCGCTACCTTGTCGCGTTTGAAGCTGTACCAGAAAAAGGACTCGCGGAAGCGGTCCCAGCGGGAAACCGTTGCCGTTGTCATGCTTTCTTACCTGTCAGTTTGACGGTGGGATTGACCAGTCCGTAGATCAGGTCCACCAGTGTGTTGGTCACCACAAAGATCAGGCCCACTACCATCAGGTAAGCCACAATCAGGGGGGGAATATCGCTGCGGGTGATGGCCTCCAGGAACATCAGGCCCAGACCCGGCCACTGAAACACCGTCTCGGTCAGGATGGTGTAGGCCACCATAATGCCGATCTGTACGCCACCCACGGTAATCACCGGCAGCATGGTGTTCTTCAGGGCATGCAGGAAATTGATACGGCCCGCGCTCAAACCCTTGGCCCGGGCATAGCGGATGTAATCGCTTTGCAGAACCTCCATCATCTCTGCCCGGATCAGGCGGATAAACAGAGGCAGCATAATGGACGCCAGCGACACGCAGGGCAGCACCAGATGGGCCAGGCCTTCGCTGGTAAACAGGCCGGATTCCCAGGTGCCGAACAGGTGCACCAGGTCATCACCACGGCCATAGGACGGCAGCCCACCTTCGGTGGTAAAGAAATCGTTGAGCCACTGGCCCCCCCAACCGGTATCGGCCGGAAACCAGTTGACCGTCACACCAATGGAGAACAACTGAATCAGAACAATGGCCGTGAGAAACACCGGTATGGAAATACCGACCGTACTCACGCCCATGAAGAATTTGGACAGCCAGGCCTGGGGGGGCCGGATGGCGGCGTACACGCCAATGGGGGGGACCGACAGGAAGATGATGATCAGACTGGCGCCGATCACCAGTTCCAGGGTGGCTGGCAGATGTTCGGCAATCACTTCCAGCGCCGGCTTGCTGTAAAAATAGGAATTGCCCAGGTCGCCCTGTATGGCATTACCCGCAAACCGCAGGTACTGGACCAGGAAGGGGGGGTCGTTCAGCCCCCCCAGCTCCTCACGAATGGCTTCCCGCTCTTCGGCAGAGACGGACATGCCCACCATTTCCTGAAGCGGGTCCCCCCCGAGGCCATCCTGAATGGCAAAGGCGATGATGCTGATCACAAACATGACCAGCAGCGCCTGGGATATCCGCTGAACCAAAAACGCTAGCATGAAGGATTTACCGTTGATGAATACGTGAAAGCCTCTCTCCCGCACCGGGAGAGAGGTTGGGTCTCAGGGAGCACGCTCCCCCCCTTATTCGATAACCAGATCGCCCAGGTAGGGGGGGAAGTTCATGACATTGAGCACCGGCTCGATGTTCACGCCCTTGCGGGAGGCCCAGGCCAGGTCCTGCCAGTGCAGCGGTACGAAGGCTGCGTCGTCGTACAGACGCTGTTCCACTTCCTGCAGCATGGCCGCACGCTTGTCCAGGTCTGTCTCCACGTTGGCTTTTTCCACCAGGGCATCGATTTCCGGGTTGCAGTAGTTGCCGGCGTTGTACTGGCCATCACCGCTGTCAGCATCCGGGCAGAAGGTGAGGAATTCATAGAAGTTGGCCGAATCCTCGGTGTCTGCGTGCCAGCCAATCAGCATCATATCGGCGGCACGGTTATCATACTCCGGCCAGTACTGGGCTTTCGGCAGGGTTTTCAGGTCCACCTTGATGTTGATGCGCGCCAGCATGGCGCCGCTGCCTGCGCGATCTTGTCGTCGTTCACGTAGCGGTTGTTGGGGGGGGCCATCATGGTGATGGTAAAGCCGTCCTCATAGCCGGCTTCTTTCATCAGCTGCTTGGCTTTCTCAACATCGAAGCGAGGCTTCAGGTTTTCGTTATGGCCCTGGTAACCCGCTGGCGACATCTGTGCTGCCGGCGTGGCAAAGCCTTTCATGATCTTGGCAGCAATACCTTCCTGGTTGATGGCGTAGGCGATGGCCTGGCGAACTTTCGGGTTCTTGAAGGCTTCAACCCGCTCCTGATTCATATGGAACAGGATGATACGGGTGCCGCTCATGGTCACCAGTTCGCTGTTGCGGTCGCGCTTGATGCGGTCCAGATCATTGGGTGGAACCGGAGCGATGAAGTCGACACCGCCAGACAGCAGGGCGGATACCCGGGTAGCGTTTTCCTTGATGGGAGTCAGCACGATCTTGCCCACGTTGCCCGGAGACTCAGTATCCCAGTAATCATCGAAACGCTCGAACTCGACACGCACGCCCTGTTTACGCTCGGTTACCGTGTAAGGACCGGTGCCGGACAGGTTCTCGGAAGCGAAGGAGTTGCCGTGCTTGAGGATGGCGTCCTTGTCTTTGCCATCTTCGGTCTGGCCGGAATAGAACTCACTGTCCAGCGGGAAAATGTAGGTGGCGGTGTTCAGCAGCAGAGGGTAAGGCTCGCTGGTGACCAGCTCGAAGGTGTAATCGTCGATCACATTGATGGCGCTGAAGGGTTTGAAAATCGCCTTGAAGTCCTGGCTTTCCTTCAGTCGCTCAAAGGTGAACTTCACGTCGGCCGTGGTCAGTTCGTTACCGGAATGGAACTTCACACCCTCGCGCAGCTTGAAGCGCATGGTTTTGTCGTCCACACGCTCCCAGCTTTCTGCCAGGCGCGGCTCGAAACCCAGATCTTTGGTCCAGCGCAACAGCGGATCAAAGGTCATGTGAGACAACTGCAGAATGCCGCCAGACAACTGCTCATGAATATCGAGGGTAACTGGATCGGCGTCGTACGCCATTTTCAGTTCTTTGGTCGCATCGGCTGCCAGGGCCAGAGGCGCAGACGCCAGGGCCATGGAGCCAACAAAAGCTGTCAGTATTTTTTTCATCGCGTTTTCCGTCGCTGTTTTAGGAATTTTCACGGAACATCGGTGCAGGACGGCACCGATTGCCTGGCAAACAAGCTAGTCTCGGAAAACCCTTACGGCAATCGAAATTGCAACATGGACCTATTCGTATGGTGAATGACCCAAAAAGCAGCAGCCTCAGAACGGAAAGACAAAAGGCAAAAACAGCGCCGTAAACACACCCGTCAATCCCATCCCCCCCAGGGAGGCAAAAGCGCCCGCCGTGGGGGGCTGATCTCAAACGCCCGGGCAGTGCCAATGGCATGACCATTAAGCCCCCCCAGGGCAAAACCCACCATCCGGTCATCGGAAATCTTCATCCATTTGGCACCCCCCCAGTCCACAAATACCGAGCCAGTACGCCGGTAATCAGCAGACCGCCGAGGGTGAGTGCAACCGAGCCACCCAGCTGTTCCGCAATACCCATGGCAATGGGCGCGGTAACCGACTTCGGCGCCAGCGACGCCAGTATGGAAAGCGGAGCGTCCATCAGCCAGGCAATACCCACCGCATAGACAGCCGCCAGACTGGCCGCCAGTGGCAAGGTGCACAGAATTGGCCGCCAGAGCGCGCGAATATGGTGCATCTGCTGATACAAAGGCACACCCAGGGCCACCGTCGCCGGGCCCAACAATACCGTTAACCAGCGCGCCCCCCCCTGCTGATAGGTTCATAGCCAATACCACTGGCCGCCACCGCCGCCGCCAGAATCACCGCCGCATCAATACCGGCGGCATCCACAGGGGGGGGCGTCCCACCTTCGCGAACAACCAGTTTGCCGCCATAAACGCCGCCAGCGTCAGGGCAATGGAAAGCATCGGGCCTGTGGTCCAGACCAACAGCAATTCCTGCATTCGTCCGTTGAACTCAGTCATGACTGTGCCCCCCCCGGGTGCGATCTCCCGCTGTTTTCTTCATCAGCCACAGCGTGGTCACGGAACTCAGCAAGGTACCCGCAACCAAAGCCACTGCAACGGAAAACCAGTGGCCCGCAAAGCGATCGGCAATAAAGAACACCCCCCCGACAACACCCGGTGAAATCAGCAGCACCAGCACCGAGATCAGCCCGCGACTGGCTTCCGCCAACTGATCACTGACCCGCCCCCCCCTCAACATCAGAGTGGCCGTGACCATCACCATCCCCCCCAGCACGCCACCACTGATGGGCAGGCCGACCAGTACCCGCAATGCCTCACCCAGCAGAAAAAAAACACCACCAGAACCAGAAAACCCCCCCGCAACAACACCATGCTGCTATGCCCCCCCGCCACGCTCAATATGCTCTACACTAACGCCCTGACCCGCCCAAAGACCACAGGACTATTCATTCAATGGCACTGAAAGCCACCATCTTCAAAGCCACCCTCCATATCGCCGATATGGACCGGCACTACTACGCCGACCACCATCTGACCGTTGCCCGCCATCCCTCTGAAACCGACGAGCGGATGATGATCCGGCTGCTGGCCTTCGCCTCAACGCCAACGATAACCTGGAATTTACCAAAGGCCTGAGCACAGACGACGAGCCGGAACTCTGGCAAAAATCCCTGACCGGAGACATCGAACTCTGGGTGGAACTGGGCCTGCCCGAGGAAGACCGCCTGCGCAAGGCCTGCAACAAGGCCAACCAGGTCATTCTCTATACCTACGGCGGGCGTGCGGTGCCGGTGTGGTGGGACAAGCACCATAACAAGCTGGAAAGATTTAGCAACCTTACTATTGTCGACCTTCCGGCAGAAGGAACAGCCGCACTGGCGGCCCTGGCAGAACGGTCCATGACCTTGCAGGTAAGCATCCAGGATGGCGAAGTGACCATCAGCAACGAGCAAAATCTGGTCAACCTGACGCCAGACCAGCGGCTACCTCGAATCTGAACGAAACGCTTAATGGCCGGGGGGGCTGGACAGAAGCCGCCGGCACACGTAAGATTGCGCACTCGAAATTGACGAGCACTCGTTATTTCGAATGCGCCCGTAGCTCAGCTGGATAGAGCGTTGCCCTCCGGAGGCAAAGGTCATAGGTTCGAATCCTATCGGGCGCGCCATTATTTTCAAAGGCTTGCGTGAGAACGCAGGCCTTTTTTGTGTGTGGCCAAATGGTGCATTACTGGTGCCCAGCGGCTTTAGGCCCCCCCACGTTACTCTCCTAGCAGAGAGAGACCCTTTCACGGATTTCAATACATCACCTCTTTGACACAGCCACTCTTCGTTTTCGAAACCATCGGTCGCAATGAAGACATTCGGGCAAGGTGATCAAGGCAGATGGAATGGCCTTCGCTTGAGAATATGGCAGGTCAGGCGTTGTCGGGTATCTCGATCGTGAATTTTTGGCTCAACTAGTTAAAACTACTGCTTGGCCCATTTCTCCACATGGTTGTACGATAATCAGCACACTCTTTCCCTTATAAGGTATTTGTCCAATGCGCTATTGATGCCGCCGTTGTTGTGACGGCCAATCTCCACCAGCCCCCCCCAGTAGCAGGGGGGAGTTCTTGGCATCTTTGGAATAGAGCATGACGAATCCTCATCTCGTACTGAAAAACGTATCCCACGTTCTGTCAGACGGCAGAACTCTTTTCTCCGGCCTTCACGAGCAGTTCGATATGCGCTCAACAGGACTGGTCGGACGCAATGGTGTCGGTAAAACTCTGCTGGCACGAATCCTGGCTGGGCTGTTACAACCAACCACCGGCCACTGCCAGTGCTCCGGCAGCGTGCATTATCTCGCCCAGCAAGTGGTGCACCCTGATGGTTCTACAGTGGCCGAGTTGGCGGGGGGGGTAAAGCACACGCTGGATGCGCTAGCACGTATTGGGTCAGGCAGCACAGCACCGGAGGATTTCGATGCCGTAGGCGATCACTGGGACATACACCAGCGACTCCGCTATGAACTTGAGCGCAATAACTTGAGCCACCTTGAAACAGATACGCCTGCCAGCATCCTGAGCGGCGGAGAGGCAATGCGAATTTCCTTGATTGGTGCCATGCTCTCGGATGCAGACTTCCTGATTCTCGATGAGCCGAGCAACCATCTCGACCGACCAAACCGAAAGGCGCTGATCAAACAATTACAACGCTGGCCGCGTGGGCTGATCGTGATCAGCATGATAGACAATTGCTGAAGTCCATGGAGCGCATCGTGGAATTGTCTTCCCTTGGGCTGCAAAGCTATGGAGGCAACTACTCATTTTACGCTGAGGCTAAGGCACACGAACGACAGAACGCTCTGCAAAACCTGAGTGAGCGCAAACTTGAACGCCAGCGGCAGGAACAGGCGATGCGGAAGCAGCGTGTACGGCAGGAACAACGGCAAGCACGCGGTAACCGGCGAGGCAAAGAGGCCAATCAAGCAAGATTCTGTTGGATCGTCAGAAAGAGCGCAGCGAAACATCGTCAGGCGCGCTGCGCCAGAAACAGGCCTCCAGCCGGGCACAACTCAACCAACGCGTGCGTGAAGCCTCACAGCAAGTTGAAGATGAGCCACAAATAACCCTGCATGAGATACCAACCAAGCAGGCCGCAAAGCGGCGCGTGGCCGAACTGAATGACGTGGTGCTACCGTACGTATCGGGAGCAAGCCAAACCATCAACCTGGTCTTGGGTGGAACACAGCGCATAGGTGTAGTCGGCCCGAACGGTTGTGGCAAATCCACGTTGCTTAAAGTGATCTCGGGCCTGGTTTCGCCTTTGGCTGGGGGGGTATCCAAGGTAACGTCGGAGAGCGCGTATCTCGATCAGAGATTAGAAAATCTGAACCCAGAGAGTACGGTTCTGGAACAGTTACGATTAGCCAATCGCAAAGCTGACGACGGGGGGGACCTACGCATGCGCTTGGCGCAACTGGGACTTGACGCGCAGAAGGTAGTGATACCCAGCGGCTCGCTGAGCGGCGGTGAGCGTCTAAAGGGAGCTCTCGCTTGCATACTCTACGCCGATTCACCACCGCAACTGCTGTTACTCGATGAACCGAATAACCACCTTGATTTGCCCTCAGTACAGGCATTGGAACTCATGTTGCGTAGTTACCATGGCACGTTGATCGTGGTGTCGCATGATGACACATTTCTGGAAAACCTCGAACTAACAGATCGCTTGCTTGCTACTGAAAACGGCTGGAGTTTGGAGCCACTTTGACGGAAATGTCGCGTTTCCCATGATAAACCATAGCTGCCGTTGCCCTACTGGAATCTACTTCTGAATGCCATCCCACATATCAACCAATTAACCCCCCCAATATCCAGAGAAAATTGCCATTAGTTGGCAAGCAATTACCGCTTGGGTTGACTGTCCACCAAAGTCACTAAATAACCAACTGAAATCAGCAGCCAAACTAAACAATGCCTATGGTGTTTAGGCGTGTCTTTTTAACTACCCCCCCGATCAAGTGCTTTAGGTAGGGTTCGGTGGGAGTTAGTTTGTAGTTGCCCTCCCCCCCTGTGGCCTGCATCGAACAGCTTGATCGGGCGCCCTCCCCCCCCAATGACGCGACATGCGCCCGGCCCGTTTTGCTTTCTTCTCTCTGACGTCTCGAATAGTGAAGAGTTCAGCCATCAATTCAATGGCGGTTTTTCCCATCACCGAGTCCATGGCGATCGGGATACAACAGGTCTAGAGCCCTAAAAAAAGAGCACGAGAGCAAGAATCGGATGTTTCGAGCTCGGATTACCCTCTAGGGTGAAGCCTCGATACTTTGACCGGGGGGGAATGCCAGCAGCCATGACACACTCGATAAACACCTCAATGGGTGGCCGTGAATGGACAATGCTTGTTTCGCTGTCAGTTCTCTGGGGGGGTGGTTCGTTTTTCTTTGTAGGTGTGGCTGTCGCGGACTTACCACCACTCACGATAGTAACCCTCAGGGTTTCTCTCGCTGCCATTTTGCTATGGACGACGGCAATAGTAAGGGGGGACTGCGTCCGCCAAAAGGATTAAAAATATGGGCAGCTTTTTTGGGAATGGGGGGGCTACTGAACAACGTTATCCCGTTTTCCCTGATCGTGTGGGGGGGCCAAACACAAATTGCATCTGGACTTGCGTCGATTCTCAATGCAGCAACTCCGATATTTACGGTGGTAGTCGCCGGTATCTTTCTGCCCGACGAACGCGTCACGCCGCGAAGGGTGCTGGGCGTAACGGTTGGATTCCTCGGCGTTGTTTTGATGATAGGGCTACCAGCGATCAACGGTACAGGTGTGCTGGCGCATTCCGCCGTTATTGCCGCAACTCTGTCTTACGCATTTGCTGGCGTGTTTGGGCGCAGATTTAAGAAAATGGGCGTAAACCCACTCGTAAGCGCAGCCGGCCAGGTCACCGCATCGTCGCTGTTTTTGGCGCCTGTCGCTTTAACCGTTGACGGTCCGATTAATCTCGCCGATCTGAAGTTGACGGTTCTAGGTTCAGTTATGGGGGGGCTTGCAGTGTTTTCAACAGCCATCGCTTATGTCCTGTATTTCAGGATTCTGGAATCGGCTGGAGCAACCAATCTCCTGTTGGTTACCCTACTGGTGCCTGTTTCGGCAATCCTCCTGGGTTCATTGTTTTTAGAAGAGGAACTGAGGACTGTTCATTATCTGGGAATGGCTATGATTGCTGCGGGCCTATCAGTCATCGATGGCAGGCTTTGGCATCGTTTCAAAAACAAAAGACACTAGAGCGCTTTACGCCGGAATATACTCGGTGCCTTGAACACGTTGAAAAGGAGATTCTCGATGACCGACTCGAAATTCGACTCTTCCATTACTGCCCAGCACCAACCCGTGGCAATGCCGGTTTTCTGCTTGGCACTGGGAGTGATCGCATTTTTGGTTTCATGGTTAGCGGCAGATGCTCCGGGCCAAGGGCTAGCGATGTTAGGAATAATGATTGCCTACGCATCACTTTTGCGATTTGGGCAGCGCTATGAGGCTGTCCAAGTACTTAGTCAATACCCAGAGAAAGATGAACGACATAAGCTGATTCAGCAGCGAGCCCTGGCGGTCGCTTACTATGCAGTTGCTGCTGTCGCACTGATTGGCTTTATCTGGGAGCTCGCGAACGGAACCACCGGCACCTTCGCGTTGATCTGTTTCGTCGGTGGAACCACCCACATCCTTGCCACGGTGATTCTGCGTTGTCGGATATAGATCGGAAAGATGTGATGACAGAGACGCTATCGGCCTATCTGCGTAATGTGGATTACCCGGAAGCCGCAACCATCCGTCTGCATTACCTGAGAGTGAAGCCCAATACTATTAGCCACCGCCCTGAGAACCGCTTGAGGGAATAATGGAGTACCTGGAAATCGACCCGAAAGACGCCCCCCCGGTGCCACTTCTATTGGAGGCCGACCCATCGGAGATGGTTGATTAAATCATATTTACCAAATTCGTGGTGCTATGCAGCTAAATCAAATGATGAAATTGTTGGCGTGTGCATTGTAAAAAGCAGGGGGGGCAATGAAACGGCTGAAATATTGAATATAGCCGTGGACCCTAACCATCAAAAAGCAGGTATTGGAACCCATCTTCTGAGTTTTGCTTTAAAGAAGTTAATTGGTAAGAGAATCCAGCGGGTGGAATTAGGCACAGGTACATTTGGGCACCAGCTCGCCTACTATCAAAGACTTGGCTTTCGCGTGGAATCCGTAGTTAAAAACTTTTTTATAGAAAACTATGAAGAACCTGTATTCGAACGTGGCATACAGCATAAAGACATGCTGAAGCTCTAAATCAATATTGACCCAGATAGCGATGGATAACATCTTTGCACTTCACGGAGAAGGGCTCACACCACGCAGACGCCCGGGGGGGTCGGGTTCACGACTAAATCAGGGATACAAATATGGAAAACCGTTACGGAAAGCTGGCCTCCCGGGTCTACCACCTGGACAAGCCTGTAGGCCGCTCCTTTGGTGATATCGAATTCTATCAGGATCGCCTCAAATGTTGTTCCGGTCCCATACTGGAACCTGCGGTCGGCAATGGGCGGGTGTATATACCGCTTCTGGAAGCCGGATTTCACATTGAGGGATTCGATGCTTCGGACGACATGCTAGATTACTGTCGAAGTGAATCCGAGACTCGCAATCTTTCTCCCACGCTGAGCTGTCAAACATTCAGCGAGTTCCGGTCGACGACAGTGTTCGACGCGATCATCATGCCCGCAGGGTCCTTCCAACTGGTCACTCAAGTCGATGCTGCCCGAGAACTACTACGCAAGTTTTATGACCACCTTGTTCCCGGGGGGGGCAGACTGATTCTGGACATCGACAACATGAAAGGCCTCATGGAGACGTCAGGGACCATGCGCCGTTGGCAACACTCTGAACGCGAACTACTGACCCTGACAGGGAGCCCGCCAGAGATCGATTATGTGCACCAAACATCCCTCTCAATTCTGCGGTACGAGCACTGGAAAGATGGCGCTCTAGTGGCAACCGAAATAGATCTTTTTCATCTGCGGTGGTGGGGGGGCATTAACGAGCTGACTCTTGCACTGAAGGACGCGGGCTTCCATAACGTTTCGGTTTCGGGCGATTACCGCCCAGGCAAGCCACTAACCAACGAGGACCTGGTCTTCAGCTTTGAGGCTCAGCGGCCGTTATAAACCAGCTCTTATGTGTCCCCCCCCGACCAAACCGGCAGCGACGTAGGCAATTAGTTTTCAATCACCCGCCTTTCCTGTTACTCACCTTTCCGCACCACCGGGGGGGGCACAAAAGCCCCCCCCACCGGCATCACCGGCCCGCTATACACTTCGATATCAACAAGGCAAGACATCGCACTGGCCCCCCCTGAGCCAAACGTGAGGTTCCCTCATCCCGAGTGAGGACATTGGGATTGCCATGCAAACAGGAGAGATCTGCCATTCCCTCAGTGGGTGGGTCATACCAGGCGCCGGTACTCAATTGCAGAACACCCGGGCGAACCTCATCGCTGATCACTGCGGTGCAGAGGCAGGCACCGCGAGGACTAAACAGACGGACCAGACTTCCGTCGTTTATCCCTCTTTCCGCCGCATCCTGCGGGTGAATCACCACCGGCTCACGGCCGTTGATCTTCGATGCCCGGCTATAGGAGCCGTGGTCCAGTTGCGAATGCAGTTTGTTCTTTGGTTGGTTTGAAATCAGGTGCAGCCGGTATTTGCCGGAAGTCTGACCGGCCCACTCGGCCGGCTCCCTCCAGAATGGAAATCCCGGACACTCCTCGTAACCAAAAGCGGCGACCTGCTCTGAGTAGAGTTCGATTTTTCCGCTCGGCGTCTTCAGCGGATAACGAACCGGATCGTCCCGAAACCGTTTCAGCAAAACCTGGGGGGGTTCCTCCGGTAACGAATTCTCAAACCATCCGCGCGCCACAAACTCCGGAAACGCTGGCAGATCGATATTGCTGGCTTTGGCTTTCTCGCGGGTCTCATCATAAAGCGCCTGCAGCCAGTCCGACTCATCCCGGTTTTCGGTAAAGGCATCCTGAACCCCCCCCAAGGCACCGGCCAGTCGCCCGAAAATTTCGTAATCCGTCAGACTCTCGCCAACCGGTTCCCTGGCCTTTTCCATGAAAATCAGAAAAGGGTCCCGGCTGGACGAGGCAATATCGTTGCGCTCAAGAGATGTGGCCGCGGGCAGAACAATGTCCGCATGCTTGGCCTGAGCATTCCAGCACCATTCATGAACGATCACCGTGTCGGGTTTCTGCCAGGCCTGACGCAACCGGTCCAAATCCTGATGATGGTGGAACGGGTTGCCGCCGGCCCAATACACCAGCCGAATCTCCGGATACGTTCCCTTCAGGCCGTTGTACTCAAACGTCTCTCCGGGTTTCAGCAGCATGTCTGCAATCCGGGCGACCGGTATAAAGCTTTTTACCGGGTTGCGCCCCCCCTGGGGGGGCAGCGACGCTCCGGGAATGCCCTGGTAATTGGCGCCGATGGCATTCATGGCACTGTATCCGAAACCGATCCCTCCGCCGGGTGTGCCCAACTGACCGAGCATCGCCGCCACCGCGATGGCTGCCCAGTAGGGCTGTTCCCCCCCATTATCCTGCCGGGTGAGTGACCAACTCACTGAAATCATGGTCCGCTTGCGGGCCATCTCACGCGCAAGCTCCCGTATGTCTCTGCCGACAGGCCGGTGCGCACTGCAGCCCAGTCTGCGGACTTGGGCTGACCATCTGTCGCACCCAGAAGATACGGGAGGAACCGGTCAAAACCGGTTGTATACCGGGCCAGAAACGCGTGATCCGCCAAGCCTTCCTCGTTCAAGGTATGGGCAATACCCAGTAACAACGCGACATCACTGCCCGGATAAATCGGACACCACTGAGCCCCCCCAGCCTCTTCAAGAACGTCCGAGCGTATCGGCCCGACATTCACAAACTTCAGGCCATTCGCCGCGGCCGCCAGCATTCCTTGCTTCTGAACATGACGCCCGACGCCGCCATTGGTCACCTGCCCATTTCGGACCGGCACCCCCCCTCCAAAGGCCATAAACAGCTCACAGTGTTCCTTAAGAACGTCCCAACTGGTGGCACCATTGACCATGGAGTAAAAGTCGCCGAGAACATACGGCAACGTGACTTCCGCCGCCGCATAACTGTAGGTGTTGACCGAGTATGTGAACCCGCCAATGGTATTGAGGAAACGCTTTAACTGACTTTGTGCATGGTGGAACCGCCCTGCACTGGACCAACCGTAGGAGCCTCCGTAGATGGCCTCATTGCCATACTGACTCCGAACCCGGTCAAGCTCACCGCTCACAAGTTCAATCGCCCGGGGGGGCCAGGACACCTCGACAAATTCATCCTGCCCACGCGATCCTTCGGCGCCACCCGGGCCACGTTCAAGCCACCCCCCCTTGCGGACCATCGGCCGGGTAATTCGCAACGGACCTTCCAGAACATCCACGATACCCTGACCAATCGGGGGGGAGGGATCAGGATCCAACTCAAATCCTTCCAGCGCAGTAACGGCTCCGTTGTGGGTGTGAACCCGGTAGGTGCCCCCCCAATGGCTGCTGGTGAGTGTACCTTTGACTGGACGTGCAGAGTTCATGCTCATGCTCCTGTTTTTGTTGTACAGGCATGAAAGCACAAACGTTGACCAATGACAAATACCTGGATATGCTAACCGAAATCGAGGGTTTTTACCTGGCCCAGACCAATCGCGACCTGAACCAGCTCGGCGAACGAGTCCACCTGCATTTTGGCCATCATATTGGCCCGATGGCCCTCAACCGTCTTGCGATTAATGCCAAGTTCGTCCGCGGCTTCCTGGTTGGAGAAACCCTTGACGATCAATTCCAGAACCTGGCGCTCTCGGCGGGTGAGACTGTCGTAACGCTCCCGGATCCGTGCCTGTGAATTCCGGCGGGCAAACCTTGCACGGTCTTTTTCGAGAGCATTGTGAACGTGATCGATCAGAACCTGATCGTCGAAAGGTTTCTCTATGAAGGTGAGAGCGCCTTGGGTCAGCGCCCTGACGGCCATGTCAACATTCCCATGGGCGGAAATCATGATCACAGGCAGCTCAATATTGTGTTCCGGCAGTTTTTTCTGGGCATTGATACCGCTCAGGCCGGGCATACGCACGTCCATGACGATACAACCACTTTGCTGCTCATCGAACGCGTCAAAAAAAACGTCAGCGCATCCTCGAAAGTTCGGACCTTAAGCCCGACGGACTCCAGCAACCACTGCAGAGAATCACGGACATCAGCATCGTCGTCGATCACGAAAACCGTTTGAGCTTCGTTATTGGAGGTCATGAGTTGTTCAATCGGCAGTATTCAATGTGAATGAAAAGCACGCGCCACCCTCTGAGAGGTTTGTCGCCCACAGCTCGCCCCCCCCAGATTCTCTACCAATGAGCGACTGATGGCCAGCCCCCCCATACCCAGTCCGGACTGTTTGGTGGAGAAAAAAACGGTCGAACAGTCGGGACATATCGTCATCTGATATACCAGGCCCTTCATCTGACACACTGACCCGAATCTGATCAGCATCCTGCACGGTGACACGTACCCGAACCGTTCTTGGTTCGGTTTCCGCTTCTGGGCTTTCACTTGCCTCAATCGCGTTCACGATAAGGTTCAACAGTACCTGCTCCAGCTGAATTCTGTCACCAAGAACCGGCGGCAATCTATCGGGGGGGATATCGGTTACCACGCGGACATGACTACGGTCCGCCATGGATTCACAGAACTCAATCATATCGTTGATTAGCTCGGGTAGAGCCAGCGATGTAATGACAGGCTCCTGTTTGCGGGTAAAATCCATCATCCGATGAACGATCTCTCCTGCCCTCAAGGCGGTTCGTATACTTCGAGTGATAGGTAGCTCAACATCACCCCCCCAGGCAATACTGTCATTGCCTGCGAAACGACGCTCGATACCCCCCCGCAGGTAGTTCACCATCGCAGATAGCGGCTGGTTGAGTTCATGGGCAAGGCTGGAGGCAAGCTCGCCCATGGTCACAAGACGGCTGGCATGGTCAATGTCTGCGCGGTACTGCTTCAACTGTTCCTCGGCCGCTTTTTTATCGGTTAGGTCATGCGCAACGATTGAGAAGTATTCGATGTCACCATGTAATGATCGGTGCGCAAGCAGTTCAAGAAGCACGGGAATCCGGCCCCCCCCTCAGACTGCGCATCATCACTTCACCCCCCCGCCAATGCCCCCCCGTGCTCCGTGCTACCGGAAACCCTTCACCTTCTATCAGGCGCTGACCCTTATCTGTCAAAAACCGAGTCACCTCAAACGACGTATAGTCGATCTGTTCCAACCCCCCCAACGCCCTTCGAGCCGCCTCATTCAGGTGAGACACGGTCTGGTCCAGGTTCACGAACACCACAAGATCCTGAGTACTCTCGAGCACCCTCGCTAACCTTCGGTTCGCCTTGTCAGCCTTGATTCTGTGTGTGGCATCCCGGGAAACAACCAGAATCTCCCGGATGTCGTTGGTGTCGGGATCCCTGATTGTCCGGCTGGTGCTTTCCAGCCATATGTAGTGCCCGTCCTTGCAACGGAATCGGTAGGTATGGTATATAGACCCCCCCGGTCATAAGTGACCGTTGGTGCGCGAAGCCGGAAGTCCTCGACATCATCAGGATGGTAAAGGTCGTAAGCTGACATACCGACAATTTCTTCAACGCTATAACCCAGCAAATGGGTAACGGCGGGTGAAGCATAGATGAACCGCCAGTCATCCGGGGGGGTGTGGCGGGAAATCATGTCGGTCGATTGCTCCGCCATCTCCGCCAGTAACCGGTTCCTTTCTGCATCATCAGTCAGTGCAGAGAAACCCTCTTCCGGGGGGGTGCGGGTTTTCATGTGCGGGAACTCTCCGGGATCTGGTAGTTTTTTTCAGCCTTCGTGCACTGTGGGTATCCGGGGGGGCCATGACCGCGCAAGTCACAGCCCCCCCCTAGCATACTACCTCAGGAATTCCTTGCTGAAAGTTCTGAACTCGGCGCATCGGAACCACGAAGCCATTCAAAACCCACCATTTCCCGAGTAACCAACTGAGCACCCGCACGCTCGACGCGCCGCAGAGCAATCTCGGTGTCCAGAGGGTTACGGGCAGAGATAGCATCCGCTACAACAAAAACCTCTAACCCTTTATCAAGCATGCTCAACACAGACTGTACAACACAGGCATGGGACTCCATTCCACATAGAACAACCTGCTGCCGGTCGTGGGCATTAAATGCCGCTTCAAAACCTGAATCATCGATGCAGGAGAACAGTGTTTTACCATGCAGATTGGCTTCGCCAACCAGGTCGCGCAGTGCATCTTCGGTGTGTCCCAAACCATCCGGGTATTGCTCTGAGCCAATAACCGGCACATCCATCAGATGCGCCAGCCGAACCAGCCATTTACAGTTGTCCACCAGTTGGTCGTGTTCGTGAACACCTGGCAATAAACGGGCCTGAACATCAACGACGGTAACGATCGATTTGTTTTTGCTCAACAACATAGCTCACTCCTGTTTATGCCGGACGACGGTCGACCATATTCGTTGCAACGCCTTCGGCCACCACGGTATCGCCAACCTTACAGACTGTTTCAAGCTTGACCCGACGCCGCTCCTCATTGATTTCGATGACTTTTGCAGAAGCGATAACGGTATCGCCAATGTGCACTGGCGCCTTGAAGCGGATTTGTTGATCGATATAAATCGCGCCCGGTCCAGGCAACCTGGTACCAAGTACCGCGGAGATCAGTGCGGCACTGAACATGCCATGAACGATGCGTTCCTTGAATGGCGTGGTCTTGGCGTACTCGTCATTAATGTGGACCGGGTTATCGTCACCACTGATACCGGCAAAAAGCACAACATCAGCATCAGTGATGGTCTTGGCGTAGCACGCTTCCATGCCGATTTCGAGATCTTCCAGATAGTAACCATGTAACTCTTGCATTGTAACTCTCCTAAGATTAATCCATGAGCCTGTTACACTAATGGTTTGCGATCGATAAACCAAGTATTTTTACTTGGTTTTTTTTCGAATCCCTCTGATAGCCTTCTGCTCAACAACAAAGACAACACCGCTTTGCAGAAGAGGAAACGCGGTATGCAAACTCAACCTGTGAATATCTTTGAAAGAGCCTTCAAAAAGCTGGTGCCGGGAGGGCTGGACTCAGGCATTCGCCGCGAATCTGACGTGATGAGTATTTCCGAGGAGCTCAATGATTCGGACATCGCAACGGTGAAGGAATGGATCAATAACTGCCTTTCCGAAAATGGTGGTCAGGTAGAAGCAAGAAATCGGGCCGCGCTGCTCGGTCGGGCCTATCTCAAGCTATCTCGGACGGGTAAGGTTCGATTTCTCGGTCTCCTCGCGGAAGAATATGGTGTCAACGAAGGCGTGGTAGAGACCTCTATTGCGGAATGGCACAGCGCGCCAGCCTCAAAGAAAACGGAAAAAGCGCAAACACTGCGCAAGGCGCTTGAGCCAAGCCGAACAACGCTTCTGAAGCAATTTAACGGAGTACCATCCGGCGTAAAGTTCCTGGTCGATATGCGAGAGGAACTACTCGCGTTCTGCAAGGACTACCCATCGCTTAAACCCCCCCTCGAGACCGACCTTCGAGACTTGCTGGCAACCTGGTTTGATGTAGGTCTTCTTCAGTTGGAAGAAATCAGCTGGAACTCAAGTGCGGCAATCCTTGAAAAGCTGATCGCTTACGAAGCCGTCCATGCGATCAAAAGCTGGAGCGATTTGAAAAATCGACTTGACTCAGACCGGCGCTGTTTCGCTTCATTCATCCCAATATGCCGGAAGAGCCTTTGATCTTTGTAGAGGTCGCTCTGGTAAACGGGCTTGCAGGGAATGTGCAGAAACTGCTTGATGAAGATGCGCCAACGCAGGAGATCGAAACAGCCGATACTGCGATTTTCTACTCCATCTCCAATGCGCAAAAGGGTCTGGCAGGCATCAGTTTTGGCAATTTCCTGATCAAGCAAGTGGTCAAAAAGCTCAGTGACGAATTCCCTCAGCTTAAACAGTTCGCAACCCTCTCTCCTATCCCCCCCGGGTTTGCAAAGTGGCTTGAGAGCTGCGCTCCGGCAACTTTATGCAACCTTCCTGGAGGTGAAGATTGGCTGAGCCTGCCGCCACCGAGGGTGCCCTCAATTATAGAAGCCAACGATTCTCTCCAGACGAAGCAAGATGCACTTATCAAGCTGGCAGCTTCATATCTGTGCCTCTGCCAAAAGAGCTCCAAGCGTGCGATGGATCCGGTTGCCCACTTCCACTTGAGTAACGGTGCTCAGGTTGCGCGGATCAACTGGATGGCAGATACGTCGAGAAAGGGATTGGAACAGTCGGGCGGGCTGATGGTGAATTACGTTTATGAACTCCCGCGAATTGAATCCCGAAGCCAACAGTACATTTCTGAAGGCGTGATATCGAAGTCGTCCTCTGTAAAGAAACTACTCAAGTAACCCCCCCCAAAAAAAAGTGAAAGGAGAGTCCCATGACTAATCGAATTGCTGTTGTAACCGGAGCCACAGGCGGTCTAGGCACAAGCATGTGCAAGGCTCTGGCAAATCAGGGGGGGCGATCCGTCGTCGCCTCACATCTGCCGGATCAAAAGTCGACAGATGAAGCTCTGACATGGCAAGAGATGATGCGCAAAGACGGTGTCGAAGTTGCCGTCTACCCGCTCGATGTCACGAGCTTCGAAGACTGCCAGTCTTTTATTTCTCTTGTGGAAGATAACCATGGTCCGGTTGATATTCTCGTTAACAACGCGGGAATTACCAATGATGCGCCGCTCAAGAAGATGCAGCCAGAGCAGTGGAATCAGGTAATCAACGTAAACCTCAACTCAATGTTTAACATGTGCCGGCAAGTATTTGAGGGAATGTGTGAGCGTGGCTTCGGTCGCATCGTTAATATTTCATCCCTGAACGGCGAGAAGGGGGGGCAATTCGGGCAGTCAAATTATGCCGCGACAAAGCCGGGATTTATGGATTCACCAAGTCCATTGCCCTTGAGGGCGCTCGAAAGGGGGGGGTCACGGCCAACTCCGTTTCTCCCGGCTACATCGATACACCAATGGTTCGAAAAGTACCCGAAAAGGTTCTCCACAGCATTATTGAAGGCATCCCCCCCGTCGGTCGGCTGGGTAAGCCGGACGATATCGCAAGAGCCGTTGTATTTTTGACTGCAGACGATGCCGGTTTCGTAACGGGCACGAACCTGTCAGTCAACGGCGGCCAGTACATGAGCTAAGGGAGCGGACAATGACAGAGTACAGAGCACCGACGCGGGAAATAGTTTTCACACTCCAGCATGTAGCTGGATTCTCCGAAATGGTCAAAGCCTGCGGCTATGAAGAAGCTTCCGAGGATGTCGTTAGGGCGATTCTGGAAGAAGCTGCAAGATTCTCAACTTCAGTGATTGCACCGACGAATGCCGTCGGTGATCGACAAGGCGTGAAGCTTGACCAGAACGGCGTTGTCAAAACCCCCCCCGAGGGTTTTCGTGAAGCCTATCAGCAGTATGCCGATAGTGGTTGGGCCAGTTTGCAATTCAACCTGAATTTGAGGGTCAAGGCCTGCCGTTTTCTCTGGCGATACCGGTACAGGAAATGTGGCATGCTGCCAACATGGCCTGGGGGGGGCTCTGTCCTCTGTTGTCTCAAGGCGCCGTCGAAGCACTTTCAGAAAATGCGAGCGACGAACTCAAACGAAAACTACTGCCTAAAATGGTCTCCGGCCATTGGACCGGAACCATGAACCTTACCGAGCCTCAGTCTGGCTCTGACCTCTCCGGTATTAGAACCCAAGCTGTTCGAGACGGCGATATTTATCGGATTAAAGGCCAGAAGATATTCATCACCTGGGGGGGTGAACACGATCTGACAGAGAATATTGTACATCTGGTGCTGGCCCGCCTACCGGATGCACCCGCCGGGGGGGTAAAAGGCATCTCACTGTTTGCCGTGCCCAAATTTATCCCGGACGATCATGGCAACATCGGCACCAGAAATGACTGTCGTGCGGTATCCCTCGAGCACAAGTTGGGCATCCATGCCAGCCCCCCCACGTGTGTGATGACTATGGAGACAATGACGGCGCCGTTGGCTACCTGGTAGGGGGGGAAGAAAACCGAGGCCTGGCGTGTATGTTCACGATGATGAACAATGCCCGCCTTACCGTAGGCCTTCAGGGCGTTTCGATATCAGAACGGGCTTACCAGCAGGCCCTCGCTTACACCCGTGAACGAACTCAGGGAACAGCCCGGGTGATACCGGACTCTCAGCAATCATCAGGCACCCAGACGTGCGTCGGATGCTGATGACCATGAAAGCGCTGACCGAAGCCGCGCGAGCTCTCGCATATAAAGGGTGCGTCGCCGTCGATTTTGCCAAAGGCAAACACCTGCCTGATGATCTCAGGGCCCGTCAGCAACGCCGGGCGGACCTGCTGACACCGTTGGTTAAAGGCTGGTGCACGGAGATCGCACAAGAAGTGACTTCGTTAGCGATCCAGTGCCACGGCGGAATGGGTTTTGTGGAAGAGACGGGTATAGCCCAGCATTACCGTGATGCTCGTATTTTGTCCATCTATGAGGGAACCAATGGTATTCAGGCACTAGACCTCATTGGCAGAAAGACCATTCGTGACAACGGGATGGCGGTTCGGGAACTGTTGGCGGATATGCAGGCATCTGCTGATACAGCTCGCGAACAGTCTCTGCTCACTCAGGAACGACAGTCCAGATTTGATCAAGCGGTAGCGTTTGTAGAGGATGCGACCAGGATAGTACTTGAGCACCGGGCAGACGAGGCCTTTACCGGCTCCGTCGCGTTCAACTATCTGATGCTGAGTTCAACCGTTACAGCTGCCTGGCTCATGCTGGAGTCCGCATCAAAGGCGAACGGTACCAAATCGAACGATGACAAGTTCGCTGCCCAAAAACTGATTACCACAAATTTCTTTTTCGATCATATTCTGCCCCCCCGTTGCTCCGGATACCTAACGGCATTGCGCTCTGGAGACGAGGCGGTCATGGCATTGTCAGAAACAGACTTTTAATTCAGCGTTCTTAGGTGACCAACCATGTTCATAAATGGCGAGTGGGTGACCGACCGACAACAGTTTCCCGTTACAAATCCTGCAACAGGTGAAACAATCGGAGAGGTCCCCCCCGACTGCACAGATGAAGACATTGAATCGGCCATAACGGCCGCTGATACAGCGTTTGGAGAGTGGAAGAAGACCACAACTTACCAGCGATCTCAGCTGTTATACCGAGCCTGGGAGTTAATGATACGCCGCAAGCGAGAACTCGCGGTGCTGATGACCCGAGAGCAAGGCAAACCGCTTAAGGCCTCTCTCAACGAGGTCCAGTATGGTGCCGATTTCCTTTTATGGTTCGCAGAGGAAGCAAAGCGAACTTACGGACAAACGATACCATCATCCAGAGAGAACCAGAGGTTTATTGTCCACAAGTCACCTGTTGGCGTTGTGGGCGCCATCACGCCGTGGAATTATCCAATTTCGATGATAACTCGGAAGCTAGCCCCCCCCGCTCTGGCGGCGGGCTGCACGGTAATTCTGAAGCCTGCTGAAAGCACGCCTCTTTGCGCTAAAGCCATGATGGAGATTTTTGCTGAGGCAGGTTTTCCTGCAGGCGTGATTAATTGTATTACTGTTCAGAATCCCGCTCGGGTTGGCACAGCATTCTGCACCGATCCACGCATCCGAAAGCTAACGTTTACAGGCTCAACACCGGTTGGCAAAGAACTTAACGGACTGGCGGCAGCCAATATGAAAAGGGTTTCGATGGAACTAGGTGGTCATGCGCCTGCCATTGTCTTTCCCGATGCAGACCCAGTGCACGCAGCCAAAGGTCTCTCCCTGGTCAAGTACTTGAATACAGGCCAGGCTTGCATAAGCCCCCCCAACCGCATCTTTGTTCACGAAGACCATCTGGAACCATTCATCTCAGAACTTACCAGCCGCACAAAGCGGCTAAAGGCTGGCAATGGCATGAATGAAGGCGTCGGGATTGGACCATTAATAAACGAACTGGCACTCCAGAAGGTGGATCGGCAGGTCAAAGATGCTGTTGCCCGGGGGGGCGCGAAGATCGAAACTGGCGGCCAACGTCTGACTGAAGGAGAGTTGGGTGCCGGGTTCTTTTACGCACCAACCGTTCTCTCCGGCGTAACCGAGGCTATGGCGATATACCAGGAGGAGACTTTCGGGCCGGTCGCGCCAATAATCGCGTACAAATCCGAACATGACGTCATTGCTATGGCGAATGATACCGATTATGGCTGGCCGCTATATCTACAGCAACAATATCAGCACTGCCATTAGAGCATTCGAGGCTCTGGATTTCGGAATCATTGGCATTAACGACATAAACCCGACCAGCGCTGCCGCCCCCCCCTTTGGCGGAATGAAAAACAGCGGTCTGGGAAGAGAGGGTGCTCAGGAGGGCATTGAAGAGTATTTGGAAACCAAACTTGGCGGTCTCGTCATCTAAAGACCATCCTCCTTTTGCCCGGCTACATGCCGGGCTTTTTTAACCTTCCTGAACCGTCTGAACTCGAAAGCTCACTTACAAAAAAAACCCCCCCGGCATGCGCCGGGGGGGAAATACCTACACCAGGTTCACACCATCTTCTACTATGTCATCAGTTGGCTTCTCAGCAGGTGCTTCTGAAGTTTTCCCGTTGACGTTTTCGGCAATTCCTCCGCAAAAACAACCTTCTTCGGGACTTTAAAACCAGCAAGGTTCGCACGGCAATGGGCAACGATATCTTCTGCTGTCAGCCCCCCCTCGTTATTCGGCTTGAGCGTAATAAAAGCGCAAGGGATTTCGCCCCCCCAGTGATCATCGGGCGCTGCCACCACCGCGGCTTCCATCACAGCGGGGGGTGATCATACAAAGTGCTTTCAACCTCAAGGGTAGAAATGTTCTCGCCGCCAGATATGATGATATCTTTGGATCTGTCCTTAATCTCAACGTAGCCGTCTGGGTGCCAAACGCCCAGGTCACCAGTATGAAACCATCCACCCTTGAGAGACTTATTCGTTTCCTCGGGGGGGTTGTTTAAATATCCCTTCATCACTGCATTGCCACGAACGAAGAGTTCCCCCCCGATGGAGATACCATCCTGAGCAACCGGCTCCATCGTATTGGGATCGGCGACCATCATGTCGGCCATTGACAGAGAAAGAATTCCTTGCCGAGCCATTTTGACAGCCTTCTGTTTCAAACCCAGCGTATGCCAGTCGTCCTGGAACTCACAAATGAGGCTTGGTCCGTAGGTTTCCGTCAGGCCATAGAGATGAACCACTTTGATTCCCATGGATTCCATCGATTCAATAGTCGCTGCAGGGGGGGGCTGCGCCGCCCGTTGCAGCCGTAATGGACTGATTGAAAGGCCGCTTCTGATCTTCCGGCGCGTTGATGAGCATGTTCAAAACGACGGGAGCGGCACAGAAATGGGTAACACCGTGCTTCTCAAAAGCTTCAAACACCGGCTTCGGGTGTGGTGACCTGAGGCACACGTGGGTGCCAGCCGCTGCCGTGACAGCCCAGGGATAACACCAGCCATTGCAATGAAACATTGGCAGTGTCCAGAGATACACGGCACCTGCCGGCAATCCGAACCCGATGACGTTGCTCAATGCATTCAAGTGAGCTCCGCGATGATGATAAACAACACCTTTGGGATTTCCGGTCGTTCCTGATGTGTAGTTCAGTGCAATGGCTTGCCATTCATCGCTCGGCATTTCCCACTCGAAATTGTCCTCGCCGGTCGAGAGCAATTCATCGTAGGTCATACGACCAATCAACTCGCCTCCCTCAAAGCATGGATCATCAACGTCCACGACAATGGGCTTTGCGTCACACCCCCCCGAGAGCGCTTCGCGGGACCGATCGCTGTACTCTTTGTCGGTAAAGAACACCTTGGCACGACCATGATTCAGCATGAATGTCATGGTCTTGGAGTCGAGGCGTGTGTTCTGGGCGTTCAGAACGGCACCGATCATTGGCACGGCAAAATGCAACTCCAACATCTCCGGAATATTGGGAAGCAAAGCGGCAACCGTATCGCCTTTTCGAACACCCAGCTTGCGAAGCGCTGAAGCCATTTTCAGACAGCGCTGATAGGTTTCTGCCCACGATCGGCGAATATCGCCGTGGATGACGGCAGTCCGGGAGGGGGGGTGAGCCAACGCTGTTCTTTGGATGAACGTGATCGGTGTCAGAGGTGTGTAATTAGCCTCCAACCTATCCAGCCCGAGCTCAAACATATTTTCCATTTCATCTAGCCTCTTGTTTTTGTACAACAACCTTCTTGAACATCAACTCCGATCAGCGACCGCATCCTCTCCAACGCCATCATCGTGGTGATGAGTAGCCTCATAGGCATCAGCAAACCAGTTTTTCTCGAGGAAGAACCAAAGCACCAGCCCGACCCCCCCAAGCCCCCCCCAGGCGGCACCTTTCACCGCCAGCACCGAGCCCACGATCACGGCCACGCCCCCCCGCTCGAGATTGGTTTGGCGATCCAGCATTTCGATCGCCAGATAGCCACACAGATAGCCCTGAATCAGCAGAGTCAGCGCCATACCGATGTTCAGTCCAGGCTTGAAGAGCGTCACCACGGGCACCAGCACAATCGCAATGGTCATGCCCCCCCAGTACAGGCTGGTTGCCCCCCCACCCCCCCAGTAACTGTCCATAACGGAGCGGGGGGGATTGTTCATATACCGGTTAATCACCAAAGCCTGACCACCGGTCCAGCCCGGCCCGGACAGGCTTATAAAAGGTGCAAACAAGGCGTGCAGCATATTGCGAATACCCACAATGATGCTGTTTCGGCGTGGGCTGAACACAAGTTTTTCATCCTTGCGTACACCGTCGGCATTCTTGAAGAGCGAATCCATTACCAGAATGTCGCCAAACGCGATGATGTAAGCTGCCAATGCCAGGGGGGGAATTGCATCGATAAAGTATTCAAGAGGAGGAAATCCCAGACCGAATAGACTGTAATCCCGGAAGATCGTGGAAAAGGGAATAGTGGTGAACCCCCCCCACTCGATGACCGGCGCATTAACCTCGCCAATGATGATGCCGAATACGTAGGCAATCAGAAACGGCACGGCGATACCGTACTGCGCAACAAACCGGAAAAAACCGTAGCGCGCACGCAGAGGCCCGGCTGTTTCGGAAAACAGCATGAAAAAGCCAAGAACGGCACCAGTCAGAATCGTGATAGGCATGCTCCATACGCGACCGTCCGCCGCAAATTCGCCCATCACGGCGGACACTCCGGCCCCCCCAATCAGGATGCCGGACTTGAGCGACATGGGCATCTTGCGCACCAATGCATCGGCACCTTTAAACACCCCCCCCAGCCCAAGAAAAATCACCGCGACCGTTAGCTGCAGCGCAATGAGTGCGAGCAAACGCTCGTCCCCCCCCTCTGGATAGCCAGTCAGAAAGGCGATGTAAAGGGGGGAATGCCGGCGGTAATCCACCCTGCTACCGCCGGGTCGCCAAAATGTGAATGCACCAGATAAAGAATATTGTTTAACAAAACAAAAGCGACAGCGATTTCAAAGGGTATACCGAGAACCGACGTCATCAAGGCGGTGATGCTGAGTGGAACCACGCACAGGATAGCCCCCCCCTGCAGCACATCCGGAATTTCCACTTTGTAGTGCACAAAGGGAACACGCAATTTCAGTGCACCCAACATCGATGGTTGCTCACCACCGGTCGGTCTTTTGTGTAAGGACATTGTTTTTGTTCTCCATCCAATTGAATTCATGAAAGGATATACCTCGATCGAAATACTAGGCATTATCACGGATACATTCAATGGTTTTTACTTGGTTTTTCGAGTATTTTTAATTGAATCCATTGCCAGCATTCCAAGCGGGAGGCATAAACGCCTGATTGCGTTACATGTATGAGTTAGCAGAAGACGTCGACAGGGCCCCCCCGAAACTCTTTCGGGGGGCTCTTGGGAAGGGCTGATATAGTGACAGACAGGATCTGGAGCCGGGCACAGAAACACTGTAAGTGTTCCAACGCCCGTTCTAACCATGCGATGCAGTCAGAATCTCCGGCGCGGGGGGGAATCGCCTCAATGTGGGCTTGAGAATCCGAGGTAGTATCGACTCACCTCAACATAAATCAAATACAGTAGATTATGGTTAGGTCGGTTAACTAACGCTGTCCACGATCTGTTTCTCCGGAGAACTTAAACCTCACTACCAACTCGTGTAATTCGGCCGCGATCTTCTCCATCTTTTGAACACTGGCTGCGGACTGTTCGCCTTTCTCAAAGTTCACCGATGCGAGCGAGGAAATGCTCTCGACCTGCTCGTTAATCTGGTCGGAAACCTGCGCCTGTTCCTCCACAGCGGTGGCCATCTGAATCGCCATTTCTGCAATGGTATTCACTGAGTCTGCAATCTGGTTCAGGGTCTTTTCCGCATCCAGCATACGGTCCAGCCCACTGTCTGAAGCCAGATTACCCTGTTCGGCGACCTTCACCGATTCGGACGACCTTGAGAGAAGCTTGTCGATGATCCCGTGAATCTCACGGGTGGAATTCTGGGTCCGTTGGGCCAGGTTCCGGACCTCATCCGCCACCACCGCGAAGCCACGCCCGTGTTCCCCCCCGGCTCTGGCAGCTTCAATCGCCGCGTTCAGAGCCAGCAGATTGGTCTGCTCGGCGATGTCTTCAATGATCTTCGCCACATCTGCAATCTTTTCACTCTCCGTCGCCAACTCACCGACGGAGCGACTGATGCCATGAACGGTGGTTTTCAGTTCTTCAATAGACTGCCTGGTCGAGGCGATAACCTGGCTGCCCTGTTCCGCCAATACCCTGGCCCCCCCATCTGCTTTGTCGGCGGTTCGCTGCACGTTTTCGGAGACTTCGCCGATGGTCTGCGACATTTCATGAACTGCAGCAGCCACCTGCTCGGTCTCGGCCTGCTGTTTCCGCATGGTGTCCTGGGCCTGAGAGGAGTATTCCAGACCTCTGACTGCGGCAGTCTTTACGCCGGCGGCAGAATCTTCAATCCGGGTCAACACGGCGTCAAGGTGGGCTTGTTGCGCTCTGACCGCCACTTTGATGCGCCCCCCCAACTGCAGGTCATCATCGGTGTAGCTTCGCGCTGCCAGGTTGTCAGTAAAGGTATTACCCATCATATCGGTAACCGACTGAATCAACCGGTGCCTCGCTATATTCATCCAGATCGCATAGACGAGCACACCCACCGACAGCAAAAGCTCCGACAACACTTGTTGGCCTGAGAGAAACAATCCTCCGGCTGCCATCAACAATCCAAAAAGGCACCAGGTGCTCGGCGCCACCCGCTGCCAGAACGGGATCCCGGTTTTCCCTTCCCGAATCGACTTGTAGAGTTTCTCAGCCCTGGCCACATCCTCCCGGCCCGGGCAAGAGCGAACGGATTCATAACCGACAACCTCGCCATTTGCGGTCACCGGTGTGACGTAGGCGCTGACCCAATAGAAGTCGCCGTTCTTGCAGCGGTTTTCACCAGGCCCATCCACGGTCGCCGGCCTTGAGGTGAGACCACATGTTCTCATAGGCTTTCGGAGGCATATCCGGATGACGAACGATATTGTGCGGTTGACCAATCAACTCATCCCGGGAAAAACCGCTGACCGCCACGAAAGCGTCGTTACAGTGCAAGATCTTTCCCCCCCGCAGATCCGTTGAGGAAATCAGTTTTTGCGATTCCGGAAACGTTCTTTCGTTCCCGGTTATGGGTAGATTCTTTCGCACGAGGTTCGTCCTTTTCAGCCTGGCCGGTTGTTGTCGGTGGGGGGGCGGCGATTATCGCTGTCCCGTTGCCCAGTACCAGTTTGTTTTGTAACGAACAGCCACAAGCCCCCCCAGAGGGCGTTGAGCGTTAACGCCAAATCACAAATAAGAAAGAATTTGTTTGTGATTCAGACTAACAAGCAAATCCAGAGGCCTCTCTCAGGCGCTCCATACCTTTTGATCGTGGTGTGGTTTCAAAGAAAAGGATATTCAGGGAGGTGGCAATATCAGGCAGCCTGCGAGAACAATCCCTTTCCTCACAGGTTAAAGAATAGACGATTTCGGAATTTCTGCGCGACAGCAGCAAAAAATATGTAGCCACTCGCACCAAAAAAAGCAGTTTGGCCGCAGAGCGTCGCAGTTCGACCTTAAAATCAGGCTACGCGGAAACCTTGGCCACCAGATACACCTCCCGGGATCTGGCCCGGGACGAATCCGGCTTGCGAATCACCACCTTATCGAAGGACTCGCGCACGGTTTTCACATACTCATCATAGCCTTCACCATGGAACACCTTGGCAACAAAACTGCCTTTGGGTTTGAGCACCTGGCAGGCCATATCCAGGGCCAGTTCCACCAGATACATGGAGGCTGCCTGGTCTGCGGCGTTTACGCCACTGATGTTGGGGGGGGCCATATCCGAGATCACGACGTCAGCACGGGCCCCCCCGTCCAGTATCGCCATGATCTGGTCGAAGACCTCCTGTTCGGTGAAGTCACCCTGGATGAATTCGACGCCGGCAATCGGATCCATCGGCAAAATGTCAGACGCCACCACACGGCCCTTGTGGCCCACCAGTTTCGCCGCCACCTGGGACCAGCCGCCCGGGGGGGCCGAACCCAGATCGACGACCAGGTCCGTGGGTTTAATCAGCCGATCCTTGTTGTTGATTTCCAGCAGTTTGTAACTGGCACGGGAACGATAGCCATCCTGTTGCGCCTGTTTTACAAAGGGGGGGTCGTTTACGTGCTCTTCGAGCCACCGGTTACTGCTTTTCGAGCGTGCCATCGCCTGCCTTCTGTTCACTGCGGGAAAACCGGCATTGTACGCCGGCGTCAGTGACGCCGCAAAAACCAGCCACTTCCTGACAAGCCAGCCAAGCCCCCCCCGTACAATAGCGCCTGATCACATGCCTCATTAAAACCATCATCGCCCGGCCCCCCCGGCCGTGCCAGGCACCATGGAAAGCAGACCGTGAAACTGGACGACATCAAAAAGCTGCATCAAAAGAAATACCGCCAGTCGTTCGGACAGTTTCTGGTGGAAGGCGAGCATCTGGTACTGGAGCTGGAAAAAGCGGCGAAGCAGGTGCCCCCCACTGGCGCAACGCCCAACTGTATGTGACCGGCGCCTACGAGCACTGGCCCAGCCTCTGGCCCAAGCACGTCATCAGTGACCGGCAGATGGCCCAGCTTTCCGATACCAGAACGCCTCAGGGCATCCTGCGTTGGTGCCACTGCCACCGGCTGCCCGCGGAGAAAACGCCTCCCGGGAAAAAGCGCTTTACCTTCACGAGGTGCAGGATCCCGGCAATCTGGGCACCATCCTGCGCACGCTGGCCTGGTTCGGTGGCTTCCGGTGCCTCCTTAGCCCCCCCGGCAGCGTGGATCCGTTCAATCCGAAAGTGGTGCGCGCCAGCATGGGCGCCATATTCCATGTACCGCTGGAGACCGAGGTTGCCCTGGACACGCTGGGGGGGCAGCGATACGCCCGCATCGCCTGCCTGGACATCGGCGGCGATTCTATCACCAAGCCCGAATTCCAGGCCCAGGACTGCTACCTGTTTGGCAATGAGGCCCGCGGCGTGCCAAAGCAAGCCCTGACTGAACTTAGTGCCCACGCCTACACCATCCCCCCCGGTGCGGCCGCTATCGAGTCGCTGAACCTGGCCTCCGCGGTCAATATGGCGGTTTATGAGCTGAACCGCGCCTGAGTCCCCCCCCGGATTAATTCCGGCCTTTACTTGCCAGTCGCTGAACCGGTTACCTATGGTTGAACGTAATCCTGTAGGACATCATTCACTGGAAGGATCGGTTCAGCCATGGAGTTCTCCAACCCGACTGCAATTCTCGAACGCCAACATGCCATCGGTTTAACCCGCACGCCCAATCTGGCCGAGGGAACCCCCCCGGACACCAAGCGCCAGGAAATCGCGCGCTATTTCACAGACACCTTCGACACCTACACGCGCCTGTTCGATTGCCTGGCTGATGACTCCGGCTATTACCAGAAATCTATCCCGCTCCGGCATCCGCTCATTTTCTACCTTGGCCACACCGCCACCTTCTTTGTGAACAAACTGGTACTGGCCAAGATCCTGAAAGAACGCATCAACCCCCCCAACATGGAATCCATCTTCGCGGTGGGTGTGGATGAAATGAGCTGGGACGACCTGAACGACGATCACTACGACTGGCCCGCTGTCCAGGAAGTACTGGACTACCGGGCACAGGTGCGCCAGACCGTGCTGGAGTTGATCGAAACCATGCCGCTGTCGCTGCCGATTGACTGGGACAGTGACTGGTGGCCCATCGTGATGGGCATCGAACATGAGCGAATTCACCTTGAGACGTCCTCGGTGCTCATCCGCCAGCACGCGTTGGAACGCGTTCAACCGCAACCGGAATGGGCGCCCATCCGGGAAACCGGCGAGGCACCGGAAAACGAGTTGCTCACCGTTCCCGCTGGCAAAGTACACATCGGTAAGCCCTACGACGATGCCTTTTACGGCTGGGACAATGAGTACGGCGAGCACCAGGCCGACGTCGCCGAGTTCAAGGCCAGCCAGTACCTGGTAAGCAATCAGGAGTTCCTGGAATTTGTCGAGGCCGGCGGCTATCAGCAGGACGAATACTGGAGCGAGGAGGGCCTGGCCTGGCGAACCTTTGCCGAAGCCAAACACCCCCCCACGTTCTGGCGCTGGCAAAATGCTGGCAGCTGCGCCTGATGACTGAAGAGGTGGAGATGCCCTGGGACTGGCCGGTCGAGGTCAACTATCACGAGGCCAAGGCGTTCTGTGAGTGGAAACGTGAGCAAACCGGCAAACCCATCCGCCTGCCCACGGAAGACGAGTGGTATCGCCTCTGTGACGAATCCGGCGTCCGAGAAGTGGGAGAATCCCCCCCGGCCAACGCCAACCTCCACCTGGACCATGGTGCCTCGTCGTGTCCGGTAACGCGCTTTCGCCACGGCCAGTGGTTCGATGTGGTTGGCAACGTCTGGCAGTGGACCGAAACCCCCCCCACCTATCCGTTCGACAACTTCAAGGTGCATCCACTGTACGACGACTTCACCACACCCACGTTCGACGGCCAGCACAATCTGATCAAAGGCGGCTCCTGGATTTCCTGCGGCAACGAAGCAAGGCTGGCCTCCCGTTATGCCTTCCGTCGGCATTTCTTCCAGCATGCAGGCTTCCGCTACATCACCTCCGAGGCCGAGCTGTTCAACCCAACGCCTACTACGAGAGCGACCGGCTACTCACTGAATACGCCGAGTTCCATTACGGCGACCGTTGGTTTGGCGTCGCCAATTTCCCGAAAACCATGGCGGCACTGGCCCTGGACGCTATGGCCGGCAAAAAGACCGGGAAAGCGCTGGATCTGGGCTGTGCCTGTGGCCGGGCAAGTTTTGAGCTGGCGCGCCAGTTTGACGAGGTTGAAGGTGTCGATTTCTCTGCCAACTTCATACGTCTGGGGGGGGTGGAGATGGCCGAGCAGGGCGCCATCCGTTATTCACTGACCGAAGAAGGCGAACTGGTCAGCTACCACACCCGCACCCTGAAAGAACTGGATCTCGAAGATACCGCCGCCAAGGTGGCGTTCTATCAGGGCGATGCCTGCAACCTGAAGCCCCCCCAGTATTCCGGTTATGACCTGGTATTGGCCGCCAATCTGATCGACCGCCTGTACCGGCCACGTCGTTTCCTGGAGTGCATCCACGATCGCATTAACGAAGGCGGGCTGCTGATTATTGCCTCCCCCCCGTATACCTGGCTTGAAGAACACACCCCCCCGAAAGAGGAATGGCTTGGCGGTTTCAAGAAGGATGGCGAAAATCACCGAACGCTAGACGGCATTCGAGAGTGCCTGGGAGAGCACTTCAGGATGGTGGGCGAGCCCCCCCGGAAAGTGCCCTTCGTGATCCGCGAGACCGAGCACAAGTTCCAGCACACGCTGTCTGAAGTGACCGTGTGGGAACGCAAACCCGCCAGGAGCTGAGTGTGATGCCGGCGTTACCAGCTTCTGCTTACGAGGCTGGTAGCGCCGCCAAGGCCGACAGGCCACGCTCGCAACCACCCAGATAGCCACCACCGAACAGGTTGTAGTGGTTGAGGTAGTGGTACAGGTTATAGATTTCTCGCTTGGTGGCGTAGATCTCAGTGCGCGGGTATACGCGATCGTAGGCACGATAGAACGCAGCGCCGAAACCGCCAAACATCTCGGTCATGGCAAGGTCCGCCTCCCGGTCGCCTGATACACCGCCGGGTCAATCAGCCAGGGGGGCCATTACGGTCAAACATCACGTTGCCGTTCCACAGGTCGCCATGCAACAGGCTCGGATGTTCGCAATGCCGATCCAGCCAGTTGGCCAGGCTGGCACCACAGGCTTCCAGGGTGCGCTCGAACCTGGCTCGCACCCCCCCGGCATCTGAGATCCGGCTGACCTGATACTTCAGCCGCTGCTCCAGGAAAAACCGGCCCCCCCAGGAATCTGTCAGCGTATTGGGTTGAGGTGCCAGACCAATGAAGTTGTCGCGGCGCCAGCCATATTGATCCCGAGCCAGCAGGTGCAACTGCGCCAGCCCCCCTCCCCCCCCAACGCAGTGAGGCACTTGTCGTCGGGCGGTGCTGAGTCAATCCGCCTGAGGGTAAGTCGGTGCTGGTTCACCTCCATAACTTCCGGAATACGGAGTGCCTCAACTCCTGCCTGCTGCAACCCGTCCCGAAGAGATTCCAGACCCTCAGCTTCGCAAATCAGCGCATCGGCATAGCCCGTGGTATTGGTTTTAACGTGCATATTGACTCCTGATTAGCGCGGGTATGGATCTGTTTGCGCCATAAAACCGTAGCAGGGTTCTGCTAAGATACTTTGCATCCTACCCTCACGGAGTCCATTCCCAGTGCCCATCCGAGCTCTTTTTGCCCGCATTAGCCTCTTACTCGTGCTAGCACCCGCTTCCGCCAATGCGGAACAGTTCAACCTTGCCTGGGACAACGATCTATTCACTGGCAGCGACCGGGGGGGCTACACCAATGGCGTGCGCCTGTCTTACCTTACCAATACAGCCGAAGACTCCGGCGGAGGCTCAGCCCGACTTGCAAGGACGGCAGAGATAGTCTGTCATTTCTGCCCGGCGTCGGCGACGCCGACAACAACCATGCAATGAGTGTCAGTCTGCGTCAACTCATGGTGACACCGGCAGACATTAGCCAGGAAGAGCCTCAATTCAATGATATCCCCCCCTACGCCGGTCATCTCTCCCTGAGCAGCACCCTCTGGAGCTGGAGTGCTGACAGTATTACGGGGGGGTACGGCGCTCACATTGGCGTGGTTGGTCCTGAAAGCGGCGCCGAAGCCAGCCAGAAATGGGTGCACAAAATCACCGGGAGCGAACGCCCCCCCAAAGGATGGGACAACCAGCTAGGGACCGACGTGGTTGGCGGATTTCAGGCGGCCCACGGGCGCAAACTGTTGCAAGCGGGGGGGCAACGCGGCGACCTTGAACAACAGTTTTCAGCGGTAGGCTCCGGCCTGCTGTCCAGTTTTCGAACCTCCGCGACCGTTGGCGTGATCTGGCGGATGGGCAGAAACCTTCCGGCCAATTTTATACCGGATTACGCCGGCAGCTCCTCTGCCATCGCGCTACCCGGATCTTTCAGTGGCGCGAAAAGCGCCTGGTCATTATTCATAGGCCTGGGGGGGGCGGAATACATTGCCTATTCCTATCTGGAGGACAATTCCGGGCCCTACCGGTTCAGTGAGGGCCCCCCCCTGCTCGGCCAGATAGGCCTGGGCGGCACCTGGCAGTGGGACAACCTGCAAGCGGCGCTGATTTTGCGGGCCACGACGGGGGGGGAAGAACAGCGTAACCAGGATAACTTCAGCTTTGGCACGCTGTCTTTTAGCTGGGTGTTATGAGGAAGCGCCCCCCCTGTCGGGGGGGCGCTTTTGTCAGTACCAGAAATCAGATTCTGGTCAGGCGCAGGTAAGGACGCAATTCGTTCCAGCTGCGGGAACATGTCCTTGGCCTTCTCGTTGGAGATGGACGGCGGAATGATCACCTCGCCACCTTTTTTCCAGTCCGCCGGCAATGCACAGCTATTGGCATCGGCCGTCTGCAGCGCATCGATGGCACGCAGGATCTCGTCGAAGTTACGGCCCACCGCCATCGGGTAGGTCATGGTCAGACGTACTTTCTTGTCCGGATCGATAATGAACACACTGCGCACAGCGGCGGTTTCGCTCTCACCCGGATGGATCATTTCATACAGCTCAGCGATCTTGTGGTCCTCATCGGCAACGATCGGGAACTGCAGATCACAGCTCTGAGTGTCGTTTACATCATCAATCCACTTCAGATGTTCTTCGACTGAGTCAGTCGACAAACCGAGAGGCTTCACATTGCGGGCAGCAAACTCCTGCGCCAGCTGTGCCGTGCGGCCCATTTCTGTGGTGCATACCGGGGGGGTGAAGTCAGCCGGATGGCTGAAGAAGAACACCCAGGAATCGCCGGCCCACTCGTGAAAGCTCATGGGGGGGCCTTTGGTGGTGTCTACGTTGAAATCAGGGGGGGCAATTTGTCCAAGACGAATCGTCATTTCATTTCTCCTGTCGGGGGGGTTTCCACGTTTGTGGCATTGGTTAACAAAGCTTCAATGGGTTGGGTTTCATGGCCTGCTTCATGGGCCGCTTTGAGCAACATCGGGATATTGCATTGCGGGTTCCGGGCCCGGGACTGGGCCCACATGTGCACCGCCCGCCGGCCTGTGCGGCAGAATCCGAGAATGGGCGCAGGGGGGGCCGCATCAAGTGCCTGTGCAAAGGCATCCACATCCTGTTCGGTGTATTCACCGGAGGCGACCGGCACGCAGAACCACTGCAGGCCCTGGCTGGCTGCTGCTTCCAGGAAGGCTTCTTCACCCTCGTAGCCGTCCTCGCCCGCGCGGCGATTACAGATCACGGTTCGGAAGCCCTGGCGGCGAATGTCCTCAAAGTCCTCAGGAGCGACCGCATCTGCCACGGCGAATCCTGGTTCCAGAAAATGAATCTTCATCGTTAATCTCCAGCTCAGAAGCCGTTTACCGGGACTTTCAGGTAAACCTGTCCGTTGTCTTCCGCCGGCGGCATGGCCCCCCCGGCACGCATGTTCACCTGCACCGACGGTACGATCAGCCTCGGCATGGCGAGCGTGGCATCGCGCTCGGTTCGCATCCGCACAAATTCGGATTCGTTCATGCCCTCGCGAACATGGATGTTACGTTCGCGCTGTTCGGCTACCGTGGTTTCATGCTGGTATTCATCCCGCCCCCCCGGCGCCTTGTAGTCATGGCACAGAAAGATCCGCGTCTCGCCGGGCAGAGCCAGTACCTTCTGCACAGACTGGTACAGGGTCTGGGCGTCACCGCCGGGGGGGAAATCGCAGCGGGCGGTACCGGAATCCGGCGCGAACAGGGTGTCGCCAACAAAGGCCGCATCGCCGATAACGTAGGTCAGGCATGCCGGCGTGTGACCAGGCGTGTGAAGGACCTGCCCCCCCTCCAGGTTGCCAACCCGGAAGGTGTCGCCCTCCTCAAACAACTGGTCAAACTGGCTACCGTCCCGGGCAAATTCGGTGCCGGCGTTGAAGCTTTTCCGAAGATTTCCTGAACATCCACAATCTTCGCGCCTATGCCGGTCTTTCCACCCAGGTGTTCGTGCAAGTAGGGCGCAGCGGAGAGGTGGTCGGCATGTACGTGGGTTTCGAGAATCCACTCCACCTGAAGATTGTTGTCCCGAATAAACGAGATGATCTGATCGGCGGAACGCACGTCGATCCTGCCGGCGGCGTAATCAAAATCCAGTACCGAGTCGATGATGGCACAGGCCTGGCTGTCAGGATCCTGAACGACGTAGCTGAAGGTGTTGGTCGCTTCGTCGAAGAAGTGAGTGACTGATGGCGTTTGCATCGTCGTGTCCTCCTCGGGCATGGGTATCGTTAACTCACACCCTCAGTAGACCATACTTTTAGATATAACCATATACCATTAACGCATATAAAATTTGATATAGGCGATAGCTACGGTAAATCACATATTAAAAGCTTTAATTAATTCGCTATGGATGAAGGACGGAGGACTAAATCACTGGAGGGGGGGGCGCCCTGTCCGGGCGCCGTTTTTCTGAACGTTGTTTCAGTGATGCTCGCGGACGGCAGGGCCGGCCAGCCACTCCCGACCTTTGAGCATACCGTGCCAGTATAAGGTGGGCAGTTGCTTGGCCTTGAGCCACCAGGCAGCGCGGGTGGCTTTGGTGCCATCGTTTACCCACTGCGGGAAACTGGGCTGAAGCACACCGTTATAGCCAAATTCGGCCAGCACGATGCGGCCGTTCTCTACCGTCAACGGGCAGGAACCGTACCCGAGGTAAGCCGCAGGCAGGGGGGGCTGATTCCGTAAACTTGCAATGAGGTTTTCCGCCACGACCGGCGCCTGCTTTCGAACGGCTGCGGCGGTTTTGGCATTACCGGTGCCGCTCACGTCGCCAAGTCCGAATATATTGGCACAGGTTTTGTGTTGGAGCGTATCGTCCGCCAGATTCAACCAGCCACCGTCATTGGCCAGAACGGACTCGCGGATGAAACCGGGCGCCCGCTGGGGGGGCGGCACCGCGTGCAACATATCGAAATCCAGTTCCCGATCCTGACTGTTACCTTCAGCGTCCGTAAGCCGGAACGTGGCTTTCCGGGCGGGGGGGCCGTTAACAGCTACCAGATTGCTCTGAAAGTTGACTTGAATACCGTATTTATCGATGTATTCCTGAAGTGCCGGGACATAAGCCGGCACTCCGAACAGAACCGCTCCGGCATTATGAAACTGAATATCGAGTTGGCCAAGAACTCCGTTTCTGCGCCAATGGTCGGAAGACAGATACATCGCTTTCTGCGGCGCCCCCCCGGCACATTTGATAGGCATGGGTGGCTGGCTGAACAGGGCCCTTCCCTTTTTCAGAGCCTGTACCGTTTGCCAGGTGTATTGCGCCATACCCTGACGGTAGTTGGACGTCACACCATTGTCCCCCCCAAGCGCGGATTCCAGACCATCAATCGCAGACCAGTTCAGCTCCAGCCCCCCCGGCGCCAGCACCAGTGCCTGATAGGAGATGCTCGAACCGTCCGCCAGCCTTACCTGATTCTGCTCCGGCATTACGCCCGAAACCGCCTGCTGATACCAGGAGACAAAACCCGGCATCACCTGTGACATGGGCCGGGAGGTAACCTCCGGCTGAAAAACGCCGCCACCGACCATGGTCCAGCCTGGTTGATAATGATGGGTCGCGGATGGTTCCAGGATCGCGATATCCAGACGGCGGTCCCGTTTGTGCAGCTGGACGCCACCGAGATACCGGCAGCGCCGCCACCAACGATAACAATGGTGTGGTGCCTGTCTGCCCCCCCCGCCGGTTCTGTTCTGCTGTTCATGCCTCTACCCTCTTGTGTTTGTTCGCACGGCATTTCATCTTGATGTATATCAAATCCTAACACCATTTAAGATATATCGTTATATCGATATGAAATATAGCGATGCACAAGGTCCTTCGCGGTTCATAGCGCACAAGGCGGGAATATAGAGCGGTGGGAGTGGCCTTTACACGGCCGGGATGGCTGTCGGGCCGGGGGGGGCGGTCAGGCAAACGAGAGGCGTTTACCTGACTGCGGCTCAGTGACTGTCCAGATCCTCATAACCGGTAATCATCGGTTTGATATAACTGGTCAGGGTTTTACCCATGGTGGCCATATAAACGTGGGCAATCACAAACACCAGCATGGCGAACGCGGCACCGGTGTGAACCAGCGCGACCGTTTCCAGCTGCAGCGCGCCGGCCAGCGTTGCGGGCCAGTCGTTATAGAACAGATACAACAGACCAGAAGCCCAGATAATCGGTGAAATTATCAGTTTGAAGAACAGGTAGGCCAGCCGCTGCAGCGGGTTGTGCTTGGCCCTTGAGGTCTTTTTGTAGGGATGGGCGGCGCCGGTAAAAGTACCCACCAGATAATAATGCATAACCGCAAACAGGCCATCCCGGGTAGGAATATACTGGCGCCACTCGCCGGTGGTGAAATGCCAGAAAATGGCAAATATCCACAGCACAATCAGTGCCCAGGCGGCCAGCGTATGCACCTGCACGGCCGTACTGAAGCGCATGACGTCGTAGCTGCCATGAATGGCAAAGCCGGTGAACAGCAAGACAAAAATCAGCAGCGCCTGAGTCCAGTGCCAGAAGCGCTCAAAACGTTTGAACATCAGTACCCGGCTCATTGGTCTTTCCTCCCACTGAACACGACCCTTGCCATGGCGTGCACCAGAACACCAAACAGGGTGGCTGCCACCAGCAACCAGCCAATCCGGTCCAGCCAGACACTACCGTTGTGGCCTGGCATATAAATACCACCCAGCCCCCCCGCCAGCCGGCTTTCAGCCTTGTGGCAACTGCCGCACTTCACCGCCTGTTCAGCGGGTGCCACCATGTGGGTGATCGGCCAGTGCATGGTGGTTTCGATAAAGCTGAACTCACCACTGTAGGGCATGCCAGACAGATCACTGGCGGCTTGCAGGGCTTTCTCCCAACTGAAATTGCTCCACAAAGAGGTATCATCGGCACCGAACACATGGGTGGCCAGCAAGGTCTGTCTCTCGGTATCAAACGGCTGCTTTCCACGCATCACCTTGAACGGCCAGATGCGGGATTCACCATTATCAGGGCTGCCTTCCACCCGGTTAATGGCCACCGGCGGATTCTCGATATCCAGCGGATCCCCCCCGGCCAGGGTATATTTCACTGTGCCATCAAACCAGGCGTACTCCGGCACCACATTCTCGCCATGGCGGAAATCCCCCCCTTTTTCACTGAGGTAGCTCGGGTGGCCATGGTCGTCCAGCTGTTTTATTGGCTGTCCGTTTTCATCCAGCGACCGGCGGTGGACCAGTCCCACCAGGTCTTGGTGGGCACCCCCCCGCCCCCCCGGGCAAAAGCCGGGATGTGGCAGGTCTGGCAGGCGAGTTTGTCTACGTGGTCGTTCAGTTTTGGCTTGTCGTGGGGGGGCGCAAGGCCATGGCAGGACTCGCAACTGGCCCGGGAGAAATCCGTATGGCCCGGCACATCAATGCCCAGGGTATCCCGGGCATTGGCCTGGTACCGGCTGCCGGATACCGCATGCCCCCCATGGTGGTGTGGCAGTCAGAACAGCCGAAATTCAGGCCCTCCGGCGACATGTGCACATCCAGTGATTTTGGTGGATTAATCAGAGACGTATCCAGATCACCGTGCTTCACGCCGTCGGCGCCGCCTCCATGGAAGTGGCAGCTACCGCAATTGGCCCGGCCACTGGCGCCCACATTCCGGGCAATGCGCTCCAGGTCCGGCGGCTGGACCATTTTGCCGCTGCCCTTGGGCCATTCCCGGGGGGGAATATAGGTGGGGGGGTGGCCCGCCAGCGTCGGGAATTTCCAATACTCGCCTGTGGTGTCGTGGCACACCAGGCAATCCACCGCATTCTCGGCCTGCGGCGGTGGCTCACGCATATCGTTCCAGCCGTAACCCACATGGCACGACGTACACCGGGGGGGCTCGTTGGTAATGGTCATCCCGCAAAAGCTGTTGATGACCTTGCTTTTGCCCAGGGTCTGCCCGGTTTCGTCATGCTCGTAGAGCCAGGTCCAGTGAGTAGTCTGGCGAATCTGTTCACCGGCCTCGGTATGGCAGGTCAGGCAGGCCGCCGTCACGTCTTCCGCGCGGTCAAAGGGGGGGCCCTGCAATGCCTTGAACTTGCTGTGATCTGCCGTGGTGGTCGATTTCCCGTTTACAGGCGCTATCGAGGCGGACCCATTCGCGGCAAATACCAGGCTGGCAACGAGCACCAACCATTTGAGCGAAAAAAGCATTCGCAGGGCTCTCTTGTTGTTCATATCGGCACCATCCACTCAGATGAGCATCTGAATTGAGTCTAGTTACACAGAGCGGGATTTCCCGGCGACGTGTAAAAGCATTGAGCAAAATCAATCTATCGCTCTGTGGCGTGCAGAACAGTGACATTGTCACTGAAGCTCAATAGCCCTGGTTCTACGATTGGCATGTAAACCATCAAAACTCAGGAGTTACCCCCCCATGACGAATGCCATCAAGACCTTTGCACTGGCGCTGTTGTTCGCGGCCCCCCCACTGACTGCAATGGCGGAGAATCAAAAAGCGAAAGACGGCAATAGAGGAAACACCGTGGAAGAGGTTCTGGTGATTCTCTCCAGCGACTCCCTGCAAACCCAGGGTATGGCGATGGTGCTGTCCAACACTATGGCCCAGAAGGGTGCCAAGGTGAATGTGCTGCTTTGCGACGAAGCCGGCGACCTGGCTCTGAAAGCTATAAAGCCGAGCCCCCCCTGGCGCCGAAAAACGTCACTCCGGGGGGGCAGATGTTGCGCGGGCTTATGAAAGCCGGTGGTGCGGTGAATGTTTGTGCGCTGTATCTACCCAACAGCGAGTACAGCAAAGACGATCTGCTTGACGGTGTCGGCGTTGCGACCCCCCCGCCGGCCATGGCCGGCCAGATGCTGGATCGCAAGATGCGCACCTTCACTTTCTGAGGCCGGACATAGTTCCGGTGTTTTTCATGCGCCAGCCTCTATCGGGCTGGCGCTTTTGGTTACAAGCAAACAACGAGGTATCCGATGGCGCATAGCGACGTTTCACGGCTACAGAACTTCCCGGTTTCCTGGTTTGCCACAGTCATGGGGGGGCTTGCCGGTTTGACCATTGCCCTGCACCGGCAGAGGCGATACTCGGGTGGAGCATTCACCCAAGCCCTGCACTTCTGGCATTGACCGTGGCCGTGTTCGCCACGCTGGCCGGCCTCTACCTGTTAAAACTGGCCAGACACCCCCCCGCCAGTGTCAAAGCTGAACTGAGCCATCCGGTCAAACTCAACTTTTTTTCCGACCATTTCGATTGGCCTGATACTGATCAGCATTGCCCTTCTGCCTCATTATCCGGGCTTATCACAGATTGTCTGGACCGCCGGCACTGTGCTGCATTTCGGCTTCACGCTGTATGTGCTGTCGATCTGGATCCATCACACCCATTTCGAGATTAACCATATGAACCCGGCCTGGTTCATCCCGATTGTGGGCAACATCCTGGTACCCGTCGCCGGAGTGCATCACGCGTCGGTGGAAATTTCCTGGTTCTTTTTCAGCATCGGGCTGCTGTTCTGGCTGGTGCTGCTGACCATTATTTTTAATCGAATGTTCTTCCATCAACCGCTACCGGGAAAGCTGCTGCCTACACTGTTTATCCTGATAGCACCACCCGGCGTCGGAATGGTGTCCTGGTTACAGCTGAACGGAGGAGAAGTGGACGCCTTCGCCCGGATTCTCTACTACAGCGCACTGTTCCTTACCCTGATGCTGTTTACCCAGACATCCCGATTCATCAAGGTACCGTTCGCCCTGTCTTGGTGGGCCTATTCATTCCCCCCCATGGCGGCAATCACCATTGCCACACTGTTGATGCATCAAAGCCTGGGGGGGCTGGTCTTCCTGAAATGGTTGGGGGGGCTGATCTTGCTGGTCGTGCTTTGCCTGCTGATTACCGGGCTGGTGATCAGAACCGCAGTTGCGGTGCGGCGGCGGGAAATCTGCGTGGAGGAGTGAAACCGGCCAGTGACGCCCGCCCAATGCAGGCGGGCGTCGTCGCTATCACGGACGATAGATTTTCTCGGGGGGTTGGCCTTGGTCGACCAGGGCAGGCCGGAATTCTGCCAGCCGTTCTGCACACGGAATCCCTTCTTTTCGCCTTCCTTCACGGTACTGCCCTGGAAGCCGTTGTCGATGTACTTCACGTTGGTAAGCCCCCGCTCCAGCAGATAATCAGCACTGGGCTTGCCGCGGGCGGAACCGGAGCGGCACATGGTGATGATCAGGGAATCCCGCGTCAGTCCCTTTTCCTTCAGCGCGGCATCAACCTGGGCAACAAAATCCTCGTTGATGTCCATGGCGAAGACACCTTTCTCATCGTTCCAGCGCGTACGATCCACCAGCTGGAACGGAATGTTTCGGTCCACCGCATCGGTAAAGCCGATGAACATGATTTCCACCGGATCCCGGACATCAATGAACAGCAGATTGTCACCTTGCTCCTGAACCGTGTCCCAGGTCTGCTCCGGAGTCACAGACAGTGCCTCTTCCGCTTGGGCTGACATCGCAACCGTCAAAAAGAAAAGCACAGACACAACAATCGGTTTCATAACGCGTACTCCTGCCTACTTTTAAATTTCTTCTGAGCATAACTTTATAACCTAAATAAAAGCGGGAGAGCACGGCTTTTCTGCGCGACGAAATGCCGCAGAAAGATCCACAAATTGCAGACCGGAACCAAACTTGATGAACATCAAGTTCAGAACCAACTCTCGCGTTTTTGCGATGAACCACGCTGCCACTCTGTTACGTTGGAACCAGATGGATACCGAGTTGTTCTCAAAGGAGAAAGCGACATGATCAAGCATCCACTGGCAAAAGCACTCACCCTGAGCCTGGGCGTGGCAGCAGGTTCCGCCATGGCGGACAACCTGATGGAACGGGCCAACAGCATGTTCGAGCCCATTCCAAAATACCCACCGGTGATTGATGGCAATGAACTCACCCAGGCCAAGGTGGATCTGGGCAAGATGTTGTTCTTTGAACCGCGCCTGTCTTCCAGCCACCTGATCAGCTGCAACACCTGCCACAACGTCGGGCTGGGCGGTGATGACGAGCTGCCTACCTCTATCGGCCATGGCTGGCAGAAGGGTCCCCCCCGGAACTCGCCGACGGTGTTCAACGCCGTGTTTAACGCAGCCCAGTTCTGGGATGGCCGTGCCGCCGACCTGGCCGAACAGGCCAAAGGGCCGGTACAGGCGGGTGTCGAGATGAGCAGTACGCCGGACCGGGTGGTGGCTACCCTGAAGAGTATGCCAGAGTATATCGAGCGCTTTGAGGACGCATTCCCGGGCCAGGAAAATCCGGTCACCTTCGACAATATGGCTGTTGCCATTGAAGCCTATGAAGCAACACTGATCACCCCCCCGGAAGCACCTTTCGACAAATATCTGCGCGGAGACACCTCAGCGCTGAACGAGAGTGAGAAAGAAGGTCTGGCGCTGTTCATGGACCGCGGCTGTACCGCCTGCCACAGTGGTGTGAACCTCGGCGGTCAGAGCTACCATCCATTCGGGCTGGTTGCCAAGCCGGGTGCCGAGATCCTGCCAGAGGGCGATAAAGGCCGCTTCTCTGTCACCGAAACCGCGTCTGACGAGTATGTGTTCCGCGCCTCTCCGCTGCGTAACATCGAGCTGACCGCGCCCTATTTCCA
>JDSH01000044.1_pt1 | contig 50576 bp, 65 predicted proteins | sample 199451 | NCBI WGS metagenome assembly JDSH01 (sample SAMN02584198, study PRJNA231836) | bioreactor metagenome | isolation source: continuous culture bioreactor electron acceptor NO2- transfer2 day 38 after... | place: Germany: Bremen | reverse complement strand
GTGGGTGGCGGGGGGGCCGTGTGAACCGGCCCGGCCACGACATCGCGTCAGCCCGCGACTTTTTCCTCGACCGAGGCCGCAACCGCTTCGGCCCGCGCCGCAAGCTCGGCCAACGTATCGGTAACCACGTCGGGAATGACCGGCACCTCAACCTTTTCGGGCTCCGGCGCAGGGGGGGCAGCCTTCAGCATGTCCAGTTCGGTCTGAACCTCGGCCAGGCGCGCCTCGGCGGCCTGGGCCTTGTCCTCCATCGCGGCGGTCTTGTCGGCCAGCATCAGCCCGGCCATCAGCAGCATGCGCCCTTCGGTCAGATGCTTGATCTGCGCGGTCAGGACCGAGGCTTCGGCGTCCAGCATGGCGGCGGCGGATTTCAGGAAGTGCTCTTCGCCCTCCTGACAGGCCACTTCGAAGTCGCGCCCGCCGATGGTGATTTTCACGTCAGGCATCGGCCGTCTCCTTTTCCATCGCCTCGACCAGCGGGCCCAGCTCGCCCAGCACCGCGTCCAGTTCGGCGCGGTCGGCGGCCTGGGCCGCACGCAGTGCTTCCAATTCCGCCATCATCGACTTGTTGACCAGATGCGGTTCAGCGACGCCAGCATTCAGCGCCTCGCGCAGCGCGTCATTGTTGGCGCGCAGCTCGCCGTTCATCTTGCGCAGCCGCGCGACCGAGGCTTCTTCTTCCTCCAGCAGCTCGCGCAGGCGTTCGACCTCCTCGGCCAGCGTGTCGACCGTGCTGTCCTGCCGTTCCTTGATCGCCTTTACCCGCTCTTCCAGCTGGGCATTGACCGTGCGTTCTTCTTCCAGCGCCGCTTCCAGCTCGGCAATGCGCCCGTCATCCGCAGGCGCGGCGGGGGGGGCCGCGCCATTCAGCGCCTCAACCCCCCCCTGCCCGATCCGGTCCAAGGCGGATGTAATGCGCCGTTCCAGCTCTGCCAAATCACTCATATTCTGCCCCCCCCGAAATTCCTGCACTCATGTCTGCCTGTCCCCCCCGCGTATCTGTCCAAATCCCGGCGAATCGCCCGGAAATGCGCCTCATATGGCAGTTTACCTGGCTCACAGGTTACTTGCCCGCCCTTTGGGGGGGTCAAGCATTTGGCCCTTTTGCTTGATCTTCGCGACCCGACTGCTAAGAGCGTTGCGAAATCAGTCGCAGCCAAAGGACGACACTCGTGGACATCGCCACCCTTCGCAAAGAGCACCCCCCCGACCACTGGATGCGCGCCGCAGCCATCCGCGCGCTGACCCTGGACGCGGTGGCCGCCGCCAACTCCGGCCACTCCGGCATGCCGATGGGCATGGCCGACGTTGCCACCGTTCTGTTTGAAAAACACCTGAAGTTCGATCCGAAAGCCCCCCCCGCTGGGCCGACCGCGACCGCTTCATCCTGTCGGCAGGCCATGGCTCGATGCTGATCTATTCGCTGCTCTATCTGACCGGCTACGAAGACGTGACGCTGGATCAGATCAAGAACTTCCGCCAATGGGGGGGCGCAATCACCGCCGGTCACCCGGAATACGGCCATGTCTCGGGCGTCGAGACCACCACCGGCCCGCTGGGTCAGGGCATCGCCAATTCGGTCGCTTCGCCATGGCCGAGGAAATCCAGCGCGCCCGGTTCGGCAAGAAGATCGTCGATCACTACACCTATGTGATCGCCGGCGACGGCTGCCTGATGGAAGGCATCAGCCAGGAGGCCATCGGCCTTGCCGGCCGTCACGAGCTGTCCAAGCTGGTGGTCTTCTGGGACAACAACGACATCACCATCGACGGCAAGGTGTCGCTGTCGGACCGTACCGACCAGGTCCAGCGTTTCAAGGCGTCGGGCTGGCATGTGCAGGAGATCGACGGCCATGACCCCCCCGTCGCCATCGACGCCGCCATCACCAAGGCCAAGTCGACCAAGAAACCGTCGATGATCGCCTGCAAGACCCACATCGCCCTGGGTCACGCCGCGCAGGACACGTCGAAGGGTCACGGCGCGCTGACCGACGGCGAACAGATGGCCGCCGCGAAAGAGACCTATGGCTGGACCACCGGCCCCCCCTTCGTGGTACCGGACGACGTGAAGGCGCAGTGGGAGGCCATGGGTGCCCGCGGGGGGGCCGAGGCGCGTGCCGAGTGGGACGCGCGTTTCGCCGAGATCTCCGAGCGCAAACAGGCCGAATTCACCCGTGCCTACGCAGGCGACGCGCCCAAGCGCCTGTCCGCCGTGGTGCGCGCGCTGAAGAAACAGGTCAGCGATGAACAGCCCAAGGTCGCGACCCGCAAGTCGTCGGAAATGGCGCTGGAAGTGATCAACCCGATCATGCCGGAAACCGTGGGCGGATCCGCCGACCTGACCGGGTCCAACAACACCAAGACCGGTGACCTGGGCGTGTTCGATACCGACAACCGCAAGGGCCGCTACGTCTATTGGGGGGCATTCGCGAACACGGCATGGCCGCCGCGATGAACGGCATGGCGCTGCACGGCGGCGTGCGCCCCCCCTATGGCGGCACGTTCTTCGTGTTCACCGACTACGCCCGCCCCCCCTCGATGCGCCTGGCCGCGCTGATGGGCATCCCGACCGTCTTCGTGATGACCCACGATTCGATCGGCGTCGGCGAAGATGGCCCGACCCACCAGCCGGTCGAGCATCTGGCGATCTGCCGCGCCACCCCCCCCAACAGCTACACCTTCCGCCCGGCGGACACGGTGGAAACGGCGGAAGCCTGGGAAATCGCTCTGAGCGCAAAGGACAAGCCCAGCGTGCTGGCGCTGACCCGTCAGGGCCTGCCCACCGTGCGGGTCGAGCACAAGAACAAGAACCTGGTGGCCCAGGGCGGTTACGTTCTGGCCGAGGCCGAAGGCAAACGTCAGGCAATCCTGATCGCCACCGGCTCCGAGGTCGAAACGGCGCTCAAGGCCCGCGACATCCTGCAGGACGCAGGCATCGGCACCCGCGTGGTCTCCATGCCCTGTATGGAGCTCTTCGCCGAACAGGACGAAGCCTATCGCCGCCGCGTGCTGCCCGCAGGCCCCCCCGTGCGCGTGGGCGTCGAAGCGCCGTGCGTGACGGCGGCTGGGACAAGCTTCTGCTGGGGGGGGAACGCGGCCGCGAGGCCAAGCAGGCCTTCGTCGGCATGACCGGATTTGGTGCCTCCGCCCCCCCCGCTGGCACCCTGTTCGAACAGTTCGGCATCACTGCCGAAAACGTCGCCCAGAAAGTGCGCGACCTGCTGGCCTAAGCTGCCCGCAACCTGGAAACATCAAAGCCGCCGAGGGTCTCCCCCCCGGCGGCTTTCTCACGCGCCCAAGAGTTTTCTGAAAACTCTTGGCAAAACTCTTTAGAAGAGTTTTGGCCGTCAGGTGATCGGACCGCTCAGCTCCAGATCCCAATCCCTGTAATTCACGCCGTTCTTGCGACACCAGAGGTGCAGCGCCTCGAACGCCTTGGCCGCCACATCCAGACGCAATTGATAGGACCGATCAGGCCGCACGCCCTTGGGGGGGGCTGCGACACCCGCCCATTCCATCGCCATCAAAAGAGAGTGCCCGGGCATTTCCATATATGTCGTATCTGCCCCCCCAACCATATTGTTATAGATCCGCCCACCAAACCAGCGCGCGCGGCGCACCGCGTCATCCGCGTGGCGCAGGCGCACATAAAGGAAGCGCGCCAGTTGCCCCCCCTCGCTCATGCCCAGACGTTCCGGCACGCTTACCCCCCCCGCACGCCGGGCATCATAAGTCTGCGCCGAATGATGCGCGGCATGTTTGACCTTCGCCCCCCCCTCGAACGGGCCCTCGAAGTTGAACTGCATCACGCCTTGCCCTTGAACACCGCCCCCCCCAGATCGGGCCGATCACACGGGTGGCCAGCGGGATCAGAAGCAGGCCCAGGAAAAAGCCGACCACCCCCCCGTCCAGACCGGCAGTCACCGCCCATCCGGTGATCCCGGCCCAGCCTTCGCCCACCGCATGCGCGGCGCTTTCAGCGGCATGGTGGATGAAATTATAAATCGGGTGCCAGCCCAACTCATGCAGCCCATGCACGATGATATTGCCACCGACCCAGAGCATCGCGGCGGTGCCCACGATGGTCAGCAGCTTCATGAACCCGGGCATCGCCTTGACGATGCCGCGCCCAATCGCGCGGGTAATCCCCCCCCACCGCCCCCCCTTGTTGGACATCAGCAGCCCCCCCACATCATCCGCTTTCACGATCAACGCGACCGAGCCGTAAACAGCCACCGTAATACCCACGGCCACCACTGCCAGGGTCGCGGTTTTCATGTAGATATTGGACGGCGGAATGGCCGACAGCGCAATGGTCATGATCTCGGCGGACAGAATGAAATCGGTCTTGATCGCGCCCGCCACTTTGGTTTCCTCCAGGTGGGTCGGGTCGCCCTCGGGGGGGTGGTCCGCGTGATCCCAGGCGTGCTCATGCGGAAAAAGCGCGTGCCAGATCTTCTCGGCCCCCCCTTCGAAACACAGGTACCCCCCCCGCCCAGCATCAAAAGCGGCGCAATCGCCCAGGGGGGGGCAAATGTGGACAGCAGCATCGCAATCGGCAAAAGGATGATCAGCTTGTTCTTGATCGACCCCCCCCAGGCGATCTTGCCCACGATGGGCAGCTCGCGGTCGGCGCGAAATCCGGTCAGGTACTTCGGTGTGACAGCCGCATCGTCGATCACCGCGCCCGCCGCCTTGGCCCCCCCCGCCTTGGCCGCCTGCCCGGCCACGTCGTCAATCGACGCCGCCGCCACCTTGGCGATGCCCGCCACGTCATCCAAAAGGGCGATCAATCCGCTCATCCTGTGCTCCTGTCCTGCCGTTGGCGGCGATCCTAACGCATGGCGCGACATGGGCAAGGGGGGGAGGTCCGCCTGACCGCTCCCCCCCGCGACGCAGAATGCCGAAAGGTTTGCGTTAACAGGCGATGTTTTCGCTAACAACCTGGCGTCAAACCCGTTTTTCCGTTGGCCGCCATTTGACCAGTCGGTATAGAGCCCCCCCCAAACTGCTTATGGGCGTCACGTGCGAACGACGCCACAGCCTGAGGGGGGGATCACTTCATGACCGTCACCGTCGGTATCAACGGCTTTGGCCGCATCGGGCGCTGCACTCTGGCGCATATCGCGGCTTCCGGCCGCAACGACATCCAGGTCGTCAAGGTCAACGCGACCGGGCCGATCGAAACAGCCGCGCACCTGCTGAAATACGACAGCGTGCATGGCCGCTATCCGAACGAGATCACCATCGACGGCAACACGATGGATATCGGTCGCGGCCCGATGCAGATGATGTCGACCTATGAACCCCCCCGCGAACTGGACTGGTCGGGCTGCGACGTCGTGCTGGAATGCACCGGCAAGTTCAACGACGGTCAGAAAGCCGCCGTGCACCTGGAACAGGGCGCGGGCAAGGTGCTGATCTCGGCGCCCGCGAAGAACGTGGAAAAGACCATCGTCTTTGGCGTGAACCACAAGGAGCTGGACGCCCAGCACAAGATGGTCTCGAACGGGTCCTGCACCACCAACGGGCTGGCCCCCCCGCTGGCCAAGGTGCTGAACGACGCGGTCGGCATCGAAAGCGGCGTGATGACCACGATCCACAGCTACACCGGGGGGGATCAGCCGACGCTGGACCGCCGCCACAAGGATCTGTATCGCGCCCGCGCCGCCGCCATGGCGATGATCCCGACCTCGACCGGGGGGGCTGCCAAGGCCCTGGGCGAAGTGCTGCCGGAACTGGCGGGCAAGCTCGACGGCACCGCCCTGCGGGTGCCGACGCCGAATGTGTCCGCCGTGGACCTGACCTTTACCGCCAAGCGCGACACCAGCGTGGAAGAGATCAACAAGGTGATGGCCGAGGCCGCCGCCGGTCCGATGGGCCGCGTGCTGGGTTACGACCCCCCCGAACCCAAGGTCTCGATCGATTTCAACCACACCGAGCAGAGCTCGATCTTCGCCCCCCCCGACCAGACCAAGGTCGTCGGCGGGCGCACCGTGCGCGTTCTGGCCTGGTATGACAACGAATGGGGGGGCTTCTCGGTGCGCATGGCCGATGTGGCGGCGCTGATGGGCCAGCTGGGCTGACCCCCCCACCCGGACAAAGTATCACGAAAGCCCCCCCGCCCGATCCGGCGGGGGGGCTTTTTGCTTGCGTCAGACCGGGTGCCTGCCATTGTGATCCCATGTGCGCCCGACCCTTCACCTGCCCCCCCTGCTGTGGCTTCCCGACGCTTGAGGAACGCGACGCGTTCGATATCTGCGAGATTTGCTGGTGGGAGGATGACGGGTAGGACGACCCGCATGCTGATGAGATCTGGGCAGGCCCGAACAAGGACTATTCGCTGACCGACGCGCGCCGGAACTTTCTGGCGCACCGCCACATGTATGATGCGGGGGGGAAAGGCATAGAGGTGTGGAGTATCCGGACGCGAACCGGCTGGCCATTCTGACCTATGTCGACAAGGTGCTGAACGGTGAGGTCGAATTGGACAGCCAGCGGCTCACACAGCTTCTTTCCAGGCCACAAACCTCCGGCCGCCCCCCCCTGCCCGGCTAACGCCTTGAACCACCCCCCCGCACAACCTGCGATGGTCCGGCCATGACCAACCAGATCGCCCTTGTCCTTGCCATTCTTGTGATCGCCTTCTTTGGCACCGACTATCTGCTGTTGGACGGCTCCATGTCCCTGTTCCTGGCCAAGAAAATGCTGGAGTTTACCGAATGGCTCGCCTTCTGGCGCTGAGCCATTTTCAGCCCCCCCTCCTCTGATGTGACACGCCGCGACGCAGCGCCCCCCCCTTGACCTTTGTGTCATTTTGGTGTTGTTAGCGGTAACATTTCCGCCAAGACCTCGCGGGGGGGACCGCCCCCCCCGCACAGCCGCATGAAGGATGAGGACATGACCACCAAGGTTGCCATCAACGGGTTCGGGCGCATCGGGCGTCTGGTGCTGCGCGCATTGCATGAACAGAACCGCGACGATATCGAGATCGTGGCGATCAATGACCTCGGTTCGGTCGAGATGAACGCCCACCTGTTCGAATTCGACTCGGTGCATGGCCGGTTCATGAACGAGGTCAAATGGACCGAAAATTCGATCGACGCGGGCCGCGGCCCGATCGAAGTCACCTCGGTCTTCAACCCCCCCGCCGATCTGCCTGGGGGGGCGACGTCGATATCGTGCTGGAATGCACCGGCATCTTTACCGGCGACAAGGCCAAGATCCACCTTGAAAACGGTGCCAGCCGCGTGCTGGTGTCCGCCCCCCCGTCGAAAGGCGCGGACAAGACCATCGTCTACGGCGTGAACCACGACCGCCTGTCGGCCGCCGACCTGCATGTGTCGAACGCGTCCTGCACCACCAACTGCCTGGCCCCCCCGGTGGCCAAGGTGCTGCATGACACCGTGGGCATCAACAAGGGCTTCATGACCACGATCCACAGCTACACCGGCGACCAGCCGACGCTGGACACGATGCACAAGAAGGATTTCTACCGCGCCCGTGCCGCCGCCATGTCGATGATCCCGACCTCGACCGGGGGGGCCGCCGCCGCCGTGGGCTTGGTGCTGCCGGAACTGAACGGCAAGCTCGATGGCGTGGCGATCCGTGTGCCGACGCCGAATGTCTCCTGCGTCGATCTGACGGTCGAGACCAGCCGCGCCACCACAGTCGACGAAATCAACGCCGCGATGACCACCGCCGCCGAAGGCACGCTGAAGGGCGTGCTGGGCGTCACCGCCCGCCCGCTGGTGTCAGTGGACTTTAACCACAACCCGGACAGCTCGACCTTCGCGCTGGATCAGACCAGGGTGATGGACGGCAACATGGCCCGTATCCTGACCTGGTATGACAATGAATGGGGGGGGTTTTCCTGCCGCATGCTGGATACGGCGGCGGAAATGGGCAAGCACCTGTAATCACAAGGCAGTCCAACAACAAAGGGCCCGCCAATTGGCGGGCCTTTTCGTTCAGCGGCATGGGTCTCAGAGCTTGCCCAGCCGCTCCAGCAGCTGTACGCGCACCTCGGGGGGGGTGACGAATTTCGAGATGTCGCCATCCAGCCGCGCGATCTCCTTCACCAGTTTCGAGGCAATCGCCTGGTACTTTGCTTCGGCCATCAGGAACACGGTCTCGACGCTCGCGTCCATCGCGCGGTTCATGCCGACCATCTGGTATTCGTATTCGAAATCCGTAACCGCGCGCAGACCGCGCACGATGATCTGTGCGCCGACGTCCTTGGCACAGTCGATCAGCAGGTTTTCAAACGGATGGGCGACGATCTCGGTGCCCGTCTCCTCGGCCAGTTTGGCGCATTCCGCCTCGACCATGGCCACACGTTCTTCAAGCGAGAACAACGGCCCCCCCTTGTCGCGATTGATCGCCACGCCAATCACCAGACGGTCCACCAGCGCGCAGGCGCGACGGATGATATCTGTATGCCCCCCCAGGGTAACGGGGGGGTCAAAGGTTCCGGGATAAAGACCGATGCGCATGGTTGTGCCTCCTGAACTTTCGCGCACGCAACATTATTGCGTGCGCGAATGCAAGACTTTTCCGCAGTGCAGCGTAGTTCTACGCAGTGTCGGACAGGCTCAGTAGCCCATGATCATGTTTTTAAGTGCGTCGGCCTGGCTCGACAGCTCATCCAACCGCGCCTTGACCACATCGCCGATCGACACCACGCCGACCATCTTGTCGCCATCCATCACCGGCATGTGGCGGAAACGCCCTTCGGTCATCACCTGCAACACCTGGATCGCCCGGTCCGACGGCGCACAGGTGACCAGTTTCGAGGTCATCAGGTTGTCAACCACGTCATCCAGACAGGGGGGGGTGCCGCGGCTTCCCAGCTCGCGCACCACATCGCGTTCGGACAGAATGCCCGCCGGATGCACGCCATCCTCGGACACGATTACGGCCCCCCCGATCCCCCCCTTCTCGGACAAGAACGCCGCCGCAGCGGCGACCTTCGTGCCGGGTTTCACGGTCTCGACCCCCCCGGCAAGGTCTTTGTCTTTCAGGATCTGGCTTACCAGCATTCACATGCCCTCCTAGCTGTCTTGGCGCTTATTGGCGCGGGATATTGTGTGTTCGCGCAGGGTCAGCGTCCCCCCCCTATGCGGGTGGGTGTCAAGCCATGCTTTCCAGCCGCGCAACCTCGGCCCGGATGCCGCGAACCAGTTCCTCGGCCACCCGCGACAGGCGTTCCACACGCGCGTCCCCCCCCGCGTGGCGGATCAGGTAGAAGCTGCGCGTCAGGCTCAGCGCCTCGGTCAGCACCCGCCTCAAGCCCGGCGCGAAGGGTACGGCAAAGTCATGCGCAATGCCGACCCCCCCGCCCCCCCCGTGGCGCAGCAGCCAAAGCTGCACGGACACCGAGTTTGAGGCAAGCGACACCCGCTCCGCCCCCCCGGTCTCGGACAGGTAATCCAGTTCCTTGTCGAAGATCATATCGGGGGGGATATAGCCCACCACCGGGTGATCGGGCAGATCCGCGAGGCTGTTCAGCGGCCCCCCCGCCCCCCCGGCCAGATAATCCGCGCTGGCCGCCAGATGCAGGCGATAATCGGTAATCTTCTGCACCGTCAACCGCCCGGCCTCGGGCGGCGACACGGCCACGGCCATATCCGCCTCGCGCTTGGACAGGTTGATCACCCGTGGCAGTGCGACGATTTGCAGGTCCAGCTCCGGATGTGCGCGCGAAATCGCGGCACAGACCTGCGGCAGGACAAAGTTTGCACAGCCATCCGGCGCGCCGATGCGCACCTGCCCAGACAGCTGGCCCGCCTGCCCCCCCGCCAGTTCCTCGGCCCCCCCGGCTCGCAGCGCCTGTTCGGCAGCCTCCGCATGGGCCATCAGCCGCGCCCCCCCCGCATCGGTCAGCGCATAGCCCTGCGGCGATTTGGTGAACAGCGGCGCGCCCAGCGCCGCCTCCAGCCGCGCCACCCGCCGCCCTACGGTGGCTGCATCCTTCTTCAACGCCTTTCCCGCCCGCGACAGGCTTTCGGCCCGCGCCACCGCCAGAAACACCTTCAGATCATCCCAGTCAGGTTCCATGGCCTATCCTTGCATTTTTGCAAAACCCTTTTGAGAAACTGCCCCCCCTTTTCCCGACAGAAATGCAAGCCTATTCTGCCCCCCCGGAAATCTAAGGGAGAGAACCCATGCAAGAGATCGGACACTGGATCAACGGCGAACTGGTCGCCGGAACCTCGGGCCGCTTCGCGGATGTCTACAACCCCCCCGCCACCGGCGAAGTTCAGGCGAAAGTGGCCCTGGCCACCCAGGCCGAGATGGACGCCGCCGTCGCCTCGGCCGCCGAGGCCCAGAAAGCCTGGGGGGGCGCGACCAACCCGCAGCGCCGCGCCCGCGTCATGATGGCGTTTGTGCAGCTGATCAACCGCGACATGGACAAGCTGGCCGAGAAACTGTCCTCGGAACACGGCAAGACCTTCCCGGATGCCAAGGGCGACGTTCAGCGTGGCCTGGAAGTGATCGAATACTGCATCGGCGCGCCGCAGATGCTGAAGGGTGAATTCACCGACAGCGCCGGTCCCGGCATCGACATGTACTCCATGCGCCAGCCGCTGGGTGTGGTCGCGGGCATTACCCCCCCCTTCAACTTCCCCCCCGCCATGATCCCGCTGTGGAAAATGGGCCCGGCGCTGGCCTGCGGCAACGCGATGATCATGAAACCGTCCGAGCGTGACCCGTCCGTGCCGCTGATGCTGGCCGAACTGCTGAAAGAAGCCGGCCTGCCCGACGGCGTGCTGCAGGTCATCAACGGCGACAAGGAAAGCGTTGACGCGATCCTGGATCACGAGACCATCCAGGCCGTGGGCTTCGTCGGCTCCACCCCCCCGATTGCCCAGTACATCTATGAACGCGCCGCCCAGAACGGTAAACGCGCCCAGTGTTTCGGCGGTGCCAAGAACCACATGATCATCATGCCCGACGCGGACCTCGACCAGGCCGCCGACGCGCTGGTGGGTGCCGGTTACGGCGCGGCCGGTGAACGCTGCATGGCGATCTCGGTCGCCGTTCCGGTGGGCGAGGAAACCGCCGACAAGCTGCGTGACAAGCTGATCCCGCGTATCGAGAAGCTGAAGGTCGGCCCCCCCTACACCGCGGGCGACGACGTGGATTACGGCCCGGTCGTGACCGCGGCGGCCAAGGAAAACATCCTGCGTCTGGTGCAGTCCGGTGTCGATCAGGGTGCCGAGCTGGCCGTGGACGGCCGCGACTTCAGCCTGCAGGGTTACGAAGACGGGTTCTTCGTCGGCCCGCACCTGTTCGACAAGGTCACCCCCCCCGACATGGACATCTACAAGACCGAGATCTTCGGCCCGGTCCTGTCGATGGTACGCGCCGGTTCCTATGAGGAAGCCATCGGCCTGGCCATCAGCCACGAATATGGCAACGGCACCGCGATCTACACCCGTGACGGCGACACCGCCCGTGACTTCGCCAACCGCATCAACATCGGCATGGTCGGCATCAACGTGCCGATCCCGGTGCCGCTGGCCTATCACACCTTTGGCGGCTGGAAGAAATCCGGTTTCGGCGACCTGAACCAACACGGTCCCGATGCGTTCAAGTTCTACACCCGCACCAAGACGGTGACCTCGCGCTGGCCGTCGGGCATCAAGGAAGGTGGCGAATTCAACTTCAAGGCGATGGACTGACCTTCGTTGCATATGAAACAGCGCGTCCCGCCAATCCATTGGGTTGGCGGGATTTTTTTATGCACCTCGCTGTTTTCGGGGGGGAGTTGCAACCGGCGGAATTTCGCCTATCCTTTGAGCAAGCACAAAGGGATACAACCATGCCGATAGAATTCGCATGCTACGACAACCCCCCCGCGCTCCTGCATCTGCGTCTGCGGGGGGGCCGGATCACCATCAAGGATATGCTTGAGGTTCAGACGGCCTATGCCAATTCCCCCCCCGATTTTTCGCCGGGTATCGACGAGCTGATCGAGTTTCTGCCGGGCGCGGACCTGGACATGACCTATGCCGAGATGCGGCGGTTGCGCCGGGCCGAGGAGGCCTATTACGAACAGGCCGCCCAGCCGCCCCCCCGCTGCGCAATTCTGGCCCCCCCGGACAGCACCCAATTCGGCATGGGGGGGCGCATGTATGCCACCCTGACCGACCTGCGCGGGGGGGATCTGCGCACCGAGGTGGTGACCACCCGCAAGGAAGCGCTCGATTTCCTTGAGGTGACCGAGTTTTCGCTGACCGTCGCCTGAGCCCCCCCCACCCCCCCAGATACTTGTTTTCTTGGGCCTTTCCTGCTCAACTCGTGCAAAACGGGAGGACAGAGAATGGCCCAGAACGCGCCCGCCTTCACGATCGGCGTCGAGGAGGAGTATCTGCTGGTCGACCGTCACAGCCTGGAGCTGGCCGAGGCACCAGACGGCCTGATGGAGGATTGCAAGGCCGAACTGGAAGGCCAGGTCAGCCCTGAATTCCTGCAATGCCAGATCGAAATCGGCAGCCGCGTCTGCGCCAATATCGGTGAAGCGCGCGAGGATCTGAAACGTTTGCGCAGCACCGTTGCCAAACGGGCAGCCACATACGGATTGGCCCCCCCCATCGCCGCCTCCTGTCACCCATTCGCGGAATGGAAGAAACAACATCACACCAACAAGGACCGCTACAACGAGCTGCGCCGCGATCTGGGCGGGGGGGTTGTGCGGCGCATGCTGATCTGCGGCATGCATGTGCATGTGGGTATCGACGACCCGGACTCCCGCGTCGATATCATGAACCAGATGACCTATTTCCTGCCACATCTGTTGGCCCTGTCGGCCAGTTCGCCCTTCTGGCAGGGCGAGGATACGGGGGGGCTTGCCAGCTACCGGCTGACCGTCTTCGACAACCTGCCCCCCCGCACCGGCTTGCCACCACGCTTGACCAGCTGGTCGGAATACGAACGTTCCGTGAATGCGCTGGTCGAACTGGGCCTGATCGAGGACAGTTCCAAGATCTGGTGGGACCTGCGCCCCCCCTCGTCGCGATTTCCCACGATCGAGGCGCGCATCTGCGACGTCTCGCCCCCCCGGTTGGAAACCACGCTGAGCCTTGCTGCCCTGATCCAGTCCCTGACCCGCATGCTGTGGCGACTGAAGGCGCGCAATCAACGCTGGCGCATCTATGACAACTTCCTGATCTCCGAAAACCGCTGGCGCGCGCAGCGCTATGGGGGGGTGGGCGCGGGGGGGCTGATTGATTTCGGCAAACGTGAGGTCGTGGATTTCGCCGTCCTGATCGAAGAATTGATCGGCTTGGTGGGCGAGGACGCCAAGGCCCTGGGCTGCCTGACCGAGGTGGAAAACGCCCGCAGCATCGTCGCAAAGGGCACCTCCGCCGACCGTCAACGCGCGGTGTTCAACGACAGTATCCAGGCGGAAAAGAGCGTGGATGAAGCCCTTTACGATGTCACCCGCCACCTGGTTGAAGAATTTCACGCCGATCTGTAGCGCCGCGGAATTTCAACCCGATGCCAAATCGTCTTCCGTGTCGGAAAATGTCTGCTTTCCCATTCCGGCCCTTGCAAAATTCCTGTAAGAATTCCCCCCCGCTAAACATCCGTTCAATTCCAGACGCGCGCGGGCGGCGAGACGCGACGGCCGACCGCTTGCAAGAACAGGACCAGAATGACCGATATCAACATCCGCACCCAGGGCCGCGCCGGCCGCATTACCCTGACCCGCCCCCCCAAGGCGCTCAATGCCGTGACCTACGACATGTGCACCGCGATCGAGGCCGCCCTGGACGCCTGGCGCGACGATGATGCCGTGGCGCTGGTGGTGATCGACGCCGAGGGCGACAAGGCCTTCTCGGCGGGCGGCGATATTGCCGACCTCTACGCCACCGGCAAGGCGGGCGATTTTGCCTATGGCCGCACCTTCTGGCGCGACGAATACCGGATGAACGCCAAGATCCACGAATACTCGAAACCCATCGTCAGTTTCCTGCAGGGCTTTACCATGGGCGGCGGCATGGGCGTGGGCTGTCACGGCTCGCACCGCGTGGTGGGCGAGACCAGCCAGATCGCCATGCCCGAGGTCGGCATCGGCCTGGTGCCGGATGTGGGCGGCTCGATGATCCTGGCCAATGCGCCGGGGGGGCATCTGGCACCTACGCGGGCGTCACCGGCGCGCGCATGGGGGGGCCTGCGGATGCGATCCTGGTGGGCTTTGCGACATGTTCATCCCGCAGGAAAAGTGGTCCGGTCTGATCGAGGCCCTGACCCGGACCGGTGATGTGGCCTGCCTGGTGGGTGAGGATGCGCCAGAGGGCCAGCTCGCCGCGCTCAGGCCCGAGATCGACGCGCATTTCGCCGCCACCACCCTGCCCGGCCTTCTGGCCAACCTGCGCGGGTCGGACACGGAGTTCGCCGCAAAGACGCTGAAGACCATACTGCGCAACTCGCCCCCCCTGTCGGTCGCCGTCACGATCGAGATGATGACCCGCCTGCGTGGCGTGACCGACATCCGCGCTGCCCTGGACCTGGAATATCGCTACACCTACCGCGCGATGGAGCACGGCGATTTCATCGAGGGCATTCGCGCCGCGATCATCGACAAGGACCGTTCGCCGCAGTGGAAACACGACCCCCCCGACACCTTGCCGCAAGAGGCAATCGACACCATGCTGGCCCCCCCGCTGGGCGACCAGGCTTTGACGTTCTGAGGAGGACACAATGAAAATCGGATTTATCGGACTGGGCAACATGGGTGGCCCGATGGCCGCAAACCTGGCCAAGGCCGGCCACGAGGTGACCGGGTTCGACATGGCGGACGTCCAGATCGAGGGCGTGACCATGGCAGGCTCCGCCGCCGAGGCCGCGACCGGCGCCGATGTCGTCATCACCATGCTCCCGAACGGTCAGATTCTACGCGCGGTTGCCGCCGAGTTGATCCCGGCAATGGACAAGGGCGCGGCCCTGGTCGACTGTTCCACCGTGGACGTTGAAAGCGCCCGCGCGGTGGCTGCGGACGCTGCTGCAGCCGGTCTTCTGCCGGTGGACGCCCCCCCCGTGTCGGGCGGTGTCGGCGGCGCGGCTGGCGGCACGCTGACCTTCATGGCGGGCGGCTCCGCCGAGGCCTTCGCCAAGGCCGATCCGCTGTTTGACATCATGGGGGGCAGAAAGCCGTGCATTGCGGTGACGCAGGCGCAGGCCAAGCCGCCAAGATCTGCAACAACATGATCCTGGGCATTACCATGGCGGGCACCTGCGAAGCCTTTGCTTTGGCTGACAAATTGGGCCTGGACCGGCAAAAGATGTTCGACGTGGTCTCCACCTCGTCGGGCTACAGCTGGACCATGAACGCCTACTGTCCCGCGCCGGGTGTCGGCCCGCAATCGCCCGCCGACAACGACTACAAACCCGGTTTCGCCGCCGAACTGATGCTGAAGGACCTGCGCCTCAGCCAACAGGCCGCCGAAGCGGTCGACGCGGACACGCCGATGGGCCAGCGCGCGACCGAGCTTTATACCGATTTCGTCGATGCCGAGGACGGTCTGGGCAAGGATTTCTCGGCCATGCTGCCGCGGTTCGTAAAGCGTTCGCGTGGGTGAGCACACGCACCCTGACGTCCGGCTGACGGACACCCCCCCATTCGACCCCCCCGGCCACCACCGCGCGTGTGCGCCGGGGGGGTCTTTCTGTGTTTGCTCGCCCTCCTTGTGTGCGGGCGGTCCCGCGTCGGGCGTCCCTTCGGCGGGGGGGTAAAACCACTGGCCTCGCCAACGGCCCCCCCCTGTGCGCATTTCCAGCCGCCTGTTATGGTTCGACCAGTTTATGACAGCGCGAAAGTGACCAACATGGTCTCCAGCTGCATCGGCCAAAACCTCGCTGACCCGGCAGACCTGGACCTATCCCGCGATCGTGCTGCCGTCGCAGGAGGCGTCGGTGTGGTTTCGCGTTTCGGGTCAGATGATTGATCTGCCGAGCGCAGCTGGGGGGGGTTGCCGAAGCCACATTGAGATCGCAGGAAGAACAGCTGGCCATTGGTGTCGCCGGGGGGGGCCACGAACAGGAAATCGCCGCCTCCGAAGCCGCGCTGCGCGGGATCGAAACCCGGTTGCAGGCCGCCCGCGACAGCCCGGCCGAGACAACCCTGACCGCGCCTTTCGATGGCATTGTCGCGCGGCGCAACGTGGACCCGGTCGCCCAGGTGCTGGCCGGGCAGGATATCGTGCTTTTGCAAGACATCGCGACCCTGCACCTGGCCTTCGACCTGCCGGGAACGGATGTGCCGGATATCGGCCGTTCGCCCGAGGTGCAGGCCGTCCCCCCCATCTTTCCGGGGGGGGCCGAGGCCGAATACCCAGCCGAGCTGGTCGAGTTTTCGACCCAGCCCGAAGCCATCACGCAGACCTATCGCGGACGGGTGTCGATCACCTCTCCGGAAGGTCTGGTCGTGCTGCCCGGCATGGCCGGGGGGGGATATCCGCGCCCCCCCTAAAAGCACGGCAGAGACCGTGACCAGACCCACTGGCCGCTTCTGGGGGGGCACCATCGTGAGCTTTCTGGCCTTCTCGCCATCGGCCTGTCACCGGACAATACCGGCGAATATGCGGGCAACCTGTTCTGGACCATCATGATCGCACTGTTGTTCTCGTGGCTGGTGACGATATGGCTCACGGCCTATTACTGCTGAAACCCGGCACGCAAGGGGGGCCGATACGGGCGAAGGTGCGATGTTGCGCGCCTACCGCGGGCTACTCGGCCGTGCGCTGCACATGCGCTGTGTGACCGTCGCCGTGATTGTCGGATTGTCCTGTCGGCGCTGGCAGTGTTCAGCCTGGTGCCGCCGGGCGTCTTCCCGGCCTTACCCGCGCGCAATTCGTGGTCGATTTCTTCCTGCCTCAGGGCACGAATATCGAAGCCACCAGGGCCCGCATTACCAAGGTCGACACCCATGTGCGCCCCCCCCTGGAGGGCGTGACCGGCACCAACACGGTGGTCGGCGGCGACCATACCCGTTTCATGCTGACCTATGACGGGGGGGAAAGCGGAAATCCGGCCTATGGGCAGATCCTGGTGGACGTCGACGGGTTCGACCGCATCGCGCCCCCCCTGATCCCCCCCGAGATCCAGACCTGGCTTGACGCGGGCTACCCCCCCGAAGCCTCGACCAAGGTGTGGCAGTTCGAGCTGGGTCCGGGGGGGCGCGGGTCAAAGATCGAAACGCGGTTCTACGCCCACCTGAACAGAACCAATATCGGCGTCTATCGCGACGATTGACCTGCCGCCGGGCTACCGGATGGAATGGAAAGGCGAATTCGGCAGCAGCGCCGAGGCGAACGCCGGTCTGGCGGCCACCATGCCGCTGGGCTTCGGCGCGATGGTGCTGGTCGTCTTCCTGCTGTTCAACGCGGTGCGCCAACCGGTGATCATCTGGCCGACCGTGCCCTTGGCCCTGACCTTCGCGCCAACGCTTTAGGCGATCCTTCTCCGGTTTCGCGCAGAGGAGGTCAGCACCTGAAACCCGCCCGCTGACAGCACAGCCCGTCACGCCCGGACAGGACCATGTCCGGGCGTTTTTCATCTCAACCGCAGTTTCGCAATGGCGACGATCGGACGCGATTGCCGCACGCGCGCCTGCGGCTATAGTCCCCCCCCATGAGCTGGACCAAGGACACAACCGACATTGCCGGGCTGGACGCCCCCCCCGCCCGCGCCCTTCTGGACACGCTGGCACCGGTGGAGGTGCCCGAAGGTGCGGTGCTGTTCTGCCCCCCGGCGAGGCGGTCAAGGGCTATGTGGTCATGCTGTCGGGCCGGGTGGATGTGCACCTGATCGGCCCGAACGGGCGCGATATATTGCTCTATCAGGTCGCACCGGGGGGGCAAAGCTGCATCCAATCGACCCTGGGCCTGCTGGGCGGCGAGGAGTACACCGGCGAAGCCACGGCAGCGGGACCCGCGCGCCTGGTGCTGATCCCGCGCGACGTGTTCTTTGCGCTGGTGGACAGCTCGCCCGGTTTTCGCCGCCTGGTCTTCGGCGCCTTTGCCGCGCGCATGCAGGACATGATGCAACTGGTTGAAAACATGTCCTTCATGAAGGTCGAGGTGCGCCTGGCCGCGCTGGTTCTGGACCGGGCGGAAGGCGACATATTGCACATGACCCAGGCCGACATGGCCACCGCCATCGGCTCCGCCCGCGAGGTTGTCTCGCGCCGTCTGGACCGTTGGGCCAAGGCCGGGCTGGTGACCCACGGGCGCGGAGAAGTCATCATCCTGAACCGCACCGGATTGCTCGCGGTGAAAAACTCACCCGCTCTGTGACAGGGTCACATGCCTTTCGCCTCCCCCCCCGCGCGTAGACCGGGGGGGGCAATCAACGAAAGGAGTTCTCTCATGTTTGCAAAGAATGCTGGCAATCTCGACCGTGCCCTGCGCGTGATCATCGGCCTGGCGCTGGTTGCCTGGGCCGTCTTCGGCGGCCCCCCCATCGGGGGGGCCTGGATCGGTGTCGTGCCGCTTCTGACCGGAGCCGTGGGGGGGTCTTGCCCGGCCTATTCGATCTTCGGCATCAGCACCTGCCCGATGAAGAAGTAAGCCGCCCAAGGGGGGGGCAAAAACGTATAGCGCGAACAAAAAAACGCCGGGTCCCCCCCCGGCGTTTTCCGTTCCCCCCCGTACTCGTACTGGTACTACTTCGTTATGATCTCCGGCCCCCCCATCAGACTGTTTGGCAGCCAGGTCGAGATCCATGGGATATAGGTCACCATGATCAGGAAGACGAAGAGCACGGCCAGGAAAGGAAGTGCTGCGCGCACGACCTTCATCATCGGCATCCCAGCCACCCCCCCGGAGGTGACGAACAGGTTCAGGCCGACCGGCGGGGGGGTGATCATGCCGATCTCCATGTTCACGACCATGATGATGCCCAGGTGGATCGGATCCACGCCCAGCTCAATCGCGATCGGGAAGACCAGCGGCGCCACGATGACGATCAGGCCCGAGGCTCCATGAACTGACCGCCGATCAGCAGGATCACGTTCACGATGATCAGGAACATGATCTTGCCGAAGCCCGCCGACAGCATCGCGTTGGCGATCTGCTGCGGGATCTGTTCGTCGGTCAACACGTGTTTCAGGATCAGCGCGTTGGCGATGATGAACATCAGCGTAATGGTCAGGCGACCGGCCTCGAACAGGGTGCCGCGCGTGTCTTCGTGGAAGAAGGCGGTGACGATGGCCTGCGGTTTTTGCAGGACCGATTTCTTGCCCTCGCCCTTGTCCGACAGCGGCCCCCCCATGTCGCGGTAGATGAAACAGGCCACGAAGAAGGCATAGACAGAGGCCACGGCAGCCGCTTCGGTGGGCGTGAACAGCGCGCCGGTAATGCCCGGAATGCCGTAGATGCCGACCATGATGATGACGATCAGCAAAGCCCCCCCAAACCGCGTCACTGAACGAGGACCAGACCTCGCCCCCCCAGCCCTGGAAATCCCCCCCCTTGGGCATGTTGCGGATCGTGGCGATCACATAGATCGCGATCATTAGCATCAGGCCCGCCATGATGCCGGGAATGACACCGGCCAGGAACATGCGCCCGACCGAGACCTCGACGGCTGAGGCATAGACCACCATGACGATCGAGGGCGGGATTAGGATGCCCAGCGTGCCTGCATTACAGATGACACCGGCGGCGAAGTCCTTGGTGTAACCGACCTGGCGCATCGCCGCGATGACGATGGTCCCGATGGCCACCACGGTGGCGGGCGACGAGCCTGACAGCGCGGCAAAGAGCATACAGGCAAAGACGCCTGCAATCGCCAGACCACCGCGCAGGTGCCCCCCCACACAGGCGATTGAAAACCGGATGATCCGCTGCGCCACGCCGCCCGTGGACATGAAGGACGACGCCAGGATGAAGAACGGGATCGCCAGCAGGGTATAGTGCCCCCCCGCTTCGGCCTGATAAAAGCTCTGCGCGACCGAGGCCAGCGAGGTGTCCGAGAACACCAGCAGGAAGATGATCGAGCTGAGACCAAGGGAGACCGCAATCGGCACCCCCCCGATCAGCAGAAAGCCAATCACCATGGCAAAGAGGAAAACGACGTCCATGGATTATTCCTCCCACTGGTGGTCTTTGATCTGGTCGATTTCGTCTTCGACCTCGTGGCTGACGATCAGGCTCTCGGCGCGACCGGTCCACACGTTGATGGTGGCCTGGATGAAGCGGAACAGCAGCAAGGCCGCACCGATGGGCAGGATCACATAGGGAATGACACGCGGCAGCTTGTCATAGGCCTCGCCCTGGTTGATCCAGCTTCCAGGAAGCGCAGAAACCCCCCCGGCATCGGCACCTGATCGGTGATGTACCAGGCCTGATCGCGGGTCTGTTCGAACCCGGTCGGGAACCAGCGGCCCGAGGTGCGGTCAAGGGCTGCATAGGGGGGGGCCCAATAGTCCCAGGCCCCCCCTTTCAGAAGCAGGAAGGCGTAGGCGATGCACAGCAGCCCCCCCGCGATGATCGCAACGAGTTTGCGGGGGGGGCCGGGCGACATCATGTTGGTAACGGCGTCCACGCCCAGATGCGCGGTGACCTTGACGCCGTAGCTCACACCGAACAGCACAAGCCAGGCAAACAGGATCAGGGTGACTTCAAGCCCCCCCCAGATCAGCGAGGTGTTGAAGACATAGCGCAGGACGACATTGACGAAGGTGATCATGGTCATCAGGCCAAGGAGCACGGCGATGACCGTTTCCTCGAAGCCCTTTGTGTGGTGAGTGGTGCTCATGGTCTACCCCCCCTTTCCATGAGGCGGGCATGACAGGAGGTCCGGCGCGCGGGTTGGTGGCGTGGATATCGTGTCATGTGGAGTTTGTGGGGGGGTCCGGGGGGGCCAACACCTGGCTGGCCCCCCGAAGCTCATGCGTGGCTCAGCACTTAGTGCTGGGCGTTGATTTCCTGGGCCACGGCGATGTTATCCGCGCCCACATCGGCCTCGAACTGGCTCCAGACCGGTTTCATCGCGTCAACCCAGGCCTGGCGTTGCTCGGCGGTCAGCTGACGCACCACGCCACCGGCGTCGATGACCGACTGTTTGGCCGCCTCGTTCACCGCGAAGGCTTCGGCGTTGCGGGTCTGGGTCACCTCGGCGATGATGGTCGACAGCTGGTCACGCACGTCCGCCGGCAGGCCTTCCCACCAGTCCACATTGGTCACGACCAGGTAGTCGATGATGCCGTGGTTGGTCTCGGTGATGCCGTCCTGCACTTCGAAGAACTTCTTGCCGTAGATGTTGGACCAGGTGTTTTCCTGCCCGTCGACAACGCCGGTCTGCAGCGCGCCGTAAACCTCCGAGAAGGCCATCGGCTGCGGCGAAGCGCCAATGGCTTCCATCTGCGCCACCAGCACGTCCGAGGTCTGCACGCGGAACTTCAGCCCCCCCGCAGCGTCGGTCGGCAGCAGCAGCGGCTGGTTGGCCGAGAACTGTTTCAGACCATTGTGCCAGAAGGCCAGGCCCAACAGACCACGGCGGGCCATCGATTCCTTCATCGCCTGACCGGTCGGCGATTGCTGGAACGCATCCACCGCATCCATGTTCTTGAACATGAAGGGCAGGTCGAAGATGCGGAACTGCTTGGTGAAGGCTTCGAACTTCGACAGCGAGGGCGCGGCCATCTGCACGTCGCCCTGCAGCATCGCTTCCAGCACCTGGTTGTCATTGTAGAGGGTCGAGTTCGGATAGACCTCCATACAGGCCTTACCGTCCATCTCGCATTCACGCGTTCGGCCAGCAGCGAGGCGGCGATGCCTTTCGGGTGCTTGTCGGCATTGGTGACGTGGCTGAACTTGATGACGATCTCGCCGTCATCACAGGCGGCCATGGCAGTGGTGGCGGTGACGGTCATGGCCAGCGCGGTGGCGGCACCCATCAGGGCCTTGTTCAGGAATTTCATGTGATGTGTCCTCCCAGACGTTCCTCAAAATACACCCCCCCAAGTCGGGCGCTGCAGCCATTTGGGCATTTCAAGGGGGGGCCACAGGAAAGAAAAACTGTCACACATCCGTGAGGCGCTGATTTTCTCTTCAATTGCGGTGAGTTATGGGCGATATTTCTTGTATACGCACAGGTTCGGACGATACGGTGGGCGGGATTTCACACAGGCTCCGGAGGGACCTGTGCGAAAACCCGCACAGGTGTGATAACGCCAACAGGAAAGGGGGGGCGGGACGATTCCGCCGCCTATCCACCGATGCGCCGCGTGGCCAGGTAGACACCCGCCAGGACCAGCCCCCCCACGGCAATCCAGTTCACGCCCAATGCGTTGCCCGCGCCGATCCCGTTCATCGCGATCATGATCAGCCCGGCACAGGTCACAAGCGTGCCCAGAGCCGACGCCAGCGGCCCCCCCGGACGGCGCTCCAGCGGTGTGCGCGAGCCCGCCTCGAAGGGCAGGAAGATCATGACGAAGGGGGGGGCCAGCACCAGACAGAAGGCAACCAGCCAGATCGGCCGCATTGCCCACCAGCCTCCTGCCCCCCCCGGCTGCAGCTCCAACCCGATGCCGCCCGCCAGCATGGCCAGGCCGATCACCGCCACCATGGCCGTGATATGCCACAGGTAGATCGACATGATCATCTGGTTCATCACGATCACCCAGCTCCACGGGCCGGGGGGGCGCGCCAGCCAGCGTTTCACGGTGCCCGAGACCAGCAGGATCAACCCGATCTGCACCGCCCCCCCCAGCGCCAGCATGGCCGTGGTCGGGGGGGGCCGTGTGTTCGAGAACTCCTCGCCCGGCACGCTCACCATGCCGACGGGGGGGAAATCCAACAGGCCGATCAGCACGTAAAGCCAGACCGCGCCCAGGGCGATGAAACCCAGCGCCCAGACGTTTTGCCTCTGCGCCCCCCCGCCCCCCCACCAATATCCCAGCTGGTGCACGCCCAGCCAGACGAAGCCGTAATTCGCCCAGCGCAGCCATTGCAGGTCCAGCCCGAAGGCGATGGTGTCGACCACAATAGCCCCCCCGCCCCCCCACAGGATCACGACCGAGGCAAAGCCGATCCTGTTCCAGGCCGCCATCGACAGCGGCACGGCGACCGTGATGACGATATAAACGGCCAGGAACCAGATCGGCACCAGCGCGCTTTGCGAGGCAACGGCAATCAGCTCTACGTCCACACCCATGCGCGCGGCAATGGCGGCGGCCACGGCCCAGAGCGCGACCAGCGGCAGGGTCGGTTTCAACAGGCGTGACAGGCGCGTCGCGGCCCATCCGCGCGCCTTTTCCGGGTCCTTGCGGGCGGAATTCCAGCTCAGCCCGTTCGAAAAGCCCCCCCCGACAAAGAAAAACACCGGCATGACCTGGAACAGCCAGGTCGCCCATTGGGTCCAGGGCTGTTCGGCCAGAAGGATTGTAAACTCAAGCTCGCCCCCCCCGAATGACCGGGGGGGCCACCAGCAGCCAATGGCCCAGTATGACAAAGAAAATCGCCAGCGCCCGGTAGAAATCGGCGGCACGGTTGCGGCTGTCCGGCGTGTTCTCGGCGGCCCAGCAGGCACGGGCCAGAAGGCCCTTCGGCATCTCTGTGGGAGTATTCATGTGACTGCTCGTTTGTGTTCAATTTTCAGAAGGTTAGCACAGCACAAACCTGCCGGAAAGAACCACGCGCGGCGAAGCCGCGACGCGCCCGACCCTGGGTGGGCGCATTTTTCAACGGGAGTTGGTCGCAAACGGATTGCAACAAGTGAACCATCGGTTCGAGTTGATGCGTCGGAAATGCGCCCTCCCGTGGGGGGGAGGGTCGGGCGCGTCGCGGCTTCGCCGCTTCAGGGGGGGGAATGACGTCAGGCTTACCCCCCCCGAAACGCCTCGGGCTTCAGCCCATGGCGCGCCAGCTTGTCGTAAAACGTCTTGCGCGGCAGTTTCAGGTCGCGTGCGGCGGCCGAGGCCCCCCCGCCGCCATGACGCCGCAAAGCCTCGATCAGCAGCGACCGCTCCACCTGCGCCAGCTGTTCGGCCAGGCCCAGCCCATCACCTTCATCCGCCTCCCCCCCCAGCCCCCCCATGGCGAACCGCATGGCTGCGTTCATCACGCCCGCGCATTGCCCGGCCAGTCCTGCGCCATCAGCCGCGCCAGCACGTCCTGGGTGATCTCGGGCGCGGGCAGCGCGGCCTGTTCGCAGGCAATGGCCACGTAATGGCGAAACAGGATCGGGATATCCTCCTTGCGCTCGCGAATGGCCGGGATGCGCACGCGCATGATGTCGAGCTTGTAAAACAGGTCCGGGTTGAACTGTCCCGCCCCCCCCGCCAGCGCATCCAGATCCTGATAGGTGCCCGCCACCACCCGCGCCCCCCCGCCCGGCCGGTCCAACAGGTCGAGCAGCAGGAACTGCGCCGCCGGATCCAGCGCGGCCACCTCGTCCAGAAACAAGGTGCCGCCCTCGGCCCGGTCGAACCCGTCATTCAACGCCTCGCCCGTCAGCCCCCCCGCCGCCGGAAGCTTGACGAAGGGCCGCATCGCCGCGCCGGAGAGCAGGTGCACGACCTCGGCCACTTTCGAGGTGCCAGACCCCCCCGGTTCGCCACAGATAAGCACCTCGGCTTGCGTGCGCGCCACCGCACGGACCCGCGTGCGCAACTCCTCCGCCAGGCGGCTGTCGCCGAACAACAGCCGCGCCGCCGCGTCACCCTGTTCAGCCTGCAGTTTCAGATGCCGGTTCTCCAACACCAGTGACCGGGTGCGCAGGGCGCGTTCCACCACCGCCACCAGGTCATCCGGTTCGCAGGGTTTTTCCAGAAAATCGAACGCCCCCCCCGCCGACATGCCCCCCCGCACCGCCATGGGAATGTCGCCTTCGCCGGTCAACAGGATCACCGGCAGTTCCGCATCAACCCGCTGCACATGATCCAGCAGGGCAAACCCATCCTTGCCCGGCATGCGAATGTCGCTCAGCACCACCCCCCCGTCGAATTCCGGCGAGATATGGTCCTTCGCCTCGATGAAGGATCCCACCGTCAACGGGTCCAGCCCGGCCAGATCCAGGGTCTGGCCCAGCGCCTCGCGCACCATGCATCATCATCCACCAACAGGACCTTCTGGCTCATTCTGCCGCTTCCTCTGCTTCCTCTGCCCAGGGTTCCAGCTCGATCGTGAAGACCGCGCCCTGCCCCCCCGTGTTCGCCCCCCCCGGATCCGCCCACCAAAGCTCTGCACCAAACCGTATGAGATCGACAGGCCCAGCCCCCCCATGCCCTCATCCCCCCCCACCTGTTTGGTGGTGTAGAAAGGTTCAAATATCTTGTCGGGATCGGCAATGCCGGGGGGGCCGGTGTCACGCACTGTCACCGATAGGGGGGGATCACCGGGCAGTACATTGATTTCGATACGTTTTTCTTCCTGCCCCCCCGCCATGCGTCGGCGGCATTGTTGATCAGGTTGACCATGACCTGCACCAGCCGCACCTCGCCTGCCCGTACGTAACAGGCGGGCGGAGGCGACCAGCTCAGCGCCACGCCATCAACCCGCAGCCGCGCCTCGGTCAACTCGACCGCGGACTGGATCACCTGAACCAGATCAACCCGCCCCCCCAGAGGTTCGCTTTCGTTGCGGGCAAAGGCGCGCAGGTTCTTGATGATGCGCCCCCCCATGCGATTGGCAAGCTCCGAGATCCGGCCAAGGTTCTGCGCGGCCTTCTCCGGCCTGTCGCGATCCAGAAAGGCGGTGCCGTTCTCGGCAAAACTGCGGATGGCCATCAGGGGGGGCTGGTTCAGCTCGTGGGAAATCCCCCCCGCCGACATCTGCCCAAGCGCGGACAGCTTGCCCGCCTGAACCAGTTCGGCCTGGGTGCGCGTCAGCTCCTCGTTGGCCTGGGACAGGGCCGCCGTGCGTTCGGCCACGCGCGCCTCCAGCCGGGCATTTGCGGCGGCCTCGACCGCAAGCCGGTCGGAGAGCGCGCGGCGGCGTTCGGCCAGCACCAGCAGCACCGCGCCGAAAGCCAGGCACAGCGCCGCGGCCACCGCCGCCTGCAACGTCGCCGTGCGCACGGCGGGGGGGGCGGTGTCCAGCAAAGTCTCGCCCATCATGTCGATCACATGGATATCCGCCGCCAGATGCAATGCCTGCGCCGGCAGGTAGGGCCCGCCATCCAGCTGCCAGACCTCATGACCGAACCAATGGCGAATGCTATGAGCCGGAAAGCCCTCGTCCCCCCCGAACCGGTCCGTCAGGGTCAGTTCGGACCGGTTGGTGACAAACACCTGACCCGCATCATTGATGAAAAAGGTGGCTGTCGCCGTGGTCGGCCAATTCTGCTCAAAGAGCCAGATATCGACCTCGACCAGAACCGCGCCGCGCGCAGGCCCGGTGTCGGCAAAGACCGGGGGGGCGGCAAAGGTAAACAGACGCCGGGTCAGACCCGAGGGCGCGGTTTCAGCCCCCCCGTTGGTCACGCCCAAAGCGCCATTCAGCGCCCGGCGCAGAGGCGCGCTATGCGGGTCGCGCCGCACATGGCCGGGACGAGAGCTGGCCAGCACCAGCCCGTCACGGTCGACCAGCTCGATCCCCCCCAGGGCCCCCCCGGTGCGATCCGACATTGACCTGAGCAACTCGCGCGCGTCCCAGGCCCTATCCCCCCCGTCCAGCAGAGCCTTCAAGTCCGGGTGATCGGACAGCAACACCGCCAGTTCGCGGTAGCGAAACAGATGCCGCGTCAGCCGGTCCGAGGCCAGCGTCAGGTCGGTCCGCCCCCCCCGGTCGGCCAGCGTGCCAAGGGCCGACCGCCAGGCCACGCCCCCCCAGACCCCCCCCGCGCTGAACACGGCGACCGCCAGCAGGAACGCCAGAACCCATATGCTTCGCAAGGACTTGACCATGGCCGCAGCATAAGAATGCAGTCTTGCAAAGACCAGCGGCTTCGGGAAATCTGCGCGGATGCAGCATTTCAGCCAGTCCCCCCCGACCGATCCTACCTTTGTGCAAGACCCCCCCTACCCGTTCTACGCCCGCGCGCGGGCGGCGGGAGACTTGGTCTGGTGGGACGACTACAAGATGCCCATGGCGACCAGTTTTGCCGCCGTGAACGGTATACTACGCGACCGGCGCTTTGGCCGCGAGCCGGTGACGCCGCGCAACAGTCCCGACCACCTTGCCCCCCTTTCTATGCGGTCGAGGCGCATTCGATGCTGGAGCTCGAAGCGCCCCCCCGTCACACCCGCCTGCGCAGCCTTGTCCTGCGTGCCTTTACCTCGCGGCGCATCGCCGGGCTGGCACCCGAGGTGGCGACCCTGTCGCATCAACTGATCGACGCCTTCCCGGAGGGTGATTTCGACCTGCTGCCCGCCTTCGCCACCCGCATTCCGGTGATCATCATCGCGCGTTTGCTGGGCGTGCCCGAACGCATGGCCGATCAGTTGCTGGTTTGGTCCAACGCCATGGTCGGCATGTATATGGCGGGCCGCACCCGCGCGACCGAAGACGCCGCCGTCGCCGCCACCGAGGCCTTCGTCACCTTCATGCGCGCTTACGTGGAAGACCGACGCGCGGACCCGCGCGACGACCTGATCACGCAGCTCATTGCCGCCGAGGAGGATGGTGAAAAGCTCTCCACAGACGAGCTGATCACCACCTGCATCCTGCTTCTGAACGCAGGTCACGAGGCCACGGTGCATTCCATGGCCAATGCGGTCAAACTGCTGCTGGAAACCGGTGTCCGCCCCCCCACCGCCGAGACCGCCGATACTCTGGTCGAAGAGACCCTGCGCCTCGACCCACCCCCCCTACACATGTTCACCCGCTATGCCTATGAAGACATGGAGGTTTTCGGGCATGACTTCAAACGCGGGGGGGAGGAGGTCGGGCTGCTGCTGGCCTCGGCCAATCGCGACCCGGCGATGTGGCCTGATCCCGACCGGTTCGACCCCCCCACGCGCGCCATCAAGCAGAACACCAGTTTCGGCGCGGGCGTGCATTTCTGCGTCGGCGCGCCGCTTGCCCGGCTCGAACTGATCACCGCCCTGCCGATCCTGTTTGACCGCTGCCCGGACCTAACCCAGGCCAAGCCGCCGGAATACGCGGATGTCTATCACTTCCACGGGGGGGTGAAACGGCTGATAGTCAGGACCTGACCTCTCCCTTTCATCTTTCGAAAAATATCCCGGGGGGGGTCTGGGGGGGGCTGGCCCCCCCCAGCTATACTGTGGTCTGGGGGGGCGTTGACCGGCAGCGGCCCTTAGGGCCGCGAGAGGTGGCTGGCCCCCCCCAGCTATGCTGTGGTCTGGGGGGGGCTGCCCCCCCCGGCCCCCCCTCAAACCGGCAGTTCCGTCGAAAACTTGATCTCTTCCATCGACAACAAAGCCGTCACGTTGAAGATCTTTACCTCGGAAATCAGCGCCTGGTAGAACACGTCATAGGCGCGCGCATTGGCCACGCGGACCTTGAGGATATAGTCGATCTCGCCGGCCAACCGGTGCGCTTCCAGCACCTCCGGCCGGTCGCGCAGCACCTGCAGGAACTTGTCCTGCCAACCGGCCTCATGTTCCGAGGTGCGCACCAGCACGAAGAAACAGGCCTCGAACCCCCCCAGGCTTTCGGCGTCCAGCAGCACTGTCTGCTGCCCCCCCACCACACCGGCCTCGCGCATCTTGCGAATCCGGTTCCACACCGGGGGGGTCTTGGAACTGCCCACGGTCTTGGCAATCACGTCCAGCGACTGCCCCCCCGCATCGCGCTGCAGCTCGCGCAGGATTTTCCGATCCAGATCGTCCAGACGCACCGACATTCCGTTTTCTCCTATCTTCGGGGGGGACACGCGTTCTTCGGGCCACCCTATAGGGAACAATCTTCCTTATCTACCCCCCCGGATGGCTGCGGCATGCGGGAAATTCTCCTATATTTGCTGCAACCGCAAACACGACTTGGAGCACCCAATGGCCCGCCCCCCCTTCACACCCAAGGTTGTCACCGCCAATGATCTGATCACCGGCGACGTCATCTATCTTGCCCATGACGGCAGCTGGGTGCGCTGTCTGGCCGAGGCGCAGCTCCTGACCGACGAGGACGCCGCCAAGGCGCGCCTGTTCGAGCAGAAACCCAGCCGCATATCGCGGTCGGGGGGGCCTATCTGGCCGACGCCCAGCCAGGCGATCAGGGCCCCCCCGCCCCCCCCACCCATTTCCGCGAGACCTTCCGGGCCAAGGGCCCGTCCAACTACGCCCACGGCAAACAGATCGACGCCAAACGGGAGACCGTCAGCCATGTATGACTACAACGACTTCGACGAAACCTTCGTGCGCGCCCGCGTCGACCAGTTCCGCCACCAGGTGGAACGTCGCATCTCGGGTGCCCTGACTGAAGACGAGTTCAAGCCGCTGCGCCTGATGAACGGGTTGTACCTTCAGCTGCACGCCTACATGCTGCGCGTCGCCATCCCCCCCTATGGCTCCGTCAATCCGCACCAGATGCGCCAGCTGGCGATGATCGCCGACCGCTGGGACAAGGGCTATGGTCACTTCACCACCCGTCAGAACATCCAGTACAACTGGCCGAAACTGACCGACGTGCCGGACATGCTGGACGCGCTGGCCGACGTGCAGATGCACGCGATCCAGACCTCGGGCAATACGATCCGCAACGTGACCGCCGATCATTTCGCCGGTGCTGCCGCGGATGAGGTCGAGGACCCCCCCCGCCCCCCCACCGCCGAGCTTTTGCGCCAGTGGTCCACCGACCACCCGGAATTCCAGTTCCTGCCGCGCAAGTTCAAGCTGGCGGTGACCGGGTCCGAGGCGGACCGCGCGGTGACCAAGGCGCATGACATCGGCATTCGTATCGTCAAGAACGAGGCGGGCGAGGTCGGCTACCAGGTGCTGGTGGGCGGCGGTCTGGGGGGGCGCACCCCCCCGATCGTCGGTCAGGTGCTGGCCGATTTCATCCCGCGCGAGGATCTGCTGCCTTACGTCGAAGCCGCCGTCAGCGTCTACAACACGCTTGGCCGCCGCGACAACAAGTACAAGGCGCGCATCAAGATCACCTCGCTGGAGAACGGTCTGGACACTCTGCGCGAGAAGGTCGAGGCCCGCTTCGCCCAGCTGAAACCGCTGTTCACCGGCGTCGATCAGGAGCTGTTCGCTCATATCAAATCGACCTTCGTGCAGCCTGCGTTCAAACAGGCTGACACGGCCGGTTTCCACGCCGCCTATGACGCCGATCCGGTGTTCCGCAGCTGGGTCGACACCAACATCGAACAGCACCGCGAGGCCGACTACCGCATCGTCACGATCTCGATCAAGAAGCACGGCCAGACGCCGGGTGACGCGACCTCCGACCAGATGCGCCTGATCGCCGACCTGGCGGAACAGTACGGCCACGATGACATCCGCATCAGCCACGAGCAGAACGTGATCCTGCCGCATGTGCATGTCGCCGACCTGCCCGCGCTCTATGCCGCGCTGAAACCCGCAGGCCTTGGCACCGCCAACGCCGGTCTGATCTCGGACATCATCGCCTGCCCGGGCATGGACTACTGTGCGCTGGCCACCGCCCGCGCGATCCCGGTCGCGCAACAGATCGCCACGCGTTTTGACGAGCTGAAGCTGGAGCATGAAATCGGCCCGCTGAAGATCAAGATCTCGGGCTGCATCAACGCCTGCGGCCACCACCACCTGGGCCATATCGGCATCCTGGGGGGGCTGGACCGTGCCGGGGGGGTCGAAAACTACCAGATCACCCTGGGCGGTGACGGTGGTCCCGACACCGTGATCGGCACCCGCGCAGGCCCCCCCGGTTTCGCCTATGACGCCATCGTGCCCGCGATCGAACGCCTGGTGCTGGCCTATCTGGACCTGCGCGAAGATGCGACAGAAAGCTTCCTTGACGCCTATCGCCGCCTGGGCGATGCGCCGTTCAAGGACGCGCTCTACCCGGAGGCCAAGAAATCTCATGCCGCTTGAAGCCCCCCCTATTCCGAACCTGGAGGAGCGCGCAAGCACCCTCAATGACCGTTACCGCCACCACTCGGCGCACGCGGTACTGGACCGTGCCCTGACCGATCCCCCCCAAGTCGGCTCCGTTGCGATGGTGTCCAGTTTCGGGGGGGCGGAGTCGGTTGCCCTTCTGCACATGGTTGCACGGGTCGACCGCTCCACCCCCCCGGTCATCTTCCTGGACACGCAGATGCTGTTTCAGGAGACACTCGATTATCAGCTCGAGGTCAGCGAAAAGCTGGGCCTGACCGACGTGCGTATCGTGCGGCCCGACGCCGAGGAGCTGTTTCACGGCGACCCGGACAATATCCTGCATCTGGCGGACACCGACGCCTGCTGCGAGCTGCGCAAGGTGCAGCCCCCCCTGGAAAAGGCGCTCGAAGGCTTCGACGCCTGGATCACCGGGCGCAAGCGTTTCCAGGGCGGCAAACGCGCGGACATGGAGTTCTTTGAACCCGACCGCGTGCGGCTGAAGATCAACCCGTTGGCCCATTGGACCCCCCCCACGGATGTCAGCGACTACATGATCAATAACCGCCTGCCGCGCCACCCGCTGGTCGCCAAGGGCTTCCCGTCGATCGGCTGTGCGCCCTGCACCAGCGCCGTGAAACCGGGCGAGGACCCGCGCGCCGGTCGCTGGCGCGGCGAAGAGAAAGTTGAATGCGGCATCCATTTCGTGGATGGCAAGATGGTGCGTATCGCCCCCCCCACCCAGGGCGCTTGAGCACAAACCAGAAATCCGGCGTATCTTGCCCTCCCTTCGGGCTGACAGGATACGCCGCGACCCGTGAAAGGACACGCCATGAGCGTTATCGTAACCGACCAGGCTTTGCCCGCGACGACTGGACGCAGGCTTCGCCACGCTGGAAGAGCGCGCCGCCAATGACACGCGGGCGCTGGATCTGCCCTCGGATGTGGACCCGGTCATCCTGACCGATGTGTTCCAGGGCGTCGAGCTGATCCGCGTCGACTTTCCGTCCTTCGCCGACGGGCGCGGTTTCACCATCGCGAAACAGCTGCGTTTGCAAGGGTTTACCGGCCGCCTGCGCGCCAAGGGTCACGTCATCAGCGACCAATACGCGATGGCCCGTCGCGCCGGTTTTGACGAGGTTGAAATCTCGGACGAACAGGCCACCCGTCAGCCCGAAGGCGACTGGCAGTACCGGGCCGACTGGCAGGCCCGTGACTATCAGTCCCGCCTGCGGGGGGGCTAGACCCGCCTAACCTATATCCCATATATAGCAGCAGAACAGAGGACGGGCGCGCGCCCCCCCGTTGGACCCGATGAATGAAGTGACCCCCCCAGTGGACAAACCCGTGACCGACGCCGCGACCATCCGCCCCCCGTTCCGACTCTGCCCGATGCGCAGACGGTGACCGAGGTAAAGCATTACACCGACCGCCTGTTCAGCTTCCGCTGCACGCGCCCCCCCGCCTCGCTGCGGTTCCGTTCGGGCGAATTTGTGATGATCGGCCTGATGGGCGACCCGGACCCCCCCAAGACCGGCAAGCAGAAGCCGCTTCTGCGCGCCTATTCCATCGCCTCGCCCAGCTGGGACGAGGAAATGGAGTTCTATTCGATCAAGGTGCAGGATGGCCCGCTGACCTCCAAACTTCAACACATCCAGCCCGGCGACCAGGTGATCCTGCGCCCGAAACCCGTGGGCACCCTGGTCCATGACGCGCTGCTGCCCGGCAAGCGCATCTGGTTCTTCGCCACCGGCACCGGCTTTGCGCCGTTTGCGTCCCTGCTGCGCGAGCCGCAGACCTACGAGGATTACGACGAGGTCATCATCACCCACACCTGCCGCGAGGCCGGGGGGGAACTGACTTACGGTCGCGAGCTGATCGAAGCGCTGAAGGACGACGAGCTTCTGAACGAGGTGATCGGCGAGGGCTTCTGGAAGAAGATCAAATACTACCCGACCACCACCCGCGAAGAGAGCGCCAAGATGGGCCGCATCACCGATCTGATGCGCTCGGGCGAGGCGTTCGAGGATCTGGGCGTGCCGCCGATCTGCGCCGAACATGATCGCGCGATGATCTGCGGCAACCTGGCCTTCAACCTGGAACTCAAGGATATGCTTGAAGAATTCGGGCTGGAGGAAGGGGGGGCGAACTCGAACCCCCCCAAGACCTATGTGGTCGAGAAGGCGTTCCTGGATTAAGCAACAGCTCTGCTGTTGCCCCCCCGACAGGCGATTGCGCCAGCAATCTGCCGAGAGGGAGGCGGCCTGACCGGATCCGGACAGGTCCGAACAAATCGACAAGAATTGACGGGAGGCTTCGGCCTCCCGTTTACGTTTTCCCAACCCATGCGCCCCCCCACCCTGCCGCTACAGCCGCCAGAATGGAGCTTTGACATGGATATTACCCCCCCGGCCCTCACGCAGCACATTACCGCGCCGCCCTCTGCGCCGCCTGTTGCACCGCCCACCCCCCCCTCTGAGGTGTTCTCGGTCGAGGCTGAACAGCCCAGCACAGGGCCCGAGGCCATCGCCGCCATCAAATCCCGCTATGACATGACGAACATCACGCCCCCCCGGCAGATCGACCAGCTTGTGTCGCAGCTGCAAGACGCCGGGCATGAATTCGGGCCCGAGCTCTTGATCCTGATGTCCTACGGTGCGGATTTTCAGTCTCACCTCGCCCAATCCTACGGGGGGGGAAGGCAGATCCGGACCGGACACTGAACCTGATCGAACACGGCAAGGCACAGCTCGACTATGCCCGCCGCGCCGGAGACCCCCCCACTGAGTATTGGGAGAAGTTCATGGAGTATCTGGACGGGTTTGGCGCGGCCAAAGACCCGGCGGATCGCACCAGACCCCCCCAATCCGACAACGCCCAGCGCCTGATCGAGGCCCGCATGACGGCCAGTTGATCCTGGTCCTGGGCCGGGCGTTTTGCGCCGTTGCAAAAGAAAACCGCCGCGCAAGGGGGGGATTGCGCGGCGGTCAGGTCTTGGCGGAGTTTGGGGGGGGCTTACATCCCCCCCAGCGCCGACTTCACCTGGTCAATCGCGGCCTGAACCAGCGCAGGGTTCTCGGCAGCCTGTTCGATGGCGGTTTTCAGGGCCTGCTTCTGCACATCGCCCAGATCGGAGTTTTCGACCATTTCGGTCACTTTGCCCGCATCGAACCCTTCCGGGGGGGTCAGCGGATCAGCCGTCGACATGGCGTCGCCCGCCGTCTCGGCCGCGTCGCCCGTCGCGTCAGAGGCCGCATCCGCGGCGGCCTCGGCCGCATCGCCCGCCATATCGGCGGCGGCATCCGCAGTCGCGCCAGCCGTGTCCGCGGCAGCGTCAGCAGCGTCGGCGGCCTCATCCGTCGCAGCGCCCATCGCGTCAGAGGCAGCCTCCGCCGCCGCATCAACCGCATCGGACGCCGCATCCGAAGCGGTCCCGGTCACGCCGCCCACGGCGTCAGAGATCGCCTCGCCAACGGCCTCCATGCCTTCGGTGGCCCCCCCCTCGACCGCGTCGGTTACGGCGTCGGTGGCCGCATCCACAGCGTCATTGGCGGCATCGGTGGCCGCGTCCACGGCCTCATCGGCGGCATCGGTTGCCGCGTCAACGGCCTCATCCACGGCGTCGCTCACCGCATCGGCAGTCTCTTCCGCCGGGGGGGTCTCATCAGTGGCCGGGGGGGTCTCATCAGTGGCCGGGGGGGTCTCGGCGACCGGCGCGGGTGCCTCGGCCTGTTGGCCCGAGTACCAGACATACCCGCCCACACCGGCGGCAATCAGCAGAAGGGCAATGATCCAGGTCTTGTTCATGTGACTATCCTCACTTGTCAGTGGCGCAGCGTCCCCCCCCGCGCCTTACGGGATGCATGTGGGGGGGCCAGCCCCCCCCACATGTGCAAGGGGGGGAGAAATGCTGCAACAGCATCATTTCGCCAACTATCGGCTTGATAAGACAGGGGGGGCTGGCGATTACCTTCCAGCCCCCCCAAGTCTTACCGGCAACATCAGAAGGAATGAACTCATAGCCCGCAGACCTCATAACGCGCCCCCCCCGCAGCGCGACACCGGACCCCCCCGCGTGAATGGCCGTATCCGCGCCCCCCCCGAAATCCGTTTGATTGGCGCAGATGGCGATAACGTCGGCGTCGTGTCCCCCCCCGCGCGTGGCATGGAGCTGGCCCAGCAGGCCGGTCTGGACCTGGTCGAAATCTCGCCCAACGCCAATCCGCCCGTGTGCAAGATCATGGATTTCGGCAAGTTCAAATATGAACAGCAGAAGCGGGAAAGCGAGGCGCGCAAGAAGCAAAAGACCATCGAGGTCAAGGAGGTCAAGTTCCGTCCGAACACCGACACCCATGACTACGACGTCAAGATGCGCAACGTGGTGAAGTTCCTGGAGAAGGGCGACAAGGTCAAGGTGACCCTGCGCTTCCGCGGCCGCGAGATGGCCCACCAGAACCTGGGCCGCGAGCTTCTGGAACGTGTGGCCGAAGACATCAAGGAACTCGGCAAGGTTGAAAACATGCCGAAGATGGAAGGCCGCCAGATGATCATGATGATCGGGCCGATCCAGAAGTAAGCGACAGGCAGGTGTTCGAAAGAACGCAGCCAAGAGCGACGCAAACGAACCCCCCCTGCCACCGGCGGGGGGGGTTTTCTTTTCGGGACCTGTCAGGTCACATTCCCCCCCGTCAGGACCGCCTGACAAACAGAAACCCTCGTTTCTGAAACGCGACCTCCCAACCTGCCTCATGGGCCGAGATCGTCGCGCGCAGCTCCCCCCCGATGTTCGAGGTTCGTCAGCGATCAGAACCCAGCCTGCCTCAGCGACATGATCCAGCAGGGTGTTCAGGACCCGGCCCCCCTCTCGGGCTTTGACAGCATATGCAGGGTCCGGTCGATCAGCACGACGTCAAACCTGCCCGGCGGGGGGGCATAGGCGGTTATGTCGGCAACCACCCCCCCGTCGATGGTCAGCTGCTCTGCCTTTGCAGCGGTCATCAGGTCCCGGATGCCGTTGGGGGGGGAGATATCCACGCCAACCACCGCATGGCCCAGACGCGCGATGAACAGCGCGTCGCGCCCCCCCTGCCCGCAGCCCACGTCCAGAACCCGCACCTGTTCGCGGTCATATTGGTCGAAGAAATCGACGAAAACCTGCGTGGGTGCACCAAGCGCATCGCGCGTTTCGCCGTATAGTTTGTCGTAATTGTATGCCATGAACACAGCCATAAACGAGGCTTTGACAAAAGCCTAAGTGAAATATTTCGTGAACAGAGCGCTGGTCCTGTGCGCCCATCACCGCGCCCAAGCCCGGACGTAAGATTCAATTTTGACGCCTAAAAACACGCACCCACCGCCAGCGGGGGGGTCCACCAACGCAAACACCCCCCCGCCGTTTCCGGCGAGGCGTTATCGGGTCACAAACGGCGCGGTCTCAGCAGGCCGCAACCGCCCGTTTTGTCAGCACGCCCACCAGATGGGCGCGATAGTCCGGGCTGCCGTGAATGTCGCTGATCATGTCCCCCCGCCGGGGGGGCTCATCCCGTCCAGGGCCTCGGGCGCAAAATTGGCGGACAGCGCCGCTTCCGCCTCGGCCCAGCGGAACACGCCGTCCTCGGACGCGCCGGTCACCGCCACGCGCACACCGTCATCGAATTTCGCCACGAAGACGCCCACCAGGGCAAAGCGCGAGGCCGGTTGGTCGAACTTCTGATAATTCGCCGCCGCCGGGCCGGGGGGGAACCGCACGCCGGTAATGATCTCACCATCCTCCAGCGCCGTTTCAAACAGGCCAACAAAGAAATCGTCCGCCGCAATTTCGCGTTGGTTGGTAAAGATCACCGCCCCCCCCGATCCCAGCGCCGCCGCCGGATAGCAGGCCGATGGGTCGTTGTTGGCCAGTGATCCACCGATCGTGCCGCGATTGCGCACCGCCGGATCACCGATGCCGCCTGCCAATGCGGCCAGGGCCGGATAGAATGCAGTGGCTTCCCGCGCGACCTCGGCATGGGTGGTTGCCCCCCCACCGATATACACGCCGGGATCATGGGTGGGAGAGACGCCCACCATGTCCTTGATCCCGCCCAGCGACACCAGAACACCGGGGGGGGCGGCAAGCCGTTGTTTCAGCGTCGGAATCAGGGTCTGCCCGCCGCCCAGCGCCTGCGCGTCGTCCCCCCCCGCCAGCGCCGCAACCGCCTCGTCCAGTGTCGAGGGCTTTTCAATGTCGAACTCATACATGATCCGTCCTCCTCACGATTGCATCGCCTGCCACACCCGGTGGGGGGGCGTGAGCGGCATGTCGATATGGGTCACATCGTGCCCGGCGGAGCGCAGCGCATCCACCACCGCGTTCACCACGGCAGGGGGGGGCGAGCCAATGGCCCCCCCGGCCTCGCCACATCCCTTCACCCCCCCCAGCGGGTTATGCGTGCAGGGCGTCTGGCAGGAATGATCGACCGTATAGAACGGCACATCATCGGCGCGCGGCATGGCGTAGTCCATGTAGGACCCGGACAGAAGCTGCCCGTCCTCGTCATAGACCGCATGTTCCAGCAGCGCCTGACCGATACCCTGCCCCCCCAGACCGCCATGGACCTGGCCATCGACGATCATCGGGTTGACGATATTGCCGAAATCATCGGCGGCCGCGAAGCGTTCGATGGTGACCTTGCCGGTATCCGGGTCCACTTCGACCTCGCAGGCATAGGCCCCCCCCGCTGGATAGGTAAAGTTGGCCGGATCGTAAAACGCCGTTTCCTCCAACCCCCCCGGTTCGATATCCTCCAGCGGGTAATTGTGCGGCACGTAGCCGCCAGGGTCACATCGCCCCCCCAGGCGACCGACTTGTCGGTGCCCGCCACGCTGAACTGCCCGTCCTTGAGTTCAATATCCCCCCCCTCGGCGGCCTCCATCAGGTGGGCCGCGATCTTTTTGGCCTTGGCGATGATCTTCTCGGTCGCGCGCACCATGGCGCTACCACCCACCGCCAGCGAGCGCGAGCCATAGGTGCCCATGCCCATCGGCGTATTCGCCGTGTCGCCATGCACGATCTCGACCATGCTGGGATCAATGCCGATCATATCGGCCACCACCTGCGGGAAGGCGGTTTCATGCCCCCCCTGCCCGTGGCTGTGGCTGCCGGTCATGACGACCAGCCCGCCGGTCGCATTGACCCGCACCGTGGCGCTTTCATAAAGCCCCCCGCGCGCGCGCCCAACTGACCGACCAGGTTCGACGGCGCAATGCCGCAAGCCTCGATGTAACAGTTCACGCCCAGACCACGCAGCTTGCCACGCGCCTGGCTGTCGGCCCGACGGGCCTCGAACCCCCCCGCGAGGTCCGCGATCTCTTCGAGCTTGTCCATCGTCGCGACATAATCGCCGGTGTCATATTCCACCGCCACCGGGGGGGTGGCATAGGGGGGGAATTCGGTGATGAAGTTCTGACGTCTGAGCGCAATCGGGTCCACGCCCAGTTCCCGCGCGGCCTTGTCGATCACGCGTTCCAGCTGGAAGGTCGCCTCGGGCCGCCCGGCGCCGCGATAGGCATCCACCGGCACGGTGTTGGTAAAGACCGCCTTCACGTTCACATAGATCAGCGGCGTCTTGTAGTTCCCCCCCGCCATCAGCGTGCCATGCAGCCAGGTCGGCACCGAAGGCGCGAAGGTCGACAGATACGCCCCCCCCATATTCGCATGGGTATCGGTGCGCAGGGCGGTAAAGTTGTTGTCTGCGTCCAGCGCCAGCTGGATCGTGGTCACGTGATCGCGCCCATGGGCGTCCGTGATGAAGGCTTCACTGCGCGACGAGGTCCACTTGACCGGCCGCTCCAAGGCCTTGGCCGCGAAGGTGCAAAAGGCTTCTTCCGCATAGTGGAAGATCTTGGACCCAAAGCCACCGCCCACATCCGGGGGGGCCACCACGCGCAGCTTGTGTTCGGGAATGCCCAGCACGAAAGCGCCCATCAACAGGCGGATCACATGCGGGTTCTGGCTGGTGGTATAGAGCGTCGAATCGCCCCCCCCGCCGCGTCATAATCGCCAATCGCCACACGCGGCTCCATCGGGTTGGCGACCAGGCGGTTGTTGACCAGATCCAGCGTGGTCACATGGGCGGCCTTGGCGAAGGCTTCCTCGACCGCCGCCTTGTTCTCCTCGACAAACCCCCCCCAGTCATAACAGAGGTTTGAGGTCAGATCGTCATGCACCTTGGGCGCGCCCTCGGCCAGCGCCGCCTTCATGTCCACCACGGCGGGCAGCTCGTCAATCTCGACCTCGACCGCCTCGGCGGCGTCGCGGGCCTGATCGGCGGTTGCGGCAACCACGGCGGCGATGGGATCGCCCACGTGGCGCACCTTGCCCTGGGCCAGCACCGGGTGCGCCGGTTCCTGCATCACTTCGCCATGTCGGTCGGTCACCTGCCAGCCACAGGGCAGCCCGCCCACTTCGGCGAAATCAGCGCCGGTAAAGATGCGGATCACGCCGGGCATGGCCGCGGCATCATCCGTGTTCACAGCGGTCAGCGTGCCATGGGCCACCTGACTGCGCACGAAGATCACATGAGCCTGGCCGGGGGGGCGGTTCAGGTCGTCGGTATACTTTCCCTTGCCGGTCAGAAACCGCACGTCTTCACGGCGCTTGTTCGGCGCGCCGATGCCTCCATCTGCAGGCATGTTCTCCTCCCTATTGCTGCTTGGGCCGGCCCTCTCTCCTCCGTGGGGGGGCCGGTCCCTGGCCGTGTCAGCCTATTTGGTGCTGTTCCAGATCTTTTCGATCTCATCCGCCGCAAAGATGCGTTCATCTTCGTCGGTCGAACCGTGCACGACCAGATAGGCGTCAACCACGCCGCCGTTGACCACCGGACACATGATCACCGCATCCTGATCACCCGGACGCAGGTCATAACCATAGGTGGTCCAGCTGGCGACTGCGGTTTCCCCCCCGCCGCCATGATCGAACATGTAGCTCGCAATGGTGTTGCGCGCATGTTTCATGCAGTTCTCGCGCTCGCCGGGCACGTCCTCAAGGTCGTAAACCGACCAGCCTTCGGCAAATGCCGGTGCGGCGGCCGGTGCGGCCAACATCATTGCAATCGAAGCGGTTTTCAAAATGGTCTTCATCGTAGTCCTAGTCCTGTAGGTTGGTGTTATTCTGCAGCAATCGCGCCAACGTCCTGACCAGACGCCGCCATGATTGCCTTGATGATATTGTGATACCCGGTGCAGCGACACAAGTTGCCAGACAGGTGCGCGCGAATTTCTTTTTCGCTGGGCGTGGGATTTTCGGCCAAAAGCCCCCCCGCCGCCGCCATCACCATGCCCGGCGTGCAGAAGCCGCATTGCAACCCGTGATGTTCGCGAAACGCCGCCTGGATCTTGCCAAGTGACCCGTCCGCCTCGGCCATGCCCTCGATCGTGGTGATCTGGGCCCCCCCGTCCGCTTCGACGGCAAACATGTTGCAGCTTTTGACCATCTTTCCATTCACATGCACCGTGCAGGCACCACATTGACCGGTGTCGCACCCGACATGGGTGCCGGTCAGGCCGAGCGTGTCGCGCAGAAACTGCGCCAGCAGCGTGCGCCCCCCCTCAGCGTCCGCCGAGACAGCCTTGCCATTCACGGTCATCGAGACCTGTGCCATCTGTTCCTCCCTGGCTTCATCGTTTTTTTAGCTTGGTTGGCCTCAGCAAAGCACGGGAACGGGCCTGTGAGAACCCCCCCTCAATCTCGCTGCGGTTGCGAAAATTTGACCATACGGTCGGCTGCGGCCAAACGGTTCCGGCAGGGGGGGTTTCGCCTTGTTTTGCTGGGCCGGGGGGGGCCGGGTCCTATGCGTCGCGCATGCGCCCGCGCTGAGGAATGTCCTTGAGCAATCCGCCCACGCCCATCGCCGCGATTTCCGCCGGGCCAACCGGCACGCCGCACAGGATGCGTTCCATCACCCAATCCGCGCCATTCAGCGCCGGAGACCGCGCGCAGCCCGGCAGGCCGATCACCGGACGGCCCTCCAAATCGCCCAGAAAAAGAAGGTTGCCGGGGGGGTCCACCGGCATGCCGAAATGGGTCACGCTGCCGCCCGCCCGGCGCAGCGCTTCGGGGGGGGCCACATCACGCAGGTCCGAGGTGGCCGATCCGGTCAGGATGAACAGCACCTCGCCACGGGCCTGCGCCAGGGCCTGCGCCAGCGCGGGGGGGATCTCATGGACGACCAGCTGTTTCGGACCCAGCCGCACCTCCAGCGCCTCCAGCCGTTTTTCGATCGCCTTGTGGCCCTTTTTTTCACCGTCTTCCTTGCCGACCGTGGTCTGGATCAGCGTGGCTGAGCGGTGCACAGCGACCCGCATGCGCATCGCCCCCCCGCGCGCCGCCTGACAGGCGCGGGCCAGAGCCTTTTCCGGCACCGCGTAGGCGATGACCTTGATCGTGGCGACCATGCCGCCCGGCCCCCCCATGCGCTGCCATTGGGGGGGCACCGTGGCGATGGTGATCATCGGATCAATCGCGTTGATCGCGTGGATCGCCTCGGGGGGGGACAGGTCGACGATGCCCTTCACCTGCGAGGTCAGGTTGACCCGCCCGGTGGTGGCCGCCGTGGCGCTTAACCCGGTGGTCTCGGGCCGGTCCCCCCCCAGCAGGGCCGCCGCCAGCCGGGTCGCCGCCGCATCCTCGCCCACATCGCCCGGCTCCAGCCGCGCCACGGTGACCTCGTCCAGACCCGCGCCGGTCATCGCGGCCACATCGTCTGCCGTGATCGTCTTGCCCTTGCGCAACCGCCCGCCGGGCACTGCCACGGAATGGGCCAGCACCGCGCCTTCGGCCTCGACCAGGGGGGGAACCGGGCCGAACCTCATGCGGGTTTACGCAAGCACGCGACCATTTGCGCCAGCACCGCCACGGCAATTTCAGCCGGGGGGGTGACCGCGCCAATGTCCAGCCCGACCGGCGCATGGATGCGCGCGATCTGTGCGGCGGAAAACCCGCGTTCCGTCAGGCGCTCAACGCGTTTTGCGTGGGTCCGGGTGGAGCCCAGACGCAAGGTAGGCCACATCCGCGCGCAACGCCGCCTCGATTGCGGGGGGGTCGTCGATCTTCGGGTCATGGGACAGGGTGACAACCGCGCAGCGCGGGTCCAGCCCAAGCTCCGGCAGCACCTCGTCGGGGGGGAAATCCACATGGATCTCGACGCCGGGAAACCGCTCCACCGTGGCGAAGGCCCCCCCGCGCGGTCGATCAGCACCGGATCGAACCCCCCCGCCAGACGCGCCATCGGGATCAGCGCCTGCGCGATATGGGCCGCGCCCACCACCACCAGCCGCAGGGGGGGCGGGTTGTGAATGGCCACGAAAGTCTGCCCGTCCGGCTCGAACCCGGACCGGTCCTTGCGGAACCACTCCTGATGGGTGTCCAGGCCGGTCAGGTGCCGTTCCCCCCCGCTGTCCACATTCACCACATAGGCACGCGGAGCACGGGCGGCGCGAGCGGCGACCAGATCGGCCAGCATCGCCTCCGGCAAAGCCGTGCCCACTGGTTCCACCAGCACCTTGATCTGCCCGCCACAGGCCAGGCCCGCCGCAAAGGCGGTGCCGTCATCCACCCCCCCGAAGCTCAAGAGCCGCGATTGCCCATCGCCCAGCGCCTCCTGCGCCTCCAGCACCACCGCGCCCTCGACACAGCCGCCCGAGACGCTGCCCGCGATCTCGCCCACGCCGGACACGGCCATCTGGCTGCCCACCGGGCGCGGCGCGCTGCCCCCCCAGGTTTCCACCACCGTGGCCAGGACAGCCCCCCCCGTGCCTGCCGGTGCCAGCCCAGCGCGGTTTCGGGAATATTGTCGACGGTTTCGTTCATGTCGAACATGGTTGCCCGAGCGGCTTGCGGGCGCAAGGGGGGGGCCATGCGGATTGGCGCGTTCGGCAGGGTCCGCAGGTCTACTGGCGCAGGCGCACCGCCTCGGCGGCATCCTCGATCGCCCAATATTGCAGCGCGTCGCGAATGCCTTCGGCCGCGCGGGCGCGCCAGGCGGGGGGGTCGACCAGTTTCTCGCGATCCGCCTTCGAGGACAGAAAGCCCAGCTCGATCAGCGCCGATGGAATGTCCGGGGGGGCCTTGAGGACCGAGAACCCGGCCTGCATCTGTGGCGTTTTATAGGTCGATCCGGTGGCGGAATGAATGCCCTGCACCAGGCCGCCGCCAGCGCCAGCGAGCGCGGCGTGGTCTCGCGCCGGGCCATGTCCATCAGCACCAGCGCGACCTCGTCATCATGCTGACTCAGGTCGACACCCGCCAGAAGGTCGCCGCGATCATGGCGTTCGGCCAGCTTTTGCGAGGCAATGTCCGAGGCCTCGTCAGACAGGGTGTAAACCGTCGCCCCCCCGGTCGCCCGCCCCCCCTGCGCCAGCGCGTCGGCATGCAGCGACAGGAACACATCGGCCCCCCCCGCATGCCGGGCGATGGTCACGCGGGTTTCCAGCGGCACGAACCGGTCATCCTCGCGGGTCAGCACCACCTCGAACCCGCCGCTGCGCAACAAAAGTTCGCGCAGTTCAAGGGCAAAGGTCAGCACCAGATCTGCCTCGACCACCCCCCCGTCGGCCTCGGCCCCCCCCGGATCAATGCCGCCATGGCCGGGGGGTCCAGCACCACCACCAGGGGGGGGCCGTCGCCGGTTTGGCGGGTGCGCGCCGCGGGCAGATCACGCCCGGCCTCCTCCGCAAAAACCGCAGAGGGCGGCGCGCCCGCACCTGCGGCAAAGTCTTCGGCACTGCTGCGCTCCAGAGTGATTGACAGGGCCGCCGCGCCTGCCCCCCCGGCGGTCCGCATGCCCGCCTGGGTGACCTTCAGCGGCTCCGCCAGTTCCAGCACCATGCGTGTCCAGCCGGGCCGCCACAGCCCATGGCTGACAGCGGTCACACGCGCCGATCCGGCGGCCAGACCCGCACCATCCGCCCCCCCGCTGAAGTCAAGCTCCGAGAAATCCAGCACCAGACGCGGTGGATCGTCCAGGGTAAACACCCGCCAGGGCACCGGCTGGGTCAGCGACAGCTCCACCTGTGCGCCGCGACGGGTGTCTTCCAGCCGGGGGGGTGCCTCTGTCAGCCGGGCAAGTGCCGTCAGCGGGTGACCGGTCTCATGCGCAAATCCGGCCCCCCCGATCCCGGTCAGACAGCCCAGAACCAGCCCCCCCAGCCAGAGGTGCCGCATGGGCTCAGCCCTCTTTGGCGGCGCGCAGTTCGGCCACGATCTGCATCATGCCCTCCAGCGGCACGTAGCCGCGCAACATCTGATCTTCCATCACGAAGGTCGGCGTGCCCGAGATCTGCATGCGCTGGCCCAGCAGATGGTTGTTGCGAATGATCTCGTCCACGCGCGGGTCGGACATGCCGTCCCAGATCGCCTTGCCGTCCAGCCCCCCCAGATCGTCGGCCATGGTGACCAGAACCGCCTCGGACGGGTTGCCCCCCCGCAGCGCCATCAGCGCGTCATGCACCTGGCCATAGGCCTCCTGCCCGGCGACCAGCTGGGTCGAGATTGCAAACTGCGACGACAGGTCGAACCTTCGCCCAGGATCGGGAATTCCTTGTAGATCACGCGGATATTGCCGTCGGTCTCGACCAGCGCCTTCAGTTCCGGGAAGGCCTTGCGGCAGTAACCGCAGCGGTAATCGACGAATTCGACCAGGGTGATGTCGCCGTCCGGGTTGCCCGCCACGTGGGAATAGCCGTCGTTGAACAGCTCGTCGGCATTATGGGCGATCATCGCGCTGTCATTGGCCACGGCCTCGGCGCCTGGCGGCGTTCCAGCACGTCGATGGCTTCCATCAGAACTTCGGGGGGGTTGTCCAGCAGATAGGCGCGGACCTCGGCGCGGAAGGCGTCCCGTTCCGCATCGGTCATGTCGGTCACATCCGAGGCCAGCGCAGGCCCCCCCGCCAGACAGGTCGTGGCCGCAAGGGCAAATGCAAGGCGTTTCATGTATCTCTCCATCATTCGAGACCGCGCGGGCGGCGGTCAGAATATCCTGGGCGCGGTTCCAGCCGCTCGATCCGCGGGGGGGCAGCAGACCCTCGGCCCGTTTCGCATGGGGGGGCACCGCGTCTTTCAAGCGACCGATCAGCGCATAGCGTTCGGCGCTCATCAGCGCGGCCATGCCATTGTTGCCAGCGCGGGCATAGGCAAGGCCCAGATCGCGCAGCATCAAGGGCGAATAGGGGGGGTCGCGTGACCGGGCGCGGGTCAGAACCTTCAGCGCCTCGGCATTGCTGGCCCCCCCGGTGTTTTGCGCCAGCAGCGCGCGGCCATAGCCCGCCAGGATCAACCCGTTCGACGGGGGGGCCTTTTGTGCGGCGCGGCGATAGGCTTGAACTGCGGCCCCCCCGAACTTCCTGCTTTCCAACAGAATTTGCCCCCCCTGGAGCTCGGCCAGGTACGGGTCGTTTGGATAGGCCGCGACCAGGGCCTGGATCTCGGCAATGGCCTTGTCCGGCTTGGGTTGGCGGTGAAAGGCCACGGCGCGGCGCATGCGGGCCACGATGTCGCCCTGACCGGGCTTGCGCCCGACCGCGCGGAAGGTGGTGGCGGGCGCTCGCAGGAAGGCCGACAGCTTGCCCTGCGCGCGGGCAAACCAGTATTTATCCTCCGGCCGCTCCTGCGCGCGATGCTGATGCCCGGCCACGAACCCGGCCACGGCGCGGATGCGGTCACGGTTCAGCGGATGGGTCAGCGCGTATGGGTCGCGCCGCCCGACCGACAGGGCCTCCTGCCCGCGAAACAGCTCCAGCACCTCGTTCATGCCATTGGGGGGGTCAATGCCTGCCGCCGCCATATACCGCAGGGCGGATTGGTCGGCGCTGGCCTCTTCGGCGCGGGTGTGGGCAAAGAAACTGCGCTGCGCGCTGCTTTGCACCCCCCCGACAGCGACGCCCGCCGCCCCCCCCTTGCCGCCCCCCCCGGCAGCGGCGGCGATCCCGGCCAGGATCGTGCCCATCAGCGCGGTATTGCGTGCAGCACGATAGTTCGCGGCCCGGCGCGACAGGTGCCCATTTGCGATATGCGCCAGCTCATGGGCAATGACCGCCTGCAGTTCCTCGGGCTCCTTAAGGCGCAAAATCAGGCCCGAATGCAGGAAAACATGGTCGTGATCCGCCACAAAGGCGTTCAGACTGTCATCCTTGATCACCAGAACCTTCAACCGCCCGGCCGACAGGCCCGACGCCTCGATCACCGGGCGGGCCAGCTGTTTCAGCGCATATTCGATATCAGGGTCGCGCAGGATCACCTGCGCGCGGGCGGGCACGGCCAAGGCAATCGCGACAAGCGCGGCCATCATAGCCGCCATGAACTGCTCACCATTGACTTCGCCTCCTCTGGGTGCAACCCGTTGGCCGAACTCTAATGAGGTAACCATGCGAAACTCAAGCCGATCCCAGGTTGATCCCTTCATTGTGATGGACGTGATGGAGGCCGCCCGCGCCGCCGAGGCCGCCGGGCGTCACATCATCCACATGGAGGTCGGCCAGCCCGGCACACCCGCCCCCCCCGCAGGGCCCGCAGCGCGCTGGCCCGCGCGATGGAGGGCGACGCGCTGGGTTATACCGTGGCCCTGGGGGGGCTACCGGATCTTCGGGAACGCATCGCAAGCCTTTATAAAGACTGGTATAATGTCACCCTGGATCCGGCCCGCGTGGTGGTGACGCCGGGCAGTTCCGGGGGGGCCTTCATCCTGGCCTTCACGGCGCTGTTTGACGCCGGTGACAAGGTCGGCCTGGGCGAGCCGGGCTACCCCCCCTCCTACCGCCAGATCCTGCGCGCGCTGGATCTGCACCCCCCCGTGGGCATTCCCACATCGGCGGACAATCGCCTGCAACCGGTGCCTGCCGACCTACCGCAAGGATTGGCCGGTCTGATCACCGCCTCGCCCGCCAACCCCCCCTCGGGCACCATGCTGGATCACGCCCATCTTGAGGCGCTGATCGGCACCACCCATGACATGGGTGCCAGCTTCATTTCCGACGAGATCTATCACGGGCTGCAATACGAAGGCCGCGCCGTGTCGGCGCTGGAAGTCTCGGACGACGTTTATGTCATCAACAGTTTCTCCAAGTATTTCAGCATGACCGGCTGGCGGGTCGGCTGGATGGTCGTGCCCGAGGACCACGTGCGCGTGGTCGAACGGCTGGCGCAGAACATGTTCATCTGCTCGCCGCATGCCAGCCAGGTGGCCGCACTGGCTGCAATGGACTGTGATGACGAGTTGCGCGCAAATCTTGAGGTTTACGCCCGCAACCGTCAGCTGATGATCGACGGTCTGCCCAAGGCGGGGGGGTTCGACCGTTTCGCTCCGCCCGACGGGGGGGCCTTCTACATCTACGCCGATGTGTCCGACCACACGGACGACAGCCGTGCATTTGCGGCCGAAATCCTGGAGCACGCCGGTGTGGCGGTAACGCCAGGGTTGGATTTCGATCCGGTGCGCGGGCACCAAACGCTGCGGTTTTCTTATGCGCGGGCAAGCGAGGATATCGTCGAAGGGCTGGCGCGGCTGACCCGCTTCATGGCGGAGCGAAACAGGTAACCGTTTCGCAACAAGGTCTTACCCAAATCGCCTTCTCCCCCCCTGACGCGTATCCTTAACACCTAAAAAACCACGAAAATTCGCGGGAATTGCCACCTTTCCGACCCAATTGCCCGCGATACCCGTGGGCGAATGTACCGGGTTGGAGGTTTCGCCATGTTTGATCGTATCCAGATCGCCGCCGCTGCGCGCGCGACCCAGTTGCGCGCAAAGGCGGTGTAACCATGCCCATCCTGGACAGCGACGGCGACGGCATTCTCGACGTAGATGAGGGCCTGGTCACAAATACCCCCCCGACAACCATCACCATTACCGTCGACGGCGACCAGTATGTCGGCATCGACAACACCCGGTGGGAGCTGCGCGACCCGGACAACAACCTGATCGCGTCTGGCACGGTCACCAGCTCGGGCGTGGAAAGCTGGGACGTCGCCGTGCCCGCCGAAGGCGATTTCACCTTTACCATCCTCGACGACTATGGCGACGGTCTGGCGGGCGGCAACCCGGCCAGCTATTCGATCGCCATCGACGGGACCGAGGTGCTGAACAGCGGCGCGAACCCGAATTTCGGCACCTCCACGACCGAGACCTTTACCGTTGCAACCACCACCACGACCCGCGATACCGACGGCGACGGCATCGCCGATCATTTGGATCTGGACAGCGACAACGACGGCATTACCGACAATGTCGAGGCGCAGAGCTCGGACGGGTACATCGCCCCCCCCTCCGGCGTGGACGCCAATGCGGACGGGATCGACGACGCCTATGGCACGGGCCTGACCCCCCCAGTCGACACCGACGGGGGGGACGGTATTGCCGATTACATCGACACCGACAGCGACAATGACGGCGTGCTGGACGTGGACGAGGCCGGCCACGGCGTCGATCAGGCCACCATAGACGGGTCGGGCGATACGGATGGTGACGGGATCATGGATGCGGTCGACGATGTGGTCGGCGCGGATGTAAATGACGCGGATGTCAGCGGCGGCGGCCTGGACCTGTCGGACATTGACGGCGACGCGGGCGGGGGGGCCACGCCCCCCCTGACCGATGACTACGACTGGCGCGACGCGACCGGCGACGATTACGTGGTGGAAGGCACCGCCTCGGACGATGTGATCGGCACCAGCTACGGCGGCGATCCGGACGGCGACCGGGTTGACGACGGCGACGCGGCGGACGGGTCGAATGACGATGTGATCAACGCGGGCGCAGGCAATGATACCGTGACCGCGGGCGCGGGCGATGACACGGTCGACGGCGGTGACGGTGACGACACCATCCACGGCGACCACGCGGGGGGGGCGGCTCCGGCCACGGCGACCTCGGAAAGCCTGAACTGGGACGCGGCCGGGGGGGCGGATGAAGAGGACATCTCCGGCGGGATCACCCAGCTCACCGGCAATGTCGGTGTCAATGTCGGCTTTACCAACGACGGCAACTCGACCGGAATCTCGGTCGAAAGCACCAGCTCGATCTACGTGGCCCCCCCCGGCGATCCGTTCAACGCCACCTCATCGCTGTCGCTGACCGGCTCCGGGTCGGGTCCGACCTCGACCACCAATCTGGACTTCTTCTCGAACAATCCGGGCACCTCGGACGAGGTGGAAAACGTCGTGTTTTCCATCAACGACATTGACACCAACGGCTGGCAGGACGTCATCACCATCCGCGCCTATGACGCCGATGGCAATGAGGTGCCGGTGACCATTACCGTGCATGGCACCGACACGGTGTCGGGCAATACGATCAGCGCGGGATCAGGGTCGGAAAGCGCGACGGATCTGGAGGGCAACGCCCATATCTCGATCCCCCCCGGCCCGGTCGCCTCGATCGAGATCGAATATTCCAATGGTGCATCTTCCGGTCAGGCGCTTTGGGTGTCGGATGTGCATTTCGACACCATCGCCCTGCCTCATGATCCGGGCAATGACACGCTGGATGGCGGCGCGGGTGACGACACCATTTACGGCGAGGACGGCGACGACATCCTGATCGGTGGCTCCGGGCAGGACATCCTTGATGGCGGCGCGGGCGCGGACACGATCCACATCGGTGCGGGCGACACCGTGTCCGGCGGCACCGGATCGGACACGCTGACCCTGGACCCGACCGACGCGCTGGACGGCTCCGGCGGCACGATCTTCATCGACGGCGGCGAGGATGCGGACAATTCCGACGTCGACACGTTGAACCTGAACGGATTGGTCGATGACTGGTCGGACGTGGTCTTTGACGGGTTGAACCCGGAAAACGGCACCGCCACCCTGTCCGATGGCACCACCATCACCTTTACCAATATCGAAAATGTCATCATCTGCTTTACTCGGGGGGGCACTGGCGTTCTGACCCCCCCCATGCGAGCGGCCCATTGAAAGCCTGCGCCCCCCCGGCGACCTGGTGCTGACCCGCGACAACGGCCCCCCCCAGCCCGTGCGCTGGATCGACAAGAGCACGGTGCCCGGTGTGGGCGACCTGGCCCCCCCGGTGCGCATCGGCAAGGGGGGGCTGTTTGGCAATACAAGCGATCTGGTGGTCAGCCCGCAGCACCGCATGGTCTATCAGGCTCGGACGCGGTGCTGATGTTCGACAGCTCCGAGGTCATGGTGCCCGCCAAACATCTGGTGAACGGCAGCACGGTCACCCAGGAGGCCCGTGAATTCGTGACCTATTACCACCTGCTGTTTGACAGCCACGAGGTGATCTTCGCCAATGGCGCGGCGACCGAAAGCTTCCACCCCCCCGGCCACCAGGGCCTGGGCGCGGTCAGCGACATGGCGCGCCACGAACTGTTCACCCTCTTCCCCCCCGAGTTGCGCGCAGATCCGCGCATCTACGGCGACACGGCCCGGCCCGTGTTGCGGGGGGGGTTCGAGGCGCGGCTGCTGAACGTGGCCTGAGCCCCCCCACGCGGGCCGCGCCTTTCACCCGGACCCCCCCAGCGTGTTTCCGCAATCCAATTAGAATTTTCAGAGAAAATTCGCGCCTGCGGCGGGCGGGGGGGCGACCCCCCCACGGAGCTTGGCACGCCCGGCAAACCGGGTTGGATTTTCTTCGAAAATCC
>JDSH01000043.1_pt1 | contig 50929 bp, 69 predicted proteins | sample 199451 | NCBI WGS metagenome assembly JDSH01 (sample SAMN02584198, study PRJNA231836) | bioreactor metagenome | isolation source: continuous culture bioreactor electron acceptor NO2- transfer2 day 38 after... | place: Germany: Bremen | reverse complement strand
GCACGGGGGGGCACCGTCGTACACCCCCCCCACCCCCCCGCCGCGCCGGGGGGGCGGATCCAGCCCTTCATCTTTCCCGAAATATCCTGGGGGGGTGAGGCCGCTTGGCCGAGGGGGGGTGAAACCCCCCCTGGAGCGCAGCGACGCCGTGCCCATGGCGCGGCCCCCCCCTTTAACTCACCCGCCCCCCCGACAGGAAAGGAGGTCCGCGCAGCGGGCCTGACGTCCTGCCGGAACCCTTAAAGCGGCTCCGCCGGGGGGGCCTCATAGCGGTCGAACCAGTCCAGATCCTCGACTGTGATCCAACCCGACAGGATGATGCCCGCGATGATCACCCACAGCACCGTTGCGATGCCCGTCACGATCAGCATCGTGCGTTTCACCCGGAAATTGGCGGGTGCGCCTGCGTGGGTGCCCGGCACCACCTCGCCCTCGTCCCCCCCTTGGGTGCGCAGGCGCACCGGCAGGGTCACGAACATGGTCATGAACCAGATCACGGCATAAAGCACGATGGCGGCTGTGATGGACATGGTTCAGACCTGCTCCAGCTCGACCAGCGTGCCGTTGAAGTCCTTGGGGGGGTGCAAAAACAGCACCGGCTTGCCGTGGGCACCGATCTTGGGCTCGCCGGTGCCCAGAACGCGGGCACCGTCGGCCTTCAACTTGTCGCGCGCGGCCAGGATATCCTCAACCTCATAGCAGATGTGGTGAATGCCGCCCGAGGGGGGGTTTTTCTCCAGGAAACCAGCGATCGGAGAGTTCTCCCCCCCCAGCGGTAGAGCAGCTCGATCTTGGTATTGGGCAGGGTGATGAAGACGACCGTCACGCCGTGATCGGGTTCGTCCTGCGGCGCGCCCACCTCGGCCCCCCCCAGAGTGTTGGCATATTGGGCCGATGCGGCCTCCAGGTCCGGCACGGCGATGGCCACGTGGTTCAGACGTCCGATCATCTTTGGTCTCCTCTTCCTTCAGTTGGCCCGCTTATGCCGCGTGGGTGCCCAACGGGCAAGCCGTGACCGTGCGTTGAATGGGCGTTGAATGGGCGTTGTGCACCCGCAGGCGGCGTTAACCCCCCCGTATTAGGTAAATGCATGTTCACTCCTTTGGCAGAAAGGAGACATGACATGAGCGATGATCTTGAACGCTATGTCCTGAGCCGCCCGCCCTCCGCCGACCGGCCACTCCAGGGCATGACCGTGCTGGTGGTCGAAGACAGCCGTTTTGCAAGCGAGGCGATCCGCCTTTTGTGTTTGCGCTCCGGCGCGCGGATCAGACGGGCTGACAGCCTGGCCGCTGCCCACCGCCACCTGGCGGTCTACCGCCCCCCCTCGATCATCATCGTGGACATGGGCCTGCCAGATGGGTCTGGTGCCGACCTGATCCATGAGCTTTCCGGCGCTCAGCCCCCGCGTACCTGTGCTGCTGGGCATCAGCGGCGATATGGATGGCGAGGCCCTGGCGCTTGAGGCCGGGGGGGCAGATGGTTTTCTGCCCAAGCCCTTGGAAAGTCTTGCGCAATTCCAACAATCCGTGCTGATGCATCTGCCGCCGGGCGAAGGGCCGACCGGTCCGCGCAAATTGCCCAGTGAGGTGGTGCACCCGGATATCCTGGCCTATCAGGACGATCTGACCCATATCGCCGAGGTGATCAGCGAAGCGCCCGATGGCCAGACCCTGGACTATATCGCGCAATTCCTGTCCGGCGTGGCGATGTGCGCCCATGATGACAGCCTGGAAGCTGCGGCGGTCAGCCTGGCCAACTCCCGCGCCAAGGGGGGGCGGGGGGGGACCGGCTCCGATGTTGCGCGGGTTGCCGGTATCGTACAGGAACGGCTGGATCGCCGGGCCTCGATCTAACCCTCTGCGGGGGGGCGCGAATCGCCCCCCCGCATTCGAGACCCGGACGGTTCACCGGAATTCCCCCCCCGTAGTTCCTTGGGGGGGCCTGCGCATTTTCGCCTCAATCTCGCACGACACTCCTTTCACACCCGCGGAATTATGACGGGATGTGCGTTTAACGTAACTTTGGGAGGTGTCTTGATGATGTCGATTTCCACGCTCAAGCGATTTGTGGCGGAACAGGATGGTAATGCGGTGATCGATTGGACCGTGCTGATGGCCGGTGCGGTCATGATGGCGATCGCTGTTGTTCTGACCATTACCGATAATGTGGACAGCATCACCGAGGACACAACCGACCGAATGGATAACATCGAGGTCAATCCCAACGGCAGCGCCTGAGGCCCTACCGTTACAGCACGGCTGCCTTGCCTGCGGTCCCAGTTGGGTCCTGTGCAAGACCTGGTTATTCAGGTCTATTCACGAATAATTAGACCTGATCCAACTGACCTGGGCCCGATTGGGCGCGGCGATCATGTCTTGGCGTTGAGGGTACATTGGTCAATAGGCGGATCCCGCTCTGCCCCCCGCCCGTTATGTACCTACTCCCCCCCGCGTGGGCATTCCCATCTCGCGACACTGCCGGGTTTGAAACGCAAAGGCACCTCCGGCGTATCTGGTGCAAGTCACCACCTGATACGTGGAAGGTGCCAGTCTGAGCCGCGAAAATAGCGCCCGGTCGTTACTCCTGTGGAATAACGCGCAGGTGCAGCTCGCGCAGCTGTTCGTTCAGCGGCTCGCTGGGTGCGTTCATCATCAGGTCTTCGGCGCGCTGGTTCATCGGGAACATCATAACCTCGCGGATGTTCTCCTGATCGGCCAGCAGCATGACGATGCGGTCGACGCCAGCGGCGCAGCACCGTGCGGCGGGGGGGCACCATATTGGAAGGCGTTGACCATGCCGCCGAAACGTTTGCGCACCTCGTCTTCACCGTAGCCCGCGATTTCAAACGCCTTGAACATGATCTCCGGCTTGTGGTTCCGGATCGCGCCGGACACCAGCTCATAGCCGTTGCAGGCCAGGTCATATTGGAAGCCGGTGGCCGACAGCGGGTCGGTCTCCAGGATGTCCATGCCGCCTTGGGGGGGCATCGAGAACGGGTTGTGGTCGAAATCGACTTCGCCGGTTTCTTCGTCCTTCTGGAAGATCGGGAAATCGACGATCCAGGCAAAGGCGAAACGGTCCTTATCGGTCAGACCCAGTTCGTTGCCGATCACGGTGCGGGCACGGCCGGCGACACCTTCAAACGCCTTGGGTTTGCCGCCCAGGAAGAAGGCCGCGTCGCCCAAGCCCAGGCCCAGTTGCTGGCGAATGGCTTCGGTGCGTTCCGGGCCGATGTTCTTGGCCAGCGGACCGGCGGCTTCCATGCCGCCTTCGACTTCGCCGGATTTCAGCTTGGCCTGAGCTTCCTTGACCGTAATGCCCAGTTCCTGCGCCACCGCGTCGGCGGTTTTCTCGCGCCAGAAGATGTACCCCCCCATGCCCGGCAGGCCTTCACCCTGGGCGAACTTGTTCATCCGGTCGCAGAACTTACGCCCGCCGCCACCGGGGGGGGCGGGGGGGATGGCGCGCACTTCGGTGCCCTCCTGCTCCAGCAGTTTGGCGAAGATGGCAAAGCCGGACCCCCCCCGGAAGTGATCCGACACCACCTGCATCTTGATCGGGTTGCGCAGGTCGGGCTTGTCGGTGCCGTACCAAAGTGCTGCATCGGCGTAGGAGATCTGTTCCCACTCCTGATCCACCTTGCGGCCTCCGCCGAACTCTTCAAAGACGCCGCGCAGCACCGGCTGGATCGTGTCGAACACGTCCTGCTGGGTGACAAAGCTCATCTCCATGTCGAGCTGGTAGAAATCGGTCGGCGAACGGTCCGCGCGCGGGTCTTCGTCACGGAAACAGGGCGCGATCTGGAAATACTTGTCGAAGCCTGCGACCATCATCAGCTGTTTGAACTGCTGCGGGGGGGCCTGGGGGGGCAGGGCATAGAACTTGCCGGGATGAAGCCGCGAGGGCACCAGGAAGTCGCGCGCGCCTTCCGGGCTTGACGCGGTGATGATCGGCGTCTGGTACTCGCGGAAGCCCTGATCCCACATGCGCTTGCGCATCGACATCACCACGTCCGAACGCAGTTTCATGTTCTCCTGCATGACCTCGCGGCGCAGGTCCAGGAAGCGGTATTTCAGGCGGGTTTCTTCCGGGTATTCCTGGTCGCCGAAGACCATCAGCGGCAGCTCGGCAGCGGCGCCCAGCACCTCCAGGTCACGCACGAAGACCTCGACCTCGCCGGTCGGGATCTTGTCGTTGACCAGCTCCGGGTCGCGCGCCTTCACGTTGCCGTCGATGCGGATGCACCATTCGGACCGCACCTTTTCCATCTCGGCAAAGACCGGGCTGTCCGGGTCGCACAGCACCTGGGTAATGCCGTAATGGTCGCGCAGGTCGATGAACAGGATGCCGCCGTGGTCACGAACACGGTGGACCCAGCCCGACAGGCGAACGGTTTCGCCCACGTTGGATTTGTTCAGATCGGCGCAGGTATGGCTGCGAAAGGCGTGCATGGTCGGCTCCCGATTGGGGGGGGTAAAAGAAGTCACGCGCCGATACACCCGCCTTGGGCCGCAAAGTCAAGCCAATAGCGGGGGGGCGGGGGGGCGTGGTTTGCGCAGGGTCTGTGTCGGGTTTTTGCGGCCGGAGGCGGGGGGGAAGCCATCCGGGCAACCTTGCCCGGACGATAGGCCGGGCGGCGCCCGACCCTCCCCCCCATGGGAGGGCGCTTTCGCCGACATTTCGATATGCTTGAAGGTCGGAATTGAGGTGGTTGGGGGGGGTGCCAAATTCAATGGTTGCGGCACCCACCCAGGGCCGGGCGCTGCCCTAATCTCTCCAACGCGCCCCCCCAATCCATCCCCCCCGCAGTGAATTCCCGACCGCCACACGGGTAAACCCCCCCATGTCCGGGGGGGTCAGCACCGCCTCGCGGGCTTGGCTCGTCTCCAGCAGTTCTTCACGCAGGATGCCCGGCAACAGGCCAGCGGTGACCGGGGGGGGTCAGCCATTCCCCCCCATCGACCTCGGCGAAGAACGTGGTGATGGTGCCCTCGCAAATCTCGCCGCGTGTGTTCAGAAACACCAACTCGTCTACACCCGTGGGCAAAGCCGCACGCGCCTGATCATACAGCGCCCGGCGGGTGGTCTTGTGGCGCAGGAAAACGTCCTCCGGGTCCAGCCGGTCCTCGGCAATCCCCCCCAGCACCCAGTCCTGCGGCGACGGTCCCAAGGGCGCGGTGGTCAGGCTGAGCCGCCCATCGCGGTCCAGCGTCAATCGACACCGCTGCGCCCCCCCGCCCGCCACATCCGCCAGTGCCCCCCCACGCGCCGCTGCATCGTCAAAGCCAATGCCAAAGGCCCGCGCCGACCGCGCCATGCGCGCAAGATGCCGGTCGAGCCTGCGAAACCCTTCGCCGGGGGGGTGGAACCCGAAGGTCTCGATCAGGGCAAAGCCGGGCTCATCCGGCGGGCAAAGCGTGCTTTCCACAGGGCTTCCTCGTATTCCGATGCGGCGGTGCTGTCCCAGACGACCCCCCCGCCGCCCACATTCATTACCGCGCGGCCATCTTCGACCATCAGCGTGCGAATGGCCACGTTGAAGCTGGACGCGCCATCGGGCGCGGCCCAGCCGATCGTACCGCAGTAGATCTCGCGCGGGTCGGGCTCCAGATCGGCCAAGATCTCCATCGCCCGGATCTTCGGCGCGCCGGTGATCGACCCGCAGGGGGGGAAAAGCGCGGTGAAAATCTCGGCCAACCCCCCCGTACCCGCGCGCAGCCGCGCCCGCACAAGCGAGGTCATCTGATGCACCGTCGCGTAAGTCTCGACCGCGAACAGCTCCGGCACATGCACCGATCCGGGATCGGCCACCTGGCTGATGTCATTGCGCAGCAGATCGACGATCATCAGGTTCTCGGCCAGGTTCTTCTCGTCCGCAGTCAGAAAATCCCGTCGCGCGGCATCCTCGACAGGATCGTCGGATCGTGGCTGCGTGCCCTTCATCGGGCGTGTCTCGATCACACCATCCGCCGAGGTGCGGAAGAACAGCTCCGGCGATCGGCTGACGATATCCGGTAGCCCCCCCTCCTGTAAGACCAACGCGCCATGGCCGACCGGCTGACCTTGCGCGAGCGCCGCATGCAGCGCCTCGGCCCCCCCGCCGCGCAGGTCCAGCTGCAGGGGGGGAAAGGTCAGGTTGGCCTGATAGATGTCGCCCGCCCCCCCGATGAACTCATGCACCACCGCAAAGGCCGCCTGATACTCGGCCTCGCTCCAGGCAGGGCGCGGTGTGGACAGCCCGACCGGGGGGGCAGGTGCAACGCCCCCCCCTGGCACGGCGCGCGGTACAGTCCGAATTGCAGTAGCGGCAGACGCCGTGCCTCCGGCATCAGATGCGCAAGCTTCGGCTCCAGGGCATAGCCCAGCTCATAGCTCGCATAGCCCGCGACCCAGAACCCGTCCGCCCGCGCCTGATCCAACTGGGCCAGCGCTCCCGGCACCTCCTCAGGCACCATCGCCCGCACGACCCTTTCGGGTCGCTCGAACCATGTTCCGCCCCCCCCAAGGGGGGGCCCCCCCTGATCGAAATGAAGGCGCACTTTTCACCCCCCCGTTTGTCTGAGGAATCTCCTATAGTCCCCCCCCGCGTCGGACCAACAGGAAAATACGGCATTTCGCGCCGCCTTTGCGATCCCTCTTGCACCTTTCTGCCGGTGCCTATAACGCAGGACAATTTGGGCGCCGCCGCGCCTGTCGACTCGCAGCCTGGGGGGGGACGAGAGCCATGCCAAAAAGAACCGATATCAATTCCATCATGATCATCGGCGCAGGGCCCATCATCATTGGGCAAGCCTGCGAGTTCGACTATTCCGGTGCCCAGGCCTGCAAGGCCTTGCGCGAGGAAGGTTACCGCGTCATCCTGGTCAACTCCAACCCGGCGACGATCATGACCGATCCGGGCCTGGCCGATGCCACCTATATCGAACCGATCACCGCCGAGATGGTGACCAAGATCATCGAGATCGAAAAGCCCGACGCGCTGCTGCCCACCATGGGCGGCCAAACGGGTCTCAACACCGCGCTGGAGCTTGACGACCTGGGCGTCTGGCCGAACACAATGTCGAACTGATCGGCGCGAAACGTGACGCCATCGAGATGGCCGAGGACCGCAAGCTGTTCCGCGAGGCGATGGACCGTCTGGGCATCGAAAACCCCCCCAAGGCCACCATCGCCAACAACATGGATGAATGCCTGGCGGCCCTGGACGAGGTCGGCCTGCCCGCCATCATCCGCCCCCCCGCCTTTACCCTGGGTGGCACCGGTGGCGGCGTGGCCTACAACCGCGAAGAATATGAACATTTCTGCCGCACCGGCCTCGACGCCTCGCCGGTCAACCAGATCCTGATCGACGAAAGCCTTCTGGGCTGGAAGGAATACGAGATGGAGGTCGTGCGCGACACCGCCGACAACGCCATCATCGTCTGCTCGATCGAAAACGTGGACCCGATGGGTGTGCACACCGGCGATTCCATCACCGTCGCCCCCCCCGCGCTGACGCTGACCGACAAGGAATACCAGCTGATGCGCACCCATTCGATCAACGTGCTGCGCGAGATCGGCGTGGAAACCGGCGGCTCCAACGTGCAATGGGCGGTGAACCCGGAAGACGGTCGCATGGTCGTGATCGAGATGAACCCGCGCGTCAGCCGCTCCTCGGCGCTGGCCTCAAAAGCCACCGGCTTCCCGATTGCCAAGATTGCCGCGAAACTGGCCGTCGGTTATACGCTGGATGAACTCGACAACGACATCACCAAGGTGACGCCCGCCAGTTTTGAGCCCACCATCGACTATGTCGTGACAAAAATCCCGAAATTCGCCTTCGAGAAGTTCCCCCCCGGCTCCGAGCCCTACCTCACCACCGCGATGAAATCCGTGGGCGAGGCGATGGCCATTGGCCGCACCATCCACGAGAGCCTGCAAAAGGCGCTGGCCTCGATGGAATCGGGTCTGACCGGCTTTGACGAGGTCGAAATCGAAGGCGCGCCCGAAAAGGCCGCCGTGATCAACGCGATCTCGAAACAGACGCCCGACCGCATGCGCACCATCGCGCAGGCGATGCGCCACGGGCTGACCAATGACGAGATCTTCGCGATCACCAGCTTCGACCCCCCCTGGTTCCTGGACCGTATCCGCGAGATCGTCGAGGCCGAAGAGGTCGTGCGCGAAAACGGTCTGCCGGCCGACGAAAAGGGCCTGCGCGCGCTGAAGATGCTGGGCTTTACCGACGCCCGCCTCGCCAACCTGACCGGCCAGTCGGAAACCGATGTCCGCAAGGCCCGCCGCGCCGTCGGCGTCAATGCCGTGTTCAAACGCATCGACACCTGTGCCGCCGAATTCGAGGCGCAGACGCCCTACATGTACTCGACCTACGAAGCGCCGATGATGGGCGAGGTGGAATGCGAGGCGCGTCCGTCGGACCGCAAGAAGGTCGTCATCCTCGGCGGTGGCCCGAACCGCATCGGCCAGGGGGGATCGAGTTCGACTACTGCTGCTGTCACGCCTGTTTCGCGCTGACCGACGCGGGCTACGAGACCATCATGGTCAACTGCAACCCGGAAACCGTGTCGACCGACTACGACACTTCGGACCGTCTGTATTTCGAACCGCTGACCTTCGAACATGTGATGGAAATCCTGCGGGTTGAGCAGGAAAACGGCACCCTGCACGGCGTCATCGTGCAGTTCGGCGGCCAGACCCCCCCGCTGAAACTCGCCAATGCGCTGGAGGCCGAGGGCATCCCGATCCTGGGCACCACCCCCCCGGACGCCATCGACCTGGCCGAGGACCGCGAGCGGTTCCAGGCGCTGGTGAACCAGCTGGAGCTGAAACAGCCAAAGAATGGCATCGCCTCCACCGACGCCGAAGCCCTTGAGATCGCCGAGGAAATCGGCTTCCCGCTGGTCATCCGCCCGTCCTACGTGCTGGGCGGCCGCGCGATGGAGATCGTGCGCGACATGGCCCAGCTGGAACGCTACATCGCCGAGGCCGTGGTCGTCTCCGGCGACAGCCCGGTGCTGCTCGACAGCTACCTGTCCGGCGCCGTCGAACTGGATGTGGACGCGCTTTGCGACGGTGAAAACGTGCATATCGCCGGCATCATGCAGCATATCGAAGAGGCCGGCGTGCATTCCGGCGACAGTGCCTGTTCGCTGCCGCCCTACAGCCTGTCCGATGAGATCGTGGACGAGATCAAGCGTCAGACCCATGCGCTGGCCATCGCGCTGAATGTCGTGGGCCTGATGAACGTGCAGTTCGCGGTGAAGGACGGTGAGATCTACCTGATCGAAGTCAACCCGCGCGCCTCGCGCACCGTGCCCTTCGTGGCGAAGGCGGTGAACAGCCCGATCGCCTCCATCGCTGCCCGCGTCATGGCTGGCGAGCCGCTGACCAACTTCGACCTCGTGGACCCGCAGATTGACGGGTTCGCGGTGAAGGAAGCCGTGCTGCCCTTCGCCCGTTTCCCCCCCGGTGTCGACACGCTGCTTGGCCCGGAAATGCGCTCGACCGGCGAGGTTATGGGGGGGTCCGACTCAGATTTCCACCGCGCCTTCCTCAAGGCCCAGATGGGGGGGGCCGGGGGGGTCGAACTGCCGCAGGACGGCAAGGTGTTCCTGTCGATCAAGGATGACGACAAGACGGTGAAGCTGGTCGAGACCGCCCGCGCGCTGACCGAGCTGGGCTTTACCATCCTCGCCACCAGCGGCACCGCCGCTTTCCTGTCGGACAACGGCATCGTCTCCGACGTGGTGAACAAGGCCTACGAGGGCGGCCGCACCGTGGTCGACGTGATGAAGGACGGCGAAGTGGCCCTGGTCATGAACACCACCGAGGGCACCCAGGCAGTGAACGACAGCCGCTCCATGCGCAACGTCGCGCTGATGGACAAGATCCCCCCCTACTTCACCACCCTCGCCGCCGCCCACGCCGCTGCATTCGCCATGAAGTCACGCGAGACGGGCCGCGTCGGCGTACGCTCGCTGCAAAAGAAGGCGGAACTGGCGTAAGCCTTACAGCAACCGACAAGACCCGAAGCGACCGTCCTTCTGGGCGGTCGTTTTGTTTTTGAACGGTGCCCCCCCATCAATTGTCCCGCCCGGCCTCTAGGCCGGGCAGCGCCCGACCCTCCCCCCCACGGGAGGGCGCTACCGCCTTCGTTTCGACATGCAGGGAACTTCGAGATGTTGCGGGTCGGGTGCCAAACTTACCGGTAGAAGCGCCCACCCAGGGTCGGGCGCTGCCCTCAGCGCATAGGCATTAAGCTGCGAACCCAAGCTCGAAGAAGCGCATTGGCATGCTGAAAATTGTCGGCTTGTTCTTGATACCCGTATGCGGCTTTCTCCCCCCCATGGAAGAAGTTGTTCCGTAGTCGAAAAAGGATGCAAAGAAGTGCTTCCGTAAGCTGGGCCGGTCCCGCGTCTTCGGCCAGTCCAGCAAGGATCGGTCCACGCATTCTTTGGGCACCTTTCCTATTCGGAGCAAGGGCACAAAGCCTTCCGTCTGCATCGTTGCCTGTTAAATAACGGCCGCGAAAATAGTCCACAGCTTCTGTGGCATCTCCGGCTCCCAATGCCTGTTGGAGCTCTTCGCGGGTAGACAACTCTGCAGGTGAATTGCGCGTGAAATTGTTCTCCGTTGCGAAATGCTCAAAGACTGGCCAAAGCCAAACAAAATGATTGAGGTGTGTGAGGATTCGGTGGTCGTTGAAGCCAGCGTGAGCGAGAGCTTCTTGAAGTATGGCTTGAGTGGCTTGTTCGGTCACGCCAACCGCCCCCCCCACAAATCATACTCCCCCCCCGCCTCATCCACTTCGACGGACACGATCTCACCCACCGACAGCCCCCCCTCGGTCCCCCCCTCGTCGATGAACAGGTTCCCGTCGATCTCCGGCGCATCCGCCTTGGTCCGGCAGGTGGCAATTCCGTCCGCGTCGATGTCATCCACGATCACATCCATGACCTGACCCACCTTTGCCGCCAGCTTGGCCTCGGAGATCGCCTGGGCCTTCTCCATGAACCGCTCCCAGCGGTCCTGTTTGACCTCGGCGGGCACGTGGTCGGGCAGGTCATTGGACCGCGCGCCGTCGACGTTTTCGTATTGGAAGCAGCCGATGCGATCCAGCTGCGCCTCGTCCATCCAATCCAGAAGCACCTGGAACTCCGCCTCGGTCTCGCCTGGGTAGCCGACAATGAAGGTGGACCGGAGCGTGATATCCGGGCAGTCGCGCCGCCAGGCGGCGATTTCGTCCAGGGTCTTGGCCGCCGCCGCAGGCGCGCCATGCGCCGCAAAACACCGGGGGGGTCGGCGTGCTGGAACGGGATATCCAGATAGGGCAGGATCAGGCCTTCTGCCATCAGCGGGATCAACTGGCGCACATGGGGGGGGTAGGGGGGGTAGACGTAATGCAGCCGCACCCACAAATCTTTTCCTGCCCCCCCCAAAGCCCCCCCCAGATCGCGCGCCAGGTCGGTGATATGGGCGCGGTGGCCGCGGTCTTCCGCATGGCGAATATCGACCCCCCATAGGCCGAGGTATCCTGCGAGATCACCAAGAGCTCCTGCACCCCCCCGGCCTCCACCAGCTTCTCCGCCTCGCGGATCACCGCATGCGCGGGGGGGCGCGAGGCCAGCTTGCCGCGCATGTCCGGGATGATGCAGAACTTGCAGGCGTGATTGCAGCCTTCCGAGATCTTCAGATAGCTGTAATGGCGCGGGGGGGTCAGCTTGACGCCGGTTGACGGCAGCAGGTCCACGAACGGGTCGGGGGGGTCCGGCGGCACCGCGTCATGGATCGCGTCCAGCACCTGTTCGTATTGATGCGGGCCGGTGACGGCCAGAACGCTGGGGGGGTGGGTGCCGCGAATGTAATCCTCTTCCGCGCCCAGGCAGCCGGTGACGATGACGCGCCCGTTCTCGACCAGCGCTTCGCCGATCGCCTCCAGGCTTTCCGCTTTCGCACTGTCCAGAAAGCCGCAGGTGTTCACCACCACCGCATCCGCGCCGGAATAATCCGGGCTGATCGCATAACCCTCGGCGCGCAGCCGGGTCAGGATGCGCTCACTATCCACCAGTGCCTTGGGACAGCCCAGGCTGACCATGCCGATCTTCGGCTGGCCCGGACGGGCGGTGTCACTGATCCGGGCTTTCGGAGCCAGGTCGGGGGGGCGGAGGTTCGGCGGGTTCGTACTCATGGCCGGGGGGGGTATAGAGCCTTGCCGCCTGCCGGGAAAGCACTGAATCTGTGTCACGCGCCAACCCGAGGCGGCGGCGCAGCTGCCCCCCCCGAGGCATCACGCGCGCCGCAGGCGCACCTTCGGGTCACGCCGGACATGAAAAACCCGCCTCCGAATGGGGGGGCGGGTTCCTCGAAATCCTGTCGCGCGGACCTTAGCGTTTCCGGTCGCGGCGCGAACTCATCGGCTGGAAGGCGACGCGACATGGGCTTCGCAATAGGGTTTGCCCTGTTGCACGGGCAGACCGCAGAACCAGAAGTCGTCGGTGGCCGGGTCGCCGATCGGCCATTTGCAGGTGCGTTCGGTCAGCTGCATCAGGGACAGCTTCTTGGCACCCTTCTCAACCTCGCTGACCTTGGCCAGCGCCTCGGGGGGGCTGATCTCGTTGGCCGAGGGCTGCGGCGGCAGCGGTTGGCCTGCGGGGGGGATGATCGCCTTGCGGGCCGGGGGGGTCACCGGTTTGGCCGCCGGTGCCGGAGCGGCGTCAGCTGCCGGTGCGGGCTCGGGTGCCTTCTTGGGGGGGGCAGCCGGCTTCTTTGGCGCGGCTTTCGCCTTGGGCGCGGGTTTCGCGGCCTCGGCCTTGTCTTTCGCGGGGGGGGCTTTGCTGGCCCCCCCGCCACCGGAACGGTTGGACAGGCCCAGGCGGTGCACCTTGCCGATCACCGCATTGCGGGTCACGCCGCCCAGCTCCTTGGCGATGACGGAGGCCGACTGGCCCTCGCCCCCCCACATCTTCTTCAGAATTTCGACGCGCTCATCGGTCCAGGACATATGGCTTTCCTCGGCATCCGGCCCAAATGGCCCGGTCATTCATCCCGAGCCAACATGGCCCGGTCATTCAACAGGCGCTTATCCTAATCATCCCGGCGGCGGATACAACCACTAAGCTCTGGCAGTTTTTGCATTGCGGGTTTCGCGCCAGACCAGCACCAGGGCGGCGACCACGATGATGGCCGCGCCGGTCAGGCTGGTGGGCGCGGGCACCACGCCGAAGACGGCGAAATCGTAAAGCCCGGCGAAGACCAGAGTGGCATAGCTGAAGGGCACCGCGAAAGAGGCATCGGCCCGTTTCATCGACTGGATGAACAGGCTTTGCGCGCCCGCCATCATCAGCCCCCCCAGCGCGGCCAGCGCGGCCCATTGCGCGGGGGGGCTGGGCCACTGGAACACGAAGGCGACCGCGATGGTGGCGACCGTCAGCCCGATCGCGTTGTTGATCAGAAGGATCTGCAGGGGGGGCCTCTCACGCCCGGACAGGCGTTTGATCAGGATGATCTCGACCCCCCCAGCACCACGCAGAAGCCAGCGCCAACAGCGCGGCGGGCTGGAATGTGCCCGCGCCGGGCCGGATCAGCACCATGGCACCAATCACCGCCAACCCGGCTGCCCCCCCCACGCCAGGGGGGCCGACACGTTCGCCCAGCAGGGGGGGGATCGCCAGCACCATGGCAAAGACCGGGTTCAGGAACGAGATCGCCGTGGCATCCGCCATCGGGATGAAACTGACGGCGGCGAACATCAGGGTCACGCCGCTCCACCCGGCCAGGGACCGCGCGGCATGGACCGGCAGGTTCGGCTGTTCGATCCTGATCCGCGTTGCCGCCGCCACGCTGCCAATGGCCAGGAAAGCGAACAGAAACCGCCCGTGGCTGATCTGCAACGGGTGCAATGGTTCGCCCAGGCTGTCGCCGCCCAGAAGCTTTGCCATCAGGGTCGTGCCCGCGATCAGCACGGTGGCCACCAGCATGAAGGCGGCCGAGGCAGCCGGTTCTGGCCTGCGGGTTGAGCAGATGTGTTGCGCGTTTCCATCCGCTACCGCTAACGCCCCCCCGGCGCGGAAATGAAAAGTCTGGACAGACCCGCCCGCGCCCCCCCCTATGAGGCCCTCATGATCAAACGCCTGCATATCACTGCTGACCGACGCCGACGCATCCGCGCCTGACGTCCACCCCCCCCGTTTGCTCTCGCGCCAGATCGGCGCACCCACCCCCCCGAAAATGTTGACACCAGCCTGCCGATCCGGCACCCAAAGGCTTCTTTCTACGTGGAGTTTCCCATGATCCCGTCGCTTCTGCCGACCTATAACCGCGCAAACCTGGCTTTCGAACAAGGCGAAGGCAGCTGGCTTATCGAACGCGGCGGCGACCGATACCTGGATCTGGGCGCGGGCATTGCCGTGAATGCGCTGGGTCATGCGAACCCCCCCGATCTGGTTCAGGCGCTAACCGAACAGGCGGGCAAGCTCTGGCATACCTCGAACCTCTACGAGATCCCGAACCAGCAGGCGCTGGCCGACAAGCTGGTCGACGCCACCTTCGCCGATACGGTGTTCTTCACCAACTCGGGCACCGAGGCCTGCGAACTGGCGGTCAAGATGGCGCGCAAGTATTGGCACGATAAAGCCCAGCCGGAGCGGGTGGAGATCATCGGCTTTCACGACAGTTTCCATGGCCGGTCCTCTGCCGGGATCGCCGCCGCCGGGGGGGGTGCCAAGCTGACAACCGGTTTCGGCCCGCTCCTGCCCGGTTTCAAACACCTTCAGCTGGGCGACATGGAGGCGCTGACCGCCGCCGTCACCGACCAGACCGCCGCGATCATCCTCGAACCCGTGCAGGGCGAGGGCGGCATCATCCCGGTCGCCGACGAGACCCTGCGCGCCATCCGCGCGCTGTGTGACGAAACCGGCACACTTCTGATCTATGACGAGGTGCAATGTGGCATGGGCCGCACCGGGCGGCTCTTCGCCCATGAATACTCCGGTGCCACGCCGGACATCATGATGGTCGCCAAGGGCATCGGCGGCGGCTTCCCCCCCCTGGGCGCGGTTCTGGCCACGGAAAATGCAGCCTCGGGCATGGTTGCGGGCACCCATGGCACGACCTATGGCGGCAACCCCCCCTTGGCCTGTGCGGTTGGCAACAAGGTGATGGAGATCATCGCGGATGATGCCTTCCTCACCGAGGTGAACCGCAAATCGGGCCTTCTACGCCAGAAGCTCGAAGGCTGATCGCCGCCCACCCGGACGTGTTCGAAGAGGTGCGCGGCCAGGGCCTGATGCTGGGCCTCAAGTGCAAGGTGACCAATATGGATGTGGTCACGGCCGGGTATGACGCCCATGTGCTGACCGTGCCCGGCGGCGACAATGTCGTGCGCCTTTTGCCGCCGCTCACCATTTCCGACGATGAGATTTCCGAGGCCGTGACCCGCCTCGACCAAGCCGCCAAAGCCGTGGAGGCCAAGCAATGAACCATTTTCTGGATATTCACAAAACCGACCTGCCGATCTGCGGGGGGGAATGATCGACCAGGCCCGCGCCATGAAGGATGCGCGGGCGGGCCGCCCCCCCAAGGGCACGCCGGATGACGACCAGCCGCTGGCCGGTCACATGGTCGCGCTGATTTTCGAGAAACCCTCGACCCGGACCCGCGTCAGCTTTGACATGGGCGTGCGCCAGATGGGCGGCCAGACCATGATCCTGTCGGGGGGGGCCGAGATGCAGCTGGGCCATGGCGAAAGCATCGCCGACACCGCCCGCGTTCTGTCGCGCTATGTCGACATGATCATGATCCGCACGTTCGAGGAAGCCGCCCTGCTGGAGCTGGCCGACCATGCCACCGTGCCGGTGATCAACGGGCTGACCAACCGCTCGCACCCCCCCTGCCAGATCATGGCCGACATCCAGACCTATGAGGAGCATCGCGGCTCGATCAGGGGGGGCAAGAAGGTGGTCTGGACCGGCGACGGCAACAATGTCTGCGCCTCCTTCATCCATGCCGCCGGCCAGTTCGGTTTCGACGTGACCTTTACCGGCCCCCCCGCGCAGTTGGACCCGGATGCCGAATTCGTGGCCGAGGCCTGCGCGAAAGGCGCGAAGATCGAGATCGAACGCGACCCGATGCGCGCGGTCGAGGGCGCGGACCTCGTGGTCGCCGATACCTGGGTGTCGATGCATGACGCGCAATCGGCCCGCGAACGCCGCCACAACCTGCTGCGTCCCTACCAGGTCAACGACCACCTGATGGCCGCGGCCAAACCCGATGCGCTGTTCATGCACTGCCTGCCCGCCCACCGCGAAGAGGAAGTGACCAACGCAGTGATGGACGGCCCCCCCCAATCGGTGATCTTCGACGAGGCCGAAAACCGCCTGCACGCACAAAAGGCGGTCATGCGCTGGTGCCTGGGGGGGGTGTAAGCCCCCCCATTGAGTTGCGCCCCCCCGACCCCCCCTGCGCGGCTTCGCCGCTTGCGCTCGGGTCGCGGCAGGCTCGCTTCGCTCGCCTGGGATACTGGCAGAGTTCTCGCGCCCAAAGGCCGCCGTCAGGGACGCACCCGCAAGGGGACCCTCACCTCGCCTTCGGCTCGAAAAAGAAGACCCCCCCGCCCCCCCTTTCGGGACGGGGGGGCGGTCAGAAGGGATCCTTCTGAGCCTTTCACCTTTCACGGCCATCGGCGTCCCCCCCGCCTGTACCGTGCATTAAGGTTAATGGGCTATTCCTTTCATCTTTCTTAAAATATCCTCGCCGAAGGCAAGAAAATCGCTGAACCTTTGATGAGCCATATCGGCAACGGTGGTACGCCGGTGCCCGGCGTGTCGCTACGCTCCAATTTTATGCCTCCGGCGGGGGGGATATTTGGGGGGGAAAGATGAAATGGCCGAGCGAAGCGAGGCCTCGCCCCCCCGACCTGTAAGGAGTGTGCGCGAAGCGCGCATGACGTCGGGGGGGCGGAACTTTCCTGGTTTCGCTTACCCCCCCACGATCGCGTTCAGCACATAGAAAATCAGTGCCGACATGACTGCTGCGGCGGGCACGGTGATGACCCAGGCTGCGACGATGGTCATGAAATGCGAGCGGCGCACCAGTTTGCGGCGGCGACGTTCCTCGGGTGCGATGCGCTTTGCCGCCGGGCGCTGGGCGGCCGAGGCGCGCAGGCGCTTCTCCATGTGCCATTCGCGGTAGAAGCCGACGCCGAATACCCCCCCGCCCACGGCGATATGGGTGGATGAGACCGGCAGGCCCAGCCAGGACGCCACGATCACGGTGATCGCCGCCGACAGCGCCACGCAATAGGCGCGCATCGGGTTCAGCTTGGTGATCTGGCTGCCGACCATGCGAATGAGTTTCGGGCCGAACAGCACCAGGCCGAACGAGATGCCGAAGGCCCCCCCGATCACCATGACCCACATCGGGATCGAGACCTTGGCGGCAAAGTCGCCGAACTGTTCGGCATGCACGATCGCCGCCAGCGGGCCGACCGCATTGGCCACGTCATTTGCGCCATGGGCAAAGGACAAAAGGGCGGCGGAGAAGATCAGCGGCAGGCCAAAGAGCACTTTCAGCGACTTGGTGCGGTTCTCCAGCCCCCCCTCGGCCTGTTTGGCGACCAACGGTGCGGTGACCACATAGGCAACCGCGCCCAAAGCGGCACCGATCAACAGGGCGGTGCCCAGGTCGATCTTGACGATGCGTTTCAGCCCCCCCTTGATCGACAGATAGGCCCCCCCAAAGGCAGCGGCCATGATGCCGATCAGCACCGGCACCCAGCGTTTGGCGGCGGCGATCTTGTCTTCCTGATAGATGATGCGTGCCTTGATGAAGGCCAGGAAAGCGGCGGCGATGACCCCCCCGCCCAGCACCGGCGAAATGACCCAGCTGGCGGCGATCTTGCCCATGGTCGGCCAGTTCACGGCGGCGAAACCGGCGGCGGCAATGCCCGCGCCCATCACGCCACCCACGACCGAATGGGTGGTCGACACCGGCGCGCCGACCCAGGTGGCCAGGTTCACCCACAGGCCGAGCTGATCAGCGCGGCCATCATCGCCCAGATGAAAATGCGCCCCCCCTGTGTCATGCCAGCCGGATCAATGATGCCCTTCGAGATGGTCGAGACCACATCCCCCCCCGCCAGAAGCGCACCCGCGCTTTCAAACAGGGCCGCGATGACAATCGCGCCGCCCATGGTCAGCGCATTCGCGCCGACCGCCGGGCCCATGTTGTTGGCCACGTCATTGGCACCGATGTTGATCGCCATATAGGCCCCCCCGAAGGCGGCGGCCATGACCACGATGAACGAGGTTGGCGTCTGGCCGAAGAACACACCGGCGGCAAGGGCGGCGATCACGATGAAAGCCAGCGCGACCCCCCCCATGCCGACCAGCGGGCGCGACACGTAATGTGTTGCGTATTCGAACTGGCTGATCCGGTTCAGGTCCTTGTCCAGCGTGTGCCACTGGTTGCCTTTGCTGCCGTTGCCCTCGCTCATGGCCGTCTTCCCCCCCCAGGATGTCCCCCCCGTTTGGCCGCGCCTGTCACAAAACAGATGCAAAACCGTTACATTTGGGGGGGCGCACCGCTAGCGTGTCGGAACCGGATTCGCAACGGTTCTGTGCGCGCAGGGGGGGCAAGCCTGCGGCGCAAAGTCACCACTTTGCAGAAAGCTTGGGGGGGTCAGAATGCGCGCAGAAGGGCTTGCAGATCCTCTTCGCGCACCATTTCGGCGGCTTCTTCGGCTGGTACCCACTTGCGTTCGCGTTCGGAGGCTTCCGGGAAGTCCTGTTCCAGCTGTTTCACCTTGATTGGAAAGACCTGGGTTGAACAGGTGGCCACGCCACCGCCGTCCAGATGCTTGTCATAGGTGTATTCACCCAGCGGCTCGTTGGCCGGTTTGCCATCCTTCACGCCCGCCTCTTCCCAGGCTTCCTGCGCCGCCGCTTCCGAGGCATTCATCCCGTCAATCGGCCAGCCCTTGGGCAGGATCCATCGTCCGGTCCCGCGTGACGTGATCAGCAACACTTCCTTGTTGTCGCCTTTGCCACGGTAACACAGCGCCGCAACCTGGAACCGGTTGGGACGTTTGATCATGGGCCGAATGACCTCGGACCAGGCCTTTTCGAGCAGGTTGGACATGGAAACCGCCTGTAGTTGCTTTTGTTATTGAACGGGTTACCTAAGCCAAAAGGCGTCGCGAATCAAGTCACGGCACCGTGCGCGGCCTTAACCTGTTGCCTTTACGCCCTTTTTCAACGCCCCCCCTTTCGCGGCTTTGCGCGCAGGTCGGATCGGCCTCCAGCGGGTCTTCCGGCCAGGGATGTTTCGGGTAGCGTCCGCGCATGTCCTTGCGCACATCCGCATAAGAACTGGCCCAGAACCCCCCCGGCAGGTCCATCGTGGTCTGCACCGGTTTCTGGCCGGGGGGGTTCAGAAGCGTGATGCGCAGGGGGGGTGTGTGCCCGACTTTCGGGTGTTTGGCCACGCCGAACATCTCCTGCAGGCGCACCTCGATCGAGGGGGTGCTCGCCGCCGTAATCAATCGGCACCTTGCGCTGCATAGGCGTGGTGAAATGGGCCGGGGGGGCTTCCGCGTCCAGGCGGCTCATCTGGTTCCAGTCCAGCACCCCCCCGCGCAGGGCGTTCAGGATATCGAAGCGTTTCCAGTCCTCGGCGCTTTTCACCCGGCCCAGATGCGGCAACAGCCAATCTTCCAGGCTGTCCATCAACGCCGCGTCCGACATGTCCGGCATCCCGTCCACCAGCGCCACGCGCGCCAGGAACCGTTTCGCGGCACCCGAGGGGGGGCGCAGCCCCCCCAGGTCGCGCACACCATCGAGCATGGCGCGGGCCACGGCCTCCCCCCCAGGCGCGTCCTTCCAGATGCGGTCATCCAGCACCACCGCGCCGAAGACCTCCTGTCGCCGCGCAATCACCCGGCGGTCGCGTTTCGACCAATGGCAGCGGTCCTCCCAGCGGATCTGATCGCCATGCACCTCGCGCAGCTCGGCTTCCGTGATCGCCACCGCCTGCCGGATCTTCGCCTCGCGCGGGTTGCCGTCCGTGTCTGTCACCACGATCAGACGGGTGGCGGCCAGCGTATCCTCCGGGTCCAAAACGGCCCCCCCCTTGCCGCCGGACAACACATAACGCGGGTCATCGCCGGGGGGGCGGCGCAGACCCACCCGGTCCGGATAGGCCAGCGCGGCCATCTGGGCCGGTGACAGCGCCGTGTCGCCATTGACCATGCGCGCGAGCCGCTTGGCCTCGGCCCGGACCCGTTCGATCACGCCGCGATTGGCTTGCCACGGGCGGCGCTCGGCAAACCTGCGCGGACCATTCAGCGCCTCAAGCCGCAGGGACAGATCCACCGGGGGGGCCGCGAAGGGCAGGGGGGGATCGCGTTCCGCCAGCAAAGCCGCCAACCCCCCCGCAGCGCCCTTGCCCGCCACGGTCAGCATATGCCCCCCCAGCCGCGGATGCAAAGGCAGACGCGCCAACGCCCGGCCATGCTCGGTAATCCTGCCATCCTCCAACGCACCCAACTGGGTCAGCAGCGCCTGCGCCTCGCCCAGCACGCCCGTGTTGGGTGGGGGGGTCAGAAAGGCCAGGTCCGACCCATCCGCCGATCCCCCCCACAGTGCCAGCTCCAGCGCCAGGCCCGTCAGGTCGGCCGCTTCGATCTCGGCAGGCGGGAAGGGGGGGGCAAGCCGCCTTCCTCGCCCTTGGTCCAGAGCCGGTAGCACGTGCCCTCGGCCACACGTCCCGCCCGGCCCCCCCGGCGCTGTTCGGCTTCGGCCTTCGAGACACGTTCGGTCACCAGCCGCGACATGCCGGACCCCCCCGCATCGAACCGCGCCCGGCGCGCCCGGCCTGCGTCGACCACCACGCGAATGTCCTGAATGGTCAGCGAGGTTTCGGCAATCGCGGTCGCCAGCACCACCTTGCGGCCTTGCGTGGCGGGCGCAATCGCCGCGCGCTGATCCTTGAACGGCATCGCGCCGTAAAGGGGGGGCCGGATCTGGCAGTTTTCCGGCAGGCGCAGGGCGCTTGCGACCCGCCGGATCTCGCCCTCGCCGGGCAGAAACACCAGCACGCCGCCCTCGGTTTCGCGGGCGGCCTGTTCCACCAACCCGGTCACTGCCGCCTCAAACCGGGCCTTCTTGTCCACCGGGCGTTCCAGACAGCGCGTGTCCACCGGATAGGCCCGGCCTTCGGAGCTGACAACCGGCGCGCCCTCCAGCAACCTTGCCACTGGCTGGGCGTCAAGCGTCGCGGACATGACCACCAGTAACAGATCCTCGCGCAGCGCCTGCACCGCCTCCCAGGTCAGGGCCAGCCCCCCCAGGTCCGCATTCAGGGATCGTTCGTGGAATTCATCGAAGATCACCGCCCCCCCCACACCCTCAAGCGACGGGTCCGACTGCAACATGCGGGTCAGGATGCCCTCGGTCACCACCTCGATCCGGGTGGATTTCGACACCTTGGCCTCGCCGCGAATGCGATAACCGACGGTTTGCCCAGCGGCTTCGCCAAGCTTTCCGCCATGCGCTCGGCAGCAGCGCGGGCGGCCAGACGGCGCGGCTCCAGCATCAGGATGCGCCCGTCACACAGCCCCCCCGCGTCCAGCAGCGCCAGGGGGGGCACCACGGTGGTCTTGCCCGCACCCGGCGGGGGGGCCATCAGCACCGCGCGGCGGTCCGTCCGCAGGGCATCCAGCAACGGGGGGGGCAGGGCGTCATCAATGGGCAGACCGGTCTTCATAACCCCCCCTTATGGGCGCAGGATCAAAGCGGGCGCAAGATGCTTTGCCGTGCACGGTGTGCACCTTGAGCTGATGAAACCGCAGCACCTCGCCCACGCGCCGGTAGGTGGCCTCGATCGGGAACTGGCGGCGCTGCGCCAGCTCTTCGGCGGTGTATCCCGCGCCGCGTTTCACCACGCCCCCCCGGCAGGTCACCGTGCTGGCGCTTTCGCCTGCCGGGCGCAGGCTGACCCGCAGCTCGCGGATGCCGTCGAACGTGCGCAGATCCAGTGCGCAGCCAAGCGTGGCGGGCCGGTCCCGCAGCCCCCCCAGCCAGACCGCGCTGAGCAGATCAAGCCGCCCGTCCCCCCCCGCGCCCAGGCGCAGGTTGGCCGATGACTGCCGCCGCCCGGTGTCCACATCCTCGCTGTAGCTGCGTGGTGACAGCCAGGGCCCGTTCACCCGGCCCGCGGATGTCATGTCGAACCGCACCCGCGCCAGCATCCCCCCCGCCACGCCGGTGGTGCGAAACCGCGCGGCCAGCGCATAGTCGCGCGTGCCCGCGCGTACCTCCAGCCGCATCTGCCCGACCCGCACACCAAACATCGACACCGCATAGCGGTGGCTTTCGGCAAAGGCGGGCGTGGCCAGCAAGACAAGAACCAAAACGAATCGCGTCATTTCCATCCCCCCCCACTCACAGGATAGGCCAATTCCCTGCCATTCCCGCATGACAAGCGCTTGACGCTGCACCTGCGGCACGGGCAAAACAGCGCGGAGCATGACGGAGGGGGGGGCAGCATGGACATTCAGGACCTGGCGGGGGGGCGCATTCAGACCGGCGAGCGGCGCGCGCTGGCCCGTGCGATCACCCTGGTGGAAAGCGGGCGGGCCGACCACCGCGCCCAGGCCGCCGAGCTTCTCGACCTGCTCAAACCCGCCGGTCGCCAGGCCCTGCGCATTGGTCTGTCCGGCACCCCCCCCGGCGTGGGCAAGTCGACCTTTATCGAGGCTTTCGGCATGCACCTCATCGCTCTGGGCCTGCGTGTGGCGGTGCTGGCGGTGGACCCGTCCTCGGCGCGCTCCGGCGGGTCGATCCTGGGCGACAAGACCCGTATGGAAAGCCTGTCGCGTGAAAAGAACGCCTTCATCCGCCCCCCCTCGCCCAGCCAGGCGCAGATGGGCGGCGTGGCACGGCGCACGCGCGAGGCGGTGGCCCTGTGCGAGGCGGCGGGGGGGTTTGATGTGGTGCTGATCGAAACCGTCGGCGTGGGCCAGTCGGAGACCGTGGTCGCGGAAATGTCCGACCTGTTCCTGCTGCTCATTGCGCCTGCGGGCGGCGACGAGCTGCAGGGCGTCAAGCGCGGCATCATGGAGATCGCCGACCTGATCCTGGTCAACAAAGCCGACGGCGCGCTGAAGGACACGGCGACGCGCACCTGCGCCGACTACGCGGGTGCCCTGCGCCTGCTGCGCAAACGCCCGCAGGACCCCCCCGAAGGCTTCCCCCCCAAGGCGCTGACCGTCTCTGCCGTGACCGAAGACGGGTTGGAAAAAGCCTGGAGCGAGATGCAGGCCCTGACCGACTGGCGTCGCGAGAACGGCCACTGGGATGCGCGCCGCTCCGGCCAGGCGCGCCACTGGTTCGAGGAAGAGGTGCGCCTGCGTCTGCTGGCGGCCCTCGACAAGCCCGCGGCCCGCGCGGCGCTGACCGCGCTGGGCGCGGATGTGGCGGGCGGGGGGGCCATGTCCCCCCCCTCGCAGGCCGCCGAACAGATGCTGGACCTGCTGGGCGCGGCGCAAGCCGGATAAGCGGCCCGGCTCCCACCCTGGAGGGGGGGCAGAGCCCGCAGTTGACCGGGTGCCATCCCACCCCCCCGCCGGGCCCGGCGCAGGCCCAGCCGCGTCGCCCTCCCTTTCATCTTTCCAAAAGTATCCCGGGGGGGGTCTGGGGGGGGCTGGCCCCCCCCAGCTATACCGTGGTCCGGGGGGGCATTGACCGACAGCGGCCCGTGTGACCGCAAAATGTGGCTTGCCCCCCCAGCCGTCCCCCCCACGTCCGGAATTCCCGACCTTTGACAAGCGCTAACAACTGCGCTACCCCCCCTATCTTCGTGAACATGCAGGAGAGCTGTTGGATGTATCAATTCAGGACCCCCCCATACCGCGACTGATCGCCAGTCCAGGTCTGTGACCTGATGGGCTGCGTGGCAGCCCTCATCCTACGTGTTTCCCCCCCCTAATTTAAAGCGCATGGAGCGCACACATGTTCCGTTACTTCGAAAACCTCGTGAATCCCTTCGCCCCCCCTCATGCGGGCGACACCCCCCCGCCCGGCACGCTCTGGGCCTTTCTGCGCACGCAGCTGGCCCCCCCCTACAAGCGCCTGATGATCTGGATGGCGCTCAGCGGCGTCGTCGTCGCGGTGATGGAGACCGGGATCATCTTCTACTCCGGTCGCGTGATCGACCTGATGGGGGGGGCCTCGACCCCCCCCGGTGCCTTCTGGTCCACCCATGGGACAGAGCTGGCCCTGGCGGCGGCCTTCATCCTGTTCCTCAGACCCTTCATGATCGGCCTGAACCACCTGCTGCTTGAACAGACCCTGGCGGGCAACCTGCAGGAGCAGGTGCGCTGGCGGGCGCATAAGCACCTGCTGGGCCAGTCGCTGGGCTTCTTCCAGAACGACTTTGCCGGTCGCCTGTCCAACCGCGTCATGCAGCTGGGGGGGCCGGCGGTCGAGGATTCGGCCTATATGTCTTTCGAAGCGCTCTGGTATGCGGTCACCTATGTGCTGTCGGCCATGGTCATCCTGGGACAGCTCGACATTCGGCTGGCGATCCCGCTGGCGCTCTGGCTGGTGCTCTACGTGGCCTATGTGCGCTATGTCGCCCGCCGCGTGGCGGTCGCATCCGAGAAATGGTCGGACGCCCGGTCGCTGGTGACGGGCCGGGTGGTCGATGCCTATGCCAATATCGAAAGCGTCAAGCTGTTCGCACAGGGGGGCAGGGCGAGGAACGCTATGTCCTGTCGGCCCTGAAACGCCTGCGCCTCAGGTTCCAGCGCTTCCTGCGGCTGATGACCGAACTGTCGATCGGGCTGAACCTGATCAACGGTCTCCTGATCACCGGTGTGCTGGGCCCGGCAATCTGGCTCTGGACCCGCGACATCGTCTCGTTGGGCGAGGTCGCCGCGGCCTCCGCCTGGTCTTGCGCCTCAATGGCATGTCCGGCTGGATCATGTGGGTCACCATTCGCCTGTTCGAACATGCGGGCGTGATCCGCGAGGGGGGGCTCAGGTCCATCGCCGTGCCGCATGAGCTGACCGACGCCCCCCCCGACGCGCGCCAGCTGGCCGTGACCGATGGGGGGGCCATTCGCTTTGATGATATCAGCCATCACTACGGCAAGGGCACCGGCGGGCTGGACCATGTCACCATCGACATTCCGGCCGGGCAGAAGGTCGGCCTCGTGGGCCGCTCCGGCGCGGGAAAGTCCTCGCTGGTGAACCTGCTGCTCAGGTTCCGCGATGCCGAAGCCGGGCGCATCCTGATCGACGGTCAGGACGTGGCCCAGGTGACCCAGGACAGCTTGCGCGGCGCCATCGGCATGGTGACCCAGGACAGTTCTCTGCTGCACCGGTCCGTGCGGGCGAACATCCTCTATGGCCGCCCCCCCGACGCCACCCAGGCGCAGATGGAGCGGCGGCCGAACGGGCCGAAGCGCAGGAGTTCATTGCCACGCTCGAAGACCCGCAGGGCCGCACCGGTTATAACGCCCATGTGGGCGAACGCGGGGGGGTGAAACTGTCCGGTGGCCAGCGCCAGCGTATCGCCATTGCGCGGGTCATGCTGAAGGACGCACCGATCCTTGTGCTGGACGAGGCGACCTCCGCGCTCGACAGCGAGGTCGAGGCGGCAATCCAGAAAACGCTCTATGGCATGATGCAAGGCAAGACGGTCATCGCCATTGCCCACCGCCTGTCGACCATCGCCCAGATGGACCGGATCATCGTGCTGGATCAGGGCCGGGTGGTCGAGGATGGCTCGCATGACGAGCTGCTGGCGGCCGATGGCACCTATGCCGGGCTATGGGCGCGGCAATCGGGCGGCTTCCTGGCCGAGGACTGAGGCCGCGAAAACAGGCGGGGGGGGCGGGTTTTTGACCGCCCCCCCCGTTAACATTCTGTTCAGCATTCTTGGCGAAAAGTAAGGAAACGGGCGGGGGGGGTCCGAATCTTTTCTGGCGTCAGGGAGGCGTTGACAGATGCGACAGGACACGCAGAACTTGGGCCTTGCCGCCCGCAGCTGGGCCGACGACACGGCCCCCCCAACCATTCGCCCCCCCGCATGCCGATACCCCCCCGATCCGCGCGATGTGTCTGGCGGATGGCTGACGGGCCTCTGGCTTACCCTGCGCGATCTGCTGTCCCGATAACCCAACCTGATCCCGACAATTCCCCCCCAACCGGGCCTTGATATGGCCTGAAAGACACACGCAAACTGCACCCGTTCACGTCCAGAAGGGTGCCTTTGTGATTTTCGACCGCTACCTGTGTCTTGCCGCCTGTCTCGCGGCGATCCTGATCTTTCCCAGCCACGAGGTCATGGCAGTCGTCGCCATCCTGGCCTTGCTTGTGGTGCTGCCGCTGATGGCGATCTTCGTCGTCGCCACCCTCTGGCAGGAACTGGTGCGGCTCTTCGGTGGTGTGACGCGGCGCAAGCTTCTGTGGCTGCGCTGGAACAAGAGCTTTTCCTTCGAATTCAACGCCGCCGGAAAACGCGACAAGGCGATCAGGCGCTGGCCAAGCATTACGGGCTGACCACCGATGTCTTTGCCGAGGAGCAGAAAGACCCGCAGCGCCGCTTGCTGGCCGATGCCTGGAAGATCAACGCGCTCTCGCCGCCGGTCTGGCAGGCCCCCCCGCTCAGCGCCTCTGACCTGGCCGCCCATGTGGCCCGTGTGGCGGATCTGGATGTCGAGGACGCCCATGCGCTCGACGGCCGCTTTCGCGGGCTGTCCCCCCCGCAGGAGGCGCAACCGGGCTGGTACCTGCGGCTGCGCTGGGCGCGCAACTGGCTGCTCTCCTGGCTGACCGGCAGGCCGCGCGATCACGAGGCTCTGGCCGAGGTCTACCGCCTGCTGATCTCCTCCAGCCCACACGCGCGGCTGGAAACCGTGCGCTTTCTGAACGGGCTGATGTTTCAGAAACGGCTGGACGCGGGCCTGTCGCCGATCGCCTTCGGGACCGACGCCTCGCGCCAATTGCCGCCATCGGTGCAGCGTGATCTTGTGGTGTTGCACCGGCTGATGAGCGGACGGGCGACTCTGTCGCAGCTCCGCTTTACCGATCCCAGCCGCATGAAGAACCTGCGCAAGGTCGCCGATCTGCTGCACCACCTGCCCCCCCCATGCCCGCCGATCTGGCCGACCCGGACCAGGCCGCCGCCGACCAGGCCCGCCGAGAAGCGGCCCAGAAAGCGGCCGAGGCTGCCCGCCCGCCGGAACCGCAGGGCCCGCCCAGCCCCCCCACCAGGCTGCGCGAAAAGCTCGAAGAGGGCGCGACAAGCGCCATCTACCTGCGCCGCGCCTGGCCGCTGATCGGCGAAGGGGGGGCCGAAAACTGGCCCGAGGTCAACAGTCACCTCGGCGGCCACCCCCCCAGCCTGCCCGCCGACATGCCCTGGCCGCGCAATGGCCAGACTGGCCAGCCTCTGCATTTCCTGGCCCAGATCGACTGCGCCGAACTGCCTCGGGTCGAAACGGACACGCCTCTGCCTCAGGATGGCACGCTCCTGTTCTTCGCCGGGCTGGACGAGGAAATGATCTGGGAAGGCCCCCCCAATGACCCCCCCGGCGCGGGAACCGAGGGGGGGGATGATTTCACCCGCGTGCTCTATGTGCCCGCCGAGCAGGCAACGGGGGGGCAGGGCACCCCCCCGGAACCGGACGACCTGCCCGATATCGGCCACGCCCCCCCGGGGGGGCAAAGCAGCGGCGGCCATGCCGATCCCGGTGTGCGCAATCATCCCGCCTGGCCCATTACCGCCCATGCCATGCGGGCCTATTGGATCGAGGACTACGGCATTGAAGAGGACATGGCCCGGGCCCTGCACGAGGCGCAGATGCGCACCCATCTGCCGACCCCCCCTCGCCCAGCCCGCGCGGCCAGCTGATCGAAAGCGAAGTGCTGCGCGACGAGGCGGGGGGGCAGGCGCTTGAGGATGGCAAGGGCGGATTGGTCACGCAGTTCCGCCTCTGTGAGGCCCTGGCGCAGGATTCGGCCTTTCCCTGGTTCGGCGATGTACCGCAGGAGCTTTACGACATCCTCTCGGCACGGGTTCTGAAACACCTGGCCGGCGCGCATCGCATGGTGGATTTCTATCGCAAGGATCAGGGGGGGAGCTCGCGCACGCCGGAGCAACGCGAGGCGTTGATAAGCAAGCAGCTTGACCTGGTGCGCAAGCTGTCGGCGGAACTGACCGCGCTTGAGGAGGCGGCACCGATGCTCACCGCCACGCCCCCCCACGGCGTGCCCGTGTCACCCGACCAGGCCCGCACCTTTGTCGACTGGCTGATGGGACCGGCCCATGCGTTTTCGTCCTGGCACTTGTCCGACATCGCCGCGCCCTTGAGCAAGGCGATCGCGCGGCTGGGTCAACGCGCGGCCTCGGACCCCCCCGCCCTGCGCGCCAGACTGCCCGAGGCGGTAATTGACCTGGTGGGCGCGGGGGGGCTGAACCCCCCCGGCTCCACCGTGCCCGAACACATCATGCTGGGCCACGCCCAGGCCAAGACCAACCCGACACCGGGCACCGGCGTGCGCCTTCTGGTGCTGGACAGCGACGGCGGCGTGGACTTCATGTTCTGCGATTGCGGCGTGGTCGAGTTCTGGATCGACCCCCCCGAAGACCTGGCGGCGCGTGATTTCAGCCGGGCTTATGGCGTGACGGCGGGGGGGGATAGCGGTCCAATTTTCTTCAGAAGAAAATTGCCAAGAAAATTCAGAATTTTCTTGTCCCGCCTGCCGCACCCGCGCGCAAGACATTGACCGCCCGACCCCCCCAACCTGCCAAAAGCCCACCAAAGCACGGATTCCCATGGCCGACTCACTTGACGGGGGGGGCGGGCAACGGGTCTAAAGACCCCCCCGAACGGAATTCGGGGGGGCGCTGCCATTGCGGCGCCCGTTTGTGTTGACCGGCATGACGTGGGACCGCCTGCGAACACGGCCAGAAGAGCAAGGAAAAGAACCATGTCGCGCCGCTGCGAACTGACCGGTAAGGGCCCGATGACGGGCAACAACGTGAGCCACGCCAAGAACCGCACCCGCCGTCGGTTCCTGCCCAACCTGAACGACGTGACCCTGCAGTCCGAAGCTCTGGGTCGTGGGTTCAAACTGCGCATCTCGGCGCACGCCCTGCGTTCGGTCGACCACCGTGGTGGTCTGGACGCCTTCCTGGCCAAGGCCAAGGACGCGGACCTGTCGGCCAACGCGCTGAAAATCAAGAAAGACATCGCCAAGGCTCAGGCCGCCGCCTGATCCTTCCGCGACGCGAATGAAGCCGCCCCCCCGGCACCCGCCGTGGGCGGCTTTTCGCATGTCTGGACAGCCGTGGCGAAAGCGTGGCGATTTGTCCCTTGCCAAGTGGTCGCAGGCCGCATAGCCCTAGGGGGGGCATGATGCGCGCGTGTTTCGCATATTTTCTGGCCCTCGTCCTGACGGTCACCGGTTTCTCCTTCGCCCAGGCGCGGGGGGGGACCACTCCTGATTTTGGAATGGAAATGGTGATCTGCTCGGGTGTTGGCCTGACGACGATCACCATCGGCCCCCCCGATGGTGAACCGATCGAAAAATCCCATGTCTGCCCCCCCGACGCTGCGTCCTATGTCGTGGCCGACTTCTCGATGCCGGTGATGGAGGCTCCCGAAAGCCGCCTGATCGCCCGCATCACGCCCGTGACCGCGACTTCGTCCCTCGCGCAGCACGAGCTTTCTCCCTCTGCCCGTGGCCCTCCGGCCCGCGTCTGACCCCCCATTCAGACCATCGGAGCGCGGCTCCGACCCAAACGGACAGACAGGAGAAAGAAACATGTCCCTGACCAAAACCCTTGGTGTGGCTGCAGCCGCCCTGACCTTCGCCCTGCCCGCCTTTGCGGAAAGCAAGATCATGATCGAAGACGCCTATGCCCGTGCCGCTGGCATGAATGCCATGGCCGGTGCCGCCTTCATGCAGATCATGAACATGGGCGACGAGGATGACCGCCTGATCGGTGCCAAGTCCGACATTGCCAAACGTGTCGAACTGCACACGCATATCGAAAACGCCGAGGGCGTGATGCAGATGGTCGAGGTCGAGGAAGGTTTCCCCCCCGTCGCCGCCGGCAGCACCCATATGCTGCAGCGCGGAGGCGATCATGTCATGTTCATGGGTCTGAATGGCACGCTTGAGCACGGATCGAATGTCACCGTCACCCTGGTCTTTGAGAAGGCCGGCGAGATGGTGGTCGAGATCCCCCCCGTCGACCTGGAACGCAAGCCGATGCACGGCATGTCCCATGGGTCGATGGACCAAGGCTCCGACAGCTAAGCACAGAATTCGGGCTTCGGGTTGGCGTCTTTTTGCGTCCTGCGCCCGCCCGAGCCGCCTGAATGAAGCGTTTCGCAAGGCGGGTGCCCCCCCTGCATAGGGTGCCAACCTTACGTCAAACGAAACGCTTCAGGGGGGGATCGTCACCCCCCCGAAAGCCCGCGCCGCGTCCGGCGCGGGTGTTTTTGTCTTTGATGGTGCCAGGCGGTCTGCGCGTGCCGCGCAGTCACGATGTCTCACCGGGCGCTTCGGCCCGGCTCGGGCTGTCACCCGTGGCGCGGTTGCGTCGTGACGGCTGGCCGGGTCACTCGGCGGCGATCACCTCATCGACCCAGGCGGGCACGGTTTCGGTGGCCGGGCCCAGCCGGGCTTCGTCGAACTGACCGGCGACCGAGCTGGGTTCCAGGTTCAGCTCCAGGGTGCGTGCGCCCGCAGTGCGCGCTTCGCTGACGAAACCGGCTGCCGGGTAGACATTGCCGCTGGTGCCGATCGCCACGAACAGAAAGGCCTGGGCCAGGGCGCGGTAGATCTCGTCCATGTGATAGGGCATTTCGCCGAACCAGACGATATCGGGCCGGGTTTCCGGCAGGCGGCAGCTGGGGGGGCAGGGGGGGGCCAGTGGATCCATGACCTCGGGCGCGGGCCAGCGGGCGTCGCAGCTGTGGCAGAGCGCGCCGGACAGGCTGCCATGCATGTGCAGAACCTCATCCGCCCCCCCGCCGCGTTCATGCAGGTCATCCACATTCTGCGTCACAATGGTGACTTTGTGGCGGCTCTCGCGTTGCAGGCGGGCCAAGGCCGCGTGGGCCGCATTCGGCGCGGCATTCAGGCAGTTTTCACGGCGGGAATTGTAGAAATCATGCACCAGGCGCGGGTTTCGGGCGAAGCCTTCCGGCGTGCAGACGTCATTCAGGTCGAATTGCGTCCACAGCCCGTCCTCGTCGCGAAACGTGCCCAGCCCGCTTTCCGCCGAGATACCGGCACCGGTCAGGATCAGGATATCGGTCATGGCCGCGCCTGCGCCGTCACGGCAGAGGGTGAAGAGCTTCGAAGAAACGCAGGCAATACAGCAGGCAGGGTGGCAAAAGAGGGTCTTCCGAGTCGCATAGCCCAATTCACTCTTTATTATCCCTGATGTTCAACCCCCCCTCCCTATGGCAGGTCCTCTTGCCGGTTTTGCATTTCGCAAGGGCGGGCATGCGCGCTGTTCGTGCTGCCATCCGCGCCCCCCCGGGGGGGTCAGATTTTAGATGGTTCCGATCCGCGGCGTTTGGCGCTACACCCGGACCATGACCACACGCATTCTTTTCGTCTGTCTTGGTAATATCTGCCGTTCACCGACGGCCGAGGGGGGGGTCTTTGCCACCCTGGCCAAGGATCTGGACGTGGCGCTGGACAGCGCGGGAACCTCGGATTGGCATGTGGGGGGGGAGCCGCCCTACGGGCCGATGCAAAAGGCCGCCCGCGCGCGCGGCTATGACCTGTCGCCCCCCCTCCGGGCGCGTCAATTCATTGCGGCGGATTTCGACCGGTTCGACCTGATCATCGGTATGGATGCGGACAATCTGGCCCGGATTGAGGCGCTGCGTCCTGAGGGCAACGGCACCCCCCCCGTCGCCGTCTTTACCGACTACGCGCCCCCCCAGGCCGGGGGGGTCGACCACGTGCCCGATCCCTATTATACGCGCGATTTCGACCAGACACTGGATCTGGTCGAACAGGCCTCACGGGGGGGATTGATTGCGGCGCTCGACGCGTGATGCGTCAGCTGCAATAGGTGCCGACCGCCTGGCCGAACAGCTTGTATTTCTGCCAGAACCGTTCGTCCGAGCTGCGGTCGGACTGGCGCAGCACCTGGGTCAGATGCGGGTCTTCGAAATACTCCGCCACGCGCTTGCGTTCCGCCCGGCTCAGCATTGCTTCGGCCACGTCTTGCACGCAGCCACACAGCTGCCGGTTCGCCGCCGCCCGATCGGCCTGCAGACAGGCGCGTTCGATCTTGCCGGCGGCCAATGCGCCGGAGGATGTCATGAAGGTGGAGGCCGCCACAAGGCTCGCCCCCCCAAGGATCAAGTGCTTCATCTTTCTGCCTCTGTTTGCCGGGTGGACCCGGTCGCTATTGCGGGCAACTTAGCAGAAAGGCGGGGGGGTTTTCTCAATCTCTACCGGACCGGTCGGCCAGAACGGGCCGACGGCTCACACCGCCGCCACCTCGACCGTGCCCACCAGCCGCGCCACGTCGCCCGGCAGGCACAGCGCGGTCGCGTCCGACATCACCGCCGCCGAGGCCGCCGCGACCCCCCCGTTCACCAGCGCGCTTTCCCAGGTTGCCCCCCCCGCGACAGGGCAAGCGTGAAGGCCCCCCCCACGAAACTGTCCCCCCCCGCGCCGACTTTGCTTTTCACCCGCACCGGTGGGGGGGTCCGTGCGTGCCAGCAATGCCCGTCCTGGGCCAGCAGCGATCCCTTTTCCCCCCCCAGCGCCAGCACCACCGCCTCGGCCACACCGCGCGCAACCAGGCTCTGTGCAAATTCCGCCACATCGCCGATCTCGGGCAGGGCGCGGCCCGCCAGATCCTCACTTTCCGCGCCGTCCAGCCGCAGCACATGCTGCCGCGCGGACCCCCCCACGCCCAGAAGCGCCCGCAAAGGCGCGCCCGACGTGTCCAGCACCAGCTTCGCGCCCGCCTCTTCCACGGCGGCGGCCAGTTGCGTTGGGAAATGCACCGGCACCCCCCCCGGCGGCTGGCTGCCCGACAGCACCACATAGCCGCCCTTGGGCGCGTGATCGGCAATCGCCTCCAGCGCGCGATGTGCGTCTTCGGGCGTCCAGCGCGGGCCGGGCATGACGAACCGGTACTGCTGATGAGTCGCCTCGTCTGTCACCGCCAGAGACAGCCGTGTCTCGCCCTCGATATGAAACGGCACCGCTTCGACGCCTTCCTCGGCCAACAGCCCGGCAAACTGCTGCCCGCGATACCCCCCCGCCAGCGCCACGAAAGCCTTCGCCTGCCCGCCCAACAGACGAATGGCCCGCGCCACATTCGTGCCACCCCCCCCGCCCGGATCCAGATCCGGCAAAGCGCAGCGCAGCTTGTCTTCCGGGCGCACATGATCAACCGAGGACGACATATCCAAAGCTGGGTTCAGCGTAACGGTGAGAATATCGGACATGGCGGCCTCACAGGGTTTCGTTAGCGCAAACATATGTGGAGGAGGGGGGGTGGGGGGGGACAATGACATGGGTCAAGGTGGGCGGGGGGGAAGTGTGGAGGGTAGCGCCCCCCCACTGACCGGCAGGTGCGTGCTCGCACGCGCCGAGAGTTGACCCTCCCCCCCACAGGAGGGCGCTTCACGTCCACCCAGGTTCGGGCGCCGCCCTTTGTCAGTCCACAGATGGTTTGGGCGAGTTCAAAAGATCGTTTGCTGCTTTCCCCCCCGGCTTGATCTGCCCCCCCGTAATCAGCCCACCGACTACGCCCCCCCCGGCAAGAGGCATACCCATCAGTGATCCAATACCTGTGCAGCCCAGAATGATCCCGGTAGGAATGATCGCCCCCCCGGCCAAGTTGTCGGGATCCGCATACTCCTTAGCGCTCTTCTGAAGAGCCATTTTGAAACCGTGGAGCCAACGCACGCCACGCTCTCCCACCTCATTGCTGGGAAGGCTGAGTCTAGAGGCAAAAGCTCCAAGAGGTCTGCCAGCCGCCCACCAAGATCGTCAAGCATTGCAAGGATCTTCTCACGCAGGTCAGGGTCCAGTTGATTGTCCCCCCCGCGAACCTCCTCTCGTGTTACCTCAATCTGCTGACCGACCTCCGTCGCCCAGATCGCAATCGCGCCCCCCCGGTTAGCGCGCAGGCGCTTCGCCATAGACTGTGCAGCTTCGGGGGGGGCAACTGGGATTTCCTCTGCTTTGGAAGCACTCCCTCGCTGTTCCGCGTCAAACGCCCGCCGGATCTCCTCGATCTTCGCGGCAATATGCTCCGGCCCCCCCAGTTCCCAATCCGCATCTGGGATTAAAGCCACCCGGCGTTGGAGTTGCCAGTCGAGTGGTTGGCCATCGAGAAAACCCTGGTACACTCGCGCCAGAAGGACCATTCTGGTTGCCCACGTGTCTTGCTTTGAAAGCTAGACCACTTGGCGTCAACCGCTGCGGGCAAAATGCCGTCTTGCCAAATCGGTAAGGATCTCAGTTCCTCGAATTCAACCTCTGCATCCTTGTACGTGGCAACTCGGATGGGGGGGGAAGATTGCCTGTTACCATCCAAGTAATTGGCAAATGCGTCAGCACAATCCTCATTGGCAAAGTAGGCTTGCCTGCTGTGCTGGTGTCTGAAGCTCTTGAGCAACGTACGGCCCAGTCGCTTGCTAGTGCAACTTTTCGGAACTCGAACGGTACTCCCGCATTTGACTTGAAGATGAATGCGTCTTTTTTATTGAGTGCTTGGAGCATCGCCATCAGTTCGTCATCCTGACTGAAGGTCTCGCTCCAAACCAGTAGCAGCCGGCGAAGTGCTTGTAATGCCGCGTTCTCAAGCTGGGTGATGCCAACAGCTCTGTCTAAGAGAAAGGGAGTACTACGAAGTACAATCCTGCACGCAACCAGTTCATGTACAAGTTGGTTTTGATTTCTCAACCAGCCTAGAAGTTCATCACGCGATTCCATTCAATTCCTTTTGCGCCAACTTAGGTAAACTGGCCAAGCGATCGGATGTCTTGACCAAACCCTAAAACACAATCATATCCCTCATCCATGACAGACCTCAAACATATCCGCAATTTCTCGATCGTCGCACATATCGACCACGGGAAGTCCACGCTCGCCGACCGCCTGATCCAGGAGACCGGGACCGTCAAGGAACGGGACATGCAGGCGCAGCTGCTCGACAGCATGGATATCGAGCGTGAGCGTGGCATTACCATCAAGGCCAACACGGTGCGCATCGAATACACCGCGGATAATGGCGAGGATTACATCCTGAACCTGATCGACACCCCCCCCGGCCACGTCGACTTCGCCTATGAGGTCAGCCGGTCGATGCGCGCGGTCGAGGGCTCGCTGCTGGTCGTCGACTCGACGCAAGGGGGGTCGAGGCGCAGACGCTCGCCAATGTCTATCAGGCCATCGACGCGGATCATGAGATCGTGCCGGTCCTGAACAAGATCGACCTGCCCGCCTCCGACTGCGACCGCGTGGCCGAGCAGATCGAGGATGTGATCGGCATCGACGCCACCGGCGCGATCCAGGTTTCTGCCAAGACCGGCCAGGGCATCCACGAAACGCTCGAGGCCATCGTCAACGACCTGCCCGCCCCCCCGCAGGGCAATGCCGACGCGCCGCTGAAAGCCATGCTGGTCGACAGCTGGTACGACGCCTACCTCGCGTCATCGTCCTGATCCGCGTGATCGACGGGCGGCTCAAGAAGGGCGAGCGCATCCGCATGCTCTCGACCAACGCCGTCTACCCGGTCGACCGGGTCGCGTCTTCACGCCCGAGATGAAGCCCGTCGACAGCCTCGGCCCCCCCGGTGAAATCGGCTTCCTCACCGCCTCGATCAAACAGGTCCGCGACACCCGCGTCGGCGACACGATCACCCATGAACGCAAGGGCACCGAAGACGCGCTGCCCGGCTTCAAACCGGCCCAGCCGGTGGTCTTCTGCGGCCTCTTCCCGGTGGACAACGCGGAATTCGAGGACCTGCGCGATTCAATCGAAAAACTGGCCCTGAACGACGCGTCGTTCAGCTTCGAAATGGAAACCTCCGCCGCCCTCGGCTTCGGCTTCCGCTGCGGCTTCCTGGGCCTCTTGCACCTCGAAGTTATCCGCGACCGCATCGAACGCGAATATAATATCGAGCTGATCACCACCGCGCCCTCCGTGATCTACCACGTCTACATGAAGGACGGCTCGATGATCGAGCTGCACAACCCCCCCGCCGACATGCCCGACCCCCCCTCGACCATCGACCACATGGAAGAACCGCGCATCAAGGCCACCATCCTGGTGCCCGACGACTACCTGGGCGACGTGCTGAAACTCTGCCAGGACCGCCGCGGCATCCAGCTGGACCTGACCTACGCGGCTCCCGCGCCATGGTCGTCTATGACCTGCCGCTGAACGAGGTGGTCTTCGACTTCTACGACCGCCTGAAATCGGTCACCAAGGGCTATGCCTCCTTCGACTACCAGATGGAGGGCTACCGCGAGGACAACCTGGTCAAGATGTCCATCCTGGTGAACGACGAACCGGTCGACGCGCTGTCCACCATGGTCCACCGCGACCGTGCCGAAATGCGCGGCCGCGCCATGTGCGAGAAGCTCAAGGACCTGATCCCGCGCCACATGTTCAAGATCCCGATCCAGGCGGCCATCGGCGGCAAAGTGATCGCGCGCGAGACCCTCTCCGCCCTGCGCAAGGACGTGACCGCCAAATGCTACGGCGGCGACGCCACGCGGAAGAAGAAACTGCTGGAGAAGCAGAAGGCGGGTAAAAAGAAGATGCGGCAGTTCGGGAAAGTAGACATTCCTCAAGAAGCGTTCATCTCAGCGCTCAAGATGGACAGCTGAGCGGGAAAGACTCTCGAACTTCGCAAGCAACAAGCGCCCGGTTCTCGCCGGGCGTTTTCTTTTTACGGTAGCGATCCCCCCCTCACCACCCTTCCGCCCGGACGATAGGCCGGGCAGCGCCCCCCCACTGACCGGCAGGTGCGTGCTTGCGCGCGCCGAGAGGTGACCCTCCCCCCCACGGGAGGGCGCTTCCGCCAATGTTGCGACATCCACAGGTGTTTCGAGAGGGGGGGCAACCCGCGTGCCCCCCCAATCACCAGAAGACGCGCCCACCCAGGGTCGGGCGCTGCCCTTGAGTTAAAAGGGGGGGCACCGCATTGCGGCGCCCCCCCCTCCCTTACTTCTCCTTGCGGACGCCCTTGAAAGGCGTCTTGTCGGTGGTCTTCATGTCCATGAAGCGTCCCGTGCTGGTGTCGCGTTTCACATAGTGTCCGGACGGCGTTTTCGTCTGGGAGCGGCCTTTGACCATTCCTTTGCGATGTCCGTCACCATAGGGGGGGGATTCTTTGCCATGTCGGCCTCCGTTAGCTCGTGTGACAGGCCAGACTGCAGTGATAGCAGCCGTTAACCTGATTGTAATGGCGTTTCGCTTCGCGAACCGCTGCGCTGCAGGACGAAAAGTCGCCCAGATAGATGCGGTTCTCGACCGCGGGCATCCAGCCGCAACCCAACTTGTGGACTTCATGGTCGCCGTTAGATTGCGCGTTCTTGTTAACGTAGTATTTAGCCATGGGTCTTACTCCTTAGGTGGCTAAGGTTGAACAAAACGCGCGAATCTGCGAAGAATCGGTTGTTAGAGTCAGCCTCGCGTGACTCGCGCGTAGTTGATAGGGGGGGAGGGCCAGCCCATTGGGCTGGTCTTTCTCGTTCAGAGTCTCTCTGGTTTTACTGCTCGCTCCTTTTCGTTCTTTGATGAAGACCTGGTTTTAGGCGCTTCCGTGTGACCACGCGACCAACGTTGCTGGTTGCCGAAGGTAAGCCGCCATGAATGGGAGAAAGCGGACCAAGCTCCATAGCCCGTTCTTTTCGTTCAAATTGACCTCCCCCCCATCAGCCTTTAGTCTGGATAGTTGTGGGGGGGAAAGGCTGGTGCGGGCAATCTCGTTGCCGTGTATCACATTGATCCAGTTTATGATTTGGTCCGAGGTTCCGCCTTCGGGATTTCGCTCCAGAACGCTCCTGATCATCTCCTTGATCGTGAGTTTTTCGGTGCGGGGGGGTGATGCGCTGATTTCTCGGGTTCTGCTTTCAAGAGAAGCGCGAGTTTCACGCAGGGCCTCGAGCTCTCGCAGGAGTTCGGCGCGCATATGCACGATCTCTTCTTCACGCTGCTCAAGATAGTCCCAGAGGTTCAGATTCTCAGCCACTTGTTGCTCCTTTGCCTGCAATATAGTCTTAGCAGACGGAGCGCGCAAGTGCTAGAAGCCGATCCTGGTTTGTTCTGGATTCTAAATCAATATATCGTTGCGTTGACAACTGAAAATACCATATATTGAAGTCATTACCCAGGTAAAAAACTCAGAGAAGAATTCTGATTACCCGTATGGATAGGGCGAATGCTTGGATCGGGATGTACTATTGCCACGGAAAGGCAAGCCACCCCCCCCACCACCCCCCCCGCTTCCGCTCCACCGTCTCCTCCACTCCGGACACATCCCCCCCATCCGCCTCCGCCGCCTCTTCCCACGGCGCGGGCATGCCTCTTTTCCACCCCCCCGTCTTCTGCACCCAGGCCGCGCCCATGGGGGGGCGGCCTGTCTCGGGGGGGTTGATCGGGCCGAACAGGTCGATGTCCTCGTCCGCCCAGATCCGTTTGACCTGCTCCATCGACACGATCGCCGCGACGGTTTTGCCGTGGCGGGTGACCAGCACGAAATCGCGTTCCGCTATCGCCGTGTCCAGCGCATGTGTCAGCCGGGCGCGCAGGTGGGATGTGGGGGGGATGATCAGCGGCATGGCGGGGGGGCCTTTAAAGTTGTTAAAGTCACGGGCTGCGGCCCTTTAAAGAGTTGCAAGTTCCCCCCCCGCAGCGTCGTTAAAGAGTTTAAAGAACCCGCAACCCCCCCACCGAACGGAGCCCCCCCCATGGTCCGCCTCGCCCTTTTGTTCCAAGGCATCATCGGATCCACCCTCGCCAGCGTGCTGGTCGTCGGTGCTTTGGTCGGTGGCGTCACCGGCCTCTGGCCGCTGTTGGGCCTTGCTGCATTGGGTCTTTTGTTGGGGGGGTTCCCCCCCGTCGCCTTGGTCATTGCAAAGCGAATGATGGGCGGAGACTGACATAGATCAAAGATATATCCGGGAAATGTAATATCCCTGTCCCAACGCGCAGTTCGGACAAGGAGATCCACATGTTCCGTTTGGCCCTGATTCTCTATGCCATGATTGGCACATCGCTGGCCGGTATCTTCATGGTTGCGGCTTTGACCGCGGGCTATGACACCACGCAACCCGTTGTTATTTCAGCACTTGTCGGCTTTGTTGTCGGCGCGCCGGTGGCGTGGATGGTGGCCAAGGCCATCAGCTGAGCGCTGTTTTCGCTGAGCCCAAATAACGGTTGAAAGGGGGGGCCGCCGTCCGCGGGTATTCCTGCAAGGCAGCGGCCCCCCCTTAGCTCAACTGGATAGAGCAGCTGACTTCTAATCAGCAGGTTGAGGGTTCGAGTCCTTCAGGGGGGGTCGCCAGTTTCATCCTGCGCACGAATGCCGATCTCCACCGGGGGGGAGTGTCTTCAAGTCATTGATATGGATTGATAATTCAAGTCACGGAGACCGAGATGCTGGATGGGTCCAGTCCGGCCCCCCCGCCCGTAACCTTTGCGACAAGCACGTCTGCCAGATAAACATCCGCCCCCCGGTGCCATCCGGCCAATCCACCACGGACACCTCCAGGTTACCGGTATAGTCCGCCGGGTTCAGGCTGCCGTCGATGGCCAGGCTGTCCTCGGCCGGGTTGAAGTCTGTGATTGTTGCATAGGTCAGATGCGGATCGAATTGCGCATCAACGACCAAGGTAAAACTGTCCTGCCCTGAGCCCCCCCCGGTGAGCGTGTCGTTGCCCTGGCTGGTGATCTGGTCCCACCCAGCCCCCCCGCCGTCCACGGTGCTGCCCGCTTGCAGGTCTTCGACACTGCCGCGCCCGGCGGTCGAGATCACATCATTGCCATCCCCCCCGCCCCCCCGGATCGTATTGGTCCCCCCCCGCGAGTCCGTGATCGTATCCGCGCCGCCGTCGCCGTTCAGCTCGTCGTTCCCGGCACCGCCTGCCAACGTGTCGGCCCCCCCATCGCCACCACTCAGAAAGTCGTCCCCCCCGGCCTCGCTAGCCAGATCATCATTGCCGTCCTGGCCGAACAGCCGGTCATTGCCTTCCCCCCCGCCGAACAGCGTGTCATTGCCGTCGTTGCCGCCCAGAAGATCGTTCCCCCCCAGGCCACCGGACAGCGTATCGCTCCCCCCCTCGTTCCCGGCCAGGTTGTCATTTCCCGTCCCGCCGTTAACCTGGTCATTTCCCGTGCCGCCGCGGATGAAATCGTCACCACCGCCACCGTCCAGCCGGTCGTCGCCGTCATCTCCGAACATGTTGTCCTTGGCATCGTCATCGCCGCCGTACAGCTGGTCATTGCCGGTCCCGCCATGCAGCGCATCCGTACCGTTCCCGCCATCCAGCCGGTCATCCCCCCCTTCACCGCCATAAAGCTCGTCAAAGAAGTCGCCGCCGTTCAGAATGTCATTGCCTGCGCCGCCCTTCAGCGTGTCGCGATCTGCCCCCCCACCGTTCAGCGTGTCATTGCCCTCGCCACCTTCCAGCGTATCCCAGCCCTCGCCACCGGTCAGGGTGTCGTCGCCATCCCCCCCGCCATTCATCACATCGTCGCCAGTGCCGCCATCGGCCACGTCGTCGCCGCTGCCAGCAACCAGCGTGTCATTGCCATCGTTCAGGTCATAGATGCCGGGGGGGTCGGTCGCGGTGGCATGATCAAAGTTGTCATCGTCAGCCGTGCCGTCATATTCCTGAGGCTCGGGGGGGTCGGGTTCCGGCTCCACGTCGTCCGAACCGCCAGCAAGGGCCAAGCCGAACAGGGCAGGAAGAAGCAGGGCCAGCAACTCCATAGCGATCATACCTCTCAACACGTTACACGGATTCGCCTCGACGCATCCGGTCCACCCTCACTCAACCATGAAGGTAGGACGCTCGCCGGGCCGGAGCAAGGAATTTGAGCGGCCAAAGCGGGGGGGCACGCGCCAACTGTCGCGCCGAAGGGTTAACAGGAGCGGGAGGATTGAGGGATGGTGTGGCGACAAAGTGGCAATCGGCGTGGAATTGTCGTGGATCACAGAATGCGACCGATGGCGCTTTGGCCCCCCCAGGCGATGCGCACCTTGGCTTTGATTCGGCTGCACATCAGGACCTTGGCACCGGTATGACCGCGTCTGCGGTTCAGCATGCGGCAAAGGTAAACCCCCCCCGGCTCAAGGGCATGGGCGCTGCGATCTGTCGGTTACATCTGTTCCTTGGCCGGGGGGGCACCACCCTGAAAGTCGTTCTCGTCCACGTAATCGCAGGGCGCTTCCTGCATCTCAAGGTGCAGGCCCGTGTCGGAGTAGGGGGGGTGAGCGCGGGCCAGATCCTCGTCAACCTCAATGCCCAGACCCGGTGCGGTTGGGGGGGCAAGGATGAACCCATCCTCCCAGGTGATAGAGTGTTTGATCAGGGCGAGATGGAAATCACCGCCCTTCTGGATCGTTTCTGCCATCAGCAGGTTGGGGGGGATGTTTGCGGCCAGCTGGATGTTGGCCGCCCATTCGATGGGACCCGCATACAGGTGTGGAGCCATCTGTGCATTATAGACCTCGGCCATGGCGGCGATCTTCTTGGTTTCCAGTATGCCGCCAGACCGCCCCCCCAGCGCCGGTTGCAGTATTGTCGCCGCGCCCTGGCGCAGGATCGGTGCGAACTCGGCTTTGGTGGTCAGCCGTTCGCCGGTGGCCACGGGGGGGACTGACGTGGCGCGGGCAACCTTTGCCATCTCGGCGATATTGTCAGGCGGCACGGGTTCCTCGAACCAGAGCGGTGAATAGGGTTCAAGCGCCTGCGCCAGCCGGATTGCCCCCCCGCCGGTCGAAAACTGGCCGTGGGTGCCGAACAGCAGGTCGGCGCGGTCGCCCACCGCTTCGCGGATCGCCTTGCAGAAGGCGGCGGACCGCGAGATGTCACGCATTGCCGGCATGTGCCCGCCGCGCGCGGTGTAAGGCCCGGCGGGGGGGTCGAATTTCACCGCCGTAAACCCGTCCGCCACCATCGCGGCAGCACATTCCGCCGCCAGATCGGGTGAGGTCCAGAAATCGGCCATCGACTGGTGGGGGGGCAGCGGGTAGAGGTAGGTGTAGGAGCGGATGCGTTCATTCATCAGCCGCCCATCAGCGCGTAGACCGGTCGGTCATGCGCCTTGCCCAGGATGTCCCAACAGGCGATTTCCAAGCCGGAAAAGGCACCCATGACGGTCAGGTCGGGGGGGCGTTGGGTGAACCCCCCCGACGAATAAGCCCGCCGGAACATCAGCTCGATGTTTTCCGGGGGGTCTCGCCCTGCATGTGGCGTTCGAACACGTCCCGAATGACCGCCCGCATAGCATCGGGTCCGACCGAAGCCGCATAGACCTCGCCCCCCCAGCCCACAATCCCGCAGGCGGTCGTGACTTTCACGAAGATCCAGTACCGCCCGCCCCCCCATCCGGGTGCAGGCGGGGGGGCGGTGACGATGATGTCGAGGTCCTGGAGCTTCATGGGCGGTCCTTTCGCGGGGGGGGTGTCACATGTCCTTCACCCTGTCTGCCCGAAGCGGGCAGCTCAGGTAAACTCCGAATTCGCGGCCGATATCGGCGCTGACGCGGGCGTGTACCGCACCCTGCCGGTCAAGGAAGCGCTGGCTGTCCTCGACCGGGAAGATGCCCTCGTGCCAGATGCCGGGGGGGTGGATATAGAGCGCGTGTGCCGTCGCACCAGAAGGCCACGACCTTGTCAGGTGTCAGGTTGTCACCGGGCAGGGCGGCGGGCACGATGAAGGGCTTGCGGTCCATGGGCCAGAACATCTGCCGCCGTCGGGGGGTGGTAGTTCATGTGCCACAACAACACCTGATCGCGCGGGGGGGCGGTCTGGCGGTCGGTCTGGGCCTCTTGCGGGTCCGCGGACCAGCCCAGCACGTAATGGCCCTTGACCGCCTCGTTTTCACCGTAGAGCACATCGCCCTGCCAGTCGCATTTGAATGTGCCCTCGACCCAGCCAGCTTCGTCGCCCGTGCCTCGTCGATCGGCCGCCAGCCCTGCTGGGGGGGCCAGCGGGTGATTTCGATCTCGAAGCCCTCCGGGTCGTCGACCAGGCGGCCGTAGCCCTTCACGCTGTCCTCCGTGGCGCGGATCAGCGGGACCTCGTGCCAGGGCAGGGAAGGCTTCGAGGATGCTTCGAAGATATACTCGGGCGCGCTCATGATCCGCCCAGGTGTTTGTCGACCATGCGCTGCACCATGGGGGGGGCGAAATGTGCGAAATCGGGTGTCTCCATATCCGCGCGCTTGCCCGCCTCGTCCAGATACCGTACGGCGATGATTTCCTTGAGGTTGGGGGGGTTCTGTTCAAATTCCGCGACCTCCTCGGCGCTCATCGGCCCGCCCTGCAGCTCCAGCGTATGTACCGACGCGGGCGAGAGGCGTTTGAAGTATTCGGGCTTGGTCGCGCAGAGGTAACGCTTGGCGGCCACGTGGTATTTCACGCAATCGGTAATCACGGCTGGGAAGAAGGGGGGGGCCAGAACCTCTTCGCCCGCGTCCTCGTGGTGGCGGTCCTCGGTGTCGTCCGGGTGGTAGGTGCCGAATTCCGAGGTAAAGTGCCCGATGTCATGTAGCAGCGCGCCGACGATGATTTCCTCGGACTGGCCATTCTGTTCGGCAATGGTCGCCCCCCCTTGCAACATGTGTTCGGCCATGGTGACGGGCTCGCCCAGGTACTCCTCGCCGCCGCGACGGGCGAAGATATCGCCGATGAAGGCGACGATGTTATCCGCATTGAGCTGGTCGAAATCCGGTTTCATGCTTCGGCCTCCAATGCGGCCAGGGTCGACAGAACCCCCCCGTCCATGTCGGAATAGCACCCCCCCTGCAACCAGCGCGAGCCTTCGCCCGAATAGCCCTTGCGCGCGTGCAAGACGCGGGTGTTGTCAAAGACGATGGCCTCGCCCGGTTCCATCTTGAAGGTCACCTCCATCGCCTCGTCGTCAATGACGTCCGACAGGCGGCGGAAGGCGCGGTAATAGGTCTCCATCTTGTCAAACGGCACATCGGTCAGCGGTGCCCAGGACCGGGAGTTGAAGCGGATCGCCTTGAGGATGCCCTCGGGCGACAGCTCGATCATCGGGCGGTGCGAATGCAGGGCGACGCCCGCGCCGCCGGTATAGGCGAAGCGGGCGGAGTGACCGGCGAGGGCGGCGAAACCTTCCGGATCTTCGGCCAGCAGGCGCTGGGCACAGGCGAAGCCATCGACCAGCATGTTCTCGCCCCCCCCTTCGGCGGAGTTGTCGAGGCAGGACAGCACCTGCACGGACGGCACCGGATCGCGATAGGGGGGGTTGTCGGTATGGGCCTGCAGGCCAAGGCCGGTGTAGGCAAGGTTCACCGGGTTCACCTCGGTGCGGACTTCAAAGTGGCGGCCATAGTTGGTCTCGCGCACGAAACCGAAAAGCGCGACGAGGTCGAAGAGCGCGCCGGGTTTCGCGTCCATCCCGGTGACCTTGGCGAAACCATATTGGCGCATATGGGTCAGCCAGGCGCGCAGGGCCGCCTTGTCCGCCTTCATCTCGGGGGGGTAGGACCGCTGGGGGGGATCTCCACCATCAGCTCGGACGCCCAGGCGGTGGCACCTTCGGGCACACGGGCAAGCGTGGCATCCTGCGGGCGGTCATAGGCGTGGGTCATCAGCCAGTCGATGGGAAAGGTAACGGTCTTGCCCTCGGGGGGGGCAAAGGTGACGTCGATGGTGTCACCATTGGCTTCGGCGGACTGGATCGACAGGTCGGCCGGAATGTCCGCCATGGTGATCAGCCGCTGCTTGTTGCCGGGATCGCGGGTATCCGCATCCAGCGCATTGTCGCGCAGCCAGATGGCGTGAAAACGGGTGTCGCCGGAGGGGGGGCCGGACAGGGTGAGCACATCGCCCGTGGGCGTGAGGGATACCTGGGTCATGTTCGCGTGTTTCCTTGTTGGACCTGTTTGTCTCGACAGTGTGCCAAGGGGGGGCGTCCATAAACTCCAATAAGGCTATCACCACCTGAGGGGGGGCGGATTTGGTAATGCAAAATGCGGGCTTTGATCAGCTGCCGCTGGAATGGATCCGTGCGTTCGAGACGGCGGCGCGGCTGGGGGGGTCCTTCACGGCGGCGGCCACGGAGACCGGCCTGACCCAGTCGGCCATCAGCCAGCGTATCGCTCATCTGGAAAAACGCCTGGGTGCACGGCTGTTTACCCGCGAGGCGCGGCGCATTGCCCTGACCGCCGAGGGCGAGGCCTGGCTTCCCCCCCATGTGCAGGCCGCGCTGTCGGGGGGGCTGCGCGACAGTTCCGAGGCGCTGTTCGGCGTGGCGCGCAATCGCCTGACCCTGTCCGCCAGCGCCTCGATCATCGAGCTGTGGCTGGTGCCACGCCTTGCCCGCCTGACTGCCGAGACCGGCGCGCAGGTCAAGCTGCGCACCATGGTGGTGGCCAGCGACGAGGCCAAGGATGATACCGCCATTCGCGTGATCTATGGCAGCGGTGACTGGCCGGTGGCCTACAAACGTCCGCTCTATGACGAGGAATTCGGGTTGGTTGCCACGCCTGATCTGCTGGCGCGGGGGGGGCGGTGGCCTCCCTGCCGCGGCTGGCGGTGGCCGGACCGCGCCCCCCCGGCTGGGGGGGGTACTGGTGCGACCAGACCGGTATGGCCACCACGCCGCTGCCGGAGCTGCGGTTTGACACCTTCGCGCTGGGCCTTGCCGCCGCGCGGGCCGGGCTTGGCGTGCTGATCGCCTCTCTGCCTTGGTCGCTGACGATCTGGCCCGTGGCACGTTGCAGCGCGCCACCGACCACGTTCTGCCGCATCACGAAACCTACTGGCTGCTGGCCGCCCGCGAACGCATGTCGCGGCGGCAGTGGGAGCGGCTGGGCGATTGCCTGACGGGTCCGGCGTTGGCACGACCCATTGTCCAAGACCCGTAACATTATGCGCATTCCCCCCCACTGCCTGATGTCCGTTTCTTCGAAGAAAACGGGCCGGAATTTTCGAAAGTTCCGGGCTAGCGGAACAGGATGACATTGCGCCGGGCCGCACCGGACTTGGTATCGGAAATCGCCTCGTTGATCTGGTCCAGCGTCCAGCGGCCAGACACCAGTTCGTCCAGTTTCAACCGCCCCCCCTGTTCGTAAAGGTCCACCATCCACGGAATATCGCGCGAGATCACCACGTCGCCCATCTTGGACCCGACCATGCCCTGCCCGAGGGCGGCCAGGATGACCGGTTCATAGGTCGAGGTGTCGCCGGAATGCGGCATGCCGACCATCACCACCTTGCCGCCCGGTGCCAGATAGCGCGGGGGGGCGCTGTCATAGGCCGGGATTGCGCCCACGGTGACCAGCACCGCGTCCGCCCCCCCGCGCCCGGTGATCTTGTGCACCTCTTTCCAGGGCGATTTTCCGGTGGCAAGCACCCCCCCGTCGGTTGCGCCGAATTCGTGGGCCGCCTCCAGCTTCTCCTCGCTCATGTCCACGGCGATGATGCGCCGGGCCCCCCGGCAATGCGTGCGCCCTGGATGGCGTTCAGCCCGACGCCGCCCGCGCCGATGACCACCACGTCCTGACCGGGCCGCAGTTTTGCGGAGTTCACCACCGCACCGACCCCCCCGGTGATCACCCCCCCGCAGGCCAGCAGGGCGGCGGCGTCCATCGGCATCTCGGGCGAGATTTTCACGACCTGGCTGGCCTCCACCACGACCTTTTCCGCGAAAGCCCCCCCGCAGGCCATGGCCTGGTGCAGCTTGCCACCCTCGGCAGTGCTGATCGGCCCCCCTGGTCGCCGTCATAAGGCGTCTCGCAGGTGACCGGGCTGCCAGAGGAACAGGACGTGCAGCTTTGACAGGCCCGGATCAGCGTGACGACCACCGTGTCGCCGACTTTCACGCCTTTCGTATGATCCCCCCCCACCGCCGTGATCTTTCCAGCTGCCTCGTGACCATAAACGGCGGGCAGCGATCCCCCCCCAGGCCCCCCCGTCCGCATAGGAGATATCGCTGTGGCAGATGGCGACGGCGTCCAGCGCGACCTCAACTTCGCTGCCCGTTGGCGCGCGCAGCTGGATGTCCTCAATCACAAGCGGTTGGCCGAACTCGTGGCATACGGCGGCTTTGATGGTCTGCATGGTCACTCCCCCCCGTTGTTTCCAGCCACGATGCGGGGGGGGCAAATGCCCCCCCCGGCAAGTGTGTTTTCGACAGGGATGTCGCGATCAGGCCAGTTCCGTTACGGCATCGGCCAGGGCTTCGGGGGGGCAGGCGAAGAAGGGGGGGGAATGGCCACAGGGAAGGTCGCGGGTACTGGCCCAACCGGCGCTCATGGTCCTTTGATAGTCCGGCGGGATCGTCGCGTCGTGGGTGCAGCGGATATAGCTGCGGGGGGGCACGTCATGGCGGCCGGTGATCGGCCTGTTCGCGGGCAGGGTGGGTTCCCGGCAGAGGTTGGCGCGGGCGTAGTCCAGGACCTCGGGGGGGCAGTCCTGGTAGAGAAGGTGCTGGATGCGATCCGGTTTAAACGTGAACCAGCTGCCGTCCCCCCCGGCGATGTCCAGCGCGCCTTCCAAGGGCTGGGAGGGACCTGCGCGGCGCATCTCGACCAGGGTCTTGACGGGGGGGGTGGGCACATAGGCGCAGAGGTAGATCAGACGGTGGATCTTCTGAGGCGCCAGGCAGGCCGCCTGGGTAATCGGAAACCCGCCCATGGAATGACCGATGAGGGTCACGGGCGTGTCGATTGCGTCGAGGATCGCCTGGGCATAACCCATCAGCGTCGCCTCGGCGATGGGCGTGTCATCGGCACCATGGCAGGGCAGGTCGATGGCACGCGCCCGGTGGCCTCGGGCTTCCAGCGCCGGGATCAGGTCGCGCCAGCACCAGGCACCATGGCAAGACCCGTGCACCAACAAAAACTCAGGCATGGGCAATATCCCGCAGGAATTCACCGACCAGCGCGCCATAGACCTCGGGCGCCTCGACCGGGGGGGACATGTGACCGGTGCCCCCCCGGATCAGCTCGAACCGCGCGCCCTTGATCAGGCCGGCGGTCTCACGCACAAGATCGGCGGGGGGGGTCGATCCGTCTTCGGTCCCGGCGGTGACCAGCGTTGGCAGGGTCAGCCGCGCAGTGCTTTCGTAAAGGTCGGTTTCCGAAATGGCGGCGCAGCAGCCAGGTAGCCGTCCAGCGGTGTAGCCCGCATGCGCGCGCGCGCCTCATCGACCAGCTCCGGTGCCTCGCGGCGGGTGCGGCGGGCGAACCAGCGTTCCATGTTTGGCTCCACCACCGCGTCGATCCCGCCCCCCCTGCGGATGGCGTCCATACGGTCGGCCCAAACGGCGGGTGTGGCGATCTTGGCCGCCGTGGAGGACAGCACCATCGCGCGCACCAGATCGAGCCGCTCGGCAGCCAGACCCTGTGCGATCATGCCGCCGATGGACAGGCCCAGAAAGACGCAGTCCTTGACCCCCCCCAACCGGTCCAGCGCCCGGCCCGCATCCGCCACCAGATCGCCCATCGGGTAAGGGCCATTGGGACAGGGCGACCCACCATGGCCGCGCATGTCCAGCGTAATGACCCGTAGACCGCCGGGCAGGTGGGGGGGCAAGAGCCGGTCCCAGGCGCGCAAGTTTGACCCCCCCAGAGCATGGGCCAGCACCAGTGCGGGCGCACCGTTCGGCCCATGGCTTTCGGTGTGCAGTTTCAAGCTGCCCAGATCGGGCGGGGGGGCGTCGTGCATGTCAGTCTCCATCTGGTGCGGCGGGACCAAAACTCTTCAGAAGAGTTTTGCCAAGAGTTTTCAGAAAACTCTTGGTCTCACCCCCCCCGCAACCGGAAATGCGCCATGATCTGGCCGTGGTCCGAGGCAAGCTTGTTATAGGGCGCCTCGGGATGGGAGCCATCGGTGATATGGTCATTCAGCACCGAGAAATAGGTCATCTCCGCCACCCGCACCGGATTATCCGGGTGGAAGTGGCGGCTCAAAAGGATCTGGTCGATGCTTTCGAAGACACCGCCGAAACTGGATGTGTAGACCATGTCGCGCAGGCTCTTGCGCACGAAGAGCTTTTCGGCCGAATGCAGGCGCACGCTTTCGACGGCTTCGGTAATGGCCTTGGACTGGTCCGCCGAATAGCGGTCATTCGAGCTTCGGCATCATGGCGCAGCATCCAGGCGTAATTCTTGAACGGCACCTCGCCGCAAATGATTTCCGAGCTCACCGCATGTTCACCATCGTTGAAATCCCCCCCCAGCGCGACCACCGGGTGGCCCTTGCGGATTTCATCGACGATCAGCTTGCGTAGCACCCAGCCTCGGCCATGCGCCGAACCGCCGAGCGCAGCGAGCCAAGAGCGCGGCCCACCGGGTCATAGCGGGTCAGGTCCTCTTCCGGGGGGGCGAACGCTGCGCCTTTGGGGGGGGTAATGAACTCCCCCCCCAGTTTGGATTTCAGGTGGCAGTTGAAGACCGTGACGGTGGTATCGCCCACGGGCGCGCGTACCTTGAGGATTGGACGTGACAGGCGTTTCAGCGTGTAGTGCCCGGCGTCGCCTTCAAGCCCGCGCAGGGCCGGGAAGGGGGGGATGGTGACGGGCGTAGGCAGATCCTGGATCACTTCGGGCTCGCCAACGAACCCCCCCAGCCGTGACAGGACCGCCAGGCCGGGCCGCCGTTCCCCCCCTGGTCCGCCATCGGCCACATTCGGGGGGGCGAATGCCAAGCGGCGTGGTCCCAAGGTTCGACAGCCAGTTTGCGAAAGATGACCTTGCGGTGGTACCGCTTGCCCTCGTCCGGGATTGTCGCCTTGTTATGGGCGTGCGCGCGGCGGCTGGCCTCGGCCACCACGTCGCGCAGGGCCTCTTCCTCGAATATCTCCTGAAAACCGACAATATCCGCATCCAGCGTCAAGAGCTGGTCGGCCATCCAGTCCTTCTTCCATGCATATTCCTCGGGCGTGTATTCCTGGAACCGATAGTATTCCTTGTCCGGGCCGATCAGGTTCTTGACGTTGAAACTGGCAATCGTGAACTCGGTCATCTGTCTCTCTCCTGATCCGGTGTGGACCTATTTTGTGTCGGGGGGGAGTGTGACAAGGCAATGAGGCACCTATACCAAACCGTCCCGGACACGGTTGTTGCGGCGAATGGCAGCGTGTAGCGTGAGCGCGACTGAACTGCTCTATGTTTTGCAAATGAGAAAGAGGCGCGCTTTGCAAGGAAGGCAATACGGAAAAAAAAGGAAGTGATCCGTGCAACGGCCCTCAGCGTCACTATTTGGTTGGTTGCGGTTGCCTGTGTCTACTTCGAACCCTTTCCCCCCCTGGCCGAGTCACGGTTCAAGTGGTTGGTTTATTTGGGTGCGTATGGCGGGCCGATCCTTTTTCCTCTGGCAATCTGGTTCGACTATTGGCGTGCCAGCAGGGATGATCGGCAGCAGAGCTGACAGACCCTTCCCACGCAAGGCTTTGGTCTGCCACTTTGGTAGTTCAAGTGACTGCGCGCGTGGTATTCATGCAAATCTTTCCAGCGCCTGGGCGAATATCCCGGCGTCGACATTGCCGCCCGACGTGACCACGGTGACCGCGTCGCCTTCGATCTGATCACGGTGAAACAGGGCAGCGGCCAGGGCCACGGCACCGCCGGGTTCGATCACGATCTTCAGCCGGGTAAAGGCCAAAGCCATCGCGCGCAGGCAGTCGTCTTCGCTGACCACCAGACCGGGGGG
>JDSH01000042.1_pt1 | contig 50961 bp, 77 predicted proteins | sample 199451 | NCBI WGS metagenome assembly JDSH01 (sample SAMN02584198, study PRJNA231836) | bioreactor metagenome | isolation source: continuous culture bioreactor electron acceptor NO2- transfer2 day 38 after... | place: Germany: Bremen | reverse complement strand
GCCCTGACCGTATTCCTGGCAGCAGCCGCGTTTCCCGTGGCTGGCGAGGTATTTGAATTTTCAGGTACAGCCAAACAGGATGGGAAGGTGCTTTACCAGGAGGATCATCGAGTCGAAGGCACGTGTTCCGAAGGCGTCTTTGACCCGGTTGACCACCGGGTTTCCTACCGGAATCCGGAAAGCGGAGACGCGTTCGCCAGTAAATCGCTGTCTTACAATAACTCCGCGTTCCGGCCCCCCCGGGTAGAGTTCCGCCAGCCAGCATTCGGTGAAGCGTTAACCATCACCTACCCGCAGGAGCAGGCTCTCAGTATTGCCTGGCAGGAGCCAACGGGCGAGACTCGAGAATTCACGGTGCCGTTCGACCAGCAGCTGGTGGTGGTGGATTCAGGGTTTGACTACTTTGTCCGGGCCAACTGGGAACGTATCCGGCAAGGCGAGTCAGTGGAGTTCCGGTTTCTGGCGCCCACCCGGGGGGGGAGCACTACGGTTTTGTTCTCGAGCCAGCCACCTCCGTCAAGGTGGACGCAGACCTGACCGTGCAGATCCGCCCCCCCACCAGCCTGTTGTTACGGGTTCTCGTTGACCCTATCGTGCTGGGGGGGTACAGCTCAGACGGCGCATTGACCGACTATCTGGGGGGGTTAACCAACATCCGGCAAGATGCTGAATCCAACCACATCGCCCACATTCGCTATCAGGTTTCCCGCTTACCGGATTGTGAACTGACACGGTAATCTGGTCGCAGCTACCAGACGGCACCAGGCCTGGGGGGGTGTGTTAAACTCCGAAAAAATTTTCCGGAGATTCTGCGCCCATGATGTTTGTGTCGTTCAATGTGAACAGTATCCGCACCCGCCTGCATCAGCTCGAAGCCGTGATTCAGCAGCTTAATCCGGATGTCATCGGTCTTCAGGAAACCAAGGTCACTGATGAGGAATTCCCGGTCGAGGCCATTCGCGAGCTCGGTTATCACGTTCACTTTCATGGCCAGAAAACCCACTACGGTGTTGCCCTGTTATCCCGCGCGGAGCCGGAAGAGGTTCTCAAAGGCTACCCCCCCTCCGATGGTGAAGACTCCCAGCGGCGCCTGATTACCGGCCATTTCACCGTTAACGGCGAGCCCCCCCTGACCGTCATCAACGGTTATTTCCCCCCCCAGGGGGGGGAAAGCCGGGACCACCCTGTAAAGTTTCCTGCCAAGGAAAAGTTCTACGCCGACCTGATGGCCTACCTGGACGAACTGGCCAAGAAACCCGGCCATATTATGGTAATGGGCGACATGAACATATCGCCCACAGACCGCGACATCGGCATTGGCGCCGACAATGCAAAACGCTGGTTGCGTTCGGGAAAATGCAGTTTCCTGCCGGAAGAGCGGGAATGGCTTGGGCAGGTTGAACAACGGGGGGGCTTTACCGATGTATTCCGCCATCTGCACCCGGACGAAGCCAACACCTTCAGCTGGTTTGACTATCGCAGCAAAGGCTTTGAGCGTGACCCGAGGCGAGGCCTGCGCATTGACCTGATCATGGCCAGTGACAGCCTCCTGCCCAAGGCAAAAGCAGCAGGAGTGTCCTACGATATCCGGGCCATGGAGCGACCATCCGATCACTGCCCGGTGTGGGCCTCATTCGACCTCTGATTGACCAGGCCATTACGGATGAAGAAAGTCAAAACCAGGGATCGGATCCTCGACACCAGCCTGCTGCTGTTCAACAGCCTTGGGGGGGAGCCCAACGTCACCACTCTGCTGATCTCTGATGAGCTGGAGATCAGCCCGGGCAACCTGTATTACCACTTCAAAAGCAAAGGCGATATCGTTGAGGAATTGTTCCGGGCCTATGAGGCAGAGATGCTGGATCTTCTGGCGGTGCCCGAGGAAGCAGACGTGCCCATGGACCAGTTCAGCTTCTTCCTGCATCTGCTGTTTGAAGCCGTGGCCCGCTACCGTTTCCTGTACCAGGATCTGGTCAATGTCCTGTCCCGTTACGATCAGCTTCAGGTTCGATTTCGCAGGATTCTCAAAAAGAAGGAATTGGCGTTCAACACGCTGTGTGAGAGTTTTCGCCGGCAAGGCATCATGAACATCGGTTCGGATGAACTGGCTTCGGTGTGTGAGCAGCTTACCCTGACGGTGTGTTACTGGAGTAGCTTCGACACGCTTTCGCATCTGGATGACCGGGAGTCAGTGGACCCGGGCCGCGGTGTCTATCAGATGTTGCACCTGTTGCTTCCCTACCTGAACGAAGAAGAACAGGAACAGGTCCGGCTCACCAGCCGGACCTATCTCTAGAGCTTATTCTTCCTCGTCGCGCGCAGTGTTCTGACCGCGCAGCCTGGACAGCTCACTTTCCAATGCCTCGATACGGCGCTCCATAGCTTCGATTTCTTCCCGACGATGGATGCCGAGGCGACGGAGCGCGCCAGAAACCCGCTGGTCGAACATATGCTCGAGTTTGTCCCAGGTCCCGGTGGCCCGCTCACGAACCTCGCCTACCCGATCTTCCACGGTCCGGATCTGTTTCTCGACCACACCCCCCCGGGTTTTGCTCTCCAGCTGTTCGCCTTCCTGAACCAGACGATCAAAGAACTTGCCGGCGTCCTCTTCCGCTTTGGTGTAGGCGCCAAGCCCAGCCAGCCAGATTTGCCGGGCGGAATCCTTGATCTTGCCCGCCAGCTGCGGATCATTTTCAGGATTTTTGTCGTCGTGCTCAGACATGCATACCTCATGGGAGTCGGGCATTAGCGGTAGCTGTCATTGTATTACAGCCGGGGGGGCCGGATTGCAGTGGTGGCCCTGAGAACCGCATAACGAAAGGCCGCAGTATAACCACTGATGCAATATGAAAAAAATGTTTTCAAACGAAAGCGCCTCTCACTTGAACTGTTCAAATTATGGTCAATACTTCCCAATACCGGCATCCCTGTTGATGTCGGTTTGTCTGGAAGTCTTTCATGGATACTACTCGCACGCCTCTGCCCGGCATTCCCTGCCGGGCTTTTTTTGTTATTATTTCTCCCCCCCATTATATGGTTATTCCAAAACCGATATCTCGCGGGAGTCTATGAATGATTGATATTGCCTGGAGCCAGTTTACCCCCCCTGGCGCTGCACTGACCGGCGGCCTGCTGATCGGCCTCGCCGCTGCAAGCTTCCTGCTTTTGAACGGCCGCATTGCAGGAATAAGTGGAATACTGGGTGGCCTGTTGGTGCCTGCTCGCCGCGATATACTCTGGCGGGTGGCTTTTCTCGCCGGGCTTGTAGGCACCCCCCCAAGCCTGTGGCTGCTGTTTTCTGAACTTCCACCCATTCAGGTTGACGCAGGTTATCCAGCCCTGATCGTTGCCGGATTGCTGGTGGGTATAGGCACTCGCTACGGCTCAGGCTGCACCAGCGGGCATGGTGTCTGTGGATTGTCTCGTCTGTCGCCTCGCTCACTGGTCGCAACCCTGAGTTTTATGGCAACAGGATTTTTAACGGTGTTCGTAATTCGCCACCTGATGGGAGTCTGAATGATGAAGTACTCTGTCACCTCACTTCTGGCAGGACTGATTTTCGGGTTGGGGGGGCTCATGGTATCGGGTATGGCCAATCCGGAAAAAGTGCTTGGTTTTCTCGATATCGCCGGGCTTTGGGACCTTCACTGGCTTTCGTGATGGGAGGCGCAATCATCGTCGGACTGGTCGCTTTCGCCGTGGCGCGCAGGCGTACCCTGTCGTTCCTCGGATTCACCATGAAAATGCCGGCGAACAACCGTATTGAGCCAGACTTGTTATTGGCAGCATGATGTTCGGTATTGGCTGGGGGGGCATTGCCGGTTTTTGTCCAGGGCCCGCCCTGGTGGCTCTTGGTGCCGGAGAAATCAAGGCCGCGGTCTTTGTTGCGTCCATGGTGGCCGGTATGATGGCATTCGAAGTGATCGAGCGGATTAAACGACCGTCGTTGGGAGACACGCGTGGATATCAGAAAAATTGATGACAGTATTTCCGTAGCGCCACAAATCGCTATTGATGACGTTGCCGAAATTGCGCGGCTGGGGGGGTTTCGGACCCTGGTCGCCAATCGGCCCGACCATGAAGAATACGGCCAACCGGCCATGGCCGACATTGAGGCCGCAGCGAAAGCAGAGGGCCTTGAATGGGTCTACATGCCGGTTGAGTCTGGCAATATTACCGACCAGGACGTCGAACGTTTCGCGCCCATGATCCGTGATGCCGAGAAACCCGTACTAGCCTTCTGTCGTTCCGGCACCCGCTGTACGGTACTATGGGCCCTGAGCAGTGCCCGCGACCACCAGCCTGAGGAAATCCTGTCCCGGGCACGGAATGCAGGTTACGACATTACCGGGCTTATTCCCCCCCGCCTGATGCAGCAGGCCGGCAAGCGTTAATTTTCACCTCACGGAACGTCTCAATGCCTTACAACGGGATCGATAACTACCGCCACAATGAGCCGGACCGGCTCGGTGTGCTGATCACCAACCTTGGAACCCCCCCCGACGCACCTACTACTCCCGCCCTGAGGAAATACCTCGCGGAATTCCTCTGGGATCCGCGGGTTGTCGAGGTACCGCGCCCCCCCCTGTGGTGGCTGATTCTGCACGGCGTCATTCTCCGCATCCGCCCCCCCCGGAAAAGTGCGGAAGCCTATGCCAGTGTGTGGGAAAAGGAGGGTTCTCCCCCCCTGCTGATTCACACGGCGAAACAGGCTGAGGGTATCCGTGAGGCCATGAAACGGCGTTTCGGTACCAATGTGGTGGTAGGTTTCGCTATGCGTTATGGCAACCCTTCCATCCCCCCCCGGGTACTGGAAGAGATGCAACAACAGGGCGTGCGCAAGCTGCTGGTACTTCCGCTGTATCCCCCCCAGTATTCGGCCTCAACCACAGCCTCAACCTTCGATGCCATTTCAAAAGACTTTACCCGGCGGCGTTGGCTGCCCGATTTCCGGTTTGTTTCCCATTACCACGATTTCCCGCCGTACATCGAAGCCATGGCGCGCCATATTGAATCGCACTGGGCTAAACATGGCCGCAAGGAAAAACTGATTCTCTCCTACCACGGCGTACCGCTGAAATACCTGCTGAAGGGCGACCCCCCCTACCACTGCGAATGCCATAAGACATCGCGGCTGCTGGCGGAGCGCCTTGGCCTCGGTAAAGACCAGTACATGACCACTTTCCAGTCCCGGTTCGGGCGGGAGGAATGGCTGCAACCCTATACCGATGAAACCCTTAAAGCCTTGCCCGAAAAAGGGGGGGTAAAATCCATTGATGTATTTTGCCCTGGTTTCTCCGCCGATTGTCTGGAAACGATCGAGGAGATTAACGAGGAAAACCGCGAATACTTTATGGAGTCCGGCGGCGAAGGCTTTAGCTATATTCCCTGCCTGAACGCCACTCCGGGGGGGCACATCGATGCCCTGGTGACACTGGTTGAGGAAAATCTGCAGGGATGGGGGGGTATTCCCGAGAATTCGCCGGAGTCCCTGGAACAGCGGGCCAGACTGGCGGAAGAGCGCAAACAGGCCACCTTCCCGGGCCGCAGCGACATCTGAGGAGAGACAGGACAGCGCCATGAAACTGAATTGCGATCTGGGGGGGGAAAGCTACGGCGCCTGGCAAATGGGCCAGGACGACCTGGTTATGCCCCCCCTGATCGACATGGCCAACGTGGCCTGTGGCTTTCACGCCGCAGACCCTATGGTGATTCGCAAAACACTGGCACTGGCAGCTGCCCATGACGTGGCGGTTGGCGCTCACCCGTCCTATCACGACCTGCCCGGCTTCGGCCGGCGCTCGATTCACCACACGCCGGAAGAAATCGAAGCCCTGATGCTTTATCAGCTCGGGGGGGCGCTCGAAGGCATGTGCCGCAGTGAAAGCCTGACGCTAAGCTACGTCAAACCCCCCCATGGCGCCCTGAACAACGACATGATGCGGGACAATAGACTGCTTCGCGCCGTGATGGAGGCCGTACGCACCTTCCGGACCGATCTGGCACTAATGATTCCGGTCACCAGTAACTACCGCGAACATCAGCAAATGGCGGCCGATGTTGGCCTGCCCCCCCTACTGCTGGAAGCCTTTGCAGACCGCGCCTACGATGACGAAGGCCAGCTGGTTTCCCGGCGCCAGGCCGCGCCGTACACGAGGATCCGGACATCATCGTTCGCCAGGCAAAGTCGTTTGCTGACAAAGGTGGTGTGTTCAGTACCACCGGCCACTGGCTTGAGCTTCCCGCAGACAGCCTGTGCGTGCATGGCGATAATGATGCCGCACTGGAGGCGATCAAAGCCATCCGCAAGGCGCTCGGCAAACCCGGCCAATGATTGAACCGGTTTCCGAAGACACCATCCTGATTACCCTGGCCCCCCCGGCCATTGACGATACCCTGCCCGCTCGCATTGCCAGCCTCGTCGACAATATTTGGCGTGCCGGTTTTCACTGGCTGGTGGATATGGTGCCCTCATACACGACATTGATGGTGGTCTACGACCCGGTAGCCGTCGATTTCCGACAGGTAAGCGCCGAACTCAGGCCCCCCTCGTTCACAGGCTGAGCACGGAGGCGCACACGGCGGAATTGAAAAGCCGCCTGGTGGAACTGCCGGTGTATTACAGTGCCGACACCGGGCCTGACCTGCAATGGCTGGCCTCGGAAAGCGGCCTGGATTGCGAGGAAGTGATTCGTCGACACAGCTCGGTGGAATACCGGGTGCACGCGCTCGGATTTGCCCCCCCCGGCTTTGCTTTATGGGGGGGCAAGTCGACCCCCCCAGCATCGCCGCACCGCGGAAATCCAGCCCGCGCAAACAGGTGCCGGCCGGAAGTGTTGGCATTGCCGACCGCCAGACAGCGGTTTACCCACAGGCTTCGCCTGGCGGCTGGCAGTTGATTGGCCGTTGCCCGACATCCCTGTTTGACCCAACCAAGTTGTCACTACTCAAGGTGGGCGATCGGGTGCGTTTCACGCCCATCAGCCGGGAGGCATTTCTGGCCGCCGGTGGGGGGGAGCTTGCGCCATGAAATGGCTGGAAGTCATTCATCCCGGGGGGTGCAAAGCACCGTGCAGGACAGTGGTCGTCGGGGGGGGTATCGCCACCACGGGCTGGCCGCGGGCGGCGCCCTTGACCTGGTTAGTTATGCCTGGGCCAACAAGCTGCTGAACAACCCTCGCCATGCTGCCTGCCTGGAAATCATGCTGGGGGGGGATTCCGCGCCATTGCCCACGGCTCGCTCCAGATTGCCATCACCGGCGCCAGAACCAGCGTGGCCGTGAACGGTGAACCGGTTGAGCTGTGGCGAACTTTGAACCTGAACGACGGTGACGAGCTGACCATCAGCCACTCGGTTCATAACCGGCTTATCTACTGGCCGTGGCGGGAGGATTGGACTCACCGGAGCAGTTCGGCAGTCGTACGGTGGTTGTTCGGGAAAAGCTCGAGGGCCGGGGGGCCCGATAAAGACAGGAGATAAACTGGTACCACTGGAACCGCAACGAAAAGTGCCGAGCCGGGAAGTGCCCGCACACCAGCGCCCTGATTTTAGTTCAGAGGTGGTTATCGGCCTGATACCGGGCTATCAATACTCACAGTTTCAACGTACGGATATCCAGCGGCTGACAACAAGCAGCTACACCGTTAGCGATCAATCCGACCGTATGGGTTTCCGGCTTCAGGGCCCGGCCTTGGACTGCCCTCGTCCCGGCATCATCTCCGAAGGTATTGCACACGGATCCGTTCAGATTCCCGGCGATGGTCAGCCTATCGTACTGCTGAACGATGGCCAGACGATTGGAGGTACCCCCCCAAGCCCGGCGTGGTGCCAGCGCTGGATTGCAGCCGCCTGGCTCAGCAACTACCCGGTGGCCGTGTCCGGTTTGAATTATGCGATCTGGCTACGGCGCAGAATCAGCGTCGGCTTTTTGAGCTTCACTACCAGAACACTCGCTGGTGTCAGAATGGCCAGGCACTTGAGTGGCTTTAATTCCCCCCCCGGCATGCTCAAGATCGGGAACGGCCTGGCAAAAAGTGCATTCTTCCGTATCTACGGCCGCCCCCCCACCCGTCTCGACATAACGCACGCGATGGCTCGCCCTGCCTCGATTCGCTGACACGGCGAAGCGGCGGTTTTTGCGTTCTGTCTGTTCCTGGTTTTCCGGATGTTCAGCCATGGATGAAATCTCCCGGATATGAAGCGCGGCGTTTGGAATCCAGCGGGGGGGGATTGGTGTAACCAAGATATTGGGGGGGTATCGAGAGGAAAAACAAGAAGAAAAATGGCGGTGGGCCAGGGATTCGAACCCCCCCGGGACGGCTATTAACCGTCGGCGGTTTTCAAGACCGCTGCATTCAGCCACTCTGCCAGCCCACCGTCTTGTCGAAGCATCGGGAAACGCTTCGGCTAGCTGCCGTGTCGACAGCGGGAGGAATGATACCGGATTTGCCCCCCCCTCTGTCAACGCCCTGCAAGAAAAACAAAGCAAATTCCGTGGCTTCTGGTCAGAGCTTAGACAAGATTACCGCGTTTTAATGGAATCCATTTGGTGTTTCTCTGTCGTAAATGATTGAAAGTTGCGGTTTCGACATTATGATGGTCTACAGTATCCAGTTGCACTAGAGCACTAAACGGAGATGACAATGGAAGACAGACGTTTCGGCGTTCAGAACAACCAGGCGGCCTACTCGCCGGCCAGCGAAACCAGTCGCGCAACGACCGGTATCAGCGACGACGCCATGAAGGTGTTGCGTAACACCTACATGCTGCTCGGTATGACCCTGGCGTTTTCAGCCGTGACTGCGTTCCTGAACATGAATGGCACGCACCCGGGCTTCCTGATTACCATCGTGGGCTACATCGGCCTGCTGTTTGCCACCTATAAACTGAAGAACAGCCCCCCCTGGGGGGGCATCGTCACCACCTTCGCACTGACCGGCTTTATGGGTTACACCCTTGGTCCGATCATCGGTGCGTTTGTCGCAGCCGGCGCCTCGCAGATTGTTGCTCAGGCACTGACGCTGACGGCCGTCGCGTTCGTAGGCCTGTCCGCAACCGCCATCATCACCAAGAAGGACTTCAGCTTCCTGTCCAGCTTCCTGACCGCTGGCGCATTTGTGCTGATTGGGGGGGCCATGCTGCTGGCGTTCTTCATGGAGAGTTCTGCTCTGCACTTGGCCGTTTCAGCAGGCTTCACGATCTTCGCTTCGATCATGATCCTGTTTGAGACCAGCCAGATCATCAAGGGTGGCGAGCGTAACTACATCATCGCCACTGTGGGCCTGTATGTGTCCATCTACAACCTGTTCGTCAGCCTGCTGCACCTGCTGTCTGCGTTCAGCGGCGAAGACTGATCAGTACACTCAGTCCAATGCCTTGAGAAAACCCCCCCGGCCTATGCCGGGGGGGTTTTTGCTTTAGGTACACTTGCAGGGTTTCCATCAGTCAGCATCCAGTTCCATGCCTCAGCCACTCAGTTACACACTCGTGATTACCGGTGCCCCCCCCTGGGCAACACAGGCTCCCCCCCAGACTGCCCTGTCATTCGCTCAGGCCCTGCTGAAAGCGGGCCACCGTATCGACCGGGTGTTCCTGTATGGTGATGGCGTACACCTGGCGTCGGCCCTGAGCGCTCCTCCCTCCGATGAGCAACACTGGCCGCGACTGTGGTCTGAATTCCTTTCCGGGAACAACATCACAGCGGTCGCCTGCATTGCTTCAGCCCTGCGCCGTGGCATTGTCGATAAGACCGAACAGGCCCGTTACGAACTGACCGCCAGCAATCTCAGGGCACCCTTCGAGATTGCCGGTCTTGGCGAATGGGTAGAGGGTAACCTGAAGTCCAACCGGGTTCTTTATTTTCACGGGGGGGCACACTGACCATGACCACCCTGATTGTGATCGATCAGCCACCCTATGGCTCCTGGACTGGACGAGAAGCGCTGGACATGACCTTCTCCCTGGCAGCCTTCGACCAGCCCGCCGCCATGCTGTTTCTGGGGGGGGCTGGCGTCAACTGGCTGTGCAAAGGCCAGGCCGCCGACGCCGTCGGCCAGAAATCTGTGGAGAAGAATCTCGCTGCGGCCGCCCTGTTCGGCGTTGAACAGATACTGGTGGATTCCCGGGCTTGCGCGAAGTACGGGCTGGAGACCAGCGATTTACTGCCAGGGACTACGGCAGCGGAGTCAATTTCCGAAACCCTGGGCCAGTATAGCCGCGTCGTTTTTGCCGGATAGGACCTGTCATGCCTGAGAACGTCAACACTACCCTGCACATCATCAACAAGGCTCCGGAACACGCCAGGTTCCGGCATTGTCTGGCATCTGTTCAGCAGGGTGACACGCTACTGCTGATTGAGGATGCGGTGCTCGCACTGCTTGATCGGGAAAGACAGCTGCCAGGGGGGGCGTCTTATGGCCTGGAGACAGACGCGAATGCGCGCGCCGTGGCTAACCGCGTCCCCCCCGCGGAGCAACTGGTCGACTACGCCGGTTTTGTGCAGCTGACCGTCAATCATTCACGAATCATCAACTGGTAAACCATGAGTGCTTCTAATTCGCCTGTGAGAAACAACGAAGGTTTTCTGGAGGACGCGGCCACCTGGACCAATGAGGTAGCCCGGGAAATCGCTCAGGAAGACGACATTGAGTTAACGGAAAAACACTGGGAAATCATATACTTTTTAAGGGGGGGTTTTTATAAACAGCATGAGATGTCGCCACCGTCGAACCGGTTGTTCGTGAAGGCCGTAAGAGAAGCGCTGGGGGGGGACGAGAAAGGCGACAGCATCTATCTGATGACACTGTTCCCCCCCGGAACCCCCCCCGCCAAAACAGCCTGCAGGATTGCCGGACTGCCTCGCCCTACGAATTGCCTCTGAGCCAGTGGAAGATGTCGCGCTGTTACCTGTCCCGCTTTTCGGCTGACCGCGCCTGATTGGCTTGTTGCTCTTCGGCAGCGGCCCCCCCCAGAAAGGTGCTCAGCCCGTTTTCAAACAGGTTCGAACCAAACTTGAGGAACTGGCGAGTGGATTCCCTGGTGGCACCGTCCCAGGCGCTTTGGGGGGGTATCTGCCGGATAGATTCAGCAACCCCCCCCTTCTGAACGCCACTGGTCACCCTCGGCTCAATCTCATTGGCGGTATCAATCAGTTCCTGAATGCGCTCAGCCAGCCATGGCTTTACCACCCAGAACCAGAAACCGAAGAGAACGGCCGTTACGGTGGCCGCTGTCAGTAAAACCTGCGTGAGGATCTGTGCCCAAACTGGCATACGCTATTCTCCCTGGTGTGGTCAGCCCAGTACGGCCTGGGGGGGCAAGCCGGTCATGGCAAGAAACTGAACGAGCCCGGCCACGGCACCAAACAAGCCACCTACGAACATCAGCTGGATTTCTTCCTCCCGGAACGCTGGCCTGAGGATGTCCTGGAACTCTTCCGGGCGCAGGGCTTTCATCTGGCTGGCCAGCACCCCCCCCGCCACGACGGGTGCACGCTCCCGATTGAAAGCGGGATCACTGAATACATCCCGGGTTGCCAGCACCGCTTTCTGATTCATCACGCGCTTGAGCTCGGTGTAACCGGTCATGCCCACAGACACCTGGGCCGCCAGCTTCATGACCATGGAATTGTCGAGCATGGGGGGGCGCAGGTGTTTCTGGATGATGGCGCGGGTACGGTCACCATGCTGACCGTTGATCATGGCATCGGCGACTTTCTCCACCGTGATCAATTCCTCCGCCACCAGGCGCGCCCAGATATCGCTGATTTCATCCTGCCGACGCAGGAACAGCCCCCCCTGCAACTGCCAGAACAATACCCGGCGCGGGCGCACCGGTGCAAAGATCAGGTTGATGGCAATCCAGTTAGTGATAAAGCCAATAAAAAAAAGCCGCCTACCGGCAGTAACCAGGCTGGGGGGGGTAGAACACCGAAACCGGCGCCAGCACCGCGCCCATCAAGGCACCGATAATCGCGCCCCCCCGATTAATGACCGACCTGAGTTCAACCGCACCGGCCTGCTGGAATATACGATTCATCAGGTCCGGATGGTTCTGAAGCTCCCGACTCAACAGAGCCTTGAGATCGACCAGCTCATCCAGGTCGTCACCAAAATCCTCCACCAGTTCTTCTACCCGATTGGGTAACTGTTGCCGTGCCCACTGATAGATCCGGGCACGAACAAACAGCGGCAGGTTATCCCAGAGTACCGGCTGGATTTCATACATGACCTCGTCAATGTACTCATCCATACGGGGGGGCGTTACCTGAGCCACCACCTGTTCCACAATGCGGTTGGGCTCCAGCTTCTGGTACACAGAATTCAGGTCGCCAAACTTCTGCAGTGTGCGATCAATGCAGATGTGGGCCATTTTCTCGGCCTTGCGCGGAATCACCCCCCCTTGCCAGCCAATAACCCCCCCAACGCCGATGAACCGGACAGGATGAAAGGACATCTGAATGGCGAGCCAGTTAGTGAACCATCCCACCACGGCAGCCATTACAGGCACGGACACAAGAGCAAGGTCAGTCAAGCGTTACCCCCCCGAAATCAAGAAAAGCGTTCGCTCACACGGCACGGATAATACCCGGGCTTTGATTCTGTTTATGTGACCGATAATGAAGTATTGCGCTTAACAGGCCATTGGCCGTGTAGCCAGGCAAGGCGGGTGTTTCTGGCAGCCGCCAGAGAAGGGGGGGCGACTGCCGGAGGAAGGGTGCAACTTACTGATAGTAAGCGTTTTCGGTATTCGAGTGGTCTGTCACATCACGCACCGCGGAGATTTCAGGTACGCGTTCCTTCAGGGTCTTCTCGACACCCTGCTTCAGCGTAAGGCTGACCGCAGAGCAGCCCTGGCACCCGCCACCAAAGCGCAACACCGCAACCGATTCGTCAACAATCTCAACCAGCGAAACATCACCGCCATGAGCTGCCAGGTTGGGATTGATTTCAGAGGCCAGCACGTAGTTCACACGCTCCGGCAGGGGGGGCGCATCATCAGCCACCTGCGGCACCTTGGCATTAGGCGCTTGATGGTCAGTTGCCCGCCCATCTGATCCTTTGAATAGTCGACATAGGCGTCTTCCAGGAACGGCACCGAATTATGATCCAGATACAGAGTAAACTTCTCCAGGTTGACCTGCTCATCGGTTGGCACAACTTCATTGGGCGGACAGTATGCCAGACAGGTCTCTGCGTTGCGGGTGCCGGGCTGGGTCACGAAAATGCGTACGCCCATACCTTCAACGTCCTGCTTTTCAATCAGTTGCGCAAGATAATCCCTTGCGGAATCAGTCACAGTTACCAGAGCCATGCTTCCTACCTGTTATCAAGTGTGACTGACATTTTATGAGAGATCGTCGGAACATAAAAGACCAAGTAAAATAGTCGGGCATTAATGGGGGGGTAATCAGTTTCCCTTATCCCAACGGCGGACAGGCAAAACGGAACTTGATAATGATCATCCGTACTAAGACGCCTTTCAGCATTTTTGCTATGATCCCGCGCCAAAACGTAAAACACGACGTTAATAACGACACCCGGAAGAGTTTTCTATGACCGATCGCAATACACGCCTGGAACAGCTGAACCAAGCCCTCAAGGAACGGATTGTCATTCTTGATGGTGGCATGGGCACCATGATCCAGAACCAGAAACTGGATGAGGCCGCATTCCGGGGGGGCGATCGATTCAAGGATTACGAACGGGAAGTTCAGGGCAACAACGACCTGCTGAACCTTACCCAGCCTGCCCTGCTCCGCAACATCCATGCAGAGTACCTGGACGCGGGCGCCGACATTATCGAGACCAACACCTTCAACTCCACCAAGCTGTCGCAGGCCGACTATGCCTGGAATCGCTGGCACGGGAGTTGAACGTAGCTGCGGCAAAGCTGGCACGGGAAATCGCCGACGAGTTCACCGCGAGGAATCCCCCCCAAAAGCCACGTTTTGTAGCCGGTGCCGTGGGTCCCACCTCACGCACCGCTTCTATTTCACCGGATGTGAACAATCCCGGTTACCGGAACGTGGATTTCCAGACTCTGGTCGACAATTACTACGAGGCAGTTTCCGGCCTGGTTGAAGGTGGTTCAGACCTTATTCTCATTGAAACTGTTTTCGACACCCTGAACGCCAAAGCAGCAATCTACGCAACTCAGCAGTTCTTTATAGACAGTGGTATTGAGCTGCCGATCATGATTTCCGGCACCATCACCGACGCCTCTGGCCGAACCCTGTCCGGCCAAACCACTGAAGCCTTCTACAACTCGGTTGCCCACGCTAAACCGATTTCCGTGGGCCTGAACTGTGCACTGGGCGCGGACGCGCTGCGGCCTTATGTGGAAGAACTGTCGAACAAGGCCGAAACCTATGTATCAGCCCACCCCCCCAACGCCGGGCTGCCCAACGAGTTTGGTGAATACGACCAGACCCCCCCGGAGGAAATGGCCGAGATCATTGAAGCTTTGCCAAAGACGGCTTTCTGAACATCATCGGCGGCTGTTGCGGCTCGCGCCCGGATCATATTGAAGCCATCGCCAGGGCGGTGGCCAAGTATCCGCCCAGACAGATCCCTGATCGCCCGAAAGCACTCAGGCTCTCCGGCCTGGAACCGTTTACCGGTGACGAAAACACCCTGTTCATCAACGTCGGTGAGCGCACCAACGTAACCGGTTCCAAGCGCTTCCTGCGGCTGATCAAGGAAGAGCAATATGAAGAAGCCCTGAGCGTTGCCCGGGACCAGGTTGAGAACGGTGCGCAGATCATCGATATCAACATGGACGAGGGCATGCTGGATTCCAGGGAGGTGATGGTGACGTTCCTGAACCTGGTGGCCTCTGAACCGGACATTTCCCGCGTGCCGATCATGATCGACTCGTCCAAGTGGGATGTGATCGAAGCGGGTCTTCGCTGTATCCAGGGCAAAGCGTGGTGAACTCCATCAGCCTGAAAGAAGGCGAAGAAGAGTTCATCAAACGTGCCAGGGACTGTATGCGCTACGGCGCTGCGGTGGTGGTGATGGCCTTTGACGAAGACGGCCAGGCCGATACCTTCGAACGCAAGACTGAAATCTGCAAACGCTCCTATGATGTGCTGACCGGCATCGGCTTCAACCCGGCCGACATTATTTTCGACCCCCCCAACATCTTTGCCATTGCCACCGGCATTGAAGAGCACAACAACTACGCGGTGGACTTTATCAACGCCACGCGCTGGATCCGGGAGCACTGCCCCCCCCACGCCTCTATCTCCGGCGGCGTCAGTAACGTGTCGTTTTCCTTCCGCGGCAACGATGCGGTACGTGAGGCCATTCACTCCGTCTTCCTGTATCACGCGGTCAAGGCCGGCATGAATATGGGCATCGTGAATCCGGGCCAACTGGTGATCTACGACGAAATAGAGCCGGACCTGAAAGAACTGGTGGAAGACGTGGTTCTGAACCGCCGGGATGATTCCACCGATCGCCTGCTTGAGGCGGCCGAAAAGTTCAAAGGCAAAGGCGGCCAGGCCAAAGAAGAAGATCTCGCCTGGCGTGAGTGGCCCGTTGAGAAGCGCCTGGAGCATGCCCTGGTTAAAGGCATTACCAGTTACATCATCGACGACACGGAAGCCTGCCGTCAGAACGCCAGCCATCCCATTCAAGTGATCGAAGGCCCTCTGATGGCCGGCATGAACGTGGTCGGCGATCTGTTCGGTGACGGCAAGATGTTCCTGCCCCCCCAGGTGGTCAAGAGCGCCCGGGTAATGAAGCAGGCCGTGGCCCACCTGATTCCCTACATCGAAGCAGAGAAAACTGAAGACCAGCAGGCCAAGGGCAAGATACTGATGGCCACGGTCAAGGGCGACGTACACGACATTGGCAAGAACATTGTTGGCGTTGTCCTGCAGTGCAACAACTACGAGGTAATCGACCTTGGCGTGATGGTGCCCTGTGAAAAGATTCTGGAAACAGCCCGAAAAGAAAATGTCGACATGATTGGCCTGAGCGGCCTGATCACACCATCACTGGATGAGATGGTGCACGTAGCGCGTGAAATGCAGCGACTGGACTTCAATATCCCGCTGATGATTGGTGGTGCCACCACCTCGAAAGCCCACACAGCGGTCAAAATCGAGCCCCCCCAGTACAAGAACGACATCGCCCTTTACGTTTCTGATGCATCCCGCTGCGTGAACGTAGCGTCCCAGCTGTTGAGCAAGACCGCGAAGCCCGCTTTCGTTGAAGCAGCTCGCACCGAATATGACGAAATTCGTGAACGCCGCAAAAACCGTGGTGACCGCACCAAGCTGGTGTCGCTGAAAGAAGCCCGTGCCCGTGCACCGGAAATCGATTTCGAGAACTACCAGCCGCCCAAGCCCGCATTTACCGGTGTCCGGGTCTTCGAGGACTATGATCTGAAGGAACTGGTGGACTACATCGACTGGACACCGTTCTTTATTTCCTGGGACATTGCCGGCAAATACCCGGCCATTTTCGACGACCCGAAAAGAGGCGAAGCCGCACGTACCCTGTTTGACGATGCCCAGAAACTACTGAAACAGATGATCGGGGGGGATCAGCGGATCTCGGCAAGAGGCGTTGTTGGGTTCTGGCCCGCCAATCGTCGGGGGGGTGATGACATTGTCGTGTACACCGATGAATCCCGGACCGAAGAGCTCACTACCCTGCACCACCTGCGTCAGCAGGATGAGAAAGCTCCGGGCAAGCCAATGATGGCGCTGTCAGATTTCGTGGCGCCGGAGAGTCTGCACCTGGGCGATTATGTCGGAGGCTTTGCGGTGACCACAGGCATCGGCGTGGACGAACTGACCGCTGAGTTCAAAAACGCCCACGACGACTACAGCGCTATTATGGTGCAGGCCCTGGCAGACCGCTTGGCCGAAGCCTTTGCCGAACGCATGCACGAACGGGTGCGCAAGGAATTCTGGGGGGGTTATGCCACCGATGAACAGATGGCCAACGAGGACCTGATCAAGGAGCGCTACCGTGGTATCCGCCCGGCCCCCCCCGGCTACCCTGCCTGCCCGGACCATACCGAAAAGGCCACTCTGTTCAAACTGCTGGATGCCACCGCCAACACCAGCCTCCAGCTAACGGAGCATTTCGCCATGTATCCAACCGCAGCGGTCTCCGGTTGGTACTTCGCCCACCCGGAAGCCAAATACTTTGCCGTTGGCAAAATTGGCGTTGATCAGGTTGAGGACTATGCTGAACGCAAAGGCCTGACCAAGGCTGAGGCTGAACGCTGGTTGATGCCAAGCCTGGCGTACGATCCGGCGGAATAACCTGAGGCGTATTCCATGAATGACGTGACCGAAAACAACAATAACAATGAACGCCCCCCCCGCAGCCCGGGGGGGGTTCTGAAGATCATGCAAAGCATCCTTGCCGGCGCTTTCGGTGTGCAGTCTGACAAGCGCCGCCAGGAAGACTTTTCACACCACAGCCCGCTGCCCTATATCATTGCAGGCGTTCTCTTTACCCTCGCGTTTGTGGGCGCACTGATCATCGTCGTCAAACTGGTATTGGCCGGGCAGTAACCTACTGCCCGGATACCCAGACCACCGCAAAAGCAACTGCCAGCAGCACGAGCAATACCGCCGCCACTGCATCGGCCTGGCTGTCTGATTGCACGGATTTTTTCATGGCACTTCCTCCTTCCTACCCGAAGTTGTTGTTTTTCTGGCTTTCCCGATCAAGTAAAGCAGCAAATTGACATTCGTCCAGTTCCGGCGGCGATCACTTATCACCTGAATCGATAATGTTATGTTGAAATAATCATTTTGAGAATAAAAACACGATGGTATCCTGCCTCGCAGGAATAAGGCCCGGTCCATGAAACCCGGCCGTAAATTTTAGCTCTTCTGATGTAGCAGGCAGGACGTTCCACTATGTACGTTTATGATGAGCACGACCGGCAGATAGCCGCAGAGCGTGTTGCCCAATTCCGTGACCAGACCGAGCGCGCCCTTGCTGGTGAGCTGTCTGAAGAGGAATTCCTTCCACTTCGACTGCAGAACGGGCTTTATGTTCAGCGTCTCGCACCCATGCTCCGTATCTGTATCCCTTACGGCATGCTTCGCTCCGAGCAGCTTCGCCGCTTGGCACGCGTAACCCGGGACTATGATAAAGGCTACGCCCATTTCACCACCCGCACCAACATCCAGCTGAACTGGCCGAACCTGGAAGACGTGCCCGATATTCTGGCTGAGCTGGCGGAAGTGGAAATGCACGCAAATCAGACCAGCGGTAACTGCATCCGGAACACCACCACGGACCCGTTCTCCGGTGTCCAGGTGGACGAAATCTCTGATCCACGCCCCCCCTATTGCGAGATTATTCGCCAGTGGTCGACGTTCCACCCGGAATTTGCGTTTTTACCACGTAAATTCAAGATTGCCGTGAATGCCTCCGAACACACGGATCGCGCAGCTATCCGGGTGCATGACATTGGCTTGCAGCTGGTGCGCAATGACCAGGGCGAACTTGGCTTCCGGGTTCACGTTGGTGGCGGACTTGGTCGTACCCCCCCCATGGTTGGCCCGGTCATCCGCGATTTCCTGCCGGAACTGGATCTGCTGACTTACCTGGAAGCCATTGTCCGGGTTTACAACCGTTACGGCCGCCGGGACAACAAGTTCAAGGCGCGCATCAAGATTCTGGTCAAGGCGCTGAGCCCCCCCGAGGCTTTGCCGAAAAAGTTGAAGCAGAGTGGGCCCACATCAAAGACTCACCTTCCCGGCTGACACCGGAGGTGGTGAGCAAATTCCAGGGCTACTTTACCGAGCCGGCGTATGATGCACTGGACAATGCTACCGATCTGCTGGCGACGCAGCGCTTCGAGAACCGTGAATTTGACAAGTGGTTGACCCACAACGTCAACAGTCACAAAAAGCCGGGCTACGCTATTGTAACCCTGACGCTCAAGAAGACCGGCACGCCCCCCCCGGGGGGGGATGTCACCGACTTCCAGTTGGAGCAGATTGCCGACCTTGCGGATGAGTACAGCTACGGCGAAGCCGGGCCACTCACGAGCAGAATGTGGTGCTGGCAGACGTCCGCCAGGATCGGCTGTTTGAGCTCTGGCAAAAGCTTGTGCCTTTGGGCTTCGCAACGGCGAACCTGAACACACTGAACGACGTTATCTGCTGCCCCCCCGGCGGCGATTTCTGCGCCCTGGCCAACGCCAAGTCGATTCCTGTGGCGGAAGCAATCCAGCGTCGTTTTGATGACCTGGACTTCCTGTACGACCTCGGCCCCCCCATCGACCTGAACATTTCAGGCTGCATGAACGCCTGTGGCCACCACCACGTGGGCAATATTGGTGTTCTGGCGTCGACAAAAAAAGGCGAAGAGTTCTATCAGATCAGCCTGGGTGGATCGTCACACCACGACGCCACCATCGGCAAGATTCTGGGGGGGCCGTCCTTCGCTCGTGAGGAAATGCCAGAGGTCATCGCCAAGCTGATCAATGTTTACGTAGAAAACCGGACGGAAGAGGAAACCTTCCTGGACACCTATCGCCGGGTCGGTCTGGATCCTTTCAAGGAGCGGGTATATGCCTGATGTAATTGCCGCTGACGGCACGATTCGTAATGACGACTGGGTTGTGGTGCCCCCCCGCCCTGCGGCGGGTGAATCCATGGATATTCCTGAAGAAAAGCCGGTCTTGATTCCGGCAGATCTGTGGCTGGCCGGCCATGAGCACTTTGCCGGAAAGCCCTCAGTGGGTGTCTGGTTTGACAGCCACGATGAGCCGGAATTGCTTGGCGAGAAAGTGAATGAATTGCCACTGATCGCGGTGAATTTCCCGCGCTTTGTCGATGGCCGTGGTTACAGCATTGGCCGTTTGCTGCGTGAACGGTTCGGGTACCGCGGCGAGCTGCGAGCCATTGGCGATGTACTGCTTGACCAGCTTCAGTTCATGAAGCGCTGTGGCTTTGACAGCTACGTACTGCGCGCTGACAAGGATATTGCGAAGGCACCGAAGTGCCTGAGCTTCTTCACCCAGACCTACCAGGCTGCGACCGACACGGACCAGCCCCCCCTGTTCCGCCGCCGGGCCTCCTGAGACCAATCACCAGCGCATGAGTCTTCATGCGCTGGTGTTCAGTTCTGGTTTACTGCATTTTTTTGATTCCGAAACGCACTCAACACTTTCCAGACGGTATGTTCGAGCGCCGCGCTGGTAGCCAAACCGAGCCTTTCCGGCAGTGTACGTTTGCGCTGGAAAGACACTGAGATCACGTCTCCCCCCCGCTCACAAGCCTCAATCAGGTATTCGTCAGACGTTTTGATCTCATCGATCAGCTTCACGTCCAGGGCGCGTTTGCCGAACCAGATATCTCCATTGGCAACCGCCTGAATATCCAGATCCGGACGCCGCTCACTCACATACTCCTTGAACAGGACATGGGTATCCTCCAGGTCCTCGAGGAATTTCTGGCGTCCCTTATCGGTATTCTCACCAAAGATTGTCAGCGTTCGCTTGTGTTCACCCGCGGTGAGCACCTCAAAGTCAACGTCGTTCTTTTTCAGGAACCGGTGGAAGTTCGGGAGTTGCGCCACCACCCCCCCGATGGAACCGAGCACGGCAAACGGCGAAGCAATAATGCGATCAGCCACGCAGGCCATCATATAGCCGCCGCTGGCCGCAACCTTGTCGACGCAGGCGGTCAACTTGATACCTTTGCTGCGAACACGATCCAGCTGGGCTGCCGCCAGCCCATAGGCATGAACCAGACCACCGCCGCTCTCCAGGCGAATAACCACTTCGTCCGTTTCCGGATTGGCAACACTCAGAACCGCCGACACCGAACGCCGCAGGGTATCGGTATCGCTGGCTTTAATGTCACCGTCGAAATCGAGCACGTAAACCCGCGCCGTTTTCTCTTCGGTAGCGTCAGATTCTGGCTGCTTCTTCGCGGCTTTCTTTTCAGCCTTGTCCTCTTTTTTCTTTTTCTTCTGCCAGGCCTTTCGTTCCTGGTCTGTCATCAACCTGGCCTGGATTGACTCTCTGAGCCGGCGATACTGATCGTTCAGCTTGCGTATTTTCAGCTCACCCTCACCTTCGTGATCGTCCCGGTCTTTCTGGGTTGCCGAGACAATGATGGACACGAGCACAATCGCCGCCACCACGAAAGTCGCCACCTTGGCGAGGAACAGGCCGTATTCGGTCAGAAATTCCAAAATGCAGTCTCCACACGTATTTGCAAACCCCCCCGAAGTGTACCGCCTCGGCACAGGCCTGATAAGCCCGCGATAAAATTAAAACAAGCGTTCGATCAAGCTTGACACGAACCGGCTCTAACCATAAAGTCGGATTGCGAGGTTGGCGCTACCCCCCCGGCTGCTGTACAGGCTGCCTCTGCCAGGGATCACTAGTCGTCACCACCATGACAAGACAACCATCAAAAAGGGTAAAACAATGTCTGTAGCTCAGGTATTTGAAAAACTCGAACAGAACTTCAACGCAGACGCAGCACAGGGCCTGGACCTGGTATTCCAGTTCGACATCGAAGACGACAAGACTTACCACCTCGTGATCAATGACGGCACCTGCAAGCTGCACGAAGGCGCACACGACGATCCTTCTGTTACCCTGATCATGAACTCTGAAACCCTGCAGGGTATTGTCTCTGGCGAGACTGACGGCATGCAGGCGTTCATGGCTGGCCAGCTGCGCGCCGAAGGCGACATGATGCTGGCAACCAAGCTGGGTGAACTGTTCAACATGGGCTGAGCCCGGTTAAGCACCAGCTATAAAAAAAACCTGCGCAAACCGCAGTTTTTTTATGCCATTCAGAAACTCAGGCCACCCTGGCGTCTACAGACCGACGTCATCCAGCGAACTCTGAGCCAGCTTGAGCAGGTCTACATTCCGGTCTTCCCGCCGACCGACGCCTTCAATGTAGTACTCGAGTGAGGTGAGAGCATCCGCCAGCGCTTCCAGAACCTGTGACGCAGGGGGGGCTTCGCGCGCATCCAGCAGGCGCTCCTGAATAGACGTCGCGACCCTGGCAATGACGTCCGCTGCGATGGGGGGGTCGTCCACCATTTGCAAGCCACCCCCCCAGATACTGCGCAGTGTCCCCCCCGGCAGATTGGCCAGATGAAGCTTGTCGTAATCGGATTCGATAAATGCTGTGATCGCTCGCTTGGCAAGGGTCAACGCACTACGGGCCTCATCCGCCACAACCCAGATGGCTTCCTGCAGGTACACGGATTCGTCCCGGCTCCGGTCTGCACCAGCAAGGGCATCGGTCTCTGAGGTAATGCCACGGGTCACAATCTGCATGACGGCATCCTCTACCCCCCCCAGCACGGAATCCGCCAGACGATAGAGCTCCTCCTCCGCCGGCAGGCGGTTTTCCTCTTCCCATTTACGCAGTTTGGCCGCTTCTTCACGGGAAATACTGGCCAGGCGGTTCAGATCGAGCATCACCAGCGTATTGGCCAGGCGCTCCAGAGTATCGGCAATCGAGGCAAGTTCGGCCAGATCCGGTTCTATTCCGCGCTCGATGATGTCCAGCTTGTCTTTTAACTGATTAAGCTCTTCCTGCAAGGCTTCAGACAGGGATTTGAGCACGTCCGTGCCAGGGCCATAGAGGCGCCGGGAATGAGCCTCAAGAAGTGCGTCCGGGAATTCGGCAGGACCGAGTTGATAAGCAGAGAGTACCCGCGTCACCTCAGGGTTGGCTGAGCCACTGCGGTAAAGCAGATAGACCAGATCTTTGATCAGCGATTCGGGGGGGGCGTCCTTGGCGGTAGCTACCTTGCCGACATACACCACTTCCCGCGCGTATTTCTCGATTCGCATCAGCAGACGCTTGCGGGCCTTGCTAAAGCCCATGGCACGATCCAGCATGGTATCGGAGACCAACGCCAGCAGGCACCACATCTGCCCCCCCATAGGCGCTCCCTGACACAGCCGTGCGAGACCACGGGCAGCCTGGCAATGAGCTTCTTGCTAACCGCTTCGTTGCGCTCGCGGAGAATGCCGAGCAGTGCCACCTGGAAGGTCAGGCGCATCCGACGGGCCAGGATTTCATATTCAGACTCTGCATCATCCATGGGCCTGAGCCCCCCAGATCGCTGCAAAAGTCCGGGCGCTCCTTGATGTCGATATCAAAGAAGCAGGATTCGGGATAAGGTTTCTCACGACGGGCTTCACGCAGATCATTGATCACGGGCAGCAGCAGCTCGGGATGATCTTCACGTTGCTGATGGTAGTACTCGACGTAACGGCGGAGAATGAACAGCGCGCTGTTAAGTGCTGTCAGCAGTATATTCTTGTCGTCGTTGGCACCAACTGGCACATCATTGGCGAGATTAACCGCCTCCTGGCAAAGCAGGGTTCCGCCCCCCCGGAGCTCCACCAGAATGAAGATTCCCCCCCGAAGCTGGTTCAGGTAATCAACACAGTTCTGCAGATCTTCCCCCCCGCTCTCGCGGTTTTCCTGAAAGCGCTCAAGCTGGATTCTGCCTGCTTGATGGTCTGTTCGATTTCACTTTTGACCAGATCAAACGACTGCGATTTCGTCGCCAGAGACGATTGAACCATAAACGCTTCCTGTTAATTTGCGGAGACTACCGCATCCTGTTCATGAACTGCAGCCTGCATACGGGCAGGTCCTTCCTGTTCAGCGAGGCAGCCCTTGCCCATACCTGAACGGTTCGCAAAAAAAACTGGCGAACTTATCATTACTTATAACACAAAACTCAAGTAGCTCAAGAAAGCCGGAATGTAACAAATGGTACAGCTGAACGTGGTTCTCATTCTGTTGCCTGCAACCGGGACCACACCGTTTCGCCGGCCTGCTTCTCCATCATCGCCATGAACTCATCATGGGCAGAGGCTTCATCACTGGTGGCCCGAACCACCGCCAACGGCGCGCGCTCACCGGAGATCCGGCGAATACCGCCATCGCCACCTTCATCGCCGGAGCCGGCATCCAGGGACAGCGCGGTCTGGCCGCCGGTCATCAGCAGATAAACGTCTGCCAGTATCTCGGCGTCCAGCAATGCCCCCCCGTGAAGGTCACGGTTGGAGTTATCCACTCCATAGCGCTTGCACAGGGCGTCGAGATTGTTTTTCTGGCCCGGGTGCTTTTTCCTGGCAATGGCCAGTGAATCGACAATGCCGCAGTGGTCTGCTGTTTTCCGAACCGGTTTCAGGCGGGCGAATTCGGAGTCCATGAAGCCCACGTCGAACGCGGCGTTATGGATGACCAGCTCTGCACCCTTGATGAACTCAAAGAACTCGTCGGCAACCTCCGCAAACTTTGGCTTGTCGGCCAGAAATTCGTTGGTGATACCGTGAACGGTGATAGCCTCCGCTTCTACCTCCCGCTCAGGGTTAATGTATACGTGATAGTTGCGACCGGTCAGCTCGCGTTCGATCATTTCCACACAACCAATTTCGATAATGCGGTGACCTTCGTTCGGATCAATACCCGTGGTTTCGGTATCCAGTACGATCTGTCTCATGCAACTGCGCTCTCACTCACTGCTCATTAATCGGTTTTCCAGGGGGGGCCAGGGTTCAGGCCCCCCCGTTCAGTTCGCGGACTCCGCGGTTGGCCAACTCATCCGCCAACTCGTTATCAGGATGCCCTGAATGACCCTTCACCCAATGCCAGTTAACGGTGTGCCTGGCAGTTTCAGCATCGAGCTCCTGCCACAGATCCGCATTCTTGACCGGTTTCTTTGCCGAGGTTTTCCAGCCATTGCGCTTCCAGCCGCTCATCCATTCGGTAATGCCCTTGCGCACGTATTGTGAGTCCGTATACAACTCCACCTGGCAAGCGCGCTTAAGCTCCCTCAAGCCTCGAATGGCCGCCATCAGTTCCATCCGGTTATTCGTGGTCTGCAGCTCGCCACCGTGCATGGTCTTGCACGCATCGCCATAGCGCAATACGACACCCCCCCACCCCCCCCGGCCCAGGTTACCTTTACAAGCTCCGTCGGTATACATCACTACCTTACCAGCCATTACTGCTCCTGTTCTGTTCTCCGCCTGTCCACCCTGCCTGAGCTATGGCTGGCACAGCCACTGGATACCCCCCCCACCGTTCCGGGCAAAGATATTACCTTGCTCTTGCGCCAGGATGCCCTGGTCCGGATCCGGGCGTATTCGCGTTTGCGCGCAAGGATACAGTAATAGGCGCCCGTGGGCAGTAAATGAGGGCGGCTATTGGCGGCCAAACGATGCCGTCTTCCGGATGCCCCCCCGTGTTTTCGCTGCAGCGGAAGGGTACAGAAATAGGTGCCACTGTTTTCCAGCTCGAACCCCCCCAGCAACCTGAGCCAGTCCTCCATTCGTGATCGCATCAGGAACCGACCACCCCCCCAGGGGGGGCCAAACCGATGGCGGGAAACCAGCTGCGTGCGCCCCCCCAGAGACTGAGGGGGGGGTTAAACCCAACCAGAGCGATGCGCCCCCCCTCACCTCGCAATACACGGGCGGACTCGCGAAGTACCTGGTGCGGATCCGGAGAGAAATCGGCCGTATGATGAAGGATCACAAGATCCATGGAATCACCGGGAAACGGCAGCTCGTCGGCGTCACAAACCGCCACGCCCTCTGGCATATGGGCATGCCAGGCCGGGCAGGTAATAATCTTCTGGGCAAAATCGGTACCACTCGCCAAAGGCAATCGGTGACTCAGCCAACCTGAAGTTGTCTTGCCCCCCCGGTAAGGCCTTGCAGCTCCTTATCAAGTACTGCTCTCTGGCTGGCCAGCAGGGAGCGGCCAAGGGGGGGGTCTGCACCCAACGTTCAAAACTCTCATGTCGTGCTGAATAGTCAATCACGCCGCTGGTTGTCACGCTGGCTCCCCCCCTACCCGGTCCACTAAAGGCTTGATTGCTCGAGCAACCTTCCGCTCCTTGGGCTGTACTCGTTGTTGCATTATCATAACAGGCACATTCATTGAACACATGGGGGGGTGGCCACCTTGCGCATTCATCCGGTTCCGGCATTCTCAGACAACTATATCTGGTGCCTTACCAACCTTGAGTCCGGCAAGACCCTGATAGTCGATCCCGGCCAGGCAAAGCCGGTGCTGGATTATCTCAGTGACAGCGGTTTCTCAGCAGACACTATCCTGATCACCCATCACCACCCGGATCACACCGGCGGTGTGAAAGAGCTTCAGCAACAGTATCCGGACATCCGTATTGTTGGCCCGACTGATTCGCCCTTCAAGGGTGCCACAAACACGGTCCATGCCGGCGATGAAGTCGTCTGGGAAGGCATCACGTTCAATGTCCTGGCAGTTCCCGGCCATACACTGGATCATATTGCCTATTACAGCGACACCCAGGTAAATGACAAGCCCGTCCTGTTCTGCGGCGACACACTGTTTGTCTGCGGCTGCGGACGACTGTTCGAAGGCACACCGGAGCAGATGCACACCTCGCTCCAGACCCTGCGGGACCTTCCGGATGACACTGCAGTATACTGTGCTCATGAATACACCTTGGCAAACCTTCGCTTCGCCCGTCACTGGCTACCCGAAGATAAGGCGTTGGCCGAGTTTGAGAACGCCTGCAAAGACCTTCGGGAACGGGGGGGTAAGCCCACCGTGCCGACCACGATTGGCCAGGAGAAACAGCTGAATCCATTCCTTCGGTGGGATGATGCCATGGTCATAGAGGCCGCCGAGAACTACAGCACCACACACCGCCTTGCCACCGGCTCGGATTGTGCGGTTTTTGCAGCCGTGCGGCACGGCAAAGACAACTTCTGAGCGTGCGGGCGGTCACTACTTAACAATTTATCTCACAGCCGTAACATGGCTCAGCTTGACCGCCCGGAAAACGCTCCCATAGAATTTCGAGCAATTATCGAACGTAACCTGTTAAATATGCCGGCTATTTTTACAGATACCCGCCGGCTCCACCCGGAACCCTGTGTTTATGCCGGTAAAACGACTGCCCTTCATCCTTCTCGCGTCAACCCTTTTCAGCGGCTGCAGTACCAGTCAGATCGCCGAAAACTGGCATACACCTTCGGCCTGGTTCGGGACCGAGGAAGAGAATCAGCAAAAAGACCCCCCCCTGGACTCACAGCAAGTGGTTGTTGCCAAGGGCGATGAGGACCTCAAGGCTGACGTCGCTGCCGGCAATGGAGAGGACAGTGCCAGCGGGGGGGCACCATTAGATGACGCCATCTCCCGGAGCTTCAGGCCAAGGCCCAGCAAGCTCGGGAAAAACTGGACAATCCCGCCCGGCAATCTGACGCATCCACCAGAACAGACGATCTGTGGTCACGACTTCGCGACGGTTTCACCATGGACCACTCCGTCGACAATGCCAGGGTACAGGCTCAATTAGACTGGTACGTGCGCCACCCCCCCCGTTACATCGATCGCGTGGTGGAAAGAGGCTCCCGGTACCTGCATTACATTATCAATGAAACCGAAAAACGCGGCCTGCCCAGCGAACTGGCTCTGTTGCCAGTGGTAGAAAGCGCCTTCGATCCTTTTGCCTACTCCCACGGTCGCGCTGCCGGGCTTTGGCAGTTCATCCCGTCTACCGGCAAATACTTCGGGCTGACCCAAAGCTGGTGGCATGATGACCGACGGGACGTGATTGCGGCTACCGATGCTGCCCTGACTTACCTGGAGCGCCTGGCCAACCGGTTCGATGGCGATTACACCTGGCCCTGGCCGCTTATAATTCCGGGGGGGGCGGGACCGTATCCAGCGCCATGCGTCGTAACCGCAACGCCGGAAAATCCACAGATTACTGGTCTCTGACATTACCGACGGAGACCCGCCACTATGTGCCCAAACTTATTGCCCTGGCAAAAATTTTCGACGATCCGAAAGCCTACGGTATCGACCTGCCACCATTAAAAGACGAACCGTATTTCGAAGTGGTGGATACCGGCTCCCAGCTGGATCTGGCCCAGGCCGCGGAATTAGCTGGCGTGGATATTGATGAAATCTATCTGCTGAACCCGTCCTACAATCGCTGGGCAACCAATCCGGATGGCCCCCCCATCGCTTGCTGGTACCCAAGCAACAGGCCGAGGCATTCCAAACCGCACTGGCAGAGTTCCCAAGCGAACAGCGTGTATCCTGGCAGAACTATAAAGTCCGCAAGGGTGACAGCCTGAACACCATTGCCCGCAAGTTCTCCACTACCCCCCCATCGGTCATTCAACAGGTCAACAAACTCAACAGTGACCTGATCCGGATTGGCCAGCAACTGCTGATTCCGTCTTCCACCAAGGGCTCCGACGCCTATGCGCTAAGCCAGGCCCAGCGACTGGAGCGAACACAGGATCGCAAGCGCAGCGGCAACAAGGTACGGTACACCGTGCGCCGGGGGGGTGATACCTTCTGGGATATCGCCAGGGAGCACCGGGTTTCGGTTCGGGAAGTGGCTGCCTGGAATGGCATGGCACCGGGAGACCCCCCCCTGATTCCAGGCAAGGAGCTGGTGATCTGGTCGAAAACTTCAAAGCCGACCATGGTAGCTTCGAATACCCGTGGCAAGGCCATGGTGCGCAAGGTGGGATACCGGGTTCGCAGCGGCGACTCCCTGTCCGCCATCGCCAGCCGGTTTTCGGTGAATGTGCGTGACATCGCATCATGGAACGATCTTAATACGGACCGTTATCTCCAACCCGGCCAAAGTCTGGTACTCTACGTGGACATAAGAAACAGTCCGTAACGTGCGAGAACCATGACAAAAAAAACCAGAAGCACCCTTGCTGACCAGAATTACCGCGACGCTGGCTCTGGCAGCGTCTGCCTGTTTCGCCTCAGCCGATGAAGGCGTCACCGAAAACCCCCCCACTCCTGTGCATGGCATCGCCATGCACGGTGAACTGAAGTACCCTGCGGATTTCAGTCACTTCGACTACGTCAACCCGGAGGCCCCCCCGAAAGGCGGCGAACTGAAGTTATCTGTGGTTGCCAACGGCTTCGACAGCTTTAACCCCCCCTTTGTCATCCGGGGGGGCATCTCTGCGGCGGGTATTAACGCCTACGTGTACGATACCCTTCTGGAGTCTTCTGCCGACGAGCCGTTTTCCGAATATGGCTGATTGCCGAGTCCGTTGAAGTGCCGGAAGACCGCAGCTTTGTCATCTTCAATCTGAATAAAGAGGCCCGCTTCCAGGACGGTGAACCAATCACCGCTGAAGACGTGGAGTTTTCCTACCGGATTCTGACCACCGAAGGCCACCCGTTTTACCGCAACTACTACGCGGATGTAGACAAGGTCACCATTGAAAACAGTCACCGGATCCGCTTTGACTTTGCGCAAACCAACAATCGGGAACTACCCTGATTCTTGGTCAGATGCCCGTCCTGCCAGAACATTTCTGGCAGGATCGGGAGTTTGAAAGCAGCGGCCTGACCATCCCGGTGGGCAGTGGCCCTTACCGGATTGCCTCTTTTGACGCAGGCCGCTCCATTACCTACCAGAGAGTCGACGACTACTGGGCCAAAGATCTGGGTGTACGCAAGGGCCGTTTCAACTTCGACACCATTTCCTACGAATACTACAACGACGACACCGTCGCCCTCGAGGCATTCAAGGCGGGCAACTTCGATTTCCGCCAGGAAACCTCAGCCAAGAACTGGGCAACCGCCTATACCGGCCGCCAATTCGAGAGCGGCGATATCGAGAAGGAAGCCATCGAACACCACCGCCCCCCCACAGGCATGCAGGGTTTTATCTTCAATACCCGCAAACCGGTATTTCGGGATCCTCTGGTTCGGGAGGCGCTGACCTACGGTTTTGATTTCCAGTGGGCCAACCAGAACCTGTTCTTTGGCCAGTACACTCGCACCAGCAGTTATTTTGAGAACAGCGATCTTGCCTCGTCGGGCTTGCCTGAAGGGCGAGAGCTTGAAATTCTTGAAGCCTATCAGGATCAACTAAGCCCCCCCGACGTTTTCACAGAGGCCTATGTCCCACCGGATACCGGAAACGGCGTCAGCTGCGGGACAATCTGCGTACCGCACTGAAACTCCTAACGGAAGCCGGGTATCATATCAAGAATGGCAAAATGGTCCATCAGGAGACCGGCAAACCACTGGCATTCGAGATCCTTCTGTTCCAGAAAAGCTTTGAACGAGTGGTTCTGCCCTTCAAACAGAATCTTGGAAAGTTGGGTATCGATGTCTCGGTGCGGCTGGTCGACAGTAACCAGTATGTTCAGCGGGTTCGGAGTTTTGATTTCGACATGATCACCCAGGTGCTGCCTCAATCTGATTCTCCGGGCAACGAACAACGGGACTACTGGCACTCGAGTAATGCCGATGTACCCGGCTCCCGCAATTTCATGGGCGTTAGCGATCCTGTCATCGATGAGCTGATCAACATGGTCATTCAGGCGCCGGACCGGGAAGAGCTTGTACACCGGGTGCACGCACTGGATCGTGTGCTGCTGAATGGCCATTACGTGATCCCGCACTGGCATTTACGCAAGGATCGGGTGGCCTACTGGAACCACCTGAAACGCCCGGCCAATACGCCCAAGAACGGCATCGACCTTAACAACTGGTGGAGTGAACGCTGATACCGTTCGCTATCACGACGCTGTAGTAAGGACTGCTCCCTGAATGGGCATTTACATACTCCGCCGCCTCGCCCTGATCATCCCCCCCACCCTGGTGGGGGGGATCATGCTGTTGAATTTTGTCATTGTTCAGGCCGCCCCCCCCGGTGGCCCCCCCATTGAGCAGATTCTCGCGGAGATGGAAGGCCACGGCAGCAGCGCTCTGGCGCGCGCCGGTGGTGGCGATGTCGGCAGTGAAGTGGCGAGCAGTTCCGGAGACAGCCGGGCCTCCCGGGGGGGCCTGCCGCCCGAACTTCTCGAAGAACTTGAGGCCATGTACGGCTTCGACAAGCCTGCGCACGAACGCTTTTTCAAAATGCTGGGCGACTACGCGACCTTCGACTTCGGCGATTCCTTCTTCAGGGACAGAAGCGTCGTCGAACTGATTCTGGACAAGATGCCGGTCTCCATTTCTCTCGGCCTCTGGTCCACGCTGATTATCTACTCGTGTCCATTCCACTGGGCGTCCGTAAGGCGGTCACAGATGGCTCCCGGTTCGATGTCTGGACCAGTTCTGCGATCGTGGTCGGCTACGCCATTCCCGGATTCCTGTTTGCCATCCTGCTGATCGTATTGTTTGCCGGCGGTAGCTATTTCGATCTGTTCCCGCTCCGGGGGGGCCTGACCTCGCCGGATTTTGACCAGATGACCTGGTACCAGAAGGTTGCTGATTATTTCTGGCATCTCGCCCTGCCCGTGACCGCAAACGTGATCGGCGGGTTCGCTACCCTCACGCTGCTGACCAAGAACTCGTTTCTGGACGAAATCAGCAAGCAGTATGTGGTCACCGCCAGAGCCAAGGGCCTGGAAGAAAAGCAGGTGCTTTATGGCCATGTGTTCCGCAATGCCATGCTGATTGTCATTGCCAGTATGCCCGGCGTTCTGGTGGCGCTGTTCTTTACCGGCTCGTTGTTGATTGAGGTAATCTTCTCGCTGGACGGCCTCGGCCTGCTTGGCTTTGAAGCTGCCCTCAACCGGGATTATCCGGTCATTTTCGGCACTCTCTACATCCTGACGCTGATGGGGGGGCTGGTCATGAAGCTGATCAGCGACCTCACGTATGTCGCTGTTGATCCGCGCATCGATTTTGAAAGCCGGGAGGGTGCGTAATCATGGCAACCCTCTCTCCGATTCAGCGCAGACGACTCAATAATTTTACCGCCAACCGGCGCGGTTACTGGAGTCTCTGGATTTTTCTGGTGCTGTTTGGCCTTTCGCTATGTGCCGAACTGATCGCCAACGATAAACCCCCCCTTGTGGTTTCCTACCACGGCGATTGGTACTTTCCCGTCATTCAGCAGGTGCCCGAAGAAACTTTTGGTGGGTTTCTGCCCACGGAAGCCGATTATCGCGATGACTTCATAGCGGGCGAAATCGAAAGCAATGGCTGGATGCTTTGGCCTCCCATTCGCTTCAGCTATAACACCATCAACTACGATCTGACTGTTCCCTCACCTGCGCCGCCCAGTGCCGAGAACTGGCTGGGAACCGATGATCAGGGTCGGGATGTGGCCGCCCGGGTGATCTATGGTTTTCGCATTTCGGTGTTGTTCGGCCTGACGCTCACCATCGCCAGCTCCATCGTTGGCGTTGCCGTTGGCGCACTGCAGGCTACTACGGTGGCAAGATCGATCTGTTTGGCCAGCGTTTTATCGAGATCTGGTCTGGTTTGCCTATGCTGTACCTGCTCATCATTCTGTCTTCGATTGTTCAGCCCAATTTCTGGTGGTTGCTGGGCATCATGCTGCTGTTCAGCTGGATGGGTCTGGTGGATGTCGTGCGGGCTGAGTTTCTCCGCGCCCGTAACTTCGAGTATGTGAAAGCCGCCAGAGCACTCGGCCTGGACAATCGCAGAATCATGTTCCGGCACATTCTGCCCAATGCCATGGTGGCAACCCTCACGTTCATGCCGTTTATTCTCACCGGCGCCATAACCGGGCTCACGTCTCTGGATTTCCTGGGGGGGTTCGGCCTGCCCTCGGGTTCACCGTCACTGGGCGAGCTGATTGCCCAGGGTAAAGCCAACCTTCATGCACCCTGGCTGGGTATTTCCGCATTCGTGTCACTGGCCGTCATGCTTACGCTGCTGGTGTTTGTGGGAGAAGCGGTTCGCGATGCCTTTGACCCGAGAAAGAACTGATATGAGTGACCTGCTTTCCATCTCGGACCTGTCCATCACCTTCGACAACGGCCCACGGGTGGTTGACGGGCTGTCATTCAGCATCGACAAAGGCCAGACTCTCGCGCTGGTTGGCGAAAGCGGCTCCGGCAAGTCGGTATCTGCCCTGTCGATACTTCGGCTGCTGGATGAACGTCATGCGGCTTATCCCGCCGGACACATCCGCTACAAGGGCGAAGACTTGCTGCAGGCGCCGGAAAAGCGCCTGCGTCAGATTCGTGGCCGGCATATCAGCATGATCTTCCAGGAGCCGATGACCTCGCTCAATCCGTTGCATACCGTTGAAAAGCAGATTGGCGAGACCCTGGAATTACACAAAGGCATGCGCGCCCCCCCCAGGCCCGTAAACGCTGCCTGGAATTACTGGAACTGGTCGGGATTCCGGCCCCCCCGGAGACCCGCCTGACGAGCTACCCACACCAATTATCGGGTGGGCAAAAACAGCGGGTAATGATTGCCATGCTCTGGCCAATGAACCCGATCTGCTGATTGCGGATGAGCCCACCACGGCACTGGATGTGACGGTTCAGAAACAGGTGCTGGAGTTGCTGAAATCATTGCAGCAGAAGCTGGGCATGGCAGTGCTGTTAATTACCCACGATCTGAGCATCGTCCGCCGGTATGCCGATTACGTGGTGGTCATGGAACGGGGGGGAAAAATGGTCGAACAAGGCGCGACAGAAGCGCTGTTCAGGTCGCCCTCTCATACCTACACCCGTAAACTCATTGACGCGGAACCACCGGAGCACCCTCTGCCAGCCACCAGTGGTACCGAAACCCTGATGACCGTAAACAACGTGAATGTGCATTTCCCCCCCATTCGCAAGACCCTGCTGGGCAAGGTAAAAGAAAGCTTCCACGCGGTACAGGATGCCAGCTTCGAGCTGCGTGCCGGTGAAACCCTCGGTATTGTCGGCGAAAGTGGCAGTGGCAAAACCACACTGGGCCACGCCTTGCTGAAACTCACTCCGAGCACAGGCCAGTTCAGCCTCTGCGGCACAGAGCTGTCCGCCCTCTCCCAGAAGGCTTTCCGGCCTTGGCGCCGACGCGTTCAGATTGTCTTCCAGGATCCGTTTGCAGCCTCAGCCCGCGGATGTCCGTTGAAGAAATCATCCGTGAAGGCCTGGAAATCCACGAGCCCGGGAGTTCCGGGCAGCACGAAGCCAGAGTTATCCAGGCCCTTAAGGATGTAGGACTGGATCCGGACGCACGGCATCGGTATCCACACGAATTCTCCGGCGGCCAGCGCCAGCGTATTGCCATAGCACGCGCGCTGGTTCTCCAGCCAGACCTGATGATTCTGGATGAACCCACCTCCGCCCTGGACAGAACGGTACAGAAGCAGGTGATCGAGCTTTTACGGGAAATTCAGGCCCGATATAGGCTAAGCTACATCTTTATCAGTCATGATCTGGCCGTTGTTCGCGCACTCAGCCACAAACTGCTGGTACTCAGGCAAGGCCGGATTGTGGAATACGGCGATGCAGAGACCATTTCCGGGAACCACAACAGCCGTATACCCGGGAACTGCTGAATGCCGCATTTTTCTATCAGTCTACGACCAATTGAGCGTTACCCGACCCTGACAGGTCGGGGGGGATAATGCGCCGAAACCACGGAACACAGGGAGCAGAAACCCATGGGAATTCTCAGTGGCAAAAAAGCACTGATTGTTGCGTCGCCAGCAAACATTCCATTGCCTACGGCATTGCCGAGGCCTTCGCTCGTGAAGGCGCCGAAATGGCCTTCACCTATCAGAACGAGAAACTGCAGTCCCGCGTTGAGAAGTTTGCGGAACAGTGGGGGGGCAGCAAACTGACTTTCCCCCCCTGTGACGTCGCCAGCGACGAGCAGATTGACCAGGTATTCGAGCAACTGGGCAAACACTGGGACAACATCGACATCATCATCCATGCGGTTGGTTATGCGCCGGCCCATGAGCTGGATGGAAACTACGTGGACGTCACCACCCGTGACGGATTCCGGATTGCCCACGATATCAGCTCATACAGTTTCGTGGCCCTCGCCAAGGGCGCGCGCAAGATGATGCACGAAGGCAGCAGTCTGCTGACCCTGAGCTACCTGGGCGCCGAGCGGGTGCTGCAGAACTACAACGTGATGGGACTGGCGAAGGCATCCCTGGAAGCCAACGTACGTTATATGGCCGCCAGCCTGGGCAAGGAAGGCATCCGGGTGAACGGTATCTCAGCGGGCCCGATCAAGACTCTGCCGCTTCGGGCATCAAGAGCTTCCGCCGCATGCTGGCCGAGAACGCCAAGCAGGCCCCCCCCTTGCGTCGTAACGTGACCACAGAAGAAGTTGGCAACGCCGCCGCCTTCATGTCGTCCGACCTGGCCTCTGGTATCACCGGTGAAATCCTGTACGTGGACGGTGGGTTCAACATCACCGGCATGGCGGAGATGGACGCCTGATAGGTTCCTGACGTCAGCCATAGCAAAAGAGCCGGCGCAGTGCCGGCTCTTTTCGTTCAGCTTTCCGAGAGCGCTCGGGCAACCGCTTCGATCCAGTCCAGATAGTTAGTTTCATCTGACTCAAGTACCCGGACGCCAATCAGATACCCCCCCCACTCCGCCTCGCGACACCACATGACCTCGACACTCAGCCGGAAGTGCTCTGCGTGTTCCCCCCCAAGACTTACCTCCGCAACCAAAATCGACCCGAGCTAAGCGATGCCTCGCACAACAGACTGATTCCTCGGGCCGATATGTCGCGCACCTGACATTCCAGCCTGCCGGATACACCTTCCAGTGTCGACGGCTCCGAGTCCGGTTCGGGAGATTCCGGGAGTATCCAGGCACGTGCCCGGGCCGTTAGACGGTAGTCCTCACGAAGGTCTTTCCCTGACGGCAGCTCGTCCTCTAATCCGAAGCCATAATCATCATCGATCATCGTTCACCTCAGTTCCGACCAACACGGATACGCCCGACAACACGGCTCAGGGTGTCATCAAACTCGGCTGAACTGCCAAGCACACGAATTCGCCCTTCCACGATCCCGTTTACCAGTTCGTCCTGGAGAAATTCCCGGCGATTGAGCCCCCCCAGTCGATCCACAAACACATATTTACGTGAGGCAGAAATCTTGACGGCGAGCTTGAGCCGGACAGGGTCGTCATCCCGGGTTTCCTGGGTAAGCACAATCCAGCCACCGAGCGCGATACCTTCAACCTGTTTGGTGGCCACCAGCGCGGCCTCTTTTCGCAAACGCTCCTGCTCCGCCTTCTCATCTGCCACCCGTTGGCGCTCAATCTCTTCACGCTCCCGTTCAAGTTCCTGCTGACGTGCGAGCTCTTCTTCCCGACGGCGCTGCTCGGCCGCTTCCCGTTCCTTTCGAAGCGCTTCGGCCGGGCACGGGCTTCCTTGGCCGCCTTTTCCCGTTGTTCCAGCTGCCTGGCGCAGACTTTCGATAGCACTTCGAGGGTTTCTACAAGTACCTGACCGAAGGCCGTTGGTTCTGGAAGCGGCCTGAGCGCACCGCGGCCAAGCTCGGCGTGGAACTCGGCCCACGGCTGCAGTCCGAGTTTAACGCCGGCACCATTGGTCCAGAGCACTTCCCCCCCGCTATCAGACAACAAAGCAAAGAAAAAACGTCGCTGTTCCCTTGCCCCCCCTTCACCCTCTACAAACCACTGACCGACCAGAGGTTTGGCGTGGTCGGCCGAGACCGGCTCATTTGCCAGCCAGGTGCTGTCCCAGGAAAAATCTGAACCGGTGGCAAGCGCGGGCTCCAGTTCAGGTGTCTCTCCTCGAATTCGAGCCACAATTACCGCCTGGATCTCGTGTAATGCCTGTTCCGGTGCAGCTTCACCCAGAGCGCGAGTCCAGACTTCGCGGACACGGTCGCCGAGTTGTTCCCCCCCAACGTGGTACAACCGGTTGCGATCCCGATCAGAAAGCTGGGGGGGGTCGCCCACCCAGACCAGCCATTCCAGTAATTTGTTGGCGTGCCGATGCACTTCACTGTCCGCGCCTTCGGCCCAGACACTCTGTTTCAACACCTTGTGCCAGTCGGTCAGGATAAAGCGGGTAATGGGCGGTGGTAGCTGACGGCCCGTCAAGGCGCGGCCAATCAGAGCCCTGGCCACCTGATCTGACAAACGCTGGCGTGAAGCCCCCCCCTGCTCGGTTTCCAACAACCGTTCCCGGAGCCGCGCCACCTGATCATCCCGCTTTCGGGTATCGGCAAGCCATTGGCTGCAGTAGTGCTCCAGCGGATCGCGGCTGCCGGCCTCAAAGCTGCCGGATACAGTAATAACCAGGCTATCAAGCTGATCCAGCAATACGCGGGATGATCGACCACCGGTATCACTCCAGCCACGCCATTCCTGAAGGTTATCAAGCCAGTCCAGAAGCACCCCCCCGCTGAACACCTCCGCACCACACAGATCCAGTTGCCATGCCAGCCAGAACCGCAAGCGCGCTATGCGCCCAACCAGGGCGGCATGCAGGCCTGAGGTTTTCAGGAAGACATCCATGATCCGGTCGGAGAGGTAGGCCGCATTCACCTGTCGGACGGTCCACTCAATCTGAACCGAACGCAGCACTTTGGTTACCCGCTCATCCCGCTGTTCCGTCCAGCAGGACATCAATAAGGGACGCCAGTCCGGTTCCTGCTCCGGAGAAGACTTACTGGCGGGGGGGTATGGCAGATCGGGCACCCGGATCCCGGACAGAACCTGGGTAATCCTTTCTGAAACCACCTTTCGGGAGGGAGCGACAGCCTGTGGTTTCGTTGATGAGGGCGACATCCGTTACCTGTTGTCCTGAAGCGTTGAGAAGCGTTGAAAAGGGCCTGCAAATAACGCAGTATAACCAACTCGCCGGGGGGGTTTACTGCAACCTAGTATCCCACTCGCACTTATTATTCAATCATCCGGACAAAAGAATGAATATACCGGATGAGGTAACGACAAGATTCGGGGGGGAAGCACAACAAGATGTCGGGTAAGAAACTGGAAAACCTGAACGTGGCCAGCCAGGAAACACTGATCACTCCTGAAGCACTGAAGCAAGAGATGCCACTGTCAGACAAGGCAGCCGAAACCGTTGCCAATGGTCGGCAAGCCATCTACGACATTATGGATGGCAAGGATCATCGTTTGTTCATTGTCGTAGGCCCCCCCTGCTCGATTCACGATGTAGAAGCTGCCCGCGATTATGCCGCCCGACTGAAAAAGCTCGCCGATGAAGTCAGCGATACACTGTTGATCGTCATGCGCGTGTACTTCGAGAAGCCACGCACCACCGTAGGCTGGAAAGGCCTGATCAACGATCCGCACCTGAATGATACCTTTGATATCGAGCAGGGACTGCACATTGGTCGCCGCCTGCTGCTGGACATCAATGAGATGGGCCTTCCGGCCGCCACTGAAGCCCTGGACCCAATATCTCCCCCCCAATACCTTCAGGACACCATAGCCTGGTCTGCTATCGGTGCCCGTACCACCGAGTCCCAGACCCACCGGGAAATGAGCAGCGGCCTGTCCATGGCCATCGGCTTCAAGAACGGCACCGATGGCAGCCTCGACGTTGCGGTTAACGCCATGAAGTCGGTCTCTCATCCCCCACAGCTTCCTGGGCATCGACCAGCAGGGCAAAGTTGCCATTATTCGCACCAAGGGCAACAACTACGGCCACGTCGTGCTTCGTGGTGGTGGCGGCAAGCCAAACTACGACTCCGTCAGCGTAGCCCTGTGTGAACAGGCACTGGATAAGGCCAAGCTGCGCAAATCCATCATGGTGGATTGCAGTCACGCCAACTCCAGCAAGGATCCGGCTATTCAGCCTTTGGTAATGCAGGATGTGACTCACCAGATTCTGGAAGGCAATCAGTCTATCCAGAGCCTGATGGTGGAAAGCCACATCAACTGGGGGGGTAGTCAGTCTATTCCGGAGAACCTGGCTGACCTGAAATACGGCGTATCCATCACCGACGCCTGTATCGACTGGGAAACCACCGAAAAAGCCATTCGCGACATGCGTGAGAAGCTTAAAGACGTTCTGCCCAAGCGGACCGCCTCTGCCTGAAGTCTGAAGCCGGGCCTCAGCGCCCGGCTTCTGCTCCCAGCCAGTCCAGACGGTTTCGAAGAGAAACCACATTGCCGATAATCACCAACGTCGGCGCCTGAGCCCCCCCCTTCTCCTGAACCCGATCCACAATTGTTTCCAGAGTGCCGGTAATCACTTCCTGTTCCGGCGTGGTGCCGCGGGATACCAGTGCCACAGGCATATCCGCCGGCATGCCGTGTGCCATCAGCTCCCGACTGATGATCGGTAAACCGACCAGGCCCATGTAAAACACCAGCGTCTGGTTATTCTGAACAAAATCCTTCCACGGCAGATCACAGGTGTCATTCTTCAGGTGCCCCCCCGTAATAAACCGCACTGACTGGGCGTGATCCCGATGGGTCAGCGGAATACCGGCATAAGCAGCACAACCTGAGGCGGCAGTGATACCCGGTACAACCTGGAAACGGACGCCGGCCGAGGCCAGGGTTTCAATCTCCTCGCCGCCACGGCCAAAGATGAACGGATCGCCGCCTTTAAGACGTACCACCCGATAGCCTTCCCGGGCCAGATCCACCAACTGTTGATTGATCTGATCCTGTGGCAGCGTGTGGTTCGAACGCTGTTTGCCAACGTGGATCTTCTGGGCGCCTTCAGGAATAAGAGCCATGATTTCCGGAGAAACCAGGCGGTCGTACAACACCACCTCCGCCGACTGGATCAAACGCCAGGCTTTCAGGGTGAGCAGTTCCGGATCACCAGGGCCGGCACCGACCAGGGCCACTTCCCCCCCGGCCGAGTTGTTGGGGGGGTTATCCGTAACCGGGTTGGTCCGGTACCTCGCCGGTGCAGAGCCGACGGGTACGCCCTTAACTGGTGCATCCCTGGATTGATCATTCATTGAATACGCTCGACGCCTCCCATATAGGGTTTGAGTACCTCGGGCACCAGAATACTACCATCCGCCTGCTGATAGTTCTCCATCACCGCAATCATGGCGCGACCTACGGCCAGCCCGGAACCATTGAGGGTATGGACCGGTTCGGGCTTTCCAGTGTCCGGATTACGCCAGCGGGCTTGCATACGCCGTGCCTGAAAATCACGGGTGTTGGAACAGGAAGAAATCTCACGGTATTTACCCTGCCCCCCCGGCAGCCAGACTTCCAGGTCGTAGGTTTTCGCGGCGGAAAAGCCCATGTCTCCGCCACAGAGGGTGACGACGCGGTAAGGCAGTTCGAGCAGTTGCAGGATCTTCTCGGCGTGTCCGGTCAGTTCCTCCAGCGCCTGCGTGGATTCACCCGGCCGAACGATGTGCACCAGCTCCACTTTGTCGAACTGATGCTGACGAATCATGCCCCCCCGCACATCCCGGCCATAAGACCCCTGCCTCACTCCGGAAACACGGCGTATGGCAAACCAGGCGCAACGGCAGTTCAGCATCATCCAGAATGGTATCCGCAACCAGGTTCGTGGCCGGCACTTCCGCGGTAGGAATCAGGTACAGAGGATTGTCGCCGGCTGTGCGGAAAAGATCTTCTTCAAATTTCGGCAGCTGGCCCGTACCAAACAGAGTGTTGGCATTCACCAGATAAGGCACATAGGCCTCGGTGTAACCATGCTGCAGAGTATGCTGATCGAGCATGAACTGAGCCAGTGCACGGTGCAGGCGCGCCAGCTGTCCGCGCATAACAGCAAAACGGGAATGGGCCAGCTGAGTGGCCTTCTCAAAGTCCAGGCCTTTCAGCTGCTCACCCAGGGCCACGTGATCCTTAGGCTCAAAATCGAATTCACGGGGGGGCGTACCCCCCCAGACACGCGTCTCGACGTTGTCGTCTTCACTGGCGCCCGGTGGCACGTCGTCGTCGGGGGGGAGGTTGGGAATACCGGCAAAGAAGGCATTCAGGGATTCCTGCACGGAACGCAGTTCGTCCTCGGCGTCACCACGTTGCTGCTTCAGGCTTTCGACTTCTTCCAGCAACGGTTTGATATCCTCACCGGCCGCCTTGCTTTGCCGATGGATTTCGACCGTTTGTTCTGCTCGCTCTGCAAGTTTTCCGTACGAACCTGAATGGCCCGGCGGCGTTCCTCAAGCTGCTCGAAGGTGGCAATATCAAACTCGAAATTCTTGATAGCCAGCCGACGGGCGATCTCTTCAGTCTGTGTACGGACACGTTTCGGATCGAGCATGTTGTTCCTGATTTCCGGTTAACGAATGAATAGTTATGCGGGCATTATACCTGCCGTGAATGCGCTGACCACCACCGGCCGGGCACAGGCAGGAAAATTGGCAAGGGATGGGGGCTTAGTATCGCTTTTTCGGGCTGTTGGCATCCAGCGAGTCCAGCCGTTCGCGCTTCTCAGCCAGCTTGATTTCCAGTCCCCCCCGCTGGACCGGTTGGTAATAGCGGCGCTGGTAGATCGCCTCCGGCAGGTAGCTTCTCCTGCCGCATAGGCATCCGGCTCATCGTGGGCGTACCGGTACTCTTCTCCGTGCCCCCCCATGCTTTTCAGCAGTTTGGTGGGCGCATTGCGCAGATGTACCGGAACTTCATAGTCCGGATCGCTGCGGATGTCCGCCATACATTGATTGTAAGCTTTGTAAACGGCATTGCTTTTCGGAGCAAGCGCCAGATAGGTGACCGCCTGCGCCAGGGCCAGCTCGCCCTCCGGGGGGGAGCCCAGGCGTTCCTGAGCATCCCAGGCCTGCAGGGTAATCTGGAGCGCCCTCGGGTCGGCATTACCGATGTCTTCACTGGCAATACGAACTAGGCGCCGGGCGACATACAGCGGGTCGCAACCTCCGTCGAGCATCCGGCACAACCAGTAAAGTGAACCGTCCGGGTTGGAGCCCCCCCGCACCGATTTGTGCAGCGCCGAAATCTGGTCGTAGAAGACATCCCCCCCACCTTTATCGAAACGGCGGAGACTGGTCTGCAGTACCTGTTCGAGAGTTTGAGCGGTAACCCGATTATTCCCGTCATCGTCCGGCTCAGCGAGGTCGGCGGCCACTTCCAGAATGTTCAGCGCTCGCCGGGCATCGCCACCTGACGCTTCCGCCATGGTCGCCAGCACCGACTCCTCTACCCGAAGCTGGCCAGCAAAGCCCTGTTCGCTCTCAAGGGCACTGTCCAGCAACCGTCGTATATCCGCTGCCTCCAGGTTTTTCAGGACATAAACACGGGTACGGGACAGCAGGGCGCTGTTCAGTTCGAAGGATGGGTTTTCGGTGGTTGCGCCCACGAAAATAAAGGTGCCATCTTCGATGTGGGGGGGAAGGAATGCATCCTGCTGGCTTTTGTTGAAGCGATGCACTTCATCCACGAACAAAAGCGTATCCCTGCCCTGGGACTGTTTACGGTTGCGAGCGCGCTCCACCACCTCGCGAATTTCCTTAACGCCACTGAGGACTGCAGAGATGGTTTCGAAGGAAAGGTCGCCGACATTGGCCAGCAGGCGAGCAAAGGTGGTTTTTCCGACTCCGGGCGGACCCCCCCAGAGAATCATGGAATGCAGCTGCCCCCCCTGTTCCACAGCCCGGCGCAGGGTTTTCCAGGGCCGACCAGGTGAGCCTGGCCGACATAGCCTTCGAGAGAGGTCGGACGCATACGAGCGGCCAGGGGGGGCTGAAAGCCGGTCTCAGTCTGAAACAGGCTGTCCTGCATCAGGCACCATCCCGAATAACGTCAACCCCCCCCTCCGGATAATCGAGGCGGAAGACACTGGAGTCGAGTGCCTGATTCAGTTCAATATGGTCGAAGCTGAGAATGCTCATCTGGGACAATGAATCCCGCATGCGCATTTCCTGCAGCTCTCCGTCATAGAAGCTCAGTCGCAGAGAGGTAAACAGAGAATCCTGGCTACGGGGGGGTACCAGAGTGAACTCACGGGTGCTTTCGCCAAGATCCCGAACGCTCACTTCGTAACTCTCATCCAGGTTCTCTACTTCGCCGCTTAACAGCAGTGCCGGCGTGGTCTGAACCCGCTCATCAAGGGAATGAACGGTTACCTGCTCCAGATCCGGATCGTAGACTTCGACTTTGTCGCCATCGCTGACAATAAACTGGGACAAGGGTGCACCGGTCTCCCAGTAGAACAAACCAGGCCGTTTGGCTTTGAGCGATCCACGGGTTTCCTGAACCTGACTGCCATTCTCGTTGACCACAATCTGTATGAAATCCGCCTGATAGGTCTCGTAGCCTTTCAGAATCGAGGTCAACTGCTCAGCCGCGCCCCCCCGGGATGCCTGTACGCTCTCAGCCTGGGACAGGCCAGACCACGTTGCTGCCAGCATCAACAGGATTCCTGAAAACATTCTGATCATCTGATAACTCCTAGTCTCTGGGAGGCGGCGGTGCGAGAACTTCTCTGGCACCGTTGTGGCCCGCCGGGCTGACTACCCCCCCCGAAGCTTCCATGGCATCCACCAGATTGGCGGCACGGTTGTAGCCGATCTTGAATTTACGCTGGACCGACGAAATCGACACCCGCCGGTTTTCGGTAACAAAGGCGACAGCTTCGTCAAACAGGGCGTCGCCCTCTTCGCCACCACCGGCGCCGCCCTCGCTAAGCGTGGGCACGCCAGGAAGGTGCTCGCCCTCGGCGCCATTCAGTACATCATCCACGTACTCCGGCTCACCCCCCCGGGCCTTCCAGGCACTGACGACGCGGTGAACTTCGTCATCATCGACAAAGGCACCGTGCACCCGCACCGGTAAACCTGACCCGGGTGGTAGATAAAGCATGTCGCCATGGCCCAGCAACTGCTCTGCACCGCCCTGGTCGAGAACGGTACGGGAGTCGATCTTGGAGGACACCTGGAACGACATCCGGGTGGGAATGTTGGCCTTGATCAGGCCGGTAATCACATCAACGGAGGGCCGTTGGGTTGCCAGAACCAAGTGAATGCCGGCCGCCCTTGCCTTCTGGGCAATCCGGGCAATCAGTTCTTCCACTTTCTTGCCGACAATCATCATCATGTCGGCAAATTCATCGATCACCACCACAATGAACGGCAGTGTATCCAGCTCAGGGCGTTCCTGCTCATCATTGGCCAGGTATTCATCCGGCTTCCAGATTGGATCCAGCAGCGGTTCTCCCTCCGCCCGGGCATCTTTCACCTTCTTGTTGTAGCCGGCAATATTGCGAACCCCCCCCAGGCTGGCCATCAGCCGGTAGCGGCGCTCCATCTCGCCACACACCAACGCAGGGCATTGGCGGCCTCTTTCATGTCGGTGACTACTGGCGCCAACAGATGCGGGATCCGTCGTAAATGCTCAGTTCAAGCATCTTCGGGTCAACCATGATGAACCGGACCTCGTCCGGAGTGGCCTTCAGCAACATGCTCAATAACATGGCGTTCACCCCCCCCACCGACTTACCGGAACCGGTGGTGCCGGCGACCAACAGGTGGGGGGGCATCTTGGCCAGATTGGCAACCATGGGGGGGTTGCCCCCCCCGATATCATTCCCCCCCAGAGCCAACGTCAGTGGAGAGGAAGATTCGGTGAACACTTTGGCACCCAGCACTTCGCTCAGGCGTACAATTTCACGCTCCTCATTGGGAATCTCTATGCCGACCACGGATTTGCCCGGAATCACCTCGACCACCCGCACACTGAGCACGGCCAGGGATCGGGCCAGGTCTTTTGCCAGATTGGAGATCTTGCTGACCTTGACCCCCCCGGGCGCCGGTTTGATCTCAAAGCGGGTAATCACGGGGGGGCCGGGATTAACCTCGACTACCTCAACCGACACCCCCCCGAAATCGCTGAGCTTCTCTTCGAGCAAACGGGACATGTGCTCCAGAGACTCTTCCGAATAGCCTCTTTCCTTGTGCTCCTCGGGAGGATCCAGCAATGAAATCGGCGGAATCGGGCTTTCTATGTCTTCCAGCAGAGAGCCCTGGCGGTCATCACTCTTTTTCGGCGCACCGCCCTGCTCTTCTTTCTTGAACGGAGAAATCTTCAGGGAACGGGCCTTTGCCTTTTTAGCCGGGGGGGGAGGCGATGGCTCTGACTTTACATCCCGAGAGCTGAAACTCTCCAGGTGCTCTGGTTCCGCTATGGATGCAGGCAGCCCTTCGATAGCCGGTTCTTTCCGCTCGCGCTGGGACTCCCGGGTCCTGGTATCCTCTGCGGGTTTTGCACGACGACCAAATATCCGCTGCCACCAGCTCCGCCGGCCTGACTTTTGGTCATTCTTACCCTTTTCGCGAGCCCGGACTTTGTCCCGCACAACCGGGGGGGGTTCCGGTTCCGGCTTTGGTGCTTCCGCCCTGGCTAATGGGGGGGTTCCCTGGCCGGTGTTTCTTTCAGCCTTCTTTCCAGCGCCGGCGAATAAAGCTTTGGCGGCCAGGGCAAACTTCAGAGTCAAGCCTCCCACCTGGTCCATCAGTCGGAACCAGGACAAGCCGATCGTCACCGTCAGGGCAAACAGAAAAATGGCAATCAGCAGTAGCGTGGTCGCCGGAAGATTAAAAAAAACCGCACCATGGCCTCAGACACCGCAGTGCCCAAAACGCCACCAGAGGAAGCTCCCAGGCCAAAAACGGAGTAGAGAGAAAGCAGACTGGTCGCAGACAGCAGAATAAGAACAAAGCCACCAAAGCGAACCATGAACAGTGGCCAGTGCATATCGAGCGGTTGGTGCCGACGGCGAATCAGCATGATGGCGTAACCGGCAACCATCACCGGAAAAAGCCACGACACATGGCCGAAGAAGTCCATAAACAGGCTCGCCAGCCAGGCACCGGTGCGGCCTGCGTAATTCTGCACACGGATATCATGGCCAATACTGGCCCAGCCTGGGTCAGCCGGATTGAAGGTAAACAGGGCCATGGCGAGATAGATGCACAGCACAATCAGCGCAATAACCGCGCCTTCTCTGGCTCCCTGGGCCATCAGGCGACGAAATCGCTTCTGCTTGTCGGTCAGTTCTGTGGCTACTGCTTTCTTCGCTTTCGCGGATTCCGCCATGAATGCTCAAACCGTCCGGTTGTTAGTCTTTCAACGCCTGGAAACCTCTGTCCAGATCGGTTTTCAGATCCTTGATGGATTCGATACCGACGGACAGACGAATCAGATTCTCGGTAATGCCTGCCCTCGCCTTGTCCTCGGGAGAGAGGCGTCCATGAGTGGTTGTCGCCGGATGAGTGATGGTGGTTTTCACATCTCCCAGATTGGCGGTGATGGAAATCATCCGGGTCGCGTCAATGAACTTCCACGCCTGTTCCCGACCACCCCCCCTTACCAGGAAGGAGAGCACGCCACCAAAGCCGTCCTGCTGTTTTTTTTCGCCAGCTCGTGCTGCGGATGGCTCTGCAAGCCTGCATAGTAAACTTTCTCCACACAGTCCTGCTGTTCCAGCCACAAAGCCAACTCTAACGCATTGTCGCAGTGGGCGCGCATACGAATCGGTAAGGTTTCCAGGCCCTTCTGAAACACCCAGGCATTGAACGGACTCATGGTCGGGCCCGCGGAACGGATGAAACCATAAATCTCGTCCAGGTACCTGGCCGGCCCAACCACCACGCCACCGACACAACGGCCCTGGCCGTCGAGATACTTGGTGGCTGAATGGATAACGATGTCGGCGCCCTGCTCCAGTGGCCGCTGCAGCACAGGTGTGCAGAAGCAGTTGTCGACCACCAGCAAGGCATCGTTTTCGCGGGCGATCGCAGACAAGGCAGCAAGATCCGCCACTTCACACAGCGGATTGGACGGGGGGGTTTCCAGAAACAGCATCCGGGTGGCGGGACGAATCTCAGCCTTCCACTCATCGGTGTTCGTCAGGCTGACAAAGCTGGTTTCTACGCCAAATCGGGCCATGTACTTCTGAAACAGTACGTTGGTCGTCCCGAACACACCTCGGGAGCAAATCACATGGTCGCCGGATTTCAGCAAAGACATGCAGGTGCTGAGAATCGCAGCCATACCCGAAGCGGTCGCAACACCACGCTCTCCCCCCCCTTCCATGGCGGCAATTCTGGCTTCAAATGCCTGCACGGTCGGGTTGGTAAAACGGGAGTAGATATTACCGGGCTCTTCACCGCCGAAACGGGCGGCCGCCTGGGCAGCGCTGCCATAGACGAAGCTGGAGGTCGGGAAGATTGCATCGCTGTGTTCGAGCTGCCCGGTACGGATCTGCCTGCCCGCACGGCCAGGGTATCAACCGACATGCCTTCCAGGTCCGATTCGGGAATCCAAACGTGTTCGTCTCGGCCGAACGTCATGGCAGTCTCCTGGCGCATTTGCGGGTGTCAGTCTTCATCGTTGTGCAGGTCAATAATGGCGTTGTCGTCATTGGCCACCTGACTGGTTGAGCGCTTCTCGTCCTTGCGAAGATCCTCCAGCCTGGTCAGGTAAGCTTCATCCACGTCGCCGGTAATATAATCCCCCCCGGTGAACACCGAGCATTCCCAACCATTAATATCTTCGTTGACATCGTTGACACAGGAAATCAGGTCATCCAGGTCCTGATACACCAACCAGTCGGCGCCGATCAGATCCCGAACCTCTTCCACCGTGCGGTCATGGGCAATCAGTTCGCTGGCCGAAGGCATGTCGATGCCGTAAACGTTGGGATAGCGCACGGGGGGGGCGCCGCCGACGCGAAATAGACATTACGTGCTCCGGCATCCCGGGCCATCTGAACAATTTCCTTACAGGTAGTGCCCCCCCGTACGATGGAATCGTCCACCAGCATGACGTTCTTGCCACGGAATTCCAGGTCAATCGGATTAAGCTTCTGGCGTACCGATTTCTTGCGCATCTTCTGGCCGGGCATGATAAAGGTGCGGCCAATGTACCGATTCTTGATAAAGCCTTCCCGGTACTTCACGCCCAGCTGATGGGCCATTTGCATAGCCGACGTACGGCTGGTGTCCGGAATCGGAATCACCACGTCGATATCATGGTCGGGCCGCTCGCGCAGGACCTTGTCTGCCAGCACCTCGCCCATCCGGAGCCGGGCCTTGTAACAGGAAACGCCGTCCATGATCGAGTCGGGACGGGCAAAATAGACATGCTCGAAAATACACGGATAGAGCTTGGGTGATTCGGCGCACTGTTCTGAATACAAGGTGCCATCGGTTTCAATATAGACAGCCTCGCCCGGAGCAATGTCACGAACGATGCTGAAACCGGCAGCATTGAGGCGACGCTTTCCGACGCGATCATGTATTCCTTCTGGCCCTCTTCATTTTCCCGGACACCGTAGCAGGCGGGCCGGATACCGTTCGGGTCCCGGAAACCGACGATGCCATAACCGGTGATCATGGCGATAACAGCATAGGCACCTTTGCAACGTTTGTGCACTGCGCGTACAGCGGAAAAAATCTCGTCCTTGGTGGGGGGGTTCAGCTTACCCAGTTTCTGCAGTTCGTGGGCGAACACGTTCAGCAGAACTTCAGAATCCGAGTTGGTGTTGATGTGGCGCAGATCGGTTCGGAACAGATCGCTGCTCAGCTCATCGGCATTGGTCAGGTTGCCGTTGTGCGCCAGAGTAATGCCGTAGGGGGGGCTGTTCACATAGAAAGGCTGGGCCTCCGCTGAACTGGAGCTACCCGCCGTAGGATAACGCACATGCCCGATGCCCACGTTACCCACCAACCGGCGCATATGGCGAGTATGGAAAACATCCCGCACCAGTCCATTGTCTTTACGCAAAAAGAATCGGTTGTCCTGGAAGGTAACAATACCCGCCGCATCCTGGCCACGGTGCTGAAGAACAGTCAGTGCATCATAAAGAAGCTGATTGACGTTGGAAGTACTGACGATACCGACAATGCCGCACATGGCTGGATATATCTCCGAGTGTTAAAACTGAATGTTAACGGGATGCAGACGCGGGTTCCACGCCTTCAGGTTCTGCGGACGCCTCCGGGGGGGCTGTCTGAGCGCCCTGCTCCGGACCGAGGAAGCGGGCAAACTCGTCGCCGAGCGTGCGCCTGGACCAATCCTCAACTACCGCAAGGCGTTCAATCATGACCGAAGTTCTCCACCAGGTATCCTCGGCCAGCGGCGTGTAGCGCGTGAAGGCAATGGCGACAATCACAACCACAACCCCCCCTCTGAGAAGGCCAAACCCCCCCATGCCGAGTACCCTGTCCGTTGCTGACAGGCCGGTCGCACGCACCAGGTGGCCGATCATATTGTTGATGATCGCGCCAACGATCAGGGTGCCAAAGAAAAGGATGGCAAACGCTGCAATCAACCGCACCAGCGGTGTTTCCACCGTGGACTCCAGAAGCGATTGCATCTGGGGGGGGTGAAACGTCCGGGCAATGATAAATGCACCAACCCAGGTAACCAGCGACAGCGCTTCACGGACGAAGCCCCCCCGCTTCAGACTGATAAGCGTGGAGACGGTAATGAGGGCAATGATGACCCAGTCTATCCAGATCAGCGCTTCCATGGAAAACCCGGTGGAGAAAACGAAAGGCGGATTCTAACAGGAAACCGGGTGACACCAAACTGCCGAAGCCAGATTAAATCCGGCAACGGCCAGTTATTTGTCGCCGGTGGTGACCAGGCTGTTCAAGCCGAAAGCTTTATCAAGGGCCGCCTTGGCTTTCTGGGCATCGTCTTTGTTGACGAACGGGCCGCTGAATACCCGGGTCAGGGTGCTATCGCCGCGATCAACCTGTTGCAGGTGGGCGCCGTACCCCCCCATGTCGAGAACCTTGTCCCGCAAACGCCGGGCGTTGTCCTGGTTGCCAAAACTGCCAAGCTGCACCACCCACGCACCTTCAAGTGAACCGTTGAACTCGGCCTTATCGCCGCGTTCTGTACCGGCTGTGGAGGCAGCATCTTGCTGTTCGGCTGGCGCCGCAGGCTCCGGCTTAGCGGAGGATTCTGCCGATACTGGTTCCACCTGCTGGGAATTTGGCTCCGGGGGGGCGGGCTCCTCCTCGGCAACAGCGTTTTCCTCGATGATCCGGAAACCGGCCGCCGGCTCGTCGTTAACGGACGGCGCGGAACTCCTGGGGGGGGCCTCTGCGCCGACGGTCTCGCTATCCGGATACTGAGATTCAGGCATCTCAACTTCGGGGGGGAACGGAGGTTCCTCGGGAATGGTGATGGGGGGGGTTGACTGTCTCTGGGAATGGGGGGCTCGTCAAAATCATCGGCACGAAAATAACCGCGAGTGAAACCAGCACCAGTGCGCCAATGATCCGCTGCTTCAGTCCATCCACCTGAGAGGGCTCCCGTTAACAACCTGTTTGATCACGATACTAACCGGCCACTCGCCAGAACTCAAAGCTTCCCGGGTACCTATGGACAAACTTTAAGACGCTTCCGAAGTCGGCAAAAGCTCTTCCCTGGCCAGAGCAACCGTGAAGAACGAACCGAACACCACGACCCGATCACCGGACATTGCCTCGCCCATGGCCGCTGCGAGAGCCTCAGACACAGAACCAAAAGCACCGGGCGTTCCATGAAGTGGCACGGTTGCGACACGCTTCATCAGACTGTCGGAATCAAGCCCTCTGGCAACATTCAGGCCCGCCAGGTACCACTGATCAACGACGGAGGACATGGCACTGGCCACACCCTCCACGTCCTTGTCTCCCAACGCGCCGTATACAGCCAGGATACGCCCGTGGCCATCACCATCACATCGAAGGCTACGGAGGTTGTCAGCGAGCCAGGCAGCAGCATGGGGGGGGTTGTGACCAACGTCTATAATGACATCCGGATCGTGATGAATGGTTTCAAACCGGCCTGGAACCCGCACGCTATGTATCGCATGCTGAAGGCTCTCCAGTGAAAGCTCGGGAACGAGTTGCCGGGAGAGCACCGCCGCAGCCGCCACGCTCTGGACAGGCAAGGGGGGGCCGGCTGGCAACTCTATCTTCTCGGCGCCAATAGTGAGCAAAACCTGTCCGGGAGCACCGGGCGCAAGCGTATAATCACGGCCGGTGAGCTTCAGCGCCACCTTCTGCGCCGCGGCCTGTTGAAGGACTGAGGATGGAGGATTTGGATCCGCACAAACGGCGGGAATACCCGGTCTGAGGATCCCCCCCGCTTTTTCAAAACCAATGACTTCCCGGTTATCCCCCCCCAGAAAACCAATATGATCGATATCTACTGACGTGATCACCGCGTAGTCCGGATCCAGCACGTTGACTGCATCCAGGCGACCTCCCAACCCTACTTCCAACACCCAATTCT
>JDSH01000041.1_pt1 | contig 56399 bp, 76 predicted proteins | sample 199451 | NCBI WGS metagenome assembly JDSH01 (sample SAMN02584198, study PRJNA231836) | bioreactor metagenome | isolation source: continuous culture bioreactor electron acceptor NO2- transfer2 day 38 after... | place: Germany: Bremen | reverse complement strand
CGCAGGCCAGCACCGTTTTCCCCCCCGTGGCACACGCGCAGTTTTCCTGATATAGCTTTTCACCGTTGGTGTAGCTCAGTTCAGCCGGCCGCTCGGGCGCCGGGAAACCCCCCCGGCCATAGATGGGCTGTTTGGGGGGGAGCATCTCCACACCTGTCGCCAACCACTGATGGTAGGCAGACAGTGCCAGCATATCGTCACTGCCGTATTCCAGCGGCTTGCCGTTCATGGAATAGGTGAAGCAGCCTGCAATCCGTTCCTCCAGGTTGTTTACATGGCCGTTCTTGCCGCGATAGCCGGGCAGGGTCACGGCAGCCGGCCAGATAGGCGCGCTGAAAGGCATCCGGCCTTCGCCCAGATGGCAGCTGGAACAGTTCATATTGTTGAACACGTTCTTGCCACGCAGTTGCTGGGTGTTGGTGAACAGGTCATAGCCCCCCCTGCGGATAACCTTTTTCAGTTCCGGATGGATGTCGGCTTCTTCCAGGTCTGCCATGGACGGCGGAATGTGTACCAGTTGGTTTTCGTTCGGGGGGGCAGGAAAGCCCATGGCGGTGAGCTGATCGATGTAGGCCTGGGTTCTGTCGTCATTGGCCGCAGCGGTTATCGGAAGTATTACGCAGCCGGAGAGGGCGATGGTTAGCAGTGTGCGCATCATGATCTTTGTCCCTCAGTTGCTGGGGGGGGTGTTCTGGTTGGCAAGCCAGACGGCGACCGCGTGAATGTCGGTATCGCTCATGCGGCGTGCAATGGAGCCCATAAGATCCTGGGGGGGATCGTTCTTGCGGGTACCTTCCTTCCAGGCTTTCAGTTGTGCCTCGATGTAACCCGCGTGCTGGCCTGCAATGCCGGGAAATACGTCGCCAGCACCCTGGTTCCCGGGGGGGCCGTGGCAGCTTTTGCAGGAAACAACGTATTGGGACCAGTCGCCACGCTGAGCCAATTGTTCGCCCCCCCTGGTCAGAAGTGCTTCATCGGCTTTTTGGCCGCCTTCACCAGCGGTGGGTTCAAGCTGGCTGTAGTAGGCCGCAACGTCGGCAATCTTTTGATCGTCCAGCATGTTGACGAAAGGCATCATGGTGGGGGGGCTGGTCCGGGAGCCATCTTTGATGTCATGCAACTGTTTGGCCAAATAGGTGGCATTCAGCCCGGCCAGCCTGGGCCAGGATTCTCCACCTTCGATGTGTTTGCCGCTGCCATCGGCCTGGTGGCACGCTACGCAGAGGTTGGCGACCTCCTTGCCGTTTTGTGGGTCGCCAGATACCGCAGCAGATGCAATACCTGCCGTGGTGGCCAGCCCGATTGCGGCCAGTATCACTGGGAGTTTGCTCACGGTCGATTGTCTCTCTCTTGTTCTGAATAAGTACGCTTTAGCACTGATGGTTATGTGCTTATGGCCGTAGTGTGGCCTCAATTCTTGCTTGACGAAGGTCAATAATGCAAGGGAACCCCCCCTCCGAAAGGCGAAGATGGAGATGCACATTTCGGGATTTTCGTTTACTGTCCTATTCAAAGAATGGCATCAAAGAGCCATCCTGCAAACGAATGAACAGGGACAACTATGGCGACCGTCAATCCATCTCAGGAAGAGTTACAGAAGATTCTTGATGAAATCCCCCCCAAAGATCAGCCTGTTGTGATGCTGAATCTGCTTCGGTTCAGGGACAAGGCTGCATACAAGGATGACAGCGAAGACTGTTCGGGAAGGGATGCCTACAAGCGTTATATGACAGAGGCTGCCCGCAGTGTCTCGGAAGTTGGTGCTGAGGTGATCTGGTCTGGCCGTTCCGTCGGTTCGCTGATTGCGCCGCCGGATGAATCCTGGGATCAGGTGCTGCTGGTCCGCTACCCCCCCTCCATTAACGCCTTTCTGGCGATGATTGAAAGTCCGGAATACAAGGGCGTGGTGAAGCACCGCACGGCCGCGCTGGAAGATTCCCGCTGGTGGCCAATGTTGAGGGCACCCCCCCCTGATTATCGGGTGCCTTACAGAATGCCTGATTGCTGAATGGCCATGTAGGCGGCAGTGCCGGCCGCGATAGAAAGCAGCGCGTTTCTGCGCCACAGGTGAACGGCAACCACCAGTAATGCGGGTATCAGCGCATCTGCGCCAGGTGCCTGTGCCTGCCAGTCCGCAGACCTCTGCAAAAATACTGTGGCCAGTAATGCCATCACGGCTGCGGGCAGGAAGCGCCCGATGTGTTTGATCAGAGGGTGTTCCGTGTGCTTTTCAAAGAACAGGAAAGGCACCACTCGGGTCGCAAATGTGGCCAGGGCGGAGATGGCAATAAACGCCGCCAGGTAGCTACTTTCATCCACGATTTGCGTCTCCTGCCATGGTGTCGGTTCGATACTTCCGGTAGTGCAGAAGAAGCACTGCAGTAACCAGTACAATGCCTGCTATCAGTTGATGGGTTGCCGGTACCAGCATCATGGCAAGCGCAGCTGCCGCCGCCCCCCCCGCCCACACCGGAAACGAATCCCCCCCCAATGCTTTCAATTGTTCGATTGTGAGCACAATAAACAGCGCCACGAGTGCAAACTCAATGCCGGTACTGTTGAAGGCGACAGTCTTGCCGAGTACCGCACCCAAGGTGCATCCGACAATCCAGTAGCCCTGGTTCATGGCCGTGATCCGGAAGTCCACATGCTGTTCCTGTTCGCGATTGGCCGAACGGGGGGGACGGCTGGTGAGCAGCGAATAGGTTTCGTCGGTCAAACCGAAAATCAGATACGCCTTACGCCAGCCGGCGCCACGGAATTGCCCCCCCAGCAGCGACAATCCATAGAAGAGATGTCGAGCGTTCAGTACGAACATGGCAACGGCCACCTCAACCAGTCCGGCATTGGCAGCCAGCAGGCTGACCGCCAGAATCTGGCCGGCACCGGCGTAGATAACAAGGCCCATCAAGGGAGCAATCCACCAGGGATAATCCAGTTGCGTGGTAAACAACACACCAAAGGCCATACCAAGGGGGGGGATGTAGCCAAATAAAATCGGCAGGGTTAGCTTGAAAGCGTGGTGATTCATTAGCATCCGAACGGAAATAAAAGAGCGATGATAATGATTTAGCAGTTATTTTTGAAGATCACCAAACGTAGTATCGAAAAAATGACGCAAGCAAATACATAAAAGTGTCATAAAACGGGCATACCCTCCGACCGGGTACACCTGATCGGAGTTTTTATGCTGACCACTGTTCGCGCCAGAATCCTGGCGTTTGCGCTGCTGTCGGTGGCTGCTGTTGCCGGCCTCACGTTCATTGCCTGGATGATCATAGCGAAAGCCGAGCATACCTCTCAGGCACTGGTTGGAGAGAGTCTCGAGCAATCCTGGATGCTGGTTGATCTGGAGCAGGACCATCGACTGTTGCAGGATCTGGCTTACAAGATCAAGGCACAGCTTTTACTGTGGGACGAAATCGATCCTTTGTTCACCGAGTTGGAGCGCTCAATTCCCCCCCGGCACTGGCAGAGGATTCAGCAGAATCCCGGGTTAGGCACCTGGTCACGGGACAATCGCGAGCAATATGACCGGGTCGTGGCGCTGATGGCGGACATGAAACAGGGAATAGGCCAGCGTAGCTACTATGAAGTGGGAAAAATCGTCGATTTTCAACTGTTCCAGGCGTTGGAGCCCATGCTGGCGGCGATAAGCGAGCGCCAGAGAGCCAGCGCGATGGCGTTACTGCGAGCGCATCAGAACTGTTGCATTATCTGGCAGACCAGCAGAGGTTCCTGCTTGGTGGCGCCCTGGTCTTTCTTGCGTTGGTCGTGGCGATGACGCTCTGGCTACGGACTTCGGTGATCCTTCGCTTGCAGGCCATGGCCCAGGATGTGTCGGCCATGGAGCAGAACGCTGATCTGACCAAGATCCTGGCGGTAAAAGGTCGTGACGAGGTTGCCGGCGTGGCCGGAGCTATTGAACAACTGGTCCGGCGCTTTGAGGTCTTTGTTGAGGATGTTCGGTCAGCGGCTTCAGGCTTGATGCACGCTCTGCCAGCCTGGATAACGGAGCGGAAGCACTGCAGCAAACCGCCGAAAGCACTCGCCGCCAGATTTCCGATGTGGCTCAGTCTATGGCTTCCATCGCGGATCAGGCGTCCCAGATCGAACAGGCCACCGAGCACTCTGCAGCAACGGTGATGCATGCTGTCAATGCCAACAGCGAAGTCCGTGAGGGGGGGCTGGCTAACAGTGAGAAAGGCGCTGACCACACGGTTGAGGTGATTGGGCGGGTTTCTGAGTCGATCACTGCGTTGATAGACGCAACCGGAAAAATCGAGCAAGTCACCGGCGTGATCGCCGATATTGCCGAGCAGACCAACCTTCTGGCCCTCAATGCGGCGATTGAAGCTGCCAGGGCGGGCGAACACGGCCGGGGGGGATTTGCCGTGGTGGCAGACGAGGTGCGCACGCTTTCACGTCGGACCTCGGAATCCACCGCCAATATTCGCCAGTGGGTGCAGGATCTTGTCGTGGGTGCAAACAACGCAGACTCACTGTTGGAAGATATGGCGGGCGCTGGCGAAATGAATCGCTCTAATCTGCATGCCCTGAGAGCGCACCTGGAAGGCCTGGCGGCTGAGTTCCATGAGCTGCAGCGTCAGAGTGAGAGTGTGCAGGGTGCGGTTGCCTTGCAGCGGGGGGGTGAAATCGCGAGGGTGGGCGTCGCGCGGAGGCTCTCGGTGAGAGCGCTGAGACCCTGACTCTGAATGTGGAGGATACCCGCCTTGTCAGTGAAGCGCTTAGGCAGGAATCGGTGGGCATGAAGCAGCTCATTGCCCGTTTCCGCACCCGCTCTCCAGAAACGTGATGATGTGTCTTCATCTGCGGGGGGGTTCTTGTCTGGCTTATAAAACCGTAACATACAGCGACTGACTGGAGGTTCTATGAGTAACGATGCAGTGCAGCCTTCCGATCCGGACCCGCGAGAAGAAAAATTTGTAGTAGACACGGGTTTACTCACGGCTGATCAGCTTGAGGGCCTGGCCGAGGAATACTGCACCCGTTATCACGGATTGAATGACACCGAAAGTCCTCTGGCAGAGCGGGAGCGAGTACTTGAAGCAGTGCGCAGGGGGGGAGAACTTGTGGTGTGGTTCGATCCGGTTGAGAACACTGCCGGCCTGGGTTCCCCCCCTTCCGGCAATGGTCTGTGATGAAGGTGCCCATTCTGGCAATTTTTTTCATGCCGCCTACCGGCTGACGCTGCTAACCGTTACAATCGGCCTGTTTCCTCATACCTGACGGCGAGGTGAGTTTTGATCAGGGTATTGGTTGTTGATGACCACGAGCTCGTACGCTCGGGTATCACTCGCATGCTGGCTGACAATCCCGATATAGACGTCATTGGCCAGGCTTCGTCCGGCGAAGAGGCGATTGACTGTGTGCGTGAAAACCGTCCGGATATTGTCCTGATGGATATTCGCATGCCCGGTATTGGCGGCCTGGAGGCGACCCGGCGCATTCTTCGTATTGATGATTCCATTCGCGTTATCGTGGTTACCGCCTGTGCAGACGACCCTTATCCGGCCCGAGTGATGCAGAGCGGCGCCACCGCGTATGTGACCAAAGGTGCTGATATTCAGGAAATGGTGCGGGCCATTCGTAAAGCCCATTCCGGCCAGCGCTACATCAGCCCTGAAATTGCCCAGAAAATGGCACTGAAACAGCTCGGGGGGGGTGAGCGGGATGAAGACGGCGAGCTGTCGTTGTTCGAGCGCCTGTCTGAGCGCGAAATGCAGATTGCCATGATGGTGGTGGATTGCCAGAAGGTTCAGGATATCTCCGACAAACTGTGCCTGAGTCCGAAAACCGTAAACAGTTACCGTTACCGGATTTTCGAAAAGCTGGAGATTTCCAGTGATGTGGAGCTGGCGCTGATGGCAGTAAGGCTTGGATTGCTGGATGCCGACAAGGTCTGACCCCCCCGAGCAATCTCCCGGGAAGTTCGACAGCCAGAATTTCCTGAAACAACTGACAGAACGCCCCCCCGGTGTCTATCGCATGTATGACGATACCGGTGGCATCCTCTACGTGGGTAAAGCCCGCAACCTTCGTAAGCGCGTCAGCAGTTATTTCCGTAAATCAGGCCTGGCCCCCCCTAAAACCGAAGCCCTGGTGGGCAAGATTGCGGCCATTGAAGTCACCATTACCGGCAGTGAAACAGAAGCATTGCTGCTGGAACAGAATCTGATCAAATCGCTGCGGCCGCCCTACAATATTCTGTTGAGGGACGATAAGTCCTATCCCTATATCTATCTCTCCTCGCATTCGGATTATCCCTCGCTGACCTTTCGGCGGGGGGGCCGCACCAAAAAGGGTGGTGGCACCTGGTTCGGGCCCTTTCCAAGCTCGGGAGCGGTCAAGGAAAGTCTTAATATTCTACAAAAGGTTTTCCGCATAAGATCCTGTAGTGAAAGCTATTTTAGAAACAGAACCCGGCCATGCCTGCAGTACCAGATCAACCGCTGCACGGCGCCGTGCGTCGGCTTTATCAGCCCTGAGGAATACCAGGAGGATATCCGGCACGCCAGCATGTTTCTGGAGGGCAAGAACCCGGCGATTATTCAGGACCTGATGCAGTCCATGGAGGATGCATCACGGGCGCTGGAGTTTGAGAAAGCCGCGGCGTACAGAGATCAGATCAACAATCTTCGCCATGTTCAGGAACAGCAATCCGTAGACGGTGAGGGAGGGGGGGATGCAGATGTCATCGCCATTGCCCAGGATGCCGGTGTGGTCTGCATCGTTGTGATTATTGTTCGTGGCGGGCGGTGCTGGGCACCAAGGATTATTTTCCTCGCTATTCCCTGGAACAGACCGAAGGCGAATTGCTGGCCTCGTTTCTGGGCCAGTACTATTTCGGTGGCGACACCCGGCGGGAGATTCCGCGCGACATCCTGGTGCCGGTGGCGGTAGACGGGCAGGAATTGTTATCGCAGGCCCTGTCGGAAGCGGCGCGCCGGGAAACCCGCATCCGCGGCAATGTGCGGGGGGGCGAGCGTCGGCGCTGGCTGGAGCTGGCGATGACCAACGCCCGGCAAACCCTGCTGACACACCTCGCCAGCAAAGAAACCGGGTATCGTCGATTGCTGGCCCTGCGCGACCTGCTGGAGCTGACGGAAACACCTTCCCGTATGGAATGCTTCGATATCAGCCACAGTCATGGGGGGGAAAATACCGTCGCATCCTGTGTGGTTTTCGACGAGAATGGGCCACTGAAAAGCGATTACCGGTTGTATAACATCCAGGACATAACCGCCGGCGATGACTATGCCGCTATGCGACAGGTACTCACCCGGCGTTACCGGCGGATGGTGAACGGCGAGGGCAAGCGGCCAGATCTGGTGTTTATCGACGGTGGTAAGGGCCAGTTGAATATTGCTCGTGAAGTGTTTGAAGAGCTTGGAATTTCCGATATCCCTCTGATTGGTGTCGCCAAGGGTGTGACCGGCGCGCAGGGATGGAGCAGCTGATTGACGCCTTAACTGGGGGGGCCGTATTCCGAGTACCGGCGGATTCTCCGGCGCTGCACCTGATACAGCATATTCGGGATGAATCCCATCGCTTTGCCATATCCGGACACCGGGCCGGGCGAGATAAAAAGCGGCGCCAGTCGACCCTGGAAGGTATCGAAGGGGGGGTTGGGCCGAAGCGCCGGCGCGAACTGATTCGCTATTTCGGTGGCATCCAGGAACTCAGAAAAGCCAGTGTTGATGAAATGGCCAAAGTGCAGGGCATCAGCAAATCATTGGCAGAGACCATTTACGCAGCATTGCATGACCAATAGGAACACCATGAATTTACCGAACATACTGACCATGTCCCGTATCGTGATGATTCCGGTATTCGTGGTGATCTTTTACCTGCCCATGCAATGGAGTTACCTGGTCAGCGCCATCATATTTGCTCTGGCAGGCCTGACGGACTGGCTGGACGGGTACCTGGCCCGCAAATTGAACCAGAGCACGCCTTTCGGCGCTTTCCTGGATCCGGTGGCCGATAAACTCATGGTGGCAGTGGCGCTGGCCGTCTTGATCGAAGAGTATTCGGCGGTATTACTGACTATTCCCGCCACCGTGATTATCGGTCGCGAGATTGTGATCTCGGCGTTGCGTGAATGGATGGCCGAAATGGGCAGTCGCGCCAGTGTTGCTGTGTCTTATATCGGCAAGATCAAGACCACCGCTCAGATGGCGGCCATTGTCGGGTTGCTGGCGTTTCCGCCGGGTAATTTCTGGGCTTATGTGGCCATCGGTCTGCTATACATCGCAGCAGTGCTGACCCTGTGGTCCATGATTCTTTACCTTCGTGCCGCCTGGGCTGACTTGTTTCCGAAAGAGGCAGGTTAATTGGCCGGAGGTTCCTGGGCCATACACTGGTGTGCCCAGGTGACTGTGGTCACGGATGAATGTGCGCTGGCATTACTGAAGGCTCCATCAACTCCCCCCCCAGCGCGGTGCTTTGTGCGTTCGCCCTGGCTTCATAACTCCTCACACACAAGCTCCGTCTGGTGCGATTATCCATGAGTTGCTGATGCTGCCTGATCACCACCCGTGTGCCAGTTTCATCATTCTCAGCATGAAATCCGGTCAGCTCGGAGACCAGGGTTAACTGCGACGTTGCCGGGCTGGTGTCGGTCATCACATTTGCGAACGCGCCGCTTGCCCGGAGAGTCTCCAGCAGGTGATCGCGAACGACCACGGGAATACTCTCTCGCCATCGGGCGCCTGCCAGGGCCCGGTATTCGTAAGCCGACGGTTTAATCAGAATACGAGTGCTGTTCAGTGGGTCAGATGCCAGTGGCGTATCCACCCGAAGGCTGGCGGGCAGCGCCTGATCAAATGCTGGCAAGTCGTTCGCTGGTGCCAGCTCCATCAAACGTGGGGGGGATTCGGGTACCGGGAATACCGTGCAGCCGGCCAGAATCAGGCTCAAGGCAAGAGCGAATACTACTTTCATTGTTCGTACTCCTTGATGCCGGCGCCGCCCCCCACAAGGTTCCGGTGGGGGGGTCCTGTTCCAGCCTGCGCGTAAACGAGTTCAGGTTGCGCAAGGTACTGCGCAGTTCCCGCAGTGCCGGGGGGGTTATTTCTCCCAGACCCTGAAGCCCGGCGTCCAGCGCCAGTTCGTTGTCGCCGGTGAGGGTGTCCAGTCGATCCAGGGTAGGTTGAAGGGTGGTTAGCGCCCTGGACATGGCCAGGAGAACTGGTTCTACCCGCTCATCCAGTACCTCTCGGGACCTGTCTGCTGCGGCAGACACCTTGATAGCAGCTTCTTCGGCGCGTATTCCGGCCGCGTCGAACCGGGCCATCAGCGCTTCCAACTCGTCCCGGCTGGCCAACAGGGATTCACTGGCCTGGCGGGTGTTTTCAAGAATTTCGGCAATGTTGCTCAGGTTGTTCTCGGACATCAGCTGGTTGGCACTCTCCAGCAACTGTTCGGCTTTACCGAGCATGGCCTCGCCGTTGGTCAGCAGGTTACTGAAGGCCGAAGGCTCGGCGGCTATCAGCGGTGGATTGGCTTTGTGGCCTTCCAGAATGGGGGGGCTGTCTGGTGTGCCTCCGGTAAACTGTATGCTCATGCTGCCGGTTATGTTGGCCAGTACCAGGCCCGCGCGGGTATTCTCCCGTACCGGAATATCCTGATTCACCCTCACCAGTACCCGCACATGGGCGGGGGGGTTGTCCGGCGCCAAGGTAAGATCCAGCACGTCGCCCACCGGGACGCCGGTGTAGAGTACCGGATTGCCCTTGGCAAGCCCACCGACGGGATGATCGAACCCTATTCGGTAATAGGCCCAGTTGGTGTCGGTAGACGATTTGCCCAGCCACAAGGCAAACAGCAAGGCAGCGCCGACTGCCGCGAGGGTAAAGAATCCGATGATAACGTGATGGGCCTTTGGCTCCATTAACCGGGCTCCTGTTCGGTTAGCCTGTTGTGGGCAGCAATCGCCGCGCGGCCACGGGGGGGGCCGTGGAAGTAATCCTGAATCCAGCGGTCGTCGGTTTGTGCCACCTTTTCCAGGGTATCGGCAACCAGTACCTTGCGTTGAGACAGAACCGCGACACGGTCGCAGGTGGTGTACAGGGTATCCAGATCGTGGGTAACAAGAAACACCGTCAGGCCCAGTGCGTTGCGAAGGGTCACAATCAGTTCGTCAAAGGCGGCCGCGCCGATCGGGTCCAGACCGGCGGTTGGCTCGTCCAGAAACAGGATTTCCGGGTCCAGCGCCAGTGCCCTGGCCAGTGCCGCCCGCTTGACCATACCGCCGGAGAGTTCGGCCGGGTATTTCGTGGCCGCTTCTGGCGGCAGGCCGGTCAAGGCCAGTTTCATTCGGGCCAGTTCTTCCGCTTCGGCCCGCGACAGCCGGGCATGCTCAATCAGCGGTAGTGCGATGTTCTGCTCAAGGTTCAGCGAGGTGAACAAGGCGCCGCCCTGAAACAGAACCCCCCCGAAACGCTGCTCATAGCGGGAGCGCTCCGTGGCGGATAGTTCCGTAAGATCTTCACCGAACACGGTGATATGTCCGCCGGATGGCGGATTAAGGCCAACAATGCTGCGCAACAGAACTGACTTGCCGGTGCCGGAGCCGCCGACCACCCCCCCAAGGATTTCCCGGGGGGGGTAAAGATCCAGATCGAGTTTCTCATGAACGATGTGGCTACCGAACCGGTTGTCGAGTGCGCGTACCTGTATGACCGGATGATCTGCCATGCCTTACCAACCCATTTCCATGAAAAACAGCGCTGCCACGGAATCCAGCAGTATCACCATAAAGATAGACTGCACCACGCTGGAGGTGGTGTGTTCCCCCCCGACAGACTGAGCACTGCCGGCCACTTTGAAGCCTTCCAGGCAACCAATGACGGCGATCAGAAATGCGAACACCGGCGCCTTGCCAAGGCCGACCAGGAAGTGCTTCAGGGCAATATCCCGTTCGACAATGGCAATGAACTGGCTGGGCGGAAGGTCCAGAGCCACCGCGCAGACCACAGCCCCCCCACCGACCATGCCCGAGATCATGCCGATAAACGTGAGAATGGGGGGGAGCTGAACATCATCGCCAAAACCCGGGGGGGAACGACCAGCAGTTCCACCGGATTGAGCCCCCCCAGGGTGCGAATAGCGTCGAGTTCTTCATTGACTTTCATGGCGCCAATCTGTGCGGTGAAGGCACTGGCGGTTCGGCCGGCCAGCAGGATGGCTGCCAGAAGTACGCCGAACTCCCGCAGGAATGAGAACGCCACCAGATCCACGGTGTAAATGGTCGCGCCAAAGTCTTCAAGAACTGTCGCGCCAAGAAACGCAACCACGGCGCCAACCAGAAAGGTAAGCAGGGCAACAATGGCAGGGCGTTCAGGCCGGTGTCGTGTAGTGCCGCCACAAAGGGCGTTATACGCCAGCGAGTAGGCCGGGGGGGCAGGATGTAGAACAGCGTGCCCAGCGTCTGGCCAATAAACCCGGCCAGCAACCAGACAAGTTGCCCCCCCAGCGTGGTCACCTTCTTTCCTATCTCCGCCAGAAACGCCACGACCGGGTTAACGGTTGCGACCGCCGCCGATGGCTGGTTCATGGCTTCAGCAACCGCCTGTATCAGGGCGCGCTGTTCATCCGGTAATTCAGCTCGTTGCAGAGCGCTGATCAGAGCGTCGCTGCCAAGCAATTTCACCATCAACGAGGCGCCGGCGGTGTCCAGGCGGCCCAGGCCGGAAAAATCCGGGTTGCAGGCGGCTGCGCGAGGTTTCAGGGCAGTTGTTTGCCGATTCAGGACGGAATAGTGGGACAGAGTCCAGTCGCCGGAAAACTTCAGCGTATGGCCACCGAATTCGGCGTTACCGGGAGTGTGGGCGCCAAGTGGCTGAGATAGGCCTGGTTCATTTGCCACGGAGTCACCGAGTCCCTGTTTGAGTTCTCTGAAAGCTTAAAGATTCCAGTGGCTGTCTGCCAGTATTCTGCGTTCTTCTTCATCGTGACTGGCCAGTAGCATGGTGATGCCCCCCCGGGCTTTCTCTTCCAGCAGCATGGCGTACAGAATCTTCCGGGTCTCGGTGTCCAGGCCAGTCATCGGCTCATCCAGCAAGAGCAATGGTTGGCGCCGCAGGATGGCTCGCAGCAAGGCAACGCGCTGGCGTTGGCCACCGGAAAGCTCGCCAGGCATTCTGGGACCGAAACCTGCTAACCCGGTGCGTTCCAGTCCGGCTTCAATGGCGTGGCGTTGAGATTCATCCAGCTTGAGGCCGGGGGGGTGAATGCCAAGGCCAACATTGGTGAAGACATCCAGGTGCTCGAACAGGTTGTGTTCCTGGAACACGCTCGTGACCGGGCGCTGCCAGGGCTTTAGCAAGTGGATCGGCTTGTCCTGCCAGAGAATCCGGCCGCTGGCTGGCGGGAGAAAACCTGCAACCAGACTGAGCAGGGTTGATTTGCCGGAACCGCTAGGGCCCTGGATGGCCAGACATTCGCCGGCAGGCACGGAAAAATCGAATCGCCAGAGACGACCGTCAGGCCCATACTCGAAGGCCAGATCTTTGATCTCAAGCATGTTCAGGCTCCGGCAGTGGTTGGCTCGCAGCGGAAGTTGTTCTGGACTTAATGCCGGGAACACGGGAGAGCGATACAAAGATCAGTACCAGCAGCCCCCCCAACAGCCAGAGCCCGGTACCTGCAGCTTCCGCCAACCGGTAACTGCCCAGTTGCTGATAAAGCAAAACCGGGAGCGTCGGTTTGCCCGGGCTGCCGAACAGGGCGATAACACCGAAGTCACCCAGAGATAATGCCACACCATACGCCAGGGCCAGAGCAACTGGACGGCGCAGATGCGGCCAATACAGCCATCGCCATCGATACCAGCCAAGGATGCCCAGTTGGTCTGCCTGCCTGAGTGAGTCGGCGTCCAGGCTTGCGAGAGGTCCGCGCAGTATCTGTAGCACAAACGGCACGGCCATCAGCCCGTTGATCAGTGCCACCAGGAACCAGCCCTGCATGGTGTTCCCCCCCAATTGCGGCCTTAACAGAATAAAAAGCCCGGTCCCCCCCAGTACCAGAGGCGGTACGATCAATGGGAGATAGCCAGTGACGGCCGGCACTATGGCCAGCCAGCGCAGACGAGCCCTGTTGGTTGCCGCCAGGGTTAGCAAGGCAACGACCACCGAACCGAGCCCGGCTGGAATGGCGATTAACAGGCTGCGAGCGGTGGCCGGCAATAGCTGTTGATAAATAGAAGTAGCATCCGCCGTTGGCCACAAGGCCGGTAAACCGCGCAGAATAATAGCCAGTAGTGGCGCGACCAGAAAGGCCGTGAAAATCGCCAGGAGCAGACTTGCTGAAAACCCTTGCCAGCGCCGTGCGAACAGAGGGACCTGACGCGATAGCCGTCGGTTTGGCAGTACCGCGGTGTCCAGGCGCTTCCGGAAAACCAGCCACCAGAGGCTGCCACAGATCAACAGCTGCAGAATGGCAAACAGTGCGCACGGGCGAAATCGAATTCAAAGCGCAGGGCCTGGTAGATGGCGACTTCCAGGGTGGTTGTTCCTGGCCCTCCGCCCAGCGTCATGATGATGGCAAAACTGGTGAAGCAGAGCGTGAACACCAGTGCCGCCACGCCGGGCAGGACCGGTTTGATGGCGGGCCAGTGTACCGCACGCCACAGCCACCAGCCGCCGAGCCCAAGCTGAGAGGCGGTTCTCATTCGTGGCGCGGGTATGGAATCCAGAGCTGCAACAGGATTCGGGCCGCCAGTGGCGCATTGAAGAACACGTGGGCGAGCAGAATGCCGTTCAGCCCATAAAGATTCCATGCATTTCCAGGAACCCAGATATTGAGCAGGCCGGTGAACCAGCCCTGCCGACCAAACACCGCTATGATGCCTGAGACTGCACGATAGTGGGTAAAACCAGACTCAACTCCATCAGCCGCAGAATCAATGTGCGACCAGGGAAGCTTCTGTAGCGGGCGAGGGCGGTCGCTACCGGGAGGGCCAGCGCCAGGCTTAACAGGACAGATAAAAAGGCCTGCCAAAGGGTAAATCGGACCACGCTCTGGAAATAGGAGCTTGCTAACGTGCGCCCCCCCGGATCCAGCTCTCCGGCCTCCTGTAGTATGCTCAACAAGCCAAGTGCCACGAGCAGCAATAGCCCGTTGCCGAGTAACAGGCCAGGCCAGATTTGCCAGCCAGGATGGCTGAAGGGGGGGGCGGCTCTCGCGTGTGTTGGCATCACTTCAGTCGGTCAGTGCATCAAGCCAGTCGTTCACCAACTGTCGGCGAATGGTGGCAACTTTCGCGGGGGGGTCTATATACAGGGCTTCGGATGGTGTAATCAGCTTGTCGAAAACGTCTGGCAATTCATCGCCAAGATCAACCGCCGGATACATCACATTCTTCAGTGGAATATGACGCTGGAAGTCCGCGGTCAGCATGAAGTCCAGAAACTCTCTGGCAAGTGTCTTGTTATCGGAGCTTTCCACCAGGGCGGCGACTTCCACCTGCAGGTAATGTCCTTCATTGAAACGGGCCGCCTGATAACGGTCAGTTTTGTCGATAGCCATGTGATACGCAGGAGAAGTGCTGTAAGAGAGGATCATAGGCGCTTCGCCATTCATGAATAGCGAGAAATAACCGTCACTCCAGCTTTGGGTGGTTGCGAGAATCTTGTCGCTGAGCTGCTGCCACTTTGCTGGCGCTTCATCACCATAGACGGCATGCATCCAGAGCAACAGGCCGAGTCCCGGTGTGCTGGTGCGCGGATCCTGAATAATGATCTTGAGATCGTCTGGCGCGTTGACCAGTTCTTCAAGGCTTGAGGGCGGCTCCGACAACTGCTCGGTATCGTAGACAAAGGCAAAATAGCCCCCCCAGTCGTAGGGCACGAAAGTGTCGTCGTCCCAGTTAACAGGCAATGCCAGGCGTTCCAGTGATTGGCCGTGGCGGCCCAGAAGGCCGGTTTGCCGAGCGGTCTGCATGGTGCCGGTATCCAGCCCCCCCAGAACCACGTCTGCCGGGGGGGTGGAGCTTCCTTCCAGCCGGAGCCTTTGCAGAATGTCTCCGCCGCTGTCCAATACGGTGTAGTTCAGGGAGCAGCCGCATTGGGCTTCAAACGCCTCTTTAACTGCGGGCCCTGGGCCCCCCCATTCGGCGGCAAAGGAGGGATGGGTATACACATTCAGGGCGGTCGGTTCATCGGCGGCAACCATCAGCGGCAGCGACACGGCGAACAACGCGGGAATCAAGCGTGAAATCATACATTGGCACCTTGTTCAGTAGCGGGGGGGGTGCCATGCCGCGAACACCACGAAAGGTGGTGACTCAATCCCTACGCCGGTATTAACCGGGTCAGGTTCCGCGGGTATGGTCTCAGCCCTTCCAGGCACCCCCCCGTTGAGTTGAGTCAATGCTATCACGCCGGAGCCACACCCCCCCGGAATTCGTATGTTTGATTACTGCTTGTTTATTTTTTGTACGGCGATGACGGGTGTCTCATTTTTTATTGGTAGAATAGGGCATTTTTTTGATCTGCGGATTTATGCAGCTTCTATCTGGTTGAGAGGTAAGTTTGATGCCCAAGCATCACAAACGACGAGGAATTTCTGCTCTGGTTGCAGGCGCGCTTTTTACCGTCGGGTTGTCGGCCGCAGGCCACGCCCAAACCGCGAACGATGATATGTTTGGACGTTTGGCTTCCGCGGCTCCCAAGCTCAGCCCGCAGGTTCTCGAAGCCGCACTCAAGGCAACCCGTTGCGCCATCAGCAATGGCACAGCCATGCCGGAGCGGCTGGCTGTGATCGACTTCTCTTTGCCGTCCTCGAAAGAAAGACTGTGGCTGTTTGATCTGAACGAAGGAGAATTAATCCTTCGTGACCTCGTGGCTCACGGTAAAAACTCCGGTAATGCTGAGGCAACCGCATTTTCCAATATCGAGGGCAGTCACCAGTCCAGTATCGGCCTGTTCAAAGCCGCCGAATCTTATCGGGGGGGTTCCCATGGCTATTCGTTACGCCTTGACGGACTGGAACCGGGTTTCAACGATCTTGCTCGTCAGCGGGCGATTGTTATCCATGGTGCAGACTACGTTCAGGACAGCTGGGTAACAAAGTACGGCAGAATCGGCCGTAGTCATGGCTGCCCGGCGGTAGACAATCAAATCATCAAAACCGTGGTAGACGAGCTCAAGGGCGGACAGCTGGTGTTTAAATACTATCCCGATCAGGAATGGCTCCAGTCCTCCAGTTACCTGAACTGCGATTCCGCCGGGCAGCTGGCCGGCGCGCGTAATGCCACAGCGGTGGCTGGGGGGGATCGATCCTGAATCGTTGCTGGCTAAACTTTGTGCAGATTTTCAGTAAAAACAGAAAGTTGAAAAAAAGGTGTTGACGGCGAAGGCGGAATCCGTAGAATACGCAGCCGTTGACGAGGCAATGCCTCTGAAACATTAGAGCGGGAATAGCTCAGTTGGTAGAGCACAACCTTGCCAAGGTTGGGGGGGTCGCGAGTTCGAATCTCGTTTCCCGCTCCAATTTCTCCAAGTCTCTCAATGCCTCCTGAGAGCAAAAGCCAGAATCCAGGCTTCCCCCCCGGCGCGGTGGCAGAGTGGTTATGCAGCGGACTGCAACTCCGTGTACGCCGGTTCGATTCCGACCCGCGCCTCCATTTTTACCCCCCCCTTATATCAAAGTCTTGTGATCTTGGGCAGTAGTCCTCGGCTGATACTGAAGGCTCATGTCTTCGGGCATATTCATGAGGGCTATGGTGAGTACCTGCAGGGCGAAACCCGTCTCATTAATGCCAGTACCTGCAACGAACGTTATATGCCTGAGAATACTCCGGTGGTGTTAGACCTATCCCTTCAAAAGGCTGATCTCAAGGACGCCAGGCCATGTTTGTTGCTCATTAACTGCGTGAAGCCAGGGGGGGCTTCATAAATGCCTCTGCCGCTTTCGCCGGCATTGGTTTGGCGTAAAGAAAGCCCTGGGCGAAATCGCATCCGAGATCCCGTATCAGCTTTGCCTGTTGCTCGGTCTCTACACCTTCTACAAGAATGCTCAACCCGAGACTCTGGCCGACCGTAACCATGGCTTTCATGATGGCCATGTCGCTTTCGTTTTCCATGGCATAGTGAAGAAAGCTTCGATCGATCTTGATGCTGCATACCGGGAGCTTCCGAAGATAAACCAGGGAAGAGTATCCGGTGCCGAAGTCGTCAATGGATATATGGAGCCCGGCAGCCTTGAGGCGCTCCAGTTGCCTGGTTTGGTCTTCTTCGCTGCCAAACACCTCGTTTTCCGTGAGTTCTACCCCCCCGAGTTGCTCAGGTTTCAAACCATAGTGTTCGATGGTTTCCAGTATCTGGTCAGCCAGGTGTGGATTGGTCAGTTGGCGACCGGACAGATTGACGTCAATGCGTACGCCCGCGAGCTCAGTTCGCTGCCAGGCTTTAAGCTGCTTGCATGCGGCATCGATGACCCAGTCACCGATACGGTTTATAAGCCCCCCGATTTTTCAGCAACAGGATGAACGTCGCCGGCGAGACAAGGTTTGATGCCTTGTCGAAACACCGCAACAGCGCCTCGCAGGAGGTGGCCCCCCCGCCAGTTCTCAGATCTATTTGTGGCTGGTAGTAAAGTTCCAATCCGCCGTTCGTCAGTGCCTGTCGGAGCAGGGCGGTAATCTGTTGGTATTTGACGAGCCGGTCGTTGATATCAGAGGTGTAGAAGCAGACCGCATTCTTTCCGATCTCCTTGGCGCGGTACATGGCCGCGTCTGCGTTGCCCATAAGTTCCGCTGCGGTGCCGCCATTGTGTGGGTACAGGCTGACGCCAAAACTCGCCGATACCTGATAGCAATCACCGTGAAGCTGCACCTTGCTTTCGAGTGCCTTGACCAGCCGTTGAAGTAATTCATGGATGCCTTCTGGGCCATGAAAATCGAACAGTAACAGAACGAATTCGTCGCCTCCGAAACGGCAGAGCAGATCGCTGTGTCGTAATTCCTGCTTTAAGGTGTCAGCAACCGATTTGAGGAGGGTGTCGCCCTGATAGTGGCCGAGGGTATCGTTAATCAGTTTGAAGTTGTCCAGATCCATGAAGATCACCGCAACTTCGCGATTGCAACGATCTGCCTCGGCCAGCCGGCTTTCAAGTTCAGACTCCATCAGGCGTCGGTTGGGTAACCCGGTAAGATCATCAAAACTGGCGCGGCGAACCAGTTCTGCCTTGGCTTGCATTTGTTCTTCCAGGCTGATGTCGATACAGAACATTTCGCACTCGCCGGTATCCTGTTTGATCATGACATGACTGGAGTAAACGGGAACCAGGTGGCCATCCTTGTGTTTCAGTGCCAGTTCTTCTGCGGGAATGCTGATGTTGTGATCGAGCCAGTTGGTGTGGGCCTCAATGACGGCTTCGCGCATGGCTTCCGGAATAATCAGGTCCTCCAGCCGTTTTCCCTGAGCCTCATTTCTGGAGTACCCGTATAGTCTTGTGCTGGCTTCATTCCAGTAGATGACCCTCCGATTCCGGTCGTAGCCCTGAACGGCAACCATCGGAAGGCTCTCAATCAACTCATGGAACTTTTGTTCACTTTGCTCCGATTGTGACGATGACGACGATCTGTCCTTCTTCTTATCCATGACGGACGAGACTCCTCCCGGTTGGGTGAGAACGCATCTATGCGCTTTCCAGTCGTTCACAACAAGAATAGGAAGCCATTCCTCCGTTTGCGAGCCTGATGGGATATTCCTTGTTAGAATACGCCGGCATTTCCAACGTTTGGACGCTCAGTGAACACCACTTCCTTTGAATCCCTCGCCTGTCCGCTCGACGGCAATCCGCTACAGCGGGAAAACAAAGTCTGGCGCTGTCCGCAGGGCCATAGCTTCGATATTGCCCGCCAGGCTACGTAAATTTGCTGCCAGTTCAGAAAAAGCGCTCGAAAGAACCTGGTGACAGCAAAGCCATGGTGGCCGCGCGCCAGCGCTTTCTGGAGGCGGGATACTATCGCCCGATTGCGGATGCCGTGTCGGCTGCAATCCTGAACGGCGCTGCCAGGGGGGGCAGCGAACTCAGTTGCCTGGATGCCGGCTGTGGTGAGGGCTATTATCTGCGCCAGCTAGCGTCCCCCCCGAACGGTGAAATCTCACTATCGTTGCTCGGATTGGACATTTCCAAGTGGGCGGTGCTGGCGGCTGCGCGCAGGGAAAAACGCGCAGGTTGGGTGGTTGGCAGCAATGCCAATTTGCCGGTGTTACCAGCTTCAGTCGACCGTCTTCTTTGCCTTTTCGGGTTTCCGGTGTATCCGGAGTTTGCCCGGGTTATGCGGCCGGGTGGGCGATTGGTGCAGGTAGACGCCGGCCAGGATCATCTGAGGGAATTGCGGGAGATTGTCTACCCGGAAGTTCGCGCAGACTCCCGTAAAGTGGCTCCGGTACCGGAGGGATTTCGGCGAATCGGCACTCAGGACTTACGCTTTACAGTGCATCTCGAAGGCGCCGAGCCCATTGCCGATTTATTGGCAATGACCCCCCCGCACCTCTACCGGGCGAGTGCGGAAGGCAGGGCACGGGCTGCGGCGCTGAAAACGTTATCGGTAACCGTGGATGTCTGCCTGCAAACGTTTGAGCGTTACAATCCGGCCGCTGATCAGCGCTTTCCATCCCCCCCCAGCGGGTGCCTCTCGCCTTGAGCCGGTAAAACTCCTCGATGATGCCGGCCATGGCCTCAGGGCAGTACTCTCGAGGCCGCCCAGTAACAGCCGCTTGGCAACCTCGCCAACGGTTTTGCCGGAAGACTGCAGGTTGTATTCAAGCGTTACGTTGCCGCGTTTACCCGCAACTTCCAGATCCGCGTTGTTCAATTCGAGGTCTGGGTTGGGATTCTCAAGCTGTGTGAGAGCCAGGCTCATGCTCTCATACATCACCATTGGCCGGTCGGGATTGAACATCACCCCCCCGTGTGATTCCATCAAGGGCTTGAGCGTGTGCGGAAAGTTTTTCCCGGACGCTGCAACATAGCATCGACTGAACTCTTCAATCACTTTTTCATCCCGGGTTACCGCGCCTTTACGGGTAACTTCCAGGTAGACCTTACCGGCTTCGTCGACAACGTTGATGGCTTCGCCATTTTCGCTTTCGCGGAACTCAAGCGGAACCTCGGCACCAAGCAGGTTACGGAACTTGAAGGTCATATTTTCTGAGAGCCCGAAACGGGACACCACAATGGTGAACAGCAGGTCGCCTGGCACGCAAAAACGACGGGCGTCCGGATCGTGGATCGGATTGAAGTCCCCCCGGCGATCTCTTTGGCAAAGTAGCTGGCCTGGGGGGGTGCGGAAATCACAATACGTCCGTCCTGGACGGAATAGAACTGTTCAGAAAACATGGTGGGCCTTTTCTGGTTTGCTGAGCCTCGAGGGCCTGGGGGGGAGTGAATTCACCCGAGCAGGCATTATAGGCCTTAGCGTGGCTCAAGGTGAGCCCGACCATGGTACTAATAAGGATGAATACGGACTAACACGGAAATTCAGGCAACAAAAAAAGGCAGCCGAAGCTGCCTTTTTGATCGTACTGGGCTGTTATTTACAGACCAACTACGTTTTCCGCCTGAGGACCTTTCTGGCCCTGAGTCACGGTGAATTCAACCTGCTGGCCTTCTGCCAGAGTCTTGAAGCCGCCGCCCTGAATGGCGCTGTAGTGAACGAAAACGTCCGGGCCGCCTTCACGAGTGATAAAGCCGAAGCCTTTGGATTCGTTGAAGAACTTAACAGTACCGGTAACAGTAGACATATTTTACTATCCTGAATTCAATCATTTAATGTGCTGCCTGGTCTCGTTGTGAGGGCAGGTCAGCGGTGTGCGGAAACATAAAAACTGGCGTGATCAAAAACAGGACGAACACTACTTATAACAACAGGGATGCGTCTTATTGATGAATGCTTTGCTAAATCTTTCCAACGACCGCCACTGTACTCCTGTCTCGATGGTTTGCATAGCTATTTTTTTTCTAGGCAGATACCCTGATCACCGGAAACCACTCAAACCAACTCGCCCGAATCCTGCAGTTTGCGCGTTAACCGGGACATCAACTCCCCCCCACCGTGTCGCCAGAAGTGCCAGTAAAGCGGTACTTCCAGGCTGCTGCCCGGGGGGGCGATATTAACCAGTCGATTTGCCTGGATATGCTCCCGGGCCTGAATTTCAGGAATCATTCCATAGCCCATGCCGGCCAGCGCAAGCTTTACGAAGCCTTCGGATGAAGGGCACAGGTGGTGCGGAAATTTGCCCTGATAGCCCACCTGGGCCAGGAACCGATGCTGGAGTTGATCGTTGGGCCCAAACACAATGGCGGGCGCGGATTGCAGGCTCGCGTTGTTCAGCCCGTCCGGAAAAAAAAGTGGCGGCTATAGTCCGGTGTGGCCAATGGCTGATACGTCATCACTCCCAGCGGTATGCACCGGGCGCCGGCAACCGGCTGAGGGCTGCTGCAAAGGCAGGCGGCTACATCGCCCTCGCGCATGCGCCGCAATCCGACGTCCTGGTCTTCTACCACCATGTCCAGAAGTATTCCCTCTTCGGTACAGAAGTCGCCGACGGCAGAGGCCCACCAGGTTGCGAGGCTGTCCGCATTGAGCGCGACGCGAAATCGAGTGGCTGGTTCGGCCAGGGAGGGAATGGAACTGGTCAGGTCGCGTTCCAGCAGGCGCACCTGATGAACATGATTGAGCAATCTCTGGCCTGCGGGCGTTGCTCTTGGGTTTGGCTTCGCACCAGCACAGGCTGGCCAAGCCTGACTTCAAGTGTACGAATTCGCTGAGAAATGGCGGACTGGCTGATGCCCAGCATGTCGCCGGCTTTGTCAAAACCGCCGGCGTCGACCACGGCCGCAAGGGCTTCCAGCAATTTGTAGTCAAGCATAAGAAAAACTTATCAGGTATTAACAGGATGAATTTCAAGTATAGCGGTAACGGGGGGGTAGCTTTCGCCATTAATCATAAGGAGTGCAGTGGTGTTTGAGAGTTATCTGACAGGCCTGGTTGTGTGTGGCGGCATCATCGTGGCTATTGGTGCCCAGAATGCCTACGTTCTCAGTCAGGCCATTCGTCGCGAACACCATTGGTGGTCAGCAGGTTTGTGTATGACCTCGGATATCCTGCTGTTCACCCTGGGCATGTTTGGCGTGAGTGCGGCACTGATGGCCATGCCCGAGGCGCTGGATTTGCTCAGATGGCTGGGCGTTGGGTTTCTTGGTTTGCTGGCAGGACAGGCGTTCTATCGGGTTCTGAAGGGGGGAGGGCTTCGCTGGCAGCAGGGGGGGAAGCTCGGCGCAGCACCGTCAAAGGCGTAATCCTGACAACCTTGGCGGTCACCTTGCTGAATCCCCCCCAGGTATACCTGGATACATTACTGTTAATTCCAGCAGTGGGGGGGGCCCAGCAATCGGATCCGGCCACGTTTGTGGCGGGTGCCAGCAGCGCGTCGGTGCTTTGGTTCGGCGCGCTGGCCTGGGCCGGTTCCCGGCTGGCGCCCTGGTTGGCCAGGCCTGCGGCGTGGCGTGTGATTGACGGTGTTATCGGCCTGATGATGGCTGCGATTGCTATTCAGCTCGCTGCAGGAGGGCTGTAACCCTATATCCTCTTTGCGCCTGAGATCGTTCGTGTAAAGGTTTCGCAAAACCCTGATCCCCCCCGGCTTCTTTTTTTTCCGTATCAGTTCTCTATGGTTCGGTCTGATTTGGACTCTTGGAGATATCTGAATGGCCTCTGCTACCCGTGCCGGGCATCGCTGGCTGAAGTGGGTTGGATTCCTGAGTGTGTTGTGCGCGATAGCCTTCGCTGTCATTTGGTACGCCCGCAATGCTAACGGCAATGAACCGGCTTTGAATACCGTGGCGGTGAGCGAGGCGACATCCAGAACCTGGTTTCGGCCACCGGCGTGCTTGAGCCGAGTGATTATGTGGATGTGGGTGCACAGGTTTCCGGTCAGCTGGAGCTGATTCACGTACGAGTGGGCCAACCCGTAAGCACTGGCGACCTGCTGGCGGAAATCGACCCTACCGTGTATGTGGCAAAAGTGGATGCCACCCGCGCCCAGTTGAAGAACCAGCAGGCCCAGCTATCCGATCGCAAGGCCCAGCTGCAGCTCGCGGAGATCCAGTTCCAGCGCCAGCAGAACCTATGGCGCGAAGACGCGACCACACGGGAATCCCTGCAGACCGCCGAAGCATCTTTAGCGTCCGCCCGGGCGCAGTTGGCCATGCTTGAAGCCCAGATTGAACAGACCTCTTCTACACTGCGGGCCGAGGAAGCCAACCTGGGTTATGCGCGAATCTATGCGCCCATGGACGGGACCGTGGTCTCTATTGAGGCCCGCCAGGGACAAACCCTGAACGCGAGCCAGACCGCGCCGTTGCTTATGCGCATTGCCAATCTGAGCACCATGCGGGTGCGGGCCCAGGTGTCCGAGGCCGACGTTGGCAAGCTGCAACCGGGCATGCGGGTGTACTTCACCACACTCGGCGATGTCGAGCATAAGCTCTATGGAGAGTTGCAGTACATTGAGCCAACCCCCCCCGAAGTAACCAACAACGTGGTGCTCTACAACGCCCTGTTTACGGTCAATAACCAGGAGGGGGGGCGGTTGTTGCCCCCCCAGATGACCGCCCAGGTATTCTTTATTCAGGATGAGGCGCTGAATGTATTGCGGGTGCCAGTCAGTGCGGTGGTGAGAAACCAGGTCAAGGTCCTGGATGCGAAGGGGGGGCAGCCGCAGATTCGGGCCATCGAAACCGGCATCAGCAACCGCGTATACGTGGAGGTTCGGTCCGGATTGAATGAGGGTGATCAGGTGGTTCTCGCAAACCGGGATCCGCGGGCCGGTCAGGGTGAGGGCAGGGCTGCCTTTCGGGGGGTATGCTGAGATGAGACCGCGACCGTTGATTGAGCTTCAAGGCATTACCCGATCCTTTGGCGAGGGCGAACTGGCGGTTCCTGTGCTCAAGGGCATTGATCTGAAAATCTGGCCCGGTGAGTTTGTGGCCATCATGGGGGGGCCATCGGGCTCCGGCAAGTCTACCCTGATGAACATCCTTGCTGTCTGGATCAGCCAGTGCTGGCCAGTACCGATTCAATGGCAGGGACGTGTCTGCCTGGACCGGGACGAACTGGCACGGCTTCGGCGCGATGCCTTCGGTTTTGTATTCCAGAGCTATAACCTGCTGGCCGGGATGACAGCTCGTGAGAATGTGGAGATCCCCCCCGCCATTTACGCCGGAATGGCACCGGCCGAGCGGCACGCAAGGGCGGAACGGTTGCTCGCCGGGCTTGGGCTGGGCGAGCGTCTGTCGCACAGGCCGGCACAGCTATCGGGTGGTCAGCAACAGCGAGTGTCTATTGCCCGGGCCCTGATGAACGGCGGCCAGTTGATCTTCGCAGACGAACCGACCGGTGCTCTGGACAGCAAGAGCAGCCAGGAGGTGATCCGGCTGTTAACCGATCTTTCTGAGCAGGGCCACACCATTATCCTGATCACCCACGACCCCCCCGATGTGGCAGCCGTGGCTCGTCGCAAATTCGAATTGCCGATGGCGAGATTGTTGAGGACACCGGCGCCGAAGTGCCTTCAGTCACTATTCCGCCAGCCGACCAGAATGCCCGTCGTCGTTCCCGCCTTGGCGACTGGCACGAAGCCTGAAAAGCGCGGTGCGCTCCCTGCACAGCAACCTGTTTCGGACGGCGCTGACCCTGCTTGGCATCGTAATCGGGGGGGTTGCCTCGGTGATCACCATGCTGGCGATCGGGGGGGAGGGGGGGGCCCGAAAGGATGTCGTCGACCGAATCAGCACCATGGGCAGTGATCTGCTGCTGGTGCGCCCGGGTGGTCCTGATCAGCGGGGGGGTGGGCGCTGGAGCGTGACGACACTGGTACCATCTGACTTTAAAGCAATCAATGAGATAGAGGGTGTTCTTGCAGCAATACCTGAGCTTACTGGCGGCCAGACGCTGCGCTATTCCAACCGGGATCACTCGGCCGAAATCAATGCCACCTCCTTCCGCTTCCCGGCGGCCCGCCAGTGGCCTGTTGTTGAAGGCACCTTCTTCAGCGCCCAGGATGAAGCCAGTTACGCAGCCGTAGCGGTATTGGGCAAAACCACCGCCAACGCTCTGTTTCCTGACGAAAGCCCCCCCCTTGGCAAACACTTGATGGTTAACAACGTACTGTTTCAGGTGATTGGCGTGATGGATGAAAAAGGCGCCTCTCCCATGGGACAGGACCAGGACGATGTGGTGTTTGTTCCCTACACCACGGGCAGCCTGCGCATCTTCGGGCAAACACACCTGCGCAACATCACCGTGCTGTCGCCGATATCGATCGTATGGATGAGATCGAAGCCCTCATCCACGACACTCTGATGGCCCGCCATGGCATTGAGGACTTTACTATCCGCAACATGGCTTCATTGATTGAAACCATTTCGGAAACCCAGAATACGCTCACCTGGCTGCTGGGCTCTATTGCAGCAATTTCCCTGCTTGTGGGTGGTATCGGAGTTATGAATATCATGCTGGTGAGCGTCACTGAACGTACCCGCGAAATCGGTATTCGCATGGCCACCGGTGCCCGGGCGTGGAATATCCTGCAGCAGTTTCTGACCGAGGCCTGGCTGGTATCGGCCATTGGCGGGTTGATTGGTGTTGTCATCGGCATTGCCGCAACCCGGATTATTGGCTCCCTGGGAACACCCATTCACATGACGCTGCTACCCATGGCTCTGGCCTTTGGTTGTGCTTTTGCCACAGGCCTGCTATTCGGGTTTCTGCCCGCCCGTAAGGCCGCCCATCTGGACCCTGTTCATGCACTGGCCTCGGAGTAATGTTATGAGCGTTCGCCATATTGCACTAGTGTCGGTGTTGTTGACCGGGTGTGCCGGCTTTCAGCCACAACCCATCGAGCGGCCGGTGAATCCGCCGGCCCAGTGGCACATCGGGGGGGCTGGCGCCGGCGAAGCGGTTGGTGCGCGTTGGTGGTATACCTTCGATGATGAAGAACTCAACCGTTTAATACACCGGGCACTTTCGAATAATCCGGATCTGGCTGCCACCGCTCAGGCAGTGATTCAGGCAGACTTGCAGTTGCGCAACGCCGGAGCTGCCTTGCTGCCGACCCTTGGTGCGTCGGGAAGCACGGGTAAACAGGCAAGCGAGGCCTCCGGCCAGGATCGTGTCACGAGTGGTTCGAGTAGCCTCGGGCTGTCGGTTGACTACGAGCTGGATCTCTGGGGGGTCGCCTGTCCGCCGTGGAAGCCGGGGGGGCTCTCGCGGGTTTCCAGGCTCGGAGTATGACTATGACGCCGCCCGAATGACGCTGGTGGCCTCGGTAGCCAGTACCTGGTTCGAATGGCAGGAGTTGCAGCAGCGTTTGGATATTGCGCGTCGGAATCTGGAACTGGGTGAAAAAAAACACTGGCCCTCGTCGATGCCCGGTATCGTAACGGTGTGGCCGATCGCTCGGAATTGTCCCGCCAGCAAACCTCCGTACTGAACCTGAAGAATGCGGTGCCGCCACTGGAGTATCAGGCCCGGCAACGGTTAGCGGCCTTGCGGCTACTGACCGGGGGGGATTATCCGTTTACGGAAGAGATTCCGGAGGCTGGGCTACTTGCGGTTCAAGTGCCGGAGATCAACCCGGAAACGCCGGCCAGCCTGGTTACCCGAAGACCGGACCTGGCGGCTGAGGAGGCTCGGCTGATGGCCGCCAGTGCGGACGTCGAGCAGGCCAGGGCGGCCTTGATGCCATCGGTGTCGCTCAGCGGCGCGGTTCGCTTCTCCACCAATAGTTTTGTAAGCCTGGCGGACCCACTGCAAACCGCCAATGGCCTGCTTGCCCTCAGCCAGACTCTGTTTGATGGAGGCCAGCGTCGCAACAATGTGGCCATTTCGGAATCCCGGCGGGTGGCTTTGTTGGAGAATTACCGTGCCAGCCTGCTCTCGGCATTCCAGGAAGTCGGGGGGGATGCACTCGACAGAGAAGCGCTGTACCTGGGCCAGGAGCAGCGGTTACAGAGTATTTTGACTCAGGCGGAAGAGACCTTACGGTTGACCGAAGTGCGTTACCGGGAAGGGGGGGCAGATGAACTGCTCACCTTGCTGGAAAGCCAGCGAACCGTATTTGATGCCCGGCAGCAACTCAGTCAGGTGCGGTTGAATCGGCTGATTGCAGCGGTGGATCTGTACAAGGCGCTGGGAGGCGGCTGGCAGGCCGATCTTCAGGAGAGAGAAACGGCAGAAGCTACGGCGCCGGCTGAGGCAGTTCGCCCTCTATCAGAAACTGGTCCAGGCTGAATTCGTAAACCTGCTTGCTGCCATCCGGCTCCGAGAGGCTCATGGACACCTGGTTGGTCGAGGTCACGGCAATCAGTTTTTGATAACTTCTGGGGGGGGCGGCGTCCCGGAACACACTGGCATTGAACAAAGCTACATTGACGCCTTCGACGCCGTTGTCCGGATGGACGGGGGGGAGCTCATAGAGGCCTGCCTGCAGAGCGCGGGCTGAGAGAAACTGGAATGCGCCCACTTGCAGGCTGCGCATGTCGGTACCCAAGGCCTGGCTTTCCCGGTAGCTGACTGGATCTGCCAGCGTATGATGCAGATCCTGCCAGTGTTCAGACTGCAGCCGAACACCTCGTTCCGTGCGGAATCGGGCGCTGAACACCGTATGCAAGGTGGTTAACGGGCGCTTGAACGGGACTTTCAGATGGCTCATGAATACAAACCGATAAAACGCGGTTTCCGCCAGAGCCGTGGGAATGCTCATGGCTCCGTAAAACAGACTGGGTTCGAAACTGCGGCCAAAACGTGAGCCGTATTTCAGGGGGGGCGGGTAGCGGAACGGGGGGGTGGTCAGCAGGTAATGGCGTTTTCGGGCCGTGCCGGGCACCGGTGGTTTGTTGTTTTCCAGCAGTTCCTCCAGTCGATTCTGTTCCTGCATACTGTCTACGATGCGCGCCGTCGCGATGTCTTCCTGACTTTCCACCACCCGGAACAGGCTGCCTTGCAGCGGTGCGATGGACTGGGCAATCCGTTCCCGATAATTCAAATCCGCCCCCCCCGCATGGCATCCAGGTAGTGAACCACCCGAACCAGGCCTTCCGTGCTCTGGATCATCTCTCTGGGTGTATCATCAAAATAGTGGTTGGGCGTGTTCAGCCAATGGGTCATGGCCTCCCGTTCACCGCCGGTCAGTGCATAGACGCTACGGTATAGCCGGATAAACAACAGTGCCAGTTCACCGGACTTACTGGCCGGGTCAATGCCGTCGCGGGTCAGGCCTGTGCGGTTTCGGCCAACCACGGCTGCGATTTCCGCTTGTGGCAAACCAAAGGCTTTGGCTGCGTTCAGCAGGGCTTTGGACAGCAGAGCTTTATCGCTGGTTTCCGGTGCTGCGCTAACCGCTTCTGGCATGCTTTGGCCTCCTTTGGTGAATTTTCATCATTATAGGATCCCCCCCTGAATAAAAAGTCACCAAAAGGGCTAGCGCGGATAGCCGGTAATCTCCCGGATCTTTTTGTACAGTGGTTGCAGGCGGGGGGGATACATATCCTGATAAACCTCCCGGTAGAGACGTTGATAAAGCGCAGATGCTTCCGGGTTGGGCTCGAATACCCGGCCGGTTCTGGTCATAGCCCGTACCGCCGTGTCGAAATCCGGGTGTAATCCCAGCCCCCCCACGGCGGCATCAATAGCCGCTCCCAGCCCGGAGGTTTCATAGGTATGCGGGCGTTCCGCCGGCAATCCAAATATATCAGCCGTCAGTTGCATGGCCGCATCACTCTGGGAGCCGCCGCCTGCCACTCGAAGCCGCTTGATAGCCTGGCCGCTGCGCTTCTCGATGCGTTCCTTGCCTTCCTTCAAGGCGTAGGCCAACCCCCCCTCAAGAATGGCCCGGTAAACGTGAGCTCGGGTGTGTACGTCGCCAAAGCCGATAATGGACCCCCCCTTGGCTTCCGGGCCAGGTTGGCGCACGCCGGGGGGGCTCCAGTAGGGCTGTAGCATTAAACCCATGGAGCCTGGCGGCACCGCATTCACCAGTTCGTCAAACAGGGCTTCGGGTTCAATGCCTTTCTGTTCTGCCAGCTTTTGCTCACGCAGCCCGAATTCCCGCTTGAACCAGCTCACCATCCAGAAACCCCCCCGATAGATCATGACTTCGGTGGAATAGTGGCCGGGCAGTGCAGACGGATACGGCGGCATGAACCGGGTGGGTTCCACATAGCGGGCGTTGGTGGTGTTGATGGTGGCCGTGGTGCCATAGCTCATGCAGCCGGTCTCCGGAGACAGACCGCCGGAGCCGAGAATTTCGCAGGCTTTGTCCGATGCCGCGGCGATGACGGGCAGTCCACCCGGCAGGCCAAGGTGCGCCGCCGCCTCAGGCAGCAGCGTTCCGATCTGCTCACCAGGTGGTATCAGTTCAGGCAGCATTCCCGGGGGGGTCACCGGCATTACCTGCCATTTGAAATCCCGGTGGCCGGCCCAGCACTGGCGTTTATAGTCAAAGGGCAGGTAGCCCACCTGACTGCCAGTGGAATCCCGGTATTCGCCGGTCAGTCGGTAATTCAGGTAGCCTGATAGCAGCAGGTACTTGTGGGTTTTCGCCCAGATGTCCGGCTGATTCTGCGCAATCCAGTTCGCCTGGGTTTTTTCCCGGAATCGGCTGATGGTGTCTTCCAGGCGGGCAAGCTTGAACAGCCAGCCCCCCCAGGGGGGGCCTTTCACTGGCCCATCCACCTGCGCATGGCGCTGATCCAGCCAAATGATGGCGGGCCGCAGGGGGGGCTTGCCCTCACGATCGAGGTTGACCACCGTGCCGCGTTGCGTGGTAACGGTCACGCCCACCACCTGCTGCGGGCGGGCGCTGGTGGTTTGCCAGAGTTGCTGGCAAGCAATGCCAAGGTTGTCCCAGAAGTACTCCGGGTGCTGTTCTGCCCAGCCGGGTTGCTCGGAAAAGTAAGGCTCGATTTCCTGCTTGCCCTTGCCCAACAAGTTACCCTGGGTGTCAAACAGCAGGGCGCGGATGCTCTGGGTGCCGTTGTCGATCGCCAGTATCAGTGGGGGGTCTCACGCATCCAGGGCATCCTCGCCCATCGGCAATTGATAGGCCTTACGGTAGGTTGCCAGATATCGCTCTTGCTCCTGATGCCAGCGGGCATCATCCCAGCCAAGCAGGCTCTGGCATCGGTTACGGATTTCAGGAAGCAAACTGGCCGCCCCCCCGTCAGGCAGGATCAGCCCCCCCAGGCGGGTACGCCGCAGCATCAGATCATCCAGATGCTGAATCTGTTCATGGCGACAGGCCCATTCCAGTTCGGCCCAGAGCACACCGGTGTCCGGGATTTCGGTGGCGTCACCGTTGTTCAGGATAGACTGGCGGTGCGGGCCGTAATAGCCGCCCAGTCGATGCCAGGCCAGCGCCGGAATATCATCGGGTTTACGGTCGTTTGGCGTGGCCGTGAATACTCGTTGCTCGTCGCTACGAAGCCGATCTTCATGCTGATCACCCAGGCCATGGCCAACGCCTGTCGTGCCATCTGGCGGAAGGTGGTGAGCTTCCCGCCGGCGATGCTGATCAGGCCATTGTCGTGCCGGATGGCGTGTTCCCGATTCTCCCGGGACGGAGCTTTACCTCCGCCGTCGGTAACCACAGGTCGAACGCCCGCCCAGGTGGACAGCACGTCGGCCCGTTCAATGGTCGCACCGGGGGGGAATAAACGGGTGGCAATTTGCAGCAGATAATTTACTTCCCCCCCACCGGTGATGGCCGGCTCCTCGTTCAGATCTTTGACGTGTTCGAGATCGGTTGTTCCCAGAACCGTGGCACCTGCCCAGGGGGGGAAGGCAAATACTGGCCTTCGGTCATCCGGGTGCATCAGAGAAACCGCGCAGGTCACCGGCAGCTTGTGCCACGGAATGACCAGGTGACTGCCTCTCAGCGGTCGGATGGTGAGCGGGTGATCCGTCGCTGATTGTTTCTGCAACCGATCGGCCCAGGCGCCGGTAGCGTTAATAACGCATCGGGTATTGACCGTGATGGCGCTCTGCTTTGCATTTTCTTCGGCCGTCAGTCTTAATCCGCAGACAGTTCCGTTATCATCCCGGTCGACGGCGGTCGCGGCGACGTAGTTCAGGCACATGGCGCCGTCGTGGGAGGCTTCGGCAATCAGCCTTTGGACCAGGCGGGCATCGTCTGTCACCGCATCGGTAAAACGACTCGTGGCGCGCAGGTTGGCAGTATCGAGCCCCCGGGGGGGCCCAGTTCAGGGTTTCCGCTGGCGTATATTTTTGATGGCTGCGGGTGCCGGCCAGGCGGTCGTACATGGCCAGCAGCATCTGGAACAGCCCGGGGGGGCCCGGGAAACTGCCTTTGTAGTGGGGGGGCATCAGGAAAGGCAGTGGATCGACCAGTCCAGGCGCTTCCAGCAACATGCGTTCGCGTTCCCGGACAGCATCGCGGGTTAACCCGATGTGTCCGCTGGCCAGATAGCGAAGTCCGCCATGGACCATCTTGGAAGAGCGGCTGGAGGTGCCCCCCCAGGCGAAATCTTTCTGCTCCACCAGCAACGTCTTCAAGCCGCTGCCCGCGGCTTCCCGGGCAACGCCGGCGCCGGTAATGCCGCCGCCCACCACTACCACATCGAAGGTCTGCGTTTCGCCCTTCAGGTTTTCCAGTATCTGTTGTCGATCCATGATCACTTCAATCCAGCAGAGTTTTGGGGGGGTTCAGGCGCTGGTCCGGATCAAAGCTCTGGGTCAGCGAACGAATTGCACGCATACCCAGCTCTCCCTTTTCGACAGGGAGGAAGGGGGGGGCATGGTCCTTGCCTACGCCATGCTGATGGCTGATGGTGCCCCCCCGGTTCCGCACGATCAGGTCTGAGGTGGTGTTTTTCAGATGTTGCCAGCGGCTCAGGGTCTCGTCATAGCTATCCGCAACCCGGAAAACATAGGTTGTATAGATGGAACAACCCTGGCCGTAAAAGTGGGACAGGTGGGTAAATACGTGGGTTCGCTCGTTCCTGTCTGCCAGACCTTCCCTGAGATTGGTTTCAATCCGGTTCATCAGGGTATCAACGTTGTCCCAGTCGGTGGCGGTTTCCAGGGTGTCCACGGCGTAGCCCATTTGCCACAGGGCTTCGCGCAGGTAGGGCATGGTGAAGCGTTTCTCCGCCCACTTGGCGCCAAGTTTTGTGCCGGTATAGACCCCCCCTTTGTAGTCACTGCAGAGTTTGCGGGCCTCCGCAAGTGCTCCCCCCCGGCACTGGGCTTTGCTGCCGGTTACGCCAAAGGTCATCATGCATTTGCCGTCTTCCGCACCGCGAAACGCCAGAAAACGTTCCAGTAGCCCGATCAGTTTCGGATGCCCGGCCAGTGCCAGCTGGGTTTCGGTTTCAATGGCGTTGCTCAGTCGTAGCATGGAAAGCTGAACCCGGTTCTGAACCAGCTTGCGAGCGGCGGTTCGGGCCTTGTCCCAGTCCGGGAAGAACACCACATGAAAGCTTTCCTGTTCAGGCAGACGGCTGATCCGGGCTTTGACCTCGGTAATCAGGCCCAGCCGGCCCTCGGAACCGAGGATCATTTCCCTGACATCCGGGCCGGCGCTGGAGGCCGGAATGGTGGGGGGGATTGTCAGGGTGCCTTGCAGGGTTTCAATCCGGCCGCCGGCAAACAGCTGTTCTATGCGGCCGTACCGCAGTGACTGCTGGCCACTGGAGCGGGATGCCACCCAGCCGCCAATCGTGGAGAGCTCGAACGACTGAGGGAAGTGTCCCAGGGTATAGCCATGGCTCTTAACTGGGATTCCACCAGCGGGCCGGGGGGGGTGCCTGCTCCGAAGGTGGCGATCTGGCTCTCCCGATCCAGATCCATCAGGCGGTTAAGGTTTGCAAGGCTGACGGTCAGAACCGGTTTGCCCTGGTCTACCGGGTTGATGTGGCCAGCCACGCTGGTGCCACCCCCCCCGTAGGGATCAGTTGGATATCCTTGTCGTTGGCGTAATGGAGCAGGGCGCGTACATCGGTACTGGTGTTCGGGAAGGCCACGCCGTCCGGGAACTCGCCAATATCACCGCTGCGCATGGCCAGCCAGTCTGGCAGGCTTTGGCCCCCCCGGGCGTGTCGGACCCGGGTTTCCGGGCTTCGGTCGATCAGGTCGTCAACCTGTGGGTCTGAGGGCAACCGGGATTCCGGAACCTGCTCACAGGCTGCATGCAGGGTGATATCCGCTAGCGGGGGGGAGCCGCCTCCCACACGGTCAGCGAGAAAGGCCTGACCTTGCTCCGGTAATTCCAGTGAGAACTGTTCGTCACCCCCCCATCCATTCCAGCGTCGCATTCTGTACTGCTCCATCGTTTATCGAATTGCGGGCATTCTAACGGCTGGCCGGCCGTTACCAGTGTCAGAGAGCGACAAGCTCGCTGTCATTTGCCGACAATCGGTACTCATAGCGCGTTCTTTTTAAGGTTGGAGGGCTTCGGTCAGCCTGTCGTTAAGATCCCGCCAATGCTCCAGCTTCCGGGCATCGCCAATTCTGGCATTGTCGCCGGATGTGCGGTTCAGCCACAGGCCTTCACCGTTGAAGCTGTAAACCGGTTCCAGATCGTTTCTCTGGGATGCCGGTTTGATGTCATTGATCAGGTTGTCGAGAATCAACGGGTCGGAGCCCGGCGTTTTATACCAGGCCAGGACCATATGGGCCTGGTTCAACTCCAGTGCCTTGACGTAGATAATCCGGAGTTGGTCATCCGGGACGCCCATGGCCCTCAAGGTGAGGTACTTGGCGATGGAGAAGTCTTCACAGTCACCGCCGTTGGTGGTGAGCAACTCCACCGGCGTGGCCCAGTAGTCTTCCTGGCCCCCCCAGTGGCGGATGTCGCTGACAAACGTCACCCGGTTGAAGAAGGAATTAACCAGCCGAAGCTGGCGATCTGTCGGAGCGTTGGCAGCCAGCGCGTGCAGGCGTTGCCAGTTCTCAAGTCGCTGGTGCGCGGCTTCGCCGAACTCTTCCAGCACATAGGTCATCAGGCGGCTGCTTAGTTCAAGAGCGCTGACAACAGATACGGTAAGGATGAGGGGGGGAAGCAACAGGGACTGGCAACGTGTGAGTCTGCTTGCCGCTTCCATGGCGGGCCTCAGTTGTTGTTCTGAAGCCGCTGGCGTAACTGTTCCAGCCGTTGACGGATTTCCTCTCGCCGCTGTTGCTGGTCGGCCGACGAGGCGCTGGTTTGGGGGGGGCGTGCTCTTTGCACCTGAACCTCTTGCTGTGGGGGGGGAGCTTCGTAGGCAGGCTCGTCATTGCTTGCGAAATCGACCCCCCCGGAGCGATCTTCGGTTTCCGGGAAGTAGAGGTTTTCCAGTTTGCCGGATCGTTCAATGATGACCCGATTGGCAAACACAGTGCGAAGCCTGGCATTTCCGGGCAGTTCATCACCTACCAGAAAGGCCTCGGTTTTGCCTTTGTCATCTTCGATCAGGGCGCTGCCGAGGAAGTCGCCGTCTGCTGCCAGCACACCGCGCAAGGACATGCGAAGATTGGTTTCCGGCAGGTTCTCTGTGTTGGTGTCTTCATTTTGCGGGGGGGTAGCAGTCGCCGAGCCGAACACTTCCAGATCCGACAACTGAACATCAGGCACGGTTCTGGCCTGATCTGCGCCTGTTGAAGCTTCCCGGGTCGGTTGCGGCAGGGTGCGTTGGGCTTCATTCTGCCAGACTGATAGCCTTGCCAGCCGGTCAGCGCCAGCATGGCCGTTGCTGTTGCTATGGCCAGAAGCAGCGGAGTCCTTCGATCAATTGCAAGCATTGTCGTTCCTGAATGCATTGGGAAATCGTAAAAAGCTCACAGGTTATCAGACTGCAATGAATTAGTGGCAGTATAGTGTATAGAGTTGTTCAGTGGTTCCCATTCCTGTGGTAGCCTTTTTGCTTACGCTGACAACGTGGAGGGCCGTCGCAACGGGTGGCCCCCCCATAAGAACAATCAGTGACCAGACGGATTTAACGAGGACGAGCTTGACCACCCAAACCGACATTCAGCCGCAGGATGCGCCGCTGGGCAGACTTCCCTTTACCTTCGCCAAGCGTAACGGAGTCATCCTTACCCGCAACGAAGAGGGCGAGCCGGTCATTCTCGTGCGCCCGGGGGGGGCTTCCCACACCGCACTGGCCGAGGCAAACCGCGTGAGCGGTGGCCGGGCGAAGTTCTCTACCGTTGAGCCGGACCGCTTCGACCAGGCCCTGAATGCCGCCTATCAGAACGATTCGGCGGAAGCCATGCAAATGGTGGAGGGGGGGATCGGTGACGACATGGATCTGGCCTCTCTGGCCGATTCGGTTCCGGAAACGGAGGATCTGCTGGAGCAGGAGGACGACGCTCCCATTATCCGCCTCATTAACGCCATTCTTACCGAGGCGGTCAAAACCAACGCCTCGGACGTTCACATCGAAACCTATGAGAAACAGCTGATTGTCCGGTTCCGGATTGACGGCGTGTTGCGGGAAGTGGTCCAGCCCAAACGGGCGCTGGCACCATTATTGGTCTCGCGGATCAAGGTTATGGCAAAACTCGATATTGCAGAAAAACGGGTACCCCCCCAGGACGGCCGCATTGCTTTGAGGGTGGCCGGCCGGGAAGTCGATATCCGGGTGTCGACCATGCCCTCGTCCAGTGGTGAACGGGTGGTGTTGCGCCTGCTCGACAAACAGGCGGGCACCATTCGGCTGGAATCCCTTGGCATGGCCGGGCAGGATCTGAAAACCCTGCGCAAGCTGATCTATCGTCCGTACGGTATTCTGCTGGTGACAGGCCCCCCCACAGGTTCCGGTAAATCCACCACGCTTTACGCCTCGCTGCAGGAAATCAATGATCGCAGCCGCAATATACTGACGGTCGAGGATCCGATCGAGTACAACCTGCCGGGCATTGGTCAGACCCAGGTGAACCCGAAAGTGGATATGACCTTTGCTCGGGGGGGCCTGCGAGCCATTCTGCGCCAGGATCCGGATGTGGTGATGATCGGGGGGGAAATCCGGGATCTGGAAACTGCGGAGATTGCCGTTCAGGCAAGTCTGACCGGGCACCTGGTGCTGTCCACCCTGCACACCAATACCGCCGTGGGTGCCATTACCCGTTTGATGGACATGGGCATCGAGCCTTTCCTGATCTCCTCCAGTCTTGTCGGTATCGTTGCGCAACGGCTGGTGCGGGTGCTCTGTACCCACTGTCGCGAGCCCTATATGCCTACCGAAGAGCATTGTGAGTTCCTGCAGCAGGACCCGGCCAATCCGCCCACCATCTTCCGCGCTAAAGGCTGTGAGCATTGTAACCAGTTGGGCTATCGAGGCCGGATTGGTATCTACGAGGTGGTCGAGATCACGGAAGAAATCAGCACCCTTATTCATAAACGCGCAGGGGGGGAGCTGGATCTGGAACGGGAGGCCCGCCTGCACAGCCCGAGTATTCATGCCGATGGCGTTCAGAAGATTCTGGATGGCGTAACCACGGTGGAAGAAGTACTGCGTGTGACCCACCGGAGCCAGTAATCCATGCCGGCCTACGAATACAAAGCTCTGGATGCCAGAGGCAAGCAGAAACAGGGCGTGCTGGAAGCCGACGCGCCCAGAGCGGTGCGCCAGCAACTCAGGGAAAAGGGGGGGCTGACCCCCCCGCTGGCAGTGGAAGCGGCCGTAGAAAAACAGGCCCGTAGCAACCCACTGAGCAGCCGCGGTTCTCTGAGCGCAGCCGATCTCGCCCTGGTCACCCGGCAGCTGGCCACGCTCATCCAGTCCGGGATTCCGGTCGAGCAGGCACTGAGTGCGGCCGCCCAGCAATCCACCAAGCCGCGGATTCGCAGCATGCTGATTGCTATCCGCGCCAAGGTGATGGAAGGCTACACACTGGCGGACAGCTTCGGTGAATTCCCCCCCAAGGCCTTTCCCCCCCGGCTCTACCGCTCCACGGTCGCGGCCGGTGAACATGCCGGGCATCTGGACCTGGTGCTGAACCGGCTGGCGGACTACACGGAAAGCCGCCAAGAAGCCCGCCAGAAGATTCAGTTGGCTGCGATTTACCCGATTATCCTGAGTGTCGTAGCTATTGCCATTGTGGTGTTCCTGCTCACCTATGTGGTGCCCGACATTATCGAGGTCTTTCTCAAGCAGGGACAGGAGCTGCCCGGGCTGACGGTGGCTATGCTCTCGGTGTCGGAATTTCTCGGCAGTTTCGGAGTCTACCTTCTAGTCTTGCTGGTGGTGGCGATCATCGGCTTCCGTTTCGCGTTGACCAAACCGGCGGTGCGCCTGAAGTTTCACAAGCGGCTACTTCACCTGCCGTTGTTTGCAGGCATGGTACGAGGCGTGAATACGGCCCGCTACGCCAGTACCCTGAGCATTCTGACCACCAGTGGTGTACCACTGGTTGAAGCGATGCGCATTGCCGGGGGGGAGGTGCTTTCCAACGATTATCTCCGGCAGGAACTGCGGGAGGCTGCCCGGAAGGTCAGTGAAGGGGGGGGATCGTTGCACCGTTCACTGGATCAGACCGGTTACTTCCCGCCAATGATGCTGCATATGATTGCCAGTGGCGAGGCCAGTGGCGAGCTGGACAGTAGCTTGAACGCACGGCGCGCATGCAGGAAAACACCCTGCAATCCAAGATCGCCGCTATTGTGGGGGGGCTGTTTGAACCCATGATGCTGCTGTTCATGGGGGGGGCGGTGGTGCTGATTATTGTTCTGGCGATCATGCTGCCGATTCTGAACATGAGCAACCTGGTGGGATAGTGGCCCACCGTCGGGCCAGCAAGGAAGCCAGACAATCTTTCTGAAAGTGACGAGAAACAACGGACCCAAGATGAGTGAAACTATGAGCATGAACCAACCGAAAGCGCTGGCCCGGACCAAGGGCTTCACCCTGATCGAAATCATGGTAGTGATGGTCATTCTCGGCCTGTTGGTGGCAATTGTGGCGCCCAACATCATGGGGGGGCGGAGTGATCAGGCCAAAGTGACGGTGGCCGAAACCCAGATCAGTAACATCGCCAACGCACTGGACCTATATCGCCTGGACAACAGCCATTATCCCTCTACCCAGCAGGGCCTTGAAGCTCTGGTCAACAAGCCCAGCGGCAGCCCTGAGCCGAAAAACTGGAACCCGGACGGCTACCTGAAAAATGTTCCCGAAGACCCCCCCTGGGGGGGTAACAACTACCAGTATGTCAGCCCTGGTGTGGACGGGCCGTACGATCTGTATTCCTACGGTTCTGACGGCCAGGAAGGCGGGGGGGATGGCGACGCAGCTGATATCAGCGTCTGGGACAGCGGGAACTGATTGATTGTGGGCCGCAGGGCTGACCAAAACGGCTTTACGCTGATCGAGATTCTGGTTGTCCTGATCATCGTCGGACTGCTGGCGGCACTGGCGGTGTTCAATATGGCCGGCAGCTCCCAGCAGCGCGAGCTGGAAAGCCAGGTTCGGGAGCTCTACCTCCTGATGCAAACGGCACAGGAACAGGCGGTTCTCAATAACCTGGAAATGGGCTTGCTGCTGGAAGAAGACGGCTATCGGTTCGTGGCGTTTCAGGATAAGACAGGCGAGTGGAAATCCTCAGGTGAGCGCATATTCCACAAGCGAACCCTCCCGGAATGGTTGACCGTTACCCAGTATATCGAAAGTGACGCTCCGCGCCTGGCCTCGGCCGAGGATCGGCTCAGGCCAGACGTGGTGTTCTTCTCCAGTGGTGAAACCACACCGTTTGAAATCGAATTCACCTGGGCCGGGACACTGACCTGATGCACGTGGTTGCTTCAGATGGCGTCTCGCCGTTGGAATGGCGCAAGCCGGTTCCGGGATGAGTCATGAGTAGGCCTCAGCGTGGATTCACCCTGATTGAAGTCCTCGTCGCATTGCTCGTGTTCGGTCTGATTGCAACGGCCGCCGCCGAAGTGGGCGGGAATTACATCACCAATTTCGAGCGCATACGTGACAAGACGCTGGCAGGCTGGGTGGCGGAAAACCGGATTAACGAACTACGGCTTCAGGATGAGCTGCCGGGGGGGATTTCGGAGAATTCGGAAGATACCGACTTCGGAAATTTCCGCTGGCGGGTCACCACCGTTGTTGAGGCTACGGCAGAGCCCACGATGCGGCGGATTGAGGTAACCGTAGCCAAATACTCCGGGGGGGCGCAATCGGAACCGTTTGCCGTCCATACCCTGGCTGCCTTCCTGGGAGAAACCTGATGAGCATGCCCGCGCGCCAGGTCAGGTTAGCCGGGGGGGAGTCCGGTTTTACGCTGATGGAGGTACTGATTGCCGTCACTATCACAGCCGTGATCGGGCTGGGTGTTTGGCAGGTGGTGAGCAGTGTAATGAACTCCCGGGACCGGGTGGATGAGATTGCCCAGGCGTTCGACGGCTTGCAGAAAACCATGTTGCTGCTGGAACGTGACATCACCCAGATCATCAACCGGCCCGCCCGGGATGTTTATGGTGATTATTCACCGTCCTTAACCTCAAGGGATGATTCGTTTGCGTTGATGCTGACCCGCCAGCTGGCGCAATCCGCTTGGTCTCCGGCGTAGCGGTCTGCAGCGCGTCGGCTGGGAATATACCGGAACTGAACTGCGCCGTCGGTATTGGCCTGTGGTGGATCAGGGGGGGCAGGAAGACGAAAGCCTGGACATTCTGATGCTGGACGAGGTTCTGGAGTTTGAAATCCGATTTCTGGATGAGAACGGTAACTGGCAGGAGCAATGGCCGGAAGATGATGCTTTGGCGCAGATGACGCCGGGTACCCGACCCGACATCTCCTTGCCTCGTGGGATTGAGATTACACTGGAACATGAACGCTTTGGTGAGTTGGTCCGCACGTTCAGCTTGCCGGATTTTGAACCGTCGCAGGCCCAGGCGGTGATCAATCAGCAACAGGAGACTCAGACCGAGTCGGAAGAGGACGCGGCTGAAGACGGATCTGGCCAGGCCGCGGGCGGGGGGGTGACCGGCAATGATTAAGTTTGCCGGGAGCAGGCAGCAGGGCGTCGCCCTGATCATGGTGCTGTTGGCGATGGCCCTGGTGGTGTTGATGGCATCGGGCATGACCCGCCAGCAAAGCCTGCGGGTGTTCAAGGCTGGCCATTACCTGGCCCAGCAACAAGGCCAGAGTATTGCTCTGGGTTCCGAGGAATTTGCCAAGCGTATTCTGGTTCGGGACTACGAAGAGGATAAGGAAAACAGTGTGATGGTCGACAGTCCGGATGAGTTCTGGGCCATGCACGCTGCCATTCTGCCTCTGGACGACAGTGGTGTTGCCGAGGTCCAGATCGATGATCTTGGAGGCAGAATCAACCTGAACGATCTGGTTACCGCGAGCGGAGAAGTGGACCCCCCCATCACCAAAGACCGGCTCACCCGGTTATTTCGTGCTCTGGGTATCACTGGCCTCACCGTAGACCCGCTTATTGACTGGATGGACGCCGACGACCAGGCCATCAGTGCTTATGGTGCCGAAGACGGCCAGTATCTGATGGCAGACCCTCCGTATCGCACTGGCAACCAGCCCTTTGTTTCCATTACCGAGTTGCGTCTGATTGAGGGCATGACCGAGGAAATCTATGCTGCGCTGCGGCGTCATCTGGTGGCGCTGCCAGTCTCCGGCGTCGGCATTAACGTGAATACCGCGACGGCGCAGGTTCTGATGAGTCTGCACGAGGATATGAATGAGGCTCAGGCGGACTCGATTATTGCCAAGCGCGAAGAAGAACGATTCGAAAACCTTCAGGATTTCCTGGCACTGCCGGAGTTCTCGGGGGGGATGGGCCTGAAAGCCAACGGGTTAACGCTTCAGACCCGTTTTTTTGAAGTTGTCTCACGGATTACCTACGATAATCGTGTCGTCAATATGGTCAGCACCGTGTATAGAAACCCGGAGGGCGAAGTCCGGACGGTTCACAGGGATACCGGGCAGAAGAATCGCATTACCAAGGAACCTTACACTTTCTCAGAAGGATAACCATGTCTTACCGCCTTTTTGTCCGGCCGATGCCTCCGTATGCGGACCCGGACCAGAGCCCCCCCGATGCCCAGCTGTTCAGCTGGGTGCTCCAGGATGCCAGTGGCGATGCTCAGGCCAGAGGCACGGCTGATACACGGGAGCATATCGAGCAAACGCTGGCACAGAATGCGCTGGAGAAAGTGCTGCTGATCGGACTGATTCCCGGTGATGAGGCGGTTTTCTGTCTGGCGGATATACCGGCGAAACAGACCCGTTTTATTCAGCAGGCCTTGCCGTATGCCGTTGAGGAGCAGATAGCCCAGGACATTGACTCGGTTCATCTCGCGCTGGGGGGGCCGCACACGCCTGAGGGCTACCGGGTTGCTGCCATCGATCGCGAGCAGATGGCTCGCTGGCGCCAACTGTTTTCTGGCTGGTACCACGCCCGTCTGGAGGCCGTCTATCCAGACGCTTCACTGTTGCCGGCGGCGGAATCCGGATGGGTCATCTGCCTGGATGCAGAGTCGGCACTTCTGCAGAGCCAGCGGGGGGGAGAGTGGCTGCGCATGCAGGCAGATAATCTTCCGCTGCTTGCAGTGACACTTGCTGCGCCTTCGTCTGACGAAGTGGTGGCCGAAATTCCGGTGCAGTTATATGGCACCGAGGCAGATCTGGACGCGAGCCAGGCCCTGGTGAGTGAGCTTTCGGGAACCACCGGGCTTCTTCGTATCGAAAAGAAGCCGTTGGAATTTTCGGTAACCGAGTTCCTGGCCTGGTCGTACCACCATCACCTGAGCCAGCCCATTAATCTGTGCCAGGGGGGGGCGTTCGCGTTCAAGGCGGAGGGCAGCAGCCCCCCCCTGAAACCCTGGAAGCCGCTTATCGCCGTGGCATCACTCTGGTTCGTGATCCAGATGGGCTGGAGATCGGTATGGGAATCTACCAGCAGCAGCAGGCGGAGCAGCTTGAAAGCCAGGCTATGGCGGTTTACCGGAATGCCTTTCCCTCGGACCGCCGAACCCATGCCGGAAACGTGCGACGTGTTATCGAAGGCCAGTTACGGGTTGCTGGCTCCCAGGGCCCTGACGTGGATTTTATCACCCTGATGAAATACACCGGCGATCAGTACGGCCGCCTGCAGAATCCCGGAGCTGTTACCTTTAACTCGATTAACTACAGCCGGAGCCGGGGGGGCGAACTCGTGGTGGATATCCGGGCCGACAGTTATGATCGGTTAAGCCGTCTGCGTAACGGACTCGCCAGCGAAGGGCTGCAGGCCCAGATCGGTTCCGTGGTCAACGAATCCAGCGGCGCCCGAGGCCGCCTCACGGTTTCAGGAGGATAAGCCCATGTGGTCACGCATCAAGGATCAACCGGCCGTGGGCAAACTGATTGCTCGCTATGATCAGTTACCCACCGCGACCGTCAGGCATTGACTGCTCTGGGTATAGCCCTGTTGCTGGCATTGATTTATCTGCTGATCTGGCAGCCGGTGACTCAGTTTCATGACCGGGCTGCCTCGAGTCGTGAGAATGCCGCAGAACTCCTGCCTGGATGCGGGCCAACGAGACGACCATTCAGCGCCTGGGCTCGGCTGGTGGCGCAGCGACAACTGCGGCAGGGGGGGCTGACAAGCCGGAAGACGGGCGGGCATTGATGGCCCTGGTGACTCGTTCAGCCGGAGAGGCGGGGGGGCTTTCTTTGCAACGATTCGAGCCCAGCGGTGAGGGTGCCATCCGGGTCTGGCTTGAAAACGCCGCCTATGCGGATGTGGCAGCCTGGCTTGAGCGTTTGCACAGTAATCATGGCGTGGTGATTGACCAGGCCGCACTTGATCGGGGGGGCAATGGGCCCGGGCAGGTATCCGTGAGGCTTACGCTGGCGATCTGACCGGCAAGCGTGACCCCCCCACACTAGCGAGGGAGCAACACGATGGCACACAACAACAATAATGCTGAAGCTGTTCTGGTTCGCCTGGACGAGACGGCACGAAACGAGGCCCAGTCGGTGCTTTTTCATGCCTATCGGGAGGAGCCGACATTCCAGTACCTGTTCGATCACCGGAAACCCGGTTACAGCCAGAGGGTGAGGGCGACCATCCGGGAATTGATCGACCTTTATCTGGAGCTGAATCAGGATGCCATCGGTGTGATGGTGGACGAAACACTGGTTGCTGTTGCGTTTGTGGGTGAGCCGGAACTCAGGCTGAATCTGGCAGACCAGCTTGGCTGGCGGGTGCGTATGGTTCTGACGGCGGGCTTTTCATCTACGCGCCGGTATCTGGAGTATCATCGCAGGATTCGCGACCTTTTGCCGCAGAGGCAGGCGCATCAGTTGCCGTTGATGGGAGTCAACCCAAAATACCAGCACAAGGGGGGGTATGGTCGGATGTTGCTGCAGGCAGTGGAGCGCCTGTGTGAGGAAAACCCCCCCCGGGGGGGCAGTGGATTGGTGCTCGATACCGGGAACAGCCGTTACCTGCCGTTTTATGAATCCGAGGGGGGGTTCCGAAGCCTGGGCAAGATCCGGCTTGGTGATTTTGAAGACCACGTGTTGTTCCGGGAAGTGCTCGCGGACGAAGATCAGTCGAGTGAGCCCCCCCGGCAACAGCAATCTTGAAGTAAACAGGAGAAACAGTGTCTGAGAGCCATGATTTTGATCTGATCGTTATCGGGGGGGCCGGTTCCGGCGGTGTCCGGCTCGCCCGCATGTCGGCCCAGCGCGGTGCGCGGGTGGCGGTGGTTGAATCCCGTTATCTGGGAGGAACCTGCGTTAACGTGGGTTGTGTTCCGAAAAAACTCTTTGTCTATGGAGCACACGTCAGGGAAGAGCTCGAAGATGCACACGGATATGGCTGGTCTGTGCCAACAGACGATGTCGCGTTTGACTGGCCAACGCTGGTCGCCAACAAGAATGCGAGATAGAGCGCTTGAATGGCATTTATGGCCGATTGCTCGAGAATGCCGGCGTCACCATCATTGAGGGTACGGCCAGTCTCCGCGACCCTCACACGGTGATCGTTGGTGATAGAGCTTTTTCGGCAGCGCACATCACAGTTGCCACGGGCAGCTGGCCAGTGGTTCCGGATGTTCCCGGCAAGGAATTTCTGCTCACCTCCAATGAGATGTTTTACCTGCCACAGTTACCGCGCCACGCCGTGGTCTGGGGGGGCGGTGGTTACATTGCCGTCGAGTTCGCCGGCATTCTCGCGGGTCTTGGTGTGGAGACCACGCTACTGTACCGGGGGGGCGAGCTGTTCCTGCGAGGGTTTGACGAGGATATCCGCAAGTTCACGGAACAGGAGATGCGCAAGAAAGGCGTGGATCTCCGGTTCAATGTCACGATTGAATCTGTCGAGCAGTTGAATGCTCACTACCAGGTGAATCTGAGCGATGGCAGCAGCATGGAGACCGGGCTGGTTATGGCTGCGACAGGTCGCCGCGCGCTCGTAGACGGACTCGGGCTGACCGATCTGGGAGTGGAACTCAATGCTTCGGGTCATGTTGAGGTGAACGATCATTTCCAGACGGCGGTACCGTCCATCTCCGCCCTTGGTGATGTCATCGGAACGCCGCAGCTAACGCCGGTTGCGCTGGCGCAGGCCATGGTGCTGTCCCGGCGGCTGTTTGGTGATGGCCAGGGTGATATGGACTACAGCGCAATACCGACCGCTGTCTTCTGTCAGCCTAATATCGGAACGGTCGGGTTGACCGAGAAAGAAGCGCGGGACGCGGGGGGGCATTCGCTGCGGATTTACCGTTCCGAGTTTCGCCCCCCCATGAAGTACACCCTGAGCGGCCGTGATGAGCGCTGTCTGATGAAGCTGATTGTGGATGATAGTTCAGACAAGGTACTGGGCGCCCATATGGTTGGGCCGGATGCCGGTGAAATCATCCAGGGACTGGCGGTGGCTATTAAAGCCGGTGCCACCAAGGCCCAGTTTGACTCTACGATGGGCATTCACCCGACATCCGCTGAAGAGTTTGTCACCATGCGAGAGCCGGTGGCCTGACAGGGTGGAAAGCGCCGGAGTGCAAAGCCTGCCAACTCCGGCGCTCGTTGTTACACGCGAATCCAGCGAGAGAGTACCTCCCGGAGCGTATCCCTGCGCACGGGCTTGGTCAGATAGTCGTTCATACCTGCTTCTTTGCAGGCTTTCTCAGTATCCTCAGACACATCTGCGGTCAGTGCGATAATGGGTACGCCGCTCTGACCATTTCCCTGTTCCCAGTCGCGGATCATGCGGGTGGCATCATAGCCATCCATCACTGGCATCTGGCAGTCCATCAGAATGACATCATAACCTTCGTGGTCATTTTTGATCCGTCTAACAGCATCGGTGCCATTGGTCACGCATTCGGTCTGGAACCCGAACTTCCGCAACAGCGCTTCCGTTACTTTCTGGTTCACCAGATTATCCTCGACCACGAGGGCCCGGGCGGTACCGGCGACCTGTTCCCGTGGCTCATCGGTTGGAGGGTTTTGATAGGCTAGTTCGAATGGCAGCTCGAACCGGAATGAGGACCCCCCCTGGCCGATGTCGGACTCCACCTGCACATGCCCGCCCATCAATTCGACCAGGCGCTGGACCAGCGACAGCCCGAGCCCTGTGCCACCGTGAGCCCGGTTATCGCCGGTGTCGAGCTGCTCAAAGCTGTTGAAGACACTTTGCAGTCGTTCCGCAGGAATACCAGAGCCTGAATCCTTAACCGAGCATTGGACGAGTACGCAGTGGTTTTCAAGCTCAAGCCAGTTCACCCGGATACCGACGAACCCTTCGCTGGTGAACTTCAGTGAGTTGTCGATCAGCCCGGCAAGGATCTGTCTCACTCGCGGCGCATCCCCCCCCAGCACGGCAGGATGCCGTGGCCATTCACCGAGGAATTGGAGATCCAGGCTCAGCCCCCCCTGCTTTTCTGCGGCGTGACGGTATGAGGCGACGCAATTGGTGAACAGGCTCTGAAGATCGAAGGCCTGTTGGTCCAATACCAGATTGCCATTGTCCATTCTGGCGTAGTCCAGGATATCGGAGATCACGGTCAGCAGGTCTTCCGTGGATTGCCGGGCCGTGGTCAAATAGTCGCTCTGGCGCTTGGTCAACGGCTCTTCATGAATCAGGTCAACCATGCCGAGCACGCCGTTCAGGGGGGGAGTCCGAAGTTCGTGGCTCATGGTGGCAAGAAACTCTGACTTGGCCTGGCTGGCGTGTTCCGCTTTCTCCCGGGCACTTTCAGAAATCGCCAGTGTCTGGTCCCGGGCAGACCGAAGTTGTTCCAGATGAACTGCGAGTTCGTTCAACTGTTGCTGTATCTCCGCAATTTCCCGGGCACTGCCCTTGCTGGAGACCGGTTGCGTGGTGTAGTCACCAACAATCAGCTTGCCAACGCGGCTGGACAGTTGTCGCATGGGCTGAAGGATATTGTTCAGGAAATGGTTTGCCAGCAGCAGGCTGAACACCAGCAAGGCAAAGCCCACGGTCAGGGAGCTCCAGAGAATATCCTGCCTTCGGGTTTCCAGAACGTCGGGGGGGTTCACCCCCCGACTTGCACCAGTCCCACCCGAAGCGATCCGGAATTGAAGTTCCAGCCGCCGGTAAACCAGTCACCCGCTCCACCAGAACCGATCTCCAGTGGTTCCTGCAGAATCTCGGCCTCATAGATGTCGAAGATTCCGTCTGCTGTATGTTCCGATTCGATACCTCGGCTGACAAAACCGAGCTCTTCGCCAACGACGTCGGTCACGCGAATCCAGTCTGCTTTGCTGCGTTTCAGGGACTGCCCGAGGACCTGCTCCAGAGCCGTTGAGTTACCGGAGACCACGGCATACTCAAGTGCTGGGGGGGCGAGGCTGTCTGCGAGCATCTGACTGCTTTGGGCCAGGTCCAGACGGGCATCTTCGAGACGGGCTGAGGTAAAGAAAACCATCAATGCCACAAAAATCACAACCGCGGGCAGGGCGCCAAGCAGGAGAAGACGCCGCGAGAGTGACATGCCGGGAGTATTGGCTGTGCTGCTCATTGGCCTGCCTCCTGGTTGTTCTCGCTAATCATGTTTTGTACCGCTTGGGCAATCCACTCCCGTTCTGGCAGCGGGATGTTCAGGGATCGCGCAACCTGCTGGTTTACTTCAACCCGGTATTCGTCAGGGTAGGTTGGCGCCGGGAAGGCGCCTGAGTCGAAATAGGTTATCAGGTGACTGGCTGCAAGCTCAGCCATCTCAGTGAATGGCGCATAACTGGAGGCGAGGGCGCCGGCCTTGACATAGGCCTGGCTCGGGCCGATCAGGATCTTGTTCCTGCGATAGGCGGTCAGCAGAATGTGTTTGATATTGCGTGGGTTGTAAATGGCATCATCCTGCCCGGCAAGCAGAAAATCACCGAAGCTGAGGGCTCGAATCAGGCTTGGGATAAGTTGATCCTCGGTATCGGCAATAAAGACCTTGGCTTCCAGGCCGTAGGGTGCCAGTTGATCGATGAGGGGGGGTTCGTAAAGTTCTACGCTTTCGGTTGTGGCAAGCAAGGCGACGCGGGTTGCCTGGGGGGGCAGGATGACCTTGCCCGTCAAGGCTTGCCGTAATAAGGGTGCATCGTAATAGACGGCAGACAACTGGCCGGAAAAGCGTGTGGTATAACCCTCGATGAAATCCTTATCAACCAGTAATGCCAAAACCGGAAGATCCCTGTTGGCCTGGCGCACCCGTGAGAATGCGGCAGGCCCTATTGCGATCACAGGTTCATTCTCGAGAACAGTGAGCTGGCTTTCAGTCAGTGGCTCCAGTGTGACCTGGTCGCCAAGCTGTTTGGTCAGCAGGCGAGCAACATGGTCATCCAGAGCGGCGTTGCCAGATCCGGCGATATAGGCTGATCTGGTCCCCCCCGATTCCTGGCCCAGGGCGAGACCAGAATCAACGAACAACAAAGCCATCAGCCAGACCAGCAAAGAGGTGACTCTGGCAAGTCTGGATGTACGGCCCGTTGTAACGTTACCGTTTGGGTTGAGCATCGTCTGACAGCTGGTCCATTCCATTGACTGTTTAGTTTCCTGCCCTGCACACCGTCAAAAGCGAATACCGGCTTCAACAAAAAAACTGATTATGATCTTCGATGTTGTTGTCTGAGCTTAGCTCAGGTTCCCGGTTCAGGTAATGTTGCATGGATAGCGCGATTTCAGCCGTATAACGGGGGGGCTGGAATATCTGTTTCACCAACCGGGTATCAAAGCGTTCAAACCGGGTGTTGAATTCGTCGGCCCAGTAAAATGCACCAGACCACTTAAAGCCTGCGGGAAGATCCTGAATAATCGCCAGGCTACCCGAGTGCCGGACAGACATCCGCTCCAGCAGTTCGGTCATGTAGCGCTGCTCGTTTTCGTTTACCGTGCCGTCAGATTCCAGAATCGGCGCGCCGGTATACCAGGTCTCCTGATCAAGATAACCGTAGCTTGCTCGAAGCAGGGTGCCGGGGGGGAAATCGAGGCTGGCTTCAACCTCAAAGCCCTTCTGGTCAACGGCCACGTTGTTTTCCAGCGTCCACTCCTTGAGCTGGATAACGCCACTGATCATGTCTCTGAGCTCATCGCGAAAGCCTCTGACTTCAAGCGAGAACAACGCTTGATCCAGAGGAAACTGCCCGAAGTAGCTGATTTCGTGAGAGGTAATGGTCTCCTCCTCAAGATCGTTACTCAGTGTGAGGATACCTGTTTCCTGGGCGGCGTCCTCAATCGTGACGCGGCGACCTTCAAGGTCAGAATAGATTGCCGGTCTGACATTACGCAGGGTGTATCCCCCCCAGTCAGGCTTTGTTCAAAGCCATCAGGAGTTCTGACAGCCTGGGAGAACACAAACCTCAGGGCGTGGTTATTGTTCACCACGAAGTTTGCGGCTGCGCGGGGGGGCGAGAAATAGCTGTCGCCTGTGGTGCTGGTTCGCTCCCAGTTGCCGCCGGCATTAAAGGTGACCCATTGCCAGGGACTGTATTCCAGGTTGCCGAACAAGCGGGACTGATAGTTGTTTCCGCGCCCGTTGAAGTAGGTTTCTGAACGGAAGATATCTTTACGGAAACCCGCGCCGGAAACCAGTTTCAGGCGGTCGCTGACAATCAGCGTATCCTGAGCTTCCAGTTCAATCCGGGTATCTTCGGAATCTGCATCCACTACTGCAAAAGCGTCGGGACCGCCCTGGGATATGAAACAGCGCCGTTCCCGCCCGCCGGCCGTGTACGTGTACTCGTACAATGGAGTGTTGTTTCGGAGGCATTCCACCGTGCTGTCCGGGAAACTGATGGCATATTCCTGGCGCCGGTCAAAGTTCTCAACGCTGGCCTGCAAGTGAATGAAATGCTCGCTTGAGAAACTATGGTTGAGCTTGCTTTGCAGATAGTAGTCCCGCACGTCGATGTCCGGATGGTCCAGCGGATTGAGTTCGCCGCTTTTGTCCTTGTCCTGGTATTTGGTGCCATCGACCACGCCGCCCTGAAGTTCCAGGTTAGTCCCCCCCGGCGTAAATGTCAGTCGAGAATCGTAGATAAAAGAGTTGATGTCGTGGCCATCATTGAACGGGAAACGTTCATCGTCATCGATCTGATAATCAAATCCGTCGAACTTGCGTTTCTCGAAACTCAGGCGCCAGTCGTAGCTCGAATCCGCATTGCCGGTGGAGGCAAACGTGCGCAGGTAGCCCCCCCTGGAGCCACTGGTGACCGTCGTTTCCAGGTTGGCGCTGTCCGCAGGATCCCGAGTAATGATGTTGATAGTGCCCAGAAATGCGTTGATACCATAGGCGGCCGAATTCGGTCCTCTGGCTACCTCAATGCGCTCGATCAGCTCGAGGGGGGGCACAGGCATGGTTTCCCAGTCCATGTCGGACAGAGTGGCCCGGTGAGCCGTCCGGCCGTCTACCAGAACCTGCATTCTCCGCTGTTCGTAGTGGACTGTGCGTGGTAGGTAACCACGGGCTGATGGCTGCCAACAAAGTTCACCACCATGCCTGGCACCAGGCGGAAGACTTCATACAGGCTTCTGATACCCAGATCCCGAATCAGGTCTCCGGCAATCACCGTCGTACTGCCGGGTACTCGGGTTTTGGGCTGCCGCAGTCTGGTGGTGGTCAGCACTTCCGGTATCGTGGCGTTCAAGCGGGAATACTGTCCTCGAAACCGGAATCGAGAGTTTGTGCGGTGCCGGGTAATGCCGTCCCGCTCAGCGCTGCAGAGAGGGAAACCGACAGCCATATGCGTCCTTGCAAGCGATGAAGAGAGCGTTGCTTTGCAAACCGGTAATTCGTAATGGCCATGTGTGTCGTTCTATAATTTGCCGAGATGAAAATATTGTTATGGTTCTCAACTAATCCTAAGTGAGAGAGCCCCCCGTTTGTCTCCATAAAGAATACAGATTTTCCATTATCGGAGTTGCTGTTGTATGAACTGTTGGGATCTTCTCGGAATTGAGCCGACTGGCGACCAGGATCGGATACGCCAGGCCTACGAGCGTCAGTTGAAGTTTGCGTCAGGCGATGAGGCCCAGGCCCTGGAGCGGGCCTACCGTGAAGCGACCGGTGGCGCGGAGCCCCCCCAATCGACGGCCAATGCGCCGGACGGAGTCCCGTCATCAAGCCCGACAGACAATGATTCCGGACAACTCCGCTATGAAGACGCTGATTCCCGGGCGCTGACGTCCGAAGAGGCCCAGGTTACCCGGGAAGTCATTATCCAGATCAGGGCGTTGATGAACGATAATTACCGCCAGCAGGACGTTGCTATCTGGAAGGCCATCCTGTGTGAACCCCCCCCGGTAGATCGTGTTGATGTTCGCCGGGAGATTGGTCGCCAGTTGGAGCCCCCCCAGGTTCGCCCGCTGGCAGAAAACGGCGCGCTTCCGGCTCCGGTCGCGCGCTTTCTGGGGGGGGACTGGTTCGAGTGGTTCAGCCTGAAAGATGTTGTTGAAGAGCTGGATCCACGGACTTACCCGGAGTCGGATATGCTATCTGGCCGAGGCATGGGGGGGGAGGGGGGGGAAAGCGATTCCGCCGACCAGCCTCCACAGATGGTGAATTTCTGGCCGGCGGTTATTGGCTGGATTGTGGGTTTAGCGATTCTGGCAACCATTTTCGGAGGCATGGGCGGGGGGGGCTGATTTTGCCTGTTGAATTTTCTCACGATACTTCTGCGCAAGAATGGCCCCCCCGACAATCACCTGGATCTGGTTGTAGCACATAATCGGCAACACGATCATGCCAAACCCCCCCGGATGGCCAGAGAACAGCACTTTGGCCATCGGCAAGCCAGATGCCAGGCTCTTCTTCGAACCACAGAAAACCACCGCGGCTTCATCCTCCAGACTGAACCCCCCCAGCTTTCGCACCATCAATCGAGCGATCAGCATAAACAGCCCCCCCAACAAGCCGAAGCAGATCAGAATCGCCAGGACGATGGCCTGTACCGGAAGGTTCTGCCACAACCCGCTAACCACGGAGTGAGAGAAGGCGGAGTATACGATGACCCAGATCACACACTGGTCATAGCGCGCCATCAGTGACTCATTGCGTGACAGGTAGCCGCCGAGCCAGGGGGGGCGCAGGGCATGGCCAATCGCAAATGGCAGCAGTAGCTGAAGTACGATGTCTTTCAGTGCCTCGGCAACCGAGAACTCTCCGGCGCCCGAGGTGGATACCAGGAGCAGCAACAAAAACGGTGTCAGCATCATGCCGAACACATTGGATGCGGCCGCACTGCAGATGGCAGCCGGTACGTTGCCCCCCCGGGCCATGGCGGTGTAGGCAATCGAAGAAGATACAGCGGATGGAAGCACGCCGAGATACAGAAAACCCAGCCCCCCCAGGTCTTTGGGCATCCACTCGGGCGCAATAGTGCTCAGTTCATTGACCGGCAGTACGGCAAGGGGGGGGAAAAACACGAAGGTGAGGGCGGTAATCAGGATGTGCAGCCGCCAATGGGTGGCGCCGTCGATGATCTGCTGTCTGGACAGGGCTGCGCCATGAAAGAAAAACAGTAAGGCCACCGCGATGGTGCCTGCGGTGCCGAGCGCTTCTGCCGCCTGTCCCGTTACCGGCAGGAACGAGGCGAGAACAATGGCGCCAAGTAACAGCAGGGTAAAGGTGTCTATCCGGAATTTCACAGCTTACTCCTTACCACTGAGGGCATTGAGGCTTGGTGTCAGAAGCGCCCTCGATAGTGCCTCCGCTTTATCGGAATCTTTCCGGCGAATGGCTGCCAACAGCAGTTCGTGGTCTTCCTGGCTGGGTTCAGGGAGATCTGAATCCATTTCGGTTCGCTCGATGGTCTGGCTAACCGCGTGAGAGAAATAGTCGTAGAGCTCAATCAGGGCAGAATTGTGAGATGCTCGCACCAACGAGTGATGAAACCGCTCGTCGTGCCGTATACGTTCCGCAATGACCTCTCCGGCCGCCGCTCGCGCATCCAGGGCCTCAGTCATGGCTTTAAGGTCCGCTTCGTTGCGGCGCCTCGCTGCCAGGCGTGCCGCTTCCGTCTCCAGCGTAATCCGGACCTCAATCTGTTCTGCCAGTCGGCTTCGGGCAATTCTTCGAAGTGTTTCTCCGGCGTCCCTGTTTGCGCGCACGTAGGTCCCGTCTCCCTGTCGGGTTTCCAGCATGCCAACGTGCACCAGAACCTTACGGCTTCGCGGATTGTATTGCGACTGATCCCTAAAGCCTCCGAGAGCTCTGCCTCGACGGGTAAGCGAGTACCTACCGGCCATTCCCCCCCGCTCTCAATCGTTTTCCGGAGACTGTCGATGGCGGTTTCGACCAGCGAACCTTTGCGGATTGGTGTCAGCATAATGGATCATCCCTCTATATGGTGATCCAATCATCCTATGTTTAAGAGCGCGGTTCAACCTGGCGTTGAAATTCATGAGAGACCTCGGCGGGGGGGCGGTTCCGTGCTGCCGGGCTCAGGCGTTCACCGGGTCAAGAAACTGGTAGTCGGCGGTATCCACTGACCGGGTCGCAAACCGGTAACTGAAGGTGAAGCCGGGCCAGTTCACGGTGTTTCGCCCATGCTCGTCCAGATACCAGGAGCTGCAGCCAGCATCCCATACACTGCCTTCCAGGCCGCGCTGGACCACCTGGCAGTATCGGCTCTGGCGATCCTCCCGCACATCCATGGCCGCGCCGGGGGGGTAGCGGGAGAGGGCGTCCAGGGCACTTAACACGTACCGGTACTGAGATTCGAGCATGAACAGTATCGAATTGTGGGCCAGGTTGGTATTCGGGCCATAGAGCATGAAAAGATTGGGGGGGAATCCGCTGACTGAGATGCCTTTGAAGGCTTTGCTGCCGTTGGTCCACGCGTCATTCAGCGTCAGACCCTCACGGCCGGCAATGTGGATGGGCGAGAGAAACTCGCTGGCCCGAAAGCCAGTACCGAAGATGATGATGTCGGCAGGCCGGTGCTCGCCTGTTTCAGACACAATCCCGGTCTCGTCTATTCGGGCGATGCCGTCTGTGAGCAAGTTCACGTGGGGGGGCTGATTGACCGCTCGGTACCAATCATTGGATATAAGGATTCGCTTGCAGCCAATGCGGTAATCGGGAATCAAATGGTGGAGCTTATCCGGGTCTGTTACCCAGCGGCGGGCTTCTTTTCGGGCCTGATGGGCGAACAGATCCAGAATCCACGAGAAACGGGTAAATGCCAGAGCCCGGGATTCGTTCTTCCAGTAGATGAGGCCCCCCCGGTAGAGGCGGTCCCACAGTGGCAGCTTTTTAAACAGTGCTTGCTCAAACTGGTGAAACGGCCGGTCCGGCTTGGGCAATACCCAGGCGGCTGAGCGCTGGTAAAGCTCCAGTTGCCCGACCAGTGGCGTAATTTCGGGCACAAACTGAATCGCGCTGGCGCCGGTTCCTATTACCGCAACGCGCTTGTTGCGAAGCTCGGTGTGGTGCTGCCATCGGGCGGAATGAAAGCAGGCGCCCCCCCGGAAGGTCTCGAGCCCCCCCGGAATGTTCGGCATGGCTGGCCGGTTCAACTGGCCAGTGGCGGTGATTAACACGTCGGCGCTGAATGTGTCGCCGGTTTCGGTCACCACGCGCCACTGGTTGCTGTGATCGTCAAATGTTGCGGACGTTACCGCCTGATTGAACTGGATGTGAGGCTCCAGTTGGTATTTACGAACACAGGCTTCCATGTATTCGAGGATTTCAGGCTGAGCTCCGAATTTCCGGCTCCAGTCGTGTTTGGGCTCGAACGAGTAGGAGTAGAGGTGGGACTGAACATCGCAGGCTGCGCCGGGGGGGTAGGTGTTGTCACGCCAGGTTCCGCCCACACCGCCGGCCTTTTCCAGCAGAGTCAGGTCGGTAAATCCTGCCTGTCTGAGTTTGATGGCCATACCGATTCCGCCGAATCCGGTACCGATAATGAGAACAGAGGGTTTTCGGGTGCGAGCGTGGGCCATGGATAATCCTTGTTATTGTTGTACACCAACGACTATAACGGCCCGTTTGTGTAATACATAGGCCGAATCAACCAGATTGATTGTCCGAAAAGGTCAGTAACTCCTCGGCTTTCTGAGCCATCAACTCCCGCAATACCGGCGACTCAAACTGGCGCCGGATACGAATGGCGTAAAACTCTTCGAATACGCCGGGCAGGGCGCCGTAGTCCTTCAACTCGCCGTTTCTCAGCTCATCCCGGACCACCACCGGCGGCAGTATGGCGTAGTGGCCGCTGTCCCGGGTCAGCAAACGCATCATGGCCATGTCGTCAACTTCAGCGATGATTACAGGGTGAATGTGGTGGTGCTCACAGAGCTGATCGAAGGCCTGCCGGATGTTGTTGTCAGGCCCGGGCAGAATCAGAGGTCGGTCGCGCAGAATATCGGGAAACCCGGGGGGGGCATCCTGACTGCCCGGCGGCCCGATTACGCTGACCGACTGGCGGGCTATACGGCGTGAGCGCCAAGGCGTTTCTTCGTCACCTTGTACTGGCTGATTCGACAGAATCAGATCGAGTCGGTGCGCTGACAAACGGCGAAGGAGGTCGTCAAGGCTCCCGCTTTGCAGCTTTAGCTCCAGATCTTTTCGTCCCAGCAGGGGGGGCCGCAGGAAGCCTTCCTGAAAGTTTCTGGAGAGGTCGCGACCGCACCGACTTTCAGAGTTTCCCGGTTGGCCTGACGCCCGGTACGAAACAGCGCCTCCAGTTCCTCCCCCCCCTGGCGGAAAATCTCTTCAGCGTAGGTAAAGGCTACCCGCCCGGCCTCCGATAGTCGCAGTCGCCGCCCCCCCTCCCGGACAAAAAGATCGTAGCCAAGGCTTTCCTCCAGCTTTCGTATCTGGCCGGACAATGCGGACTGAGAGATATGAAGTGATTCGGCCGCCCGGGTGAGGTGTCCGGTTCGAGCCACAGTCCAGAAATAGTAGAGGTGATGGTAGTTCAGACGCATGGTGGTCTCTTGTCTGTTCTTTAAAAGTGAACGATTTAATCTTTATAAACCATTTTATGTATGAGTGCATTAACGGCAAAGTAGGCGTGAACCTGAAGGAGCCCAACATGACAACACTTACCACGACTGCTTCGCTCGTGCTGTTGATGGCCTGGCTGGCCCTGCCTGTTGCCCTGCTGGCGCTGGCTGGATTCGCCAACTGGACGAAAAACCCTCTCAAACTGGCTCATTGCTGGCGCCTGGCGGAAAGCGGTTTCAGGCTGTTGCTGCTGGCAACCGCCACGATTGGTGCAGTCCTGTTGTTTGACCGGCTGGTGTTCTATACCGGTCTGCCGGAGCTCGGCATTCGACTGGGGGGGCTGTACCCGGACGGATTGGCGGTATGGATGGCGCTGATGGTCTGTTTCATTGCCTGGGTCATTCTTCGCTATACCCGGGACTACCTGCGTGGCGACCCGGCTTATAATTCGTTTTTGCCCTGGTTCCTCACTACAGTGGTCAGTGTACTGGTGCTGGTGTTTACCGATCACTTGCTGGTGCTGGCCGGTGCCTGGGTGGGGGGGGTAAGCCTCTCATTGCACCAGCTGCTGACGTTGTACGCAGAACGGCCACAGGCTCGCCTCGCGGCAGCTCAGAAATTTATTGCCAGCCGGCTTGGTGATGCCGCCATTCTGGCAGCCGTACTGTTAATCTGGAATCACTACGGCAGCTTCCGCATCCCTGAAATCTATGCTTTGGGCGAACACCTGGGCCGTGAATCGCAGTCGCTGACCATCGCTTCTGTGTTGCTGGCGGTGGCTGCTGCGCTTAAATGTGCCCAGCTCCCGTTCCACGGTTGGCTGATCCGGGTGATGGAAGCTCCCACTCCTGTGTCAGCACTTCTGCATGCGGGCGTAGTTAACCTGGGCGGTTTCCTTTGGCTGCGACTGTTCCCGGTGTTTGAAGGCTTCACGGCAGGGCACAT
>JDSH01000040.1_pt1 | contig 56806 bp, 90 predicted proteins | sample 199451 | NCBI WGS metagenome assembly JDSH01 (sample SAMN02584198, study PRJNA231836) | bioreactor metagenome | isolation source: continuous culture bioreactor electron acceptor NO2- transfer2 day 38 after... | place: Germany: Bremen | reverse complement strand
AGCGCGTAAGCCCAGATGCCTGCATGGGCGGCAATGCGTTCAAGCGGCGACATGTGATCGGGCAGACGCGGGGGGGTTCGCCGGTTCGCAAGCTCCAGACAATGCGGACCAGAGCCAGCGAAAAGACGATGAAGCCCCCCCAGCTCTTGTGGATTTGAACCAGGCGAAACTGCCCCCCCAGCACATCGTCCACGAAATAGGTCATCCAGGTACCCAGCCCCCCAGCAGGAACAGGATCACCCCCCCGGCCACCGCCCAATGTAGGAGGCGCGCAGGCACCCCCCCCAACTGGTCTCGCTGTTCATCAAGCGCATGGGGGGGTCTATTCCCAGCCGCCCGCGCGCATCTCGGCCGAGATTTCCAGGCGCACCTCATCCGAGGTTACCGGGGGGGCAAACATGCCCACGCCATAATCGGACCGCAGCATGTCGGCGGTGCCTTCGACGCCGATCCATTCCCCCCCTTTGTAATAGTCGAAGAACTCGCCCAGGGGGGGATGCGGGCCATTATGGTTCAGCACCATGTTCAGCGTGACCGGCGCGGTCTGGTCCTTGATGGTCAGATCGCCCACGAGGGTCAGAGTGTTGTCACCGGTCTGGCTGGCGCTGGTCGAGGTAAAGGTGATTTCCGGGAAGTTGCCCACGTCGAAGAAATCAGCACTCTTCAGGTGGTCATCCAGCGCGGTAACGCCCGTGCTGATACTGGCAGGGTCCACGGTCACCGTCACCTTGGTGGCTTCGACATTGGCCGGGTCGAAATCGACTTCACCGCCGATCACGGTCCATTGTCCCGATTGTTCGGACAAGCCCGCGTGGTCGTAGTAGAAGCGGATCTCCGTATGGCCCGGATCGAATTTGTATATCTCAGCGCTGGCCGTAGTTGCGGTCAGGGTCAGCATTGTTCCCAGCAGAAGTTGTTTCATTGCAGCTATCCTTTTGCCATTGTGTGCCCGGGTATGAGCAGGATATTAGATACATGCGCATGTATCTAATATGCGACCCCCCCAAGGGAACCCTGCCCCCCCGGCAGGCATAACGGAAATGTGAGATGGACCGAAAACCGACAGAGAGCACGACAGCCATCTGGGTTTTGCTGAATATCGCCCACAAACGGGTCACACAGAAGTTCGAAACCGAGTTGCGCCGGGCGGGTTTGCCACCGGCGGCCTGGTATGATGTGCTCTGGGGGGGGTTGGAAACGCATCCCGACGGCTGCGCCAGAACCAACTTGAACGTATGAGCCTGTTTGATCAGGCAAACCTGTCACGCACCATCAAACGCATGGTCGAGGACCGGTTGGTGACCCAGATTCCCGCCCCCCCAGAGGATCGGCGCGGGCGCATCCTGACCATAACGGACGCAGGCCGCGCCCTGCGTCTGGCGATGTGGCAGGTCTACGGTCCGCTGATGATATCGGAAATCGAACACAAGGTGCCCGATGGTCTGGCGCAGGGGGGGCTGGTGGACGGGCTGCAATCGCTTGTGCCGGAGTTCGACAAGGTCGCACCCTGACCCTTACGTCGCCAACGCCCGCACCCGATCCAGCCAGCGCGCCACCTGCCCATCTTCCGGATGGCTGGCCTGGGCAAAATGCACCACGCGCACCGGTTTGAACCCGACAAAGCCCAGGATCTGCCGCTTGATCTGCCAATAGAGCGGACGATGCAACAGGAAGCGGAAGTACCACCACGGGCTGTCAGAAGTCAGGATCACCTGCGCAGAACGTCCCGCCAGCAGCGGTTTCGGCAATCCCTTGCCCCCCCGCGTATCAAACGTGCGCCCAGGCAAGAAGGTGCGGTCGAACAGACCCTTCAACTTGGCTGGCAGACCACCCCCCCACCACATTGGCGTCGCCAATACGAAATGCTCGCACCACTCAAGGTCGGACAGGAACTGTTCCAGCACCGGTTCCAGCGGTTTGTGCTGCGCATAACCTGCAAACCGATAGTCCGGATCGAACTCCATCTCGGACAGGTGCTGGATGCGCACATCGTGCCCTGCCGCCTCAGCCGCCCGCACATAGGTCTGGGCCATCTGCCGCGAAAGTGACCCACTGGCCGGGTGCCCGTCCAGAACAAGGATTCGTTTTGCCGACATATCCGCCTCCAAGCGCCAAAAATTGACTATGGTCACTTTATGAGCCCAAAAAAATGACTGTAGTCAATATCAAAATTGACCACGGTCACCATTCGTGCCAGAAAGCGATATGCCTGATGCCATCCAACCCCCCCGAACGTTAAAAACCCGCGCCCGCCTTGTGACCGCCGCCGAGGAGGTTATTGCCGAAACCGGTTTTGCCGCCCTGCGGGTGGACGAGGTCGTGCGCCGCGCAGGCGTCGCCAAAGGCACGTTCTTTGCGCATTTCCGCGACAAGGATGCATTGATGGACCGGCTGATTGGGGGGGCACGTATCGACGCCGAACTTGACCGCATCGCTGCCCTGCCCCCCCCGCCCGGCTCGCCCGCCGACATTACCCGGGCACTGATGCCGCTGATGCAGTTGATGACCTGCGAACGTTATGTTTTCGACGTGATCCTTCGCCACTCCGGCGTGGCCGCGATCGAAGAAATCGGCCCGATTGCCGCGACTTTCGAACGGTTCGTCACCGTGATGGCAGGCTGGATCGCCCAAGGCCCCCCCTTCCGACGTGACGCGGACCCTGCGGTTCTGGCCGAGGGGGGGGTGCAGGCTTTCATGATCCAGGCCATGGCGCTGAATTACTGCGCCATCAACAACGTGCGCCCGCTGGAAGAGCGCCTGACCCCCCCGTTTCTGGACCTGTGGCTGCCTGCGCACACACCCCCCCTTGATCCAAAGGGGGGGCAATAGGCCTATACCCCCCCGCCCGTCCGGGATCGAATCTGACCCCCCCAGGACCTGTTTTGCCGTGGGCACGTGTTTCCGTGCAATTGACCAGGGCAGGCAGAGACAAGAAACGGCGGCTACCCTCCTGCGGGCGCGAATGCGGACCCGGTGACAACCTGGAGCTCTGGACGGCACACACCTTTGCGGATCAACCGCAGGCAAAAAGGAGAAGATCAGATGGACCTGATCGCTGAACTGGAGGCGGAACAAATCGCCGCCCTGGGGGGGAAAGACATCCCCCCCGATTTCAAAGCCGGCGACACCATTCGTGTCGGCTATAAAGTGACCGAAGGCTCGCGCTCGCGCGTGCAGAACTATGAAGGCGTCTGCATCAGCCGTAAGAACGGCGAAGGCATTGCCGGCTCGTTCACCGTGCGCAAGATTTCCTTCGGTGAAGGCGTGGAACGTGTGTTCCCGCTCTATTCGACCAACATCGACAGCATCACCGTCGTGCGCCGTGGCCGCGTGCGTCGCGCCAAGCTGTACTACCTGCGTTCGCGTCGCGGCAAATCGGCCCGCATCGCCGAAGACGCCAACTACAAGCCCAAGAAAGCCTGAGGTACTCCGTCATGAAAAAGGATATCCATCCCGACTATCACATGATCGAGGTCAAGCTGACCGACGGCACCTCGTATCAGATGAAATCCACCTGGGGGGGCGCCGAAGGCGACGTTCTCCAGCTGGACATCGACCCCCCCACCGTGCACCCGGCCTGGACCGGTGGCGGTGCTCGCCTGCTGGACACCGGCGGCCGTGTGTCGAAGTTCAAGTCGAAATACGAAGGCTTCGGCTTCTAAGCCAAGACCTGATGGTTTCACCGAAACGCCGCTCCCTTGGGGGGGGCGGCGTTTTTCGTTGATCTGCCACAGTTCTTTCTCTCGCGCGCACCGATCCCCCCCCTTCCAACCGCCCGGTGGGGGGGGAATTATAGTTCGCCAACCCCCCCCGCACAAAGACGGGGGGGCCTTGGGTAACGAAGGGACAGTATCGTGGCGCATATCATCGTCGTCGGAAACGAAAAGGGCGGAGCGGGCAAATCCACCGTCTCCATGCATGTGGCCACATCGCTGGCGCGCATGGGGGGGCATTCGGTCGGCGTGCTGGACCTGGACCTGCGCCAGAAGAGCTTTGGGCGATTTGTGCAAAACCGCCGCAAGACCATGGAAAGCATCGGTCTGGAACTGCCCACGCCAGACTACCGCGACCTGCCGGACGTGGACCGATCCGCGCTGAACCCCCCCGGCGAAAACCCCCCCTATGACCGCCGCCTGTCCCTGGCGGTGGCCGGGCTGGAACCCGATGCGGATTTCATCGTCATCGACTGCCCCCCGCTCGCACACACGCCTTAGCCAGGTCGCCCATTCGCTGGCCGACACGCTGATCACCCCCCCGCTCAACGACAGTTTCGTCGATTTTGACCTGCTGGCCCATGTGGACCCGGACAGCGGAGAGATCACGCGCCCCCCCTCGGTCTATTCGGAAATGGTCTGGAATGCCCGTCAGCTGCGCGCGCAGGCCGGGTTGAAACCGATCGACTGGATCGTGGTGCGCAATCGTCTGGGCGCGCAGATGATGCACAACAAGAAGAAGATGGGTGCCGCACTGGACGCCCTGTCTAAGCGCATCGGCTTTCGCGTGGCCCCCCCCGGCTTCAATGAACGTGTCATCTTCCGCGAACTCTTTCCGCGGGGGGGCCTGACCCTTCTGGACCTGCGCGATGTGGGGGGGGTTCTGGGACAGATGAACATCTCCAACGTCGCTGCCCGTCAAGAGCTGCGGGACCTGATGAAGGCGCTGAACCTGCCTGGGGGGGTTGAAGTACGGATCTGACCGGTCGCTCAACCATATCTAGAATTCACCACATTTCCGCCTCGCCCTTGACCTGTTGCGCTGCGCACTTGCGTCGCACAACCGTATCAGTCACGAGGCTCCCCCCCATGGCTCCAACCCTTTTCCACGACACCCGCAACTGTCTTCTGGTGGCGCGTATTCCCAATGTGGATCCTGCATCCCCCCCGGCAACGTTTGAACGCTGTCTGGACGATATCGACACGGCGCTGGAGCTGATATCCAAGGAACTGGGCAACGGAACCTTTTTCGCCTTCGCTTTGGACATGTCGCCAGACAACGAGGTCAGCAAGAGCGGCGGCGAGTTCGACCCCCCCGAACACGCCACTAATCCCGAGTTTTGGCTGAACATCCACAAACAACCGTCTCTGCACCGACGTATCGCGCAAGTGCTGGCACGCTTCGAACAGCTGTTGATCGCCGCGCAAGACCACCAACGGTCGACTGAAAGCCTGTGGGAAAGCGACGAGTTCCAGTTCGGCGAACCCCCCCTGGCAACGTTTATGGCTCTTCTCGATGTGCGCTTCGTCCCCCCCGCCTACACCCGTTTGCTGCGGCAATGGGACATGCTGTCAGAGGTCATGCAGGCCGAAGCGATCACCCTGATGATCGAGCGGCACGGCATCTGCCCCCCCGAGATCGAAGAGCTCCTAGTCGCCCGCGTGGCCGAAAATCCGGGTCAGGCCAGCGACGACCAGTTGGAAGAGCTGATCCCCCCCCTGCTCGACAAGGCCTATGGCAGCTACGCGGGCTCCGCGCTTGAGCAGCGGATCAACGGTTCTAGATAAGGGAAAGCTTGGTGCGGTCGGCGGGACTCGAACCCGCACGAGTGTTACCTCACAGCGACCTCAACGCTGCGCGTCTACCAATTCCGCCACGACCGCAAGTCAGGCTAGGTGCGCGGTGTTTATCCGAGCCCCCCCGCAGGCTTGTGAAGAGGAAAACGTCGCGCTCGCCCCCCCGCAAATCGCACAGCGGCCTCACCCACCGACCAGACCGACCTGTCCGACCGCGCAAACGGGGGGGGCGGAGGTGGCGGGCGGACGGGGGGGCTCGATGCCCCCCCGGCTGGCCGCGCCCCCCCTTGTCCCGTCTCGCAACAGGGGGGGTTAAGTCCCACCGCATGGTGACCTGGGAAACAAGTGAAGGGCTCGTGCCCTATGACGACGCGGTGGTCCGCATGGAGACCCACGCCGACGCGATGGCGCGCGGCGAGGCGGACGAACTGATCTGGCTGTTGGAGCACCCGCCGCTCTACACCGCCGGCACCTCGGCCGATCCCGCCGATCTCGTCGATCCTGACCGTTTCCCGGTACATCCGTCCAAACGCGGCGGGCAGTATACCTACCATGGCCCCCCCGGCCAACGCGTGGTCTATGTCATGCTGGACGTGGGCAAGCGCGGCCATGATGTGCGCCGCTTCGTCAAACAGCTTGAGGAATGGGTGATCGCTGCCCTGGCCGAATTCAATGTGACCGGTGAGATCCGTGAAGGCCGGGTCGCGTCTGGGTCACGCGCAACGACAAGCCACTGACCGTGACCGGCCTGCCCCCCCCGAAGACAAGATCGCCGCCATCGGCATCCGCCTGCGCAAATGGATCAGCTTTCACGGCATCTCAATCAACGTCGAACCGGATCTCGATCACTTTTCTGGCATCGTGCTGCGGGATTTCGGAACATGGTGTGACCAGCCTGGTTGACCTCGGCCTGCCTGTCACGATGGAGGATGTCGACGTGGCCCTACGGCGCAGTTTCGAACAGGTGTTCGGCTCCGTGAGCTGAGCGCGTCTGCGGCGACATGGCGCGAGATTCGCAGATTGCATTATCCGACATTTTTGGTCAGAAATAGCGCGTCACACTGGATCAAGGAGATAGACATGACCCAAACGCGACGCGCGCATCTGAAAATGCTCGGGGGGGCCAGCCTCGGCATGACGGCGCTGCCCGGTGCCCTTGCAGCATCCGATGACGCCTCTGCCGGTAGCCCGGCAACCCATGTCATTGAAATGCTGACCAAACACCCGGAAGACAGCAAGATACGAAATGTCTTCGTACCCGATATCGTGCGCGCCAAACCCGGCGACACAATACGGTTTGTCACAGTCGACAAAGGCCATAACTCGGTCTCAGACGACAAGATGCTGCCCGAAGGTGGCCAGACATGGGAAGGCAAGATCTCGAAGGATGTTGAGGTTACCCTGACCACCGAAGGTGCCTATGCTACTTCTGCACGCCACACCGCAGCCTGGGCATGGTCGGGCTGATCCTGGTCGGAGATGTCTCAGCCAATTACGACGCTGTGAAAGAAGTGCGTCAGAAGGGCAAAGCCAAGAAAGTCTATGCCGACATCTTTGCGCGCGCCGATGCGCTGTTGGCCGCCGAAGCCTAACCCGCCGTGGCAATCTGCCACACACAGACGCTTTCAAACCAAATGGTTTCACCTTAAAAAGATCCGAGCAAGGAATGTCACCCAGCGAGGATCTCATGAAAATCATTCTGTCCACAGCCGCCACCGTTCTTGCCCTGTCGGGCGTCGCCTTTGCCGATGGCGACATCGAGAAGGGCGAAAAAGTCTTCAAGAAATGCAAGGCCTGCCACGCCGTCATCGACCCGGAAGGCGAGGTCCTGATGAAAGGCGGCAAGACCGGCCCGAACCTCTACGGCGTGATCGGCCGCGTGGCCGGCACCGATGCCGACTTCGGCAAATACGGCGACTCGCTGGTGGCCGCTGGCGAAGGCGGCCTGGTCTGGACCGAAGAGCTGCTGGCCGCCTATTCGATGGACCCGAAAGCTTTCCTGGCCGAGCAGCTGGGCGGTTCCGCCAAATCGAACATGACCTTCAAACTGCGCAAGGACGAAGAAGCCGCCAACGTCGCCGCCTTCCTGGCCAGCCTCGCCCCCCCCGCGCCCGAAATGACCGACGGCGAAGGTGAAGCTGACGCAGAGGCCGACGCGGAAGCCGAGAGCGACAGCTAATCGGCCACAACGCTTTTCAAAGCGTTTACCCAGCCAATTTCGAACCCCCCCGCCCCCCCTGCTTTGCAGCGGGCGGGGGGGTTTTCATTCGTCTGGGCATCGACAGCAGACCGCACCAACCTTGGACAACCGGCGCGAATGCGACCACCGCACGATTCGCGTCCCACAACGTCTGTGAGCGCCACCATCCGGCGATGTCACCCCCCCGCCCCCCCCTGCCGCAACCGCACAACACAGCGGCACGAAGGGCGACTTTTTTGCCTCTGCCTCGCTGCGACCCGTTGCCCTGCGACAATTCGCCCCCCCTTACAAACATTCCAAGCCCATGATGGACGCAGAGTGACTCTCTGTGCCCTGGCTCAAGGAAAACCCCCCCAGAGGGAGGCACATACATGGCGGACGCAGCCATTCACGGCCATGACCACGAAGATACCCGCGGGTTCTTCACGCGCTGGTTCATGTCCACCAACCACAAGGACATCGGGCTTCTGTACCTGATCGTTGCTGGCATCACCGGCTTCATTTCGGTCAGCTTCACGGTCTACATGCGATTGGAACTGATGGACCGGGTGTCCAGTACATGTGCCTGGAAGGCGCGCGTTTCATCGCCGATGCCTCTGCCGAATGTACCCCCCCGAACGGGCACCTCTGGAACGTGATGATCACCTATCATGGCGTCTTGATGATGTTCTTCGTCGTCATTCCCGCCCTGTTCGGTGGTTTCGGCAACTATTTCATGCCCTTGCAGATCGGCGCGCCGGATATGGCCTTCCCGCGCATGAACAACCTGTCCTTCTGGATGTATGTGGCCGGTGTCGCCCTTGGCGTTGCCTCGCTCTTGTCGCCGGGCGGCAACGACCAGTTGGGGGGGTCGGGTGTTGGCTGGGTTCTTTATCCACCTCTCTCGACGACAGAAGCGGGCACCTCGATGGACCTGGCGATCTTCGCCGTGCACGTCTCGGGCGCCTCGTCGATCCTGGGCGCGATCAACATGATCACCACCTTCCTGAACATGCGTGCCCCCCCGGGAATGACCCTGTTCAAGGTGCCGCTGTTTGCCTGGTCGATCTTCGTCACCGCCTGGCTGATCCTTCTGTCGCTGCCCGTTCTGGCGGGTGCCATCACCATGCTGCTGATGGACCGCAACTTCGGCACGACCTTCTTCGATCCGTCCGGCGGCGGTGACCCGATCCTGTACCAGCACATCCTGTGGTTCTTCGGTCACCCGGAAGTCTACATCGTGATCCTGCCCGGTTTCGGCCTGGTCAGCCACGTCTTCGCGACCTTCTCGCGCAAACCGGTCTTCGGCTACCTGCCGATGGTCTGGGCGCTGATCGCCATCGGCTTCCTGGGCTTCGTCGTCTGGGCGCACCACATGTACACCGTCGGCATGAGCCTGCAGCAGCAGAGCTATTTCATGCTTGCGACCATGGTCATTGCGGTGCCCACCGGCGTGAAGATCTTCAGCTGGATCGCCACCATGTGGGGGGGCGGCTCGGTCGAGTTCAAGACGCCGATGCTGTTCGCTTTGGGCTTCCTGATCCTCTTCACCATCGGCGGCGTGACCGGCGTGGTGCTGAGCCAGGCGGGCGTGGACCGCGTCTATCACGACACCTACTATGTCGTGGCGCACTTCCACTACACCATGTCGATGGGCGCAGCTTTACCATCTTTGCCGGGATCTACTTCTACTTCGGCAAGATGACCGGACGTCAGTATCCCGAGTTCCTGGGCAAGATCCACTTCTGGATGTTCTTCATCGGTGTGAACCTGACCTTCTTCCCGCAGCACTTCCTGGGTCGCCAGGGCATGCCGCGCCGCTACATCGACTATCCGGAGGCCTTCGCCTACTGGAACAAGATCTCGTCGATCGGTGCCATGGTGTCCTTTGCCTCGTTCCTGCTGTTCATCGGCATCGTGGCCTACAGCCTGCTGGCTGGCCGTCGCGAAACCAAGGCGAACTACTGGAACGAATACGCGGATACGCTGGAATGGACCCTGCCCAGCCCGCCGCCGGAACACACGTTCGAAATCCTGCCCAAGCAGGAAGACTGGGACAAGGGCCACTCGCACTAAGTCCTGACAGTTGCAGAGGGCCCGGGCGGAAACGTCCGGGCCCTTTCCTTTCCGACATGGGTAATCCCGCATGAGCCTTGCCGACCTGATCCAGGCCCTGACATTGCTGCTCCCTGCCCTGGTCGCCTGGCGCACCCGGCGCATTTGGGCCACCCTTGGCACCGCTGGACTGGTGCAAATGGCCGGAGCCGGGTTGAACACAGTCCTACTGGAGGCCGCCCCCCCCGCGCTCTTCGCCCCCCCGTCCTCGGGGGGGCCGACCGGTTTACACGACACCTACTACGTCGCGACCCCCCCAACCAGCCATCTGGTCACGATGGGGGGCTGGTGTGCATCGGTCTCGCCCTGCCTCTCTGGGTGTTGGAACGACGCGCCGCCTTGCTGGTACGTCCCATCGCCTGGGCGGGCACATTCAGCCTTGTCACTGCCCAGGTCGCAGGCTGGTTCCTGCCGCGCCTGGCCTTGGCCAATGCCGAAGTCGAGACCTTCGAGCAGATGCGCGCCCTGTTTACCAAGGTTAATACGGTGAGTGCCGCCTTGATCTTCTCCATGCCCCCCCTCGCAGTGGCCTTGTTGATTGCGGTCATGATCCTCTCGGCCCTGCGGCACCGCTGATGCCCACCGAATGGACCACCCGCCTGACCGAGGCCCCCCCGTCGGACAGCGCATCCCCCCCCAGTTTCGCCGCTGGCGATACACCGGTTGCGGAACTGCACGCCTGGCCCTTCCGTTCACTGCCGCGACGCGGCTTCGTCGGGTTCATCGGAATGGCCTTCCTGTTCCTGATGATCCCCCCCCTGTTTCCGCTGATTGGCACAGCCCTGCTCTGGGGGGGCCTTTTGCCCTTCGCGCTGACCGCCCTGGGCGGCCTGTGGTTCTTCATCGAAAAAAAAGCTACAAGGACGGCGAAATCCTGGAAGAGCTGCGCTTCTGGCCCGATCATGTTGAACTGATCCGCACCGGCCCGAAACGCGGACGGCAAAGCTGGCGGGCAAATCCCCCCCATTGGATCACGATTGACATGCACAAGACCGGCGGACCGGTCCCTAACTACATCACCCTTACAGGCAACGGTCGAACGGTCGAACTGGGGGGGGCTTTCCTTTCGGAAGAGGAACGCCGCACCCTGTTCAACGACGTGCAGGCAATCTTGATCCTGGTGAACGGCCGTCAGTAACACGTCACGTCCAAGCGGGGGGGTCGCAGGGCCCCCCCGCGTGATCAAGCGTGCGCGCAGCGCACTCCATCTGGAAACAGGGTCGGCAGGTTCAGCCCAGCTTGGCCTTCACCATCGGGCCGACCTTGCCGAAATCCATCTGGCCCATGTACTTGCCCTTCAGAACCCCCCCCATGACCTTGCCCATGTCGCGAATGCTCTCGGCCCCCCCCACTTCGGCAATGGCATCCTCAACTGCGACCATGGTTTGCAGCTCGTCCAACTGGCGCGGCAGGAACTCCTCGATGACGGTGATTTCAGACAGCTCCTTCTCGGCCAGTTCCAATCGCCCGCCCTCTTCATAGGCCCGGGCGGATTCCTGCCGCTGCTTGACCATCTTGCCGAGGATCCCCCCCAGCACATCGGCATCGGTGACCACGGCATCTTCCTCGCCCTTGCCACGCAGGTCGATATCCATGTCCTTGATCGCGGCATTGATCAGTCGAAGGGTCGAAAGACGCTCGGCGTCCTTCTCTTTCATCGCGGTTTTCAGGGCGTCCATCACCCGGCTGCGCATGTCCATCGGTCTCGTGCATCCCCCCCGTGCTTGTCCGAAGTTTCGAACTTAACCAAACCGCCGCATGCAATCAACCGGACAGCCGCCGACTTAACCCCCCCTTGTTTTCATGGCAAATGTGAAAATTCCCTGCGAATCTGCAGCCCCCCCTTGACCCGACGCAGTCCCCCCCCTTAGGTTCCCGCCAGTTTGACCACGGGGGGGAGTCGATCATGTCAGCCGCCACCGCCATTCAGCCTGAAACCGCCAAACCGACCGCCTGCCTGGTGCTTGCAGATGGCACAATCTTCTACGGAGTGGGCTTCGGTGCCACCGGAACGACCACTGCAGAGCTTTGCTTCAACACCGCGATGACCGGCTACCAGGAAATCATGACCGACCCCCCCTCCTACGCGGGCCAGGTCGTGACCTTTACCTTCCCCCCCCATATCGCAATGTCGGCGTGAACCCCCCCGAGGATGACGAGACCGGCGACCCCCCCGTTGCCGCTGGCATGGTTGTCAAGTGGGACCCGACCGAACCGTCCAACTGGCGCTCGGTCTCCGAACTGACCGACTGGCTGGCCAAGCGCGGTCGCATCGGTATCGGTGGCATTGACACGCGCCGCCTGACCCGCGCGATCCGGCATCAGGGCGCACCGCATGTGGCCATGGCCCACGACCCCCCCGAAGGCAATTTCGATATCGAGGATCTGCTGGCCCAGGCCCGCGCTTCCCTGGTCTGGAAGGTCTGGATCTGGCCAAGGATGTGACCTGCGCGCAGAGCTACAAGTGGGACGAGATGCGTTGGGCCTGGCCGGACGGGTTCCCGAAACAGGAAGCTGCCCGCCACAAGGTCGTGGCGCTCGATTTCGGTGCCAAACGCAACATCCTGCGTTGCCTGGCCTCGGCCGGCTGTGAGGTGACCGTTCTGCCCGCCAGCGCCAGCGCGGAAGAGGTGCTGGCCCACAACCCGGACGGCGTTTTCCTGTCGAACGGCCCCCCCGGCGACCCGGCCGCCACCGGCGCATATGCCGTGCCGATGATCAAGACCATCCTGAACACCACCGACTTGCCGGTCTTCGGCATCTGCCTGGGTCACCAGATGCTGGCGCTGGCCCTGGGGGGGGCCAAGACGATCAAGATGAACCACGGCCACCACGGTGCCAACCACCCCCCCGTTAAGGACCACGACACGGGCAAGGTCGAGATCACCTCGATGAACCATGGCTTCGCCGTGGACGCCCAGACCCTGCCCGAAGGCGTGGTAGAAAGCCATGTCTCGCTGTTCGACGGGTCGAACTGCGGCATCCGCATGAAAGACCGCCCGGTCTTCTCGGTACAGTACCACCCCCCCGAGGCGAGCCCCCCCGGTCCAATGGACAGCTACTATCTGTTCGAACGATTCGCCGAAGCAATGGACGCACGCGGCTGAGATCTTGCAAACCGGGGGGGCCCTGGCCCCCCCGGTTTTTCATTAAATTCACCTGTATGAAGATGAGGTTAACGCGCTGTTAACCTTCATTGCCGCAGTGTCGGTGCGTTAACCACGTCCCGGACTCGCAGCACCGCAATGACCGTCCACAAGTTGAAACTCGTCCCTACGCAACCGGCGGTCACACCGCAGGGGGGGCCGAAACGCACGCCGCTTGGTCACCTTTTGCGTCAGATGGGGGGGGCGCTGTCAGACCAGGACCTTGCCACTGCCGTCGCCCTGCAGCAACGCGAGGAAGCACGGTTCGGCGACATCCTTCTGGCCAATGGGTTCGTGACCCGCGCCGACCTCTACGCCGCGCTGGCGCTGCAATATAACACTTCGATCGCCGACCTGAAATCGGAACCGCCCGACGTGCGCCTGATCGACCGGTTAGGGGGGGCAGAATTCTGCATCCAGAACGCCGTTCTGCCGTGGAAAAGGGTCGGCGGTGCCACGGTGCTGATCTGCTCGCGCCCCCCCGACCAGTTCGAGGCGCTCAAGGCGCAGATGCCCAAGGAGTTCGGCCGCCTTCACCTGGCCATCGCCACCGAAGAAGACATCCAGACCGCCCTGATCGCGGCGCGCCACCGGTCGCTTGCCATTCGTGCCGAGACCCGCGTGGCGGATCACGAAAGCTGCCGCACCTGGGACCGCGGCCCGGTCGGGCGGCTAGCGGTTGCGCTTCTGTTGGGCATCATTGCACTGTTCGTTGCCGCCCCCCTGTCGCAGGATTTGCCTTGCTGACCGCCTGGGCCGTGCTGACCCTGGTGCTGAACGCCGCCATCCGCGCGGTTGCCGCCGTGCACTACCTGCGCAAACGGCGTACGGGTAACACGGTCGAAGCCGCCCAAAGCAATGTCGAGTTCCTGTCGCGCCGCCGCAAGGGGGGGGCATTCAGAAACTTCCCACGGTGTCGATCATGGTGCCCTTGTTTCACGAGACCGAAATCGCCGGCCGTCTGGTCAAGCGCCTCTCGGCCATCTCCTACCCGCGCGAGCTCCTGGACATCTGCCTGGTGGTCGAAGAGGATGACACGCTGACCCAGGAAACCATCGCACGCTCGTCCCTGCCCCCCCGCTGGATGCGCCAGATCACCGTGCCGCGTGGGGGGGCAGTGAAGACCAAGCCGCGCGCACTGAACTTCGCGCTGGATTTCTGCCGCGGGTCGATCATCGGGGGGGTCTATGACGCCGAGGACGCCCCCCCGGACCCGGACCAGATCCACAAGGTCACCCGCCGTTTTGCCGAGGCCGGTCCCGAAGTCGCCTGCCTCCAGGGCGTACTGGATTTCTACAACGCCCGCACCAATTGGCTGAGCCGCTGTTTCACCGTCGAATATGCCGCCTGGTTCCGCATTGTGCTGCCAGGGCTAGAGAAAATGGGATTTGCCGTGCCCCCCCTGGGCGGCACCACCCTGTTTTTCCGCCGCGAAGCGTTGGAGGAGTTGGGTGGTTGGGACGCCCATAACGTGACCGAGGACGCTGACCTGGGCATTCGCCTGGCCCGCCACGGCTATACGACCGAGCTAATCCACACCGTCACCCAGGAAGAGGCCAACTGCCGCGTCTGGCCCTGGGTCAAGCAACGATCACGCTGGATCAAGGGCTACGCAATGACCTGGGGGGGCGTGGCGATGCGCGATCCGAGTGCTTTGCTGCGTGAACTCGGCTGGTGGAAGTTCATCGGCGTGCAGATCCTGTTTGCCGGCACGCTCAGCCAGTTTGTTCTGGCCCCCCCGGTGCTCTGGACCTTCTGGGCCCTGCCGCTGGGCTTGCCCCCCCATCCGCTGGCTGACGTCATGCCGATGGGCATGTTTCTGGGGGGGCTGGGGGGGGCGGTCTTCCTGGCCTCGGAACTTCTGAACATCGCCGTCGGGGGGGTCATGGCTGTGTCGGGTGAAAAGCATCGCTGGCTACGGATCTGGGTGCCAACGCTGCATTTCTATTATCCGCTCGCCTCATTGGCCGCGCTAAAGGGGGGGCTGGGCGAGATCCTGCACAAGCCCTTCTACTGGGACAAGACGGTGCACGGGATCTTCGATGACCAAGACCCCCCCGAGGACGAGGCGCTCAGCGACGATCCGACGCAGCCGCGTCCAGCTTGAGCCGAGTCTCGAACGCCTGACTGATATGGGCGCGCAGGGCTGCCCCCCCTGCCGCATCGCCATCGCGTGCCTCAATCGCCTGGACGATTGCCTCATGTTCGCCCACCGCGTTCTCCGCCCGGCCTTCGGCCGCCAGCGATGTGGTGGCCAGCAACGCCATGGTCCGGTGCACCATATCCAATTGCTGCACCAGGTAGCGATTGTGGGAGGCCAGATGCAGCTGTTTGTGAAACCGCCGATTGGTGCGCGCCAGTTCTTCGGGGGGGTTGTCCAAGCGCCCCCCCTTATCCTCATCCACCATGTCGCGAAGGACCTTGATTTCTTCGGGTGCAGCGTGTTGGGCCGCCAGACGTGCGGCCAGGGCTTCCAATTCAGCACGCACCGCATATAGCTCGGCCAACTGGTTGTGGTTCAGGGATGCGACAATCAACGACCGCCCGTCGCGGGCAAGCAGCCGCTGCGTCTCCAACCGCTGCAGCGCCTCACGGATGGGGGGGGTGCGCGAGACCCCCCCAAAACGATCCGCCAATTCGCTTTCCACCAACCTGTCACCGGGGGGGCGGTACACACCCACATCAATGGCATCCAGGATCAGTTCATAGGCGTCTTTCTGGCCCGATTTGGTCTCGTTCACGGCTGTCTCCTTCGGTCGGCAAAGACTATGCACCCTTGTGCCTGAACATCAAGCGCGGACCATTGCAAAACCGACGCCTGAGGCCTAGCTTCCGGCCATGGTTGCCGATGCATTCTCTCATGTCTCTGCCTGGGTCTTCGACCTTGACAATACGCTTTACCCGCCCGAAGCGCGGCTTTTCGACCAGATCGAGGTGCGCATGACCGCCTGGGTATCGGAAACCCTCGGTGTGACCGAACCCGAGGCCGACCGGTTGCGCAGCCATTACTGGGCGAAATACGGCACCACCCTGGCCGGGCTGATGGAGGAACACGGCGTCGACCCCCCCGCCCCCCCCTACCTGACCCATGTGCATGAGATCGACATGTCCCACCTGGAGAAGGACGTGGACCTGCGAGCTCATATCACCGATCTGCCGGCCGACGCATCGTCTATACCAACGGGTCCGAACCCTACGCCCGTCGGGTTCTTGACGCACGGGGGGGCCTGGGCGAGCTGTTTGACGCGGTTTACGGCGTGGAACACGCGGGGGGGTTTCGTCCGAAACCGGAACGCGTTGCCTTTGAAACCGTGTTTGGCAAGGACGGGCTGGACGCCACCGTTGCAGCCATGTTCGAAGATGACGCGCGCAATCTGGCCGCGCCCCCCCACGCGATGGGCATGCGCACGGTGCATGTCGCCCCCCCCGAAGCTGCCCCCCCCGCCGATCACATCCACCACCACACCGATGACCTGACTGACTTCCTGTCCAACCTGACCCGGACCACTGCCCCCCCGAAACGGAGATCCACATGACCCCCCCCACCATCCATCGGCCGATATCTTCATCTCGGGCGGCGGCATCGCGGGCCAGGTCGCGGCTTGCGTCTTTGCCGCCAAGGGGGGGTTTTCCGTCGTCATGGCCGACCCGGTGCCACCGGTGACCGAGGCGGATATGGACGCTCCGACCTACGGTCAACCGCCTTCCTGCGCCCGGCCCGAGAGCTGTTTGACGCCTGCGGGCTATGGCCCGTGCTTGCCCCCCCACACGCCAAGCCGCTCGACCAGTTGCAAGTGATCGACACCACCGGCTGGCCGCCGGTCGAACGCGAACGGCGCAGCTTCCGCGCCGATGACATGGGCGATGACCCGTTCGGCTGGAACCTGATGAACTGGGTGGTGCGGCGCGAACTTTGGTCCTACCTGCAAGGGCAGGACCGGATCACCGCGCTTTACGGCACCGGCTTCAGCTCGATTGTGCAACGTACGGGTGAGATCATCGTGACTCTCGACAATGGCGACCAGGTGCGCGCCAAACTGGGAGTTGCGGCAGACGGCAAGTTCTCGCCCCCCCTGCGCGAAGCAGTCGGCATCGACGTCAGCACCACGCGCTACGGCCAGAAGTCCCTGGCCTTTACCGTCACCCATGACACGCCGCATGACAACATCTCGACCGAGATTTACAACGAGGGTGGCCCCCCCTTCACCATCGTGCCCCCCCTGCCCGACATGGCGGGCCGCCATGCCTCTGCCATCGTCTGGATGAACCTTGGCCCGCGTGCGGTCGAGTTGATGGAGATGGACGTGCCCGACTTCGAAGAGGTCATGTATCACCGGTCCACCGGTCTGCTCGGACACATGCGGCTTGAGGGGGGGCGGCGGTCGATCTGGCCGATCATGACCCAGACCGCCGATCAACTGGTCGCGGGTCGCGTGGCCGTGATGGCCGAGGCCGCCCATGCCCTACCCCCCCCGATTGGCGCGCAGGGGGGGTTGAACACTTCGCTCAATGACCTCATTGCGCTGGCGGCCCTGGCCGAGGCGCACCGGGGGGGCGATCTGGGCAGCCCGAAGATGATGCAGGCCTATGAAAAGGCACGAAAACCCGACATTGCCCAGCGTGCGCGGGTGATTGACCTGTTCAACCGTGTGGCCCGTTCTGGCGAGGCTGCGTTGCAGGCAGTGCGCCTTGCCGGGCTGAAAACCGTGCATGACGTCACCCCCCCGCTGCGAAAAGGGGGGGTCATGCGGGCAGGTCTGGGGGGGCCGCGCTGACGGCTTTCATGGCAACTCTACCCAGAATTGCTGCGATGCGGCATAGCGCCGCGCTTGACCCATTTGCCATAGGAATTCGTTCGCGTGTGAACCATATACGCAGCACGCGAACAGAGGAGCATCCCCCCCATGGACATGAGCCAGACCCCCCCAGCCAACACCGAAGCCGAAACCACCCATCACACCGTCGATCCGAAAGCCGAACGCCGCGCCGAGATCATTGGTTTCGGCATCGTCGGCGCGCTGATCGCCGCCCTGGGCGTGGCCTACCTGGCCATGGGCTTGACCGGTGTCGGCCTTGTCGCTGTCGCGCTGGTGCCGGTGATCTACATCTTGCTGGTCTGGATGGCGGGCGGTAAGGGCTGAGCCCTCCCCCCCAAAGCCGATGGACGAAGGGGGGGCGCCGTGTAGCGCCCCCCCTTTTTTTGTTCACAGAACCTTGTCGATCACCTGTGTCAGGCGATCCAGGCTGGCGTCCACATCATAAAGCTTGTCGAGCCCGAAAAGCCCCCCCAGCCGGAACGAGGAATAATCGTCCCCCCCCTCGTCGCACATCAACGGCACGCCCGCGGCGATCTGCACCCCCCCTTCAGCGGCGAAGGATTTGCCCGCCTTCACCTCAGGATCGTCGGTATAGGCGACAACCACACCCGGCGCGCCAAAACCTTCGGCGGCGACGGATTTGATGCCCTTCTCGGCCAGTAGAGCCCGCACACGGTTGCCCTGCTCCCACTGTGCGTCACGCAGCTTGTCGAACCCATATTCCTTGGTCTCCAGCATCGCATTGCGGAAGGCGCGCAGCGCGTCCGTCGGCATGGTGGCGTGATAGGCATGCCCGCCGGCTTCATAAGCTCCATGATCGAAAGCCACTTACCCAGATCCACCGCAAAGCTAGTCGAGGTCGCAGCTTTCGCCAGATCCCGCGCAGTGTCGTTCATCATCACCAGACCGGCCGACGGTTGCGCCGACCAACCCTTTTGCGGGGGGGCGGAGATCAGCACATCCACCCCCCCGGTCGCTTTCATGTCGACCCAGGCACAGCCCGAGGCAATACAGTCCAGCACGAAGATGCCACCGACCGCGTGCACGGCCTCGGCCACGGCGGTCAGGTAGTCATCGGGCAGGATCATGCCGCTGGCCGTTTCCACGTGTGGGGGGGCAAAGACCACGTCGGGTTTCTCGGCTGCAATGCGCGCGGTGATTTCCTCGATCGGCGCAGGGGGGGCAAAGCCGGCCTGCCGGTCATTGCCAACCCGGCGCGCCTTCAGCACGGTTTCCTCAGTGGGAATGGCACCCATTTCGAAGATCTGGCTCCAACGGAAGGAGAAGAAGCCGTTGCGGATCACCATGACCCTCTTGCCTGTGGCAAACTGGCGCGCGACCGCTCCATCGCATAGGTGCCACCGCCGGGCACGACGGCTACGGCGTCGGCATTGTAAACCTCTCGTAGGGTTGTGGAGATGTCATTCATCACCTCCTGGAAGGCTTTGGACATGTGATTCAGCGAGCGGTCGGTAAAGACGACCGAGAATTCCAACATCCCATCGGGATCGATATCGGGGGGGCGCAGGGCATGCATTGGCGGCTCCTTTGATGTGATGGGCAGCATTCGGCACCAGACATGTGCCGCATGATGCGCGAAAAACGCCGGATTTCCGCGCATTCGCGATTTGAACCAGAACCGCGCCCGGTTTCAAAACAAAAACTCACATCAGGTAGGCCGAAACCTTCACAACGGGCCTGGTCAAATTGGCCCAGGCCGCCGCTCTTCGCTCAAGAGCACATTCGCTTCGACATCGCCCACACCGGGCAGCGTCATGATGCGTCGCCTCAGCACCCGTTCGAAATCCGACAGGTCACGCGCCACCACACGCAGGCGGTAGTCATAGAGACCAAGGACGTGGGCCACCGTCTGTACTTCGGGGGGGATCGCAGCGACCGCGCGTTCGAAATCCTCCAGACTGACCCGCCCCCCCTTGGTGGCAAGCTTCACCCCCCCCAGGAAAACAGTCACGCCAAAGCCCAAGGCCTCGCGATCCAGATCCACGCGGCGACCGGCGATGATGCCGCTGTCATGCAGCCTCTTGACCCGCCGCCACGCAGCCGGTTGCGACAGGCCGAAGCGTCGCCCCCCCAACTCACCCGCCGACAGGGTCGCATCTTCGGCCAGGGCACGCAGGAAGTTGCGGTCGGTCTCGTCCAGGATCATAGCGGCAGCACCTCGTCGGTCTTGATTGTCGCCACCTGCGCCAAGGCTTCGATATCGGCGATATGCGGCAAGGTCAGGATGCGGGTGCGGTAGACCTGTTGGTAGTGCGCCATGTCGCGGGCCACCAGGTTCAGGCGCACGTCGACCCGGCCCAGGAAGGTCTGAATCTCGATCACCTCGGGCACCAGGCGGGCCTCGGCCAGGAACTCGTCAAAGGCGCGCGGATTGGTCTTGTCCAGCGTTACACGCAGCGACACCTCTACCTCATAGCCCAAGCTGGGCCAGTGGATCACCGCGTGCTGGCCGCGCAGGATACCCGCACGGGTCAGCTTTTCCAACCGACGCGAGCAAGTGGCCACGGTCACGCCCGCCAGATCGGCCAGGTCGGACCCTGCCAATTCCGGATTCTGTTGAAGGCGGCGCAGGATGCGGCGATCCGTGTCATCGACTTGCATGAATTCTCCGCTGATTATCTATTTGGCGCATGATTTCTCCGGCTAGTACAGAATTTCCATTCACTATGCAAACGCCATGCAGCACAAATCCCTATTCTGCGCTCAGAACACAAACTCGAAAAGAAGGACGCGAAACATGCGCGTGTATTATGATCGCGATTGCGACATCAACCTGATCAAGGACAAGAAAGTTGCCATCCTGGGCTATGGCTCGCAGGGCCACGCCCACGCGCTGAACCTGCGCGACTCGGGTGCCAAGAACCTGGTCGTCGCCCTGCGCGAAGGCTCTGCCTCGGCCAAGAAAGCCGAAGCCGAAGGCCTGACCGTCATGGGCATTGCCGAAGCCGCTGCCTGGTGTGACGTGATCATGTTCACCATGCCCGATGAGCTGCAGGCCGAGACCTACAAGAAATACGTGCATGACAACATCAAGCCGGGCGCAGCCATTGCCTTTGCCCACGGCCTGAACGTGCACTTCGGTCTGATCGAGCCGAAAGAGGGCGTCGACGTCATCATGATGGCCCCCCCCAAAGGCCCCCCCGGCCACACCGTGCGCGGTGAATATGTCAAAGGCGGCGGCGTGCCCTGCCTGGTCGCTGTTGACCGTGACGCCACCGGCAAAGCCTGGAAATCGGCCTGAGCTACTGCTCGGCCATCGGCGGCGGTCGTTCGGGCATTATCGAGACCAACTTCCGCGAGGAATGCGAAACCGACCTGTTCGGCGAGCAGGCCGTGCTGTGCGGCGGCATCGTCGAGCTGATCCGCTGCGGGTTCGAAACCCTGGTCGAAGCCGGTTACGCCCCCCCCGAAATGGCCTATTTCGAGTGTCTGCACGAGACCAAGCTGATCGTCGATCTGATCTATGAAGGCGGCATCGCGAACATGGATTACTCGATCTCGAACACGGCAGAATACGGCCAATACGTGACCGGTCCGCGCATCCTGCCCTATGAGCAGACCAAGAAGGCGATGAAGGAATCGCTGGAAGACATCCAGACCGGCAAGTTCGTGCGCGACTTCATGCTGGAAAACGCCGTGGGTCAGCCGACCATCAAGGCCGCCCGTCGCCACAACGACGAGCACCAGATCGAGCAGGTCGGTAAGAAGCTGCGCGACATGATGCCCTGGATCTCGGCCGGCAAGCTGGTCGATCAGGAAAAGAACTGATCCCTGTCTGTGCTGAGACAATCGGTTGATTTGGCGGTCCGTCGGGAAAACCCGGCGGGCCGTTTTCTTTTGACTTTCCGATAATTTGCGCAAGAAATCGGTGCCAGATCCTCCTGAAATTACAGAATTCGAACAATGCTGCGAAACTGGATATATCTGCTTCTGCTCTCGGTAATCTGGGGGGGAGCAAGCTTCATGGGCGTGTCCCTGGCGCTGGACGGGTTCGGCCCTTTGATGGTGGCCGCAATCCGGATCACCATGGGCGCGGTCCTGTTGACCGGCCTGGCCTTTGCCATGGGCATCGGCCTGCCCCCCCGACTGTCGCAACGCCGCCTATGGCTTCATATTTCAGGGATGGGGGGGCTTTTCTCCAATGCAATCCCCCCCTTCTTCCTGCTCAGCTGGGGGGGACAACAGCATGTCACCAGCGGGTTTGCCGGCATCACCATGGCAGTGGTGCCGCTGTTGGTCTTACCTTTGGCGCATGTCTTCGTGCCGAACGAAGCCCTGACCCCCCCGCGCAAGGCCATTGGCTTCGCAATCGGTTTCATAGGCGTCGGTGTGCTGATCGGCCCCCCCGGTGCCCTGGCCCGCTCCGGTGCCGCGCTGGAGTTCTGGGCGCAGCTCGCCTGTATCGGCGCGGCGGGCTGTTACGCAATCGGGTCAATCATTACCCGGCTTGCCCCCCCGAAATCCGATCAGATCGCCTTTTCCGCGGGCGGGCTTCTGATCGCCACTGCGGCCATCCTGCCCATCGCGCTGTTGGGAGAGGGCATTCCCACGCTCCCCCCGGCCCAACCGCGCTGTGGTCCGTCATCTATCTGGGCGTCTTTCCGACCGCCCTGGCCACCATCCTGCTGGTCAAGGTGGTGCAAAGCGCAGGGCCAAGCTTCATGAGCATCGTGAACTATCTGGTTCCGGTCTGGAGCGTGCTCTTCGGCACAGTCTTGCTGTCCGAGGCCCTGCCCCCCCGCAGCTTCCTGGGCGCATTGGCACTGATTCTGACCGGTCTTGCCATCAGCCGAGCACGCGGCTGGCGACGACGTCCCTGACACCCCCCCGTGCTATCATCCCCCCCTAAAGGGAGACAGATCATGAAACGGCGCAACGTACTTGTAACACTTCTGGCGGCCCCCCCGGCACTGATCCAGCCCACTTTGGCCCATGGGACGTCATCCATCGAGGTTCCCACGGGCAGACCACGTTTCATACGGGAAGGCCGGGCGCACCGGCCCAACTGGTTGGTTCTGGGCACTGGAGCGGCCCCCCCGGTGGGTTGGAACCTGCGCCCCCCCGAGGTCGAGGAACATCCCGTCGAAAAGCTGCCTATCGCAGAGCGTCTGGGCGGTTTGTTTCGTGCGCAGGTCGCGACCCGGCTGCGCGATGGACGCTTGCTGGGCCCCCCCGTCTATCTGAACGGGCGCAACCTGGTGGCACCATATGACGCCGAAGTGCGGCGCGCGGCGATTGTCCATCAACGCATTGAGTGGGTCTATCGCTTCGGCCCGAAGGCCCTTCGCGCACATCCGCCGTTCGCACGCGCCATATTTCGCGGCGACGGGGGGGTCGGCCGCGCGCATATCTCGGGCGATGGGACCGAGTTGATCCTGTTGATAGACTGACGCCGAAGCTCCGTTCAAACGGCGGCTTCGACCGCCGCAACAATGTCGTCCACCACACGGGTCAGCAGGCCCTCGTCCTCGCATTCGGCCATGACGCGGATCAAGGGTTCAGTGCCCGATTTGCGGATCAGAACGCGGCCCTTGTCACCCAGGTCAGCCTCGCCTGACGCAATCGCCTCCTGCACCGACGCCTGCTCCAAGGGGGGGGTTTGCCCTGCCTGGAAGCGTACGTTCTTCAGCATCTGCGGCACAGTATCGAAGACCTGAGTCAGTTGCGACGCACGTTTGCCGCTGACCACCATTTCGGCCAGGAATTGCAGCCCCCCCGCTAATAACCCATCGCCGGTGGTCGCATAGTCAGTCATGACGATATGGCCCGACTGTTCGCCGCCCAGGTTGAACCCGTGCGCGCGCATCGCTTCGACCACGTGGCGGTCGCCAACCTTGGTGCGGTGCAGCCCGATGCCATAATCGGCCAGAAAGCGTTCAAGGCCAAGGTTCGACATGACCGTTGCGACTAAGGCCCCCCCTCCGGCCAGTCGCCCCCCCGCATCGGCCCATTGGCGCGCAAAGAGCGCCATGATCTGGTCACCATCCGCCACAAGCCCATTCTCGTCAATGATCATCACCCGGTCCGCGTCGCCATCCAGACAGATGCCCACATCCGCCCCCCCATGCGCGACCACGGTCTGTGCCGCCAGATCGGTGTCCGTTGATCCGCACCCCCCTTGTTGATATTGGTCCCATCGGGCGAGACCCCCCCAACCGGGATCACCTCGGCCCCCCCCAGTTCCCACAGAACCTCAGGCGCGGCACGGTAAGCAGCCCCCCCATTGGCGCAGTCGACCACCACCTTGATCCCATTCAGGCGCTTGCGCTTGGGGGGGAAGGTGGTCTTCAGGTATTCGACATAGCGCAACCGGCTTTCGTCCACCCGCCGTGCGCGGCCGATGTTCTGCGATTGCACAGGTTCAACTCCGGCGGCCACCAGCGCCTCAATCTGCGCCTCATCCTCATCGGACAGCTTGAACCCGTCCGGGCCAAAGAACTTGATCCCGTTGTCGTGGAACGGATTGTGGCTGGCCGAAATCATAATGCCAAGATCGGCCCGCATTGAATGGGTCATGCGCCCCCCCACGGCGGGCGTCGGAACCGGGCCCATGAGCAAGACATTCATGCCCGTCGAGGTCAGCCCCCCCGCCACCAGCGCATTTTCCAGCATATAGCCCGACAGGCGCGTGTCCTTGCCAATTACCACACGGTGCCCGTTCAACCCATCACGACGAAAATGCCGCCCCCCCGCCGCCGCGCCCAGGCGCAATGCCATCTCGGCGGTCATCGGCCAGGAGTTTGCCAGGCCACGCACACCATCTGTGCCGAACAGTTTGTCCATCTTACGCGTCCCCCCCAATCATCGCCAGGTGCAGGTCCAGCGCCTGCCTGGTCTCAAACGTGTCATGCACGCGCAGGATCTGCGCGCCCTGCTGTGCCGCAAACAGCGCCACGGCAACCGACCCCCCCGCCATGCGATCCTTGGCCTCGTCAGCGCCGCCAATCGTGCCGATGAAGCGTTTGCGCGAAGCCCCCCCCAACAGGATCGGCAGACCCAGATCGTGAAACAGGCTCAGGCCACGCAGCAGGCTCAGGTTATGGTCCAGTGTCTTACCAAAGCCGATGCCCGGGTCCACGATAATCCGGTCCCTTTGGATGCCTGAAACACAAGCGGCGGAAATTCGCTCTTCAAGGTGGTCGTAGACATCGAAGAGCACGTTGTCGTAGCGCGGATCAGCCTGCATGGTTTCCGGGCTGCCCTGGGTGTGCATCAGGCAGACGGGCACATCGCGATCCGCCACAAGATCCGCCAATTCCGGGTCGAACAGAAAGGCCGACACGTCGTTGACCATGTTGGCCCCCCCGGCATCCAGCGCTGCCTCAGCCACGCGTGCCTTGCGGGTGTCGATCGAAATTGGTGTTGTCATGCCCGCTGCGCGGATCGCTTCAATCACCGGAGCCGTGCGCCGGATTTCTTCGTCGATACTCACCTCCGCCGCGCCAGGACGGGTGCTTTCGCCGCCAATGTCCAGAATATCGGCGTCCCTGGCCATGGCACGGGCGCGGGCCACCGCGGTTTCAAGCGTTACGTGGTCGCCCCCCCCGTCCGAGAAACTGTCGGGTGTCACGTTCAGTATGCCCATGATGCGCGGACGATCCAGGCTGAGACCGCACAGGTCCGGGCGCGGAGCGGTAAGGCGGGTCAAGCGGGCCGGGTCATCCGGTATCTCAGCGCCCCCCCCTCGCGAGAAACAGCGCGAAAATCGGAAAAGTGAAAGAAACGGCTGCCGCCAAGGGGGGGATTTTCACCTTCAAAGGATGGAATTGCATGGGTGTAGGTCTTCATCCCGCCCCCCCCTCGATGCGCAGCTCATCTGCTTGCATTTGGGCGGCAAACCAACGGGTTATCTCCAGTGCGTCGGCACTGTGCGGCCCGTCCACGGCGTCCAGCACCAGTTTGGACGGTGCCCACAACACCGGTTGACCATTCTTCATCGCCCAGTCCAATTCGGTCCGTGTGGCCACGACTTTGACACGCGGCTCAGCCCCCCCGGCAAGCGCCCAAGCGGCCTGCTCGATGGCGAGCAGGTCGATGTGGCGCTGCGCTTCAGGAGTGGGCGCAGGCGGGCCAACTGTGGAGGCCGTCACGGTCACAATCAAAGGGCGCGGATCGTCAGCCAGGCTGTCCAGAAGGGTCCTCAGGTCGCCCTGCCCCCCCAGATGCACCACCAACGGATGCGGGATTGCGGCTTCCTCTGCCTGCGCCGCCTCCCCCCCCTGCCCCCCCGCACGATCTCGACCCCCCCCAGCTTGCCTGGGCCACGATCCAGCTTCTGGATACGCACAAAGACGCGCAGGGGGGGCTGCGGCTCGGCAAGCAGCCGCGCGGCGATGCGTTCGGCCAGTGTTTCCAGGAGGTTCAGCCGTTCGGCTGCCAGCTCGGCCGAAATCGCCTCGGTAATCGTGTCATAGGACAGGATGTCGTCCACATCATCCGTATCCGCCCCCCCGTCATGCGCCCCCCCAACCTCCACCACCACGTCAAAGCTCAGGCGCTGCACGACACCGCGTTCGGCCTGGAAGGCACCGATCTCGACCGTGACCTCATGATCGCGGACGGAAATTCGGTCGGGAGGGGGGGGTAGAAGTGGCGGTTGCAATCGCGCGGCCCTCAAGCGGGCCGAAAGCCTGGGTGGTCTCGTCAGTCATGGTATCCTCGGGCGAAGTTGCGCGCACTCTGCCCCCCCAAAATCACCAAAAAAAGGCCAGCAAATAGCGGCCTTCAGAGGGCGCGACGCGACGCCGTTCAGTTCGACGAGAGGCGCACCGGCATACGATAGAACTTGTGCACCCCCCCGATCCGTGTGGTCTGGATGAAGCGTCGTGCCCAGGACGGGTTCACCGCCGTGGTGTGATAATGCGTCGCCCCCCCATCGGTCAGCCCGCGCGGCTTGCCATCCAGCAACGCGCGCGCAACCTTGCCCGCGGTGGCCCAGGCGGCGGGTTCGCTCACACGCTCGGGGGGCTACCATCGCAGGTATAGGTGAACTGGCACTGGTACTTGCGCCCGGTGCCCTGATTGACAACACCGCAGACCGAGTTCGGGAACTGGGTGGAATCGACACGGTTCAGGATCACTTCGGCCACCGCGAACTGACCTTTCACAGTCTCGCCACGCGCCTCGAAATAGAGCGCTTCGGTCAGGCACTGCCAGTGTGCGTCACCTGTTGCCTCCGGCTGGCTTTCAACCCAACTGCGGGTGTAGCTTTGTGAATTGCCCGTGGCAGGCGCTTGCCCCCCCAAACGGGCAACACGGGTCGGGTCGAGCGTCGCAAGACCTGCTGCCTCGGTGGCAAGCACGCCATCAACCCCCCCTGCAGGGGGGGTGGTTTCCGAAACGCCAGGTGTTCCCAGCAGGAGGCCAAAAACAGCAGCCGAAAACAGCATACGAAACATGGCAGTACCCTATGTTTGCTCCATTCGCAGCGTTCCAGGAACGCCACAAGGCGCGGGAAATAGGGGGGGAAAAATGCACTTTCGTCCAGTTTTTCGGCCGTTTAGAGGCGCATGGCTGCCATGCATTCCCGTCACGGGAATGATTTTATTGCGCCTTTTCAGCCTCTTGTGCCATACGATCCTGAATCGCCAGATGGGCGGCCGCCAGCCGGGCCACCGGCACCCGGAAGGGTGAACAGCTGACATAATCAAACCCGGCCTCACGGCAGAAGGCGATGGATTCGGGGGGGTTGCCGCCATGTTCACCACAAATCGACAGGGTGACCTCTTCACGCGCATTGCGGGCACGTTCCGCGCCGATCTCCAATAGCTCCCCCCCCACGCCTTCCCGGTCCAGCGTGTGGAACGGGTCTTCGGCATAGACGCCCTGGTTCACATATTCGCCCATGAACCGCCCGGCGTCGTCCCGCGACAATCCATAGGTCATCTGCGTGAGGTCGTTCGTGCCGAAGGACATGAAAGAGGCATGGTGTGCGATCTCATCCGCCCGCAATGCGGCGCGCGGGGGGGTCTCAACCATGACGCCCAAACGGTAGGTGAAGTCGGCCTCGGCCTCGACCCGCACGGCAGCGGCCACGGCATCAATCCGCGTCTTGACGATCTCGACCTCACGCTTGGCGCTGACCAGGGGGGGGATCATGATCTCGGGCACAACCGGGTCGCCAATCTTGGACGCCTCGATCGTGGCCTCGAAGATGGCGCGCGCCTGCATGTCGTAAATCTCGGGCAGCGTGACCCCCCCAAGGCGCACACCGCGCATGCCCAGCATCGGATTGAACTCCCGCAGGCCCGCGACGCGCAGGTTTACATCCGAGATCGGCAGGTCCAGCGCCTCGGCCAGCTCGCGCATGCCTTCGCGCCCATGGGGGGGCAGGAACTCGTGCAGAGGCGGGTCGAACAAACGAATACAGACCGGTTTGCCCTGCATGATCCGAAAAAGTTCGGTGAAATCGTCACGCTGCATCGGCAGCAGGCGTTCCAGCGCGGCGCGGCGGTCCTCCGAACTGTTGGCGAAGATCATCTCGCGCATGGCCAGCAGACGGTCGTCGTCGATGAACATGTGCTCGGTCCGGCACAGGCCGATACCTTCGGCGTCAAACATGACCGCCTTATCCGCATCGGGTGGCGTGTCAGCGTTCGCACGAATGCCGATGTCGCGGAACTCATCCGCCCAGGTCATCAACAGCTTGAAACTGTCCCCCCCCAGCTCCGGCGGCAGAAGATCGACAGACCCGTTCAGGGCCTCGCCCGCCGCGCCATCCACGGTGATCACATCGCCTTCGCGAAACACCCGGCCATCGGGCGCGATCAGCTTGCCCTTCTTTTTGTCGAGCTTCATCTCGCCCGCGCCAACCACACAAGGCAGTCCCAGACCACGCGCGATGACTGCGGCGTGGCTGGTAATACCGCCACGAATGGTCAGAATGCCACGCGCGGCGTGCATGCCACGAATGTCCTCGGGGGGGCTGGTCTCGCGCCGCACCAGGATGCAATCCTCACCTTGCGCCGCCATCGCTTGGGCTGCGCGGGCATTGAAGACAATCTTGCCGGTGGCCGCGCCAGGGCTGGCGGCAATGCCTTCGGCAAAAACATCGCGCCCCCCCCTTCCGGATCCACCTGACTGTGCAACAGCTCGGCCAGGGCGCGCGGCGGGATACGCAACACGGCCTCGTCGTGACCGATGATCCCGTCCTTCGCCAATTCCACCGCGATGCGCACATTTGCACGCTCCGACCGTTGAACCTTGACCGCATCGAGAATGAACAGCTCTTCGTTCTCGATGGTGAATTCGATCTGCATTTCTTCGCGCAAGCGCGTGCGCACCTTGTCGCCATAGGTGATCAGATCGGCAAAGTTCTGCGGCAGCACGTCTTCGATGGACCGCCCCCCCCGCGGATCCTTGGTCAAGTACATGACGTCCCGATCATCCGGCGCGGTCAGCGCGTCCCGGCCCTGGCTCTTGCACAGGTAACGCCCGCGCAGCTCGCGCAGGCCCGTGTGGCCGTTGACGAATTGCATCACGCCCGAGCCGGACAGGCCCTTGCCCACGCCCAGCGCCATTTTCTGAACGACAAGGCCCAGACCCGCGTCCGCCGGCGCGCCCTTGGCTTCACGCAGAAGCCGTGCTGTCGTGCCCTCCCAGGCACGCGCCATGGAGCGCAGGATTTCCGCCAGCTGCACCTGCGGGTCCTGCGGGAAATAGCTGTCGGTTTCTTCTTCATAAAGCTCCAGCGCATCCTGCAACGCCTCGGCGGTCGGCGCGTCGGCGGCGTCGAAATCATCCGGGTCCAGACGACCGACATGCACCGCATAGGATTGGATGAACCGCAAATAGAGCGCGTTGGCCGCCGCCTCGCCGTGACTGTCGATCAGCTTGGCGTGCAGCGCATCGTTCATACCGATGTTCAGAATCGCCGACGGCCCGCCCCCCCAGTCGGGATCTTCGGACGAGGGGGGGCGCACGGAGACCAGCGGGTCCGGGCCGAAGAGGTCGAGCATCGCGTCAAGGTCCGGCATCTCGCCCGCCGACACGCCATGGACGGCATCGAAATCCAACGCGACCGTGCGCGGCACCGGCATATCCAGACGGATCAGCCGTTGCAGGCACTTGGCCCGCCCACCATGCGCGCCGTGTCGATCGGTGCCGATGCCGTGATTTCGGTAAAGCCCAGCTCGCTCATGTCTTTCTGCACCGCAGCACTCCCTGTTCGGGCCTCAGCATAGCGTGGGAAAGACGTCACACAAGGGTTACATGCGACGCCCCCCCGGAGGTGCAGGGCGTCGCGGGGGGGCTTGTCAGCCCTCGATCCGGGTCAGATCGGCGACACCCAGACAGATGTCGCGGATACGCGCCAGCAGGTTCAGGCGGTTGCGGCGCACCACCTGATTGTCGGTGTTGATCTGCACCGCTTCAAAGAAGGCGTCAATCGGCGCACGTAGCGCGGCCATGGCACTCATGGCGGCGGCGAAGTCTTCGGCTTCCATGGCAGGCGCAATCGCCCCCCCCTGTGCCTCGTCCAGCGCGGCAAACAGCGCCTTTTCGCTGTCGTCCTCGGCAAACTTGATATCGGCCCCCCCGAAGGAGTATTCGACCCCCCCGTCCTTTTCCTCGGCCTGGCTTAGGATGTTGTTCGCGCGTTTGAACCCCCCCTGCAACAGGTTTTCCCCCCCGTCATCGGTCTTCAGGAACCCGGCCAGAGCCTCGGCCCGTTTGACCAGCAGCGTCAGGTCGTCATTGCCCGGCATGGCCAGACAGGCGTCGATCACGTCGTGACGAATGCCTTCCTCCGCAAGTGGACCTTGAGGCGGTCGTGGAAGAAGGAGAGGAGGTCGGCAGGAAGGGTGCCAAAGCGCCGATCATCTACACCTCGGGAATCCAGTGCTATCTCAACAACCTTCTCAGCATCATCCGAGCCAAGCCAGGAACTGAGGTCAATTCTCCCAGTAGACCCAAGCTGCTCTACCAAGTTCTCATCACTCTCAATAGCGGAAGCGAAATCCAGTCGGGCCTTGCTCGTCGGATTGGAAACCTCTTTGATCCAAGATGAAACCACACTGCGAACCAGACCATCTTTGCGAGCAGACAGAACCGGGGGGGCGATGTTTACCCGAACCCCCCCATTCTCCAACACCAACCGAATAACCCCCCCCAAAGCCGCCCGGCGCAGCATAGGGGGGGTCTTTCGAGCCGGTGGGCTTTTCGTCAATCGCCCAGAACCCGGTCAGCGTGTCGAGCTTGTCGGCTAGCGCCACGGCAACGGAGACCGGCGCGGTGGGCACGTCGTCGGACGGGCCCAGCGGCGAGTAGTGTTCTTCGCTGGCCTGGCCGACTTCCGGGGGGGCCATCCCGGCGGCCTCGGCGTAGTAGCGGCCCATCAGGCCTTGCAGCTCGGGGGGGAATTCGTAGACCATTTCGGAGGACAGATCGCCCTTGCAGGCTTTCGCGGCCTGTTCCGCCAGGTCGGCATCCGCGCCCACCAGCGGGGGGGCCAACTCGCGGGCCAGCGCCGCGATACGCGCCACGCGTTCGCCCTGGCTGCCCAGTTTGGCGTGGAAGGTCACGTTCTCCAGCTTCTCGACCCAGGGGGGGGCGAAACCATCGGCCTTCACCGTGCGCAGGTCGTTTTCCCAGAAGAACTTCGCGTCAGCCAGACGGGCGGCCAGCACCTTCTGGTTGCCCGCCAGGATGGTCGCGCCGTTGTCGGCGGTCTCGCGGTTGGCGACGGTGACGAATTTCTCGATCCGGCCGGTCTTCGGGTTCTTCACGGAAAAGAACTTCTGGTGCTCCTTCATCGAGGTTTGCAGCACCTCGGGGGGGGCAGCGAGATGAACTCCTCGGCAATGTCGCCCAGCAGCACGACGGGCCATTCGACCAGGCCCGCAACCTCGCGCAAGAGGCCCGCGTCCTCGACGATCTCAAGCCCCCCCTGGGCGAAGGCCGCGTTCTTGGCGTCTTCCCAGATGTGATCGGCGCGCTCCTGCGGGTCCAGCACCACGTGGGCCGCCTTCAGCTTGGCGGCGTAGTCGTCAAAGCCGGTGACGGTGATTTTGCCCGGTGCCATGAAACGGTGGCCTTCGGTCGTATCGCCCGATTTGATGCCGTCCACGTCCAGCGGCACCACCTCAGCGCCCGTCTCATCCGACAGGATGCAGAGGATCGAATGCAGCGGGCGCACCCAACGCAGGCTGCCCGCGCCCCCCCAGCGCATGGACTTCGGCCAGGGGGGGAAGTTGCGAATGGTGGCTTCCAGCACCTCGGCAATGATTTCAGCAGCCTCGCGGCCCTTATGTTCGATGGTGGCGAAATAGACCGCGCCCTTCGGAGTCTCGCGCTCCTCCAACTGATCACGGGTCACGCCTGCGCCGCGCAGGAAGCCCTCGATCGCCTTGTCCGGCGCGCCCACCTTTGGGCCTTTACGTTCTTCGCGGGTGTCCGGAGATCGAGCCAGCAGGCCTTCGACGGCCAGACACAACCGGCGCGGCGTCGCGAAGGCAGCAGCACCCGAATAGGTCAGACCCGCCTCGACCAACCCATCGGTGACGAGCTTCTGCAGGTCGGCCGCGGCCTTGCCCTGCATCCGGGCGGGGGGGATTTCTTCCGAGAAGAGTTCAATCAGCAGATCAGGCATGGGGGGGCCTCACTCGTCATATTTTTCGTTCAGCTGGTGCCAGGCAAAGGCCCGGCCATCGGGATAGACGGCGATGACGCGGTCCACCCCCCCGTCGCGGATGTCTTTTTCGCCCAGGAAGGCCACAGCCTGACCCTGTTCCAGGTCATGGCCGATCTTGACCGCATCGAAACAGTCAAACCAACCGGGGGGGGCGGTCAGGGGGGGGTGGGTTCTTCGTGCACCACATAGGTTTCGGTCAGCATCGCCAAGCTCGACGCGGTTGTGAAACAGGCGCGGAACCTCAAGGGCGAGCTGTTGGCGTCGATGCCTTCCAGGTTGTCGGCAATGATCTCCTCGGCTTCACCTGTCACGACATTCGTCATACGCATCACTTCGACCTCGGCATCGACCGGGTCGTAAAAGGCATAAAGCTGCAACCAGTAGATTGCGACGCCGGAGATGAGGGCGATGGCCACGATCAGGCTCCCAATGATTTTTCCGCTCATTATGTTGTCAACGCCAATAGAGGTTTACTGTGCAGGAGGTCAGTTCGTCGCTGCGCGCCCGCAGCTGATGCACGAGCTCTATCTTTCCCTCTTCCAGAAACTCATGGGTCTCGCAATAAAGGTGTCGGAACCCGTGCGGTTCAGAAGCCGCGAAGATATCGGTGAGAATGTCCCACTCCGACCCTTCAATGTCCATCTTCACAAGCGTGACATCGTTGCCCAGGCGTTTCAGCACATCATTGAAAGCCTCAACCTCGACCATGGCAACTGCGCCGCCATCAACGTGGCCTTGTGCATAGTAGACCGAAGAGGCTTCTGATTTGCGATCCGGATCGCTGCTGTAATCCGCGGCGCGATGCAGGGGGGGCAACGTCCCCCCCGCTTGCGCCGCAACGGCCTTGGGATAGAGCGTGACATTGTCCAGGTGTCCAACCCGGTTCTTCAACTTCTCAAACGTGTCGGGATCAGGTTCATAGGCATGCACCTGCGCCCCCCCGCTGCGTGCAAGCTGTTCGGTGAACTTGCCCAGATTGGCCCCCCCCAGGTCCAGAACCACATCCGCAGGGGGGGTCAGCCCGGCCACCAGCGCATCAAACTCACGCCGGGCACGCCGCTTATACTGCCGGAGCAACTTGCGGCGCGAAGATGCACCAATGTAGCCAGGCCAGCTGTTCAAGCGGGCCAGGAAGCGCTGATAGGCTGTTTGCGGCGTGTAGTTCGGCATTAACCTGTCCTCTTTCGGCTCATGCGGCGTACCCACCGGCCTCGGTCAGCACGAAAGCGTCTGCGCATTGTTTGGCCAGCGCCCGGACGCGGCGATATAGGCCTGGCGTTCGGTCACGGAAATGACCCCCCCGCGCGCATCGAGCAGGTTGAAGATATGCGAGGCCTTGATGCACTGGTCATAGGCCGGATGGGCATGATGATACGCTTACCAGTCTTGGGGGGGTCGATGTGTTCCTGGGCCAGGATCGCGGCGCACTCGGCCTCGGCCTCTTCAAAGTGGCGCAGCAGGACCTCGGTATTGGCCACGTCGAAGTTCCAGCGCGCGTATTCTTCTTCAGTCTGTTTGAACACGTCGCCGTATTTCAGCGCGATGGGGGGGGACTGCGGATCATTGAACGGCATGTCCATCACGTGGTCGATGCCCAGCACATACATGGCCAGACGCTCAAGACCGTAAGTCAGCTCGCCGGACACGGGCGTGCAGTCATGGCCGCCAACCTGCTGGAAATAGGTGAACTGGCTGACTTCCATCCCGTCGCACCAGACCTCCCATCCCAGGCCCCCCCAGGCCCCCCCCAGGTCGGGCTTTCCCAGTCATCTTCCACGAAGCGGATGTCATGCAACGCCATGTCGATGCCAATGGCTTCCAGCGACCCCCCCAGATAGAGCTGCTGAAGGTTGGGCGGGCTGGGTTTGATCAGCACCTGGTACTGGTAATAGTGCTGCAACCGGTTCGGGTTTTCACCATAGCGCCCGTCGGTCGGGCGGCGCGAGGGCTGCACATAAGCGGCCGCCCAGGCATTCGAGCCCAGCGAGCGCAGCGTCGTGGCCGGGTGGAACGTGCCCGCACCCACTTCCATGTCATAGGGCTGCATGATGGCGCAGCCCTGCTCTGCCCAGTAAGCCTGCAGCCGCAGGATGATTTCCTGAAAGCTTTTCGGTCGATTGTCGCTCATCGCCATGGAACCCCCCCTTCGGAACCGGTCTTGTACATCGCGCCCTCAATAGGCGCTGGGGGGGGAAGGGGGGGGTCAATCGGCTGGGCAGGCGGATTGCGCGCAGATGGCGCGACCGTTGGTTTCCCATAGTGAAACTGCGACCTGATCAACGCAGCCACGCTCGGAAGCGCAGCCAAACCGCAAGCCAATGTTGACCTGCCCCCCCCTGTCATGGTGTTCACAGGCATTCAAAGGTTTTGACTGCAAGAGCCCCCCCGGTTGGGGGGGCCGTGAGGGGGGGTTATGAAGAGACTGTTTTCGACAATCGCCGTCCTGGTCGTGATGCTTTGGGGGGGCGCGTTTGCGACCCAGGTCCAGGCGCAGGAAACCGCCTGGATCCAACTGGAGGCGCAGCCCAGCCTGGCCGAAGCCCAGGCCGCCGCGCAGCGCTATGCAACACAGCTGCAGGATGTCAGCGGGTTTCGGGTGAACAACGGATGGTATGCGATCGCGCTGGGGGGGCCGTTTACCCAGGCGGGTGCCACATCGAAACTGACCGAGCTGCGCGCGACCGGCGCTGTGCCGCGGGACGCCTATGTGGCTTTCGCAGGGCAGTATGGGCAACAGTTCTGGCCGATCGGTGCCAACACGCTGGGCACCGCCCCCCCCGTTGACAGTGGCACCGCGGCCGACCCGGTTCCCGCCACCGCCCCCCCCACCGAAGAGGTCATCCCGGACGAAACCCCCCCGCGCGAGCCCGTGCGTCGGAACGCCTGCTGGACCGCGAAGCCCGCATGGAGCTGCAGCGCGTATTGCAGTTCGAAGGGTTCTACAACTCGGGCATCGACGGCGCTTTCGGCCCCCCCGGCACCCGCCGCGCGATGGGCGACTATCAGACCGCGATGGGCTATGAGCCCACCGGCATTCTGACCACGCGCCAGCGGGCCGAACTTCTGGCCAATTACCAGGCTTTCCTGGACAGCCTCGGCCTGCAAACCACGCAGGACCACGACGCGGGCATCCAGATCGCCCTGCCCGCGGCCCTGGTTGATTTTTCGCGCTACGAGGCCCCCCCCTTTGCCCATTACGACAGCAAGGATGACAGCGGCGTGCGCGTTGTGCTGATCAGCCAGCACGGCGACCGATCGACCCTGTTTGGCCTTTACGACATCCTGCAATCTCTGGAAATCGTGCCGATGGAAGGCGACCGCGAACGCAAGGATAACGAATTCACCCTGACCGGGACCGATGCCAACATCACATCCTACACCTATGCGAAACTGGTCGATGGTGCGGTGAAGGGCTTTACCCTGGTCTGGCCCAATGGCGACGAGCGCCGCCGCAGCGTCGCGCTGAAGCAGATGCGCGAGACATTCGAAAGCCTGGGCGACATGGCCCTGGCTGACAACGCCGGTCTGGATGATGCGGTGCAAAGCTTGATCTGCTGTCGGGTCTCGACATTCGCCGCCCACGCCTGTCGCGTTCGGGTTTTTATGTGGATGGCAACGGCTCTGTGGTAACCACCACCGAGGCCGTGCAGGCCTGCGGACGGATCACGGTTGACGGTTATCCGGCGCAGATCGCGGCCACGAGCGACGCGCTGGGTGCGGTGCTGCTGAAACCCACCGAAGCGCTGTCGCCGCTGGCCGTGGCGCAGATGCTGACCACCGACGCGCGGCTGAAATCCGAAGTGGCCGTGGCTGGCTATTCCTACGAGGGCCGTCTAAGCGCGCCGACCCTGACCTTCGGCACCCTGGCCGACCTGACCGGTCTGCGCGGCGAGGCCGAGTTGACCCGCCTGGCCCTTGCCACGCAGGTCGGTGATGCGGGCGGTCCGGTGCTGGACGCGGGCGGTGCCGTGATCGGCATGTTGCTGCCGCGTGCAGGCGGCAACGGCCAGCAACTGCCCGATGACGTAAGCTTTGCCGCAGACGCGGGTGCTTGGCGGCTTTCCTGGCCGAAAATGGCGTAACCGCAACGGCGACCGATGCCATGGCCTCGATGGACCCGGTCGATATGAGCGCCCTGGCGGCGGACATGACCGTGCTGGTCAGCTGCTGGGACTGATCCCGCAGGCAAAGAGATACAAAAGGCGCGGGCAGCCCCCCCCGCGCCTTTTTCTTTGCCCTGCACTCTCCGGCCCCCCCGGCGCAGCGGGGGGGTGGGCGGCCACGCGCCCTCCACTCAGACTGACGCCCGCCAGGGTGGGAGCTGCGCCGGGGGGCTAGCCCGCCAAAATATCCGGAGTAACATGGATGACCGTGGGACCGTCCGCCTCGAAGGCATCCAGAATGGCACGGGTCAGCGCTTCCAGCGACACAGGTGCCACCGCCCCCCCGGCCCCCCATAGGCCCTGGCCAGCGCCACGAAATCCGGGTTGCGCGCCACAACGGCATTTGGAGCGATCTGACTCGCAACCATGCTGTCTTCGATCTCCTTCAGTTTGCCATTGTCCCACAGAAGAATCGGCAGGCTCAGCCCCCCCAGCTCCACCGCCACACCCAGCTCCGGCAAGGTATACTGGAACCCGTAGTCCCCCCCAACGATGCACAGAACCGGCAGCGCACCAAGCCCCCCCACCTTGCCGCCAATGGCGGCGGGCAATGCCCAACCCAACGTGCCAAACCCCCCCGAAGGGTGGAACCAGCGGGCAGGCTCGGCCATCGGCCAGACCTCCTTGGCGACATAGGCAAACTGCGTCATGTCTGAAAACACCCGCATCCCGCCCGGCATGGCAGGGGGGGCCAGGGCCGCACAGACCTCGGCAATGCCGGTCCGGTCCGCGCCAGCCTCGGCCCGGAAACGGGCGCGCACGGCCTGCACATCGGACTTCGACCACCTGCTGCGGCGCGCATGCGGCTCGACCAGATCCAGCAGGTCGGACAGAAACTGCGCCGCATCCCCCCCCAGCAGCGCCAGATCCGGGCGCACGGTCTCGTTCATCACCGCGGGGGGGTCAATATCGACCCGCACCAGGGGGGGCGCATCGTGCCCCCCCAGATCGGCACGCCACAGGTCCACCTCGGCCAGCTCACAGCCGACGACAATGACCAGGTCGGCCTTGGCGATCTCATCCGCAGACCCCCCCGGTCGGGACAGGGTCGCCCCCCCAAAGCTCAGAGGCGCGTCATCTGCGATCACGCCGCGCCCGGCGTAGCTCTGAAAACTGGCGGCACCGGTACAGGCCACCAACTGGCGCGCGGGCCAGGAGCCGCCCACGGCACCGCCACCAAAGATGAACAAAGGACGCTGCGCCCCCCCGATCAGCCATTCAGCCACCGCCGCCACATCCTCGGGCCGCACATGAGGCAAGCCCGGCACCATACTGGCCTCGGGCGCGGGGGGTCGGCCAGACGGCCCGCAAGCGCAATCGGCACATGTATGGCCTTGGACCGCTTGCGCGCCGCGCCAAACTCGCCCAGGGCACGGTCCACCAGCTGATAGGCCGCTCGGCGCTTAACGCCACCTCGGACCAATCACAAACCGCAGCACCTGCCCCCCCCGCCTGATCGCGCATCTGGTGCAACTGCCCACGCCTCCCGGCGGCCTCATCCAGGCAGGAGCAAATCGCCAGCACCGATGAGCTGTCCGACCAGGCCTGACCCAACGGCGTCAGCGCGTTCAGGAACCCAGGTCCGGTAATCAGGTAACACACCCCCCCCGGCCGCCCGGTCGCCCGTGCATAGCCATCGGCCATGAAGCCCGCGCCCTGTTCGTGGCGCGCCAGCACATGGGTGATCCCGGCCTCTTCGATGCCCCCCCGGTACATTTCGACATTATGCACGCCGGGAATACCGAAGATCACGTCCGTGCCACGATCCTTCAGCATGTGAGAAATCTGCGCCCCCCCAAGGGGGGGTTTCTGCACGGGGGGGTTTTGCATCCTCAGCCTCTCCAGAACTTCAGGGTGAACAGCACATAGACGACCAGAAGCTCCAACCGTCCGATCAGCATGGCGGCAATCAGCATCCACTTGGCCGTGTCATTAAGCAGTTGAAAGTTGCCTGACGGGCCGATGATCTCCCCCCCCAGACCCGGCCCGATATTGGCAAGCGCTGTAGCCGCCCCCCCGGACACGGAGGTCACGAAATCGAGCCCGGTCAGGCTGAGCATTACCGACAGGATGCCCATGGAGACCACAAACATCAGGAAAAAGGCCATCACCGAGGACAACACGTCCTGGCTGACCGGGCGTCCGTCATAGCGCGGGATGAAGACACCATGCGGCGAATGGATCTGTTTGATCTGCGCCTTGATCGAGGCGAACAGAAGTTGGTAGCGGAAGATCTTGATCGAACAGGCGGTGGACCCCCCCGCGCAGCCGCCCACCAGCCCCCCCAGGAAGAAGAAGGTCACGACCGGCAGCTTGCCCCCCCACTCCTGGTAATCCGTGCTGGCATACCCCCCCGTGCCCGAGATGATCGAGGTCACATTGAAGACACCCTCGCGAAACCCGTGTTCGATACTGTCGCCATCCGCGATCAGCCGGAACAGGGTCATGGCAATGGTGACCAGCAGAATGACGACCAGATAGGCGCGGATCTGCGGATCATGAAGAAACGGGCGCGCTGTGCCGTTGAGAAGCTGGATGTACCGAACGAAAGGCAGGCTGGCGAGGATCATGAAGATCGCAGCCACATATTCCGGCAGCCCCCCTGATACTTGCCAAACGACGCATCATGGTCGAGAACCCCCCCCGGTCGACATGGTGGTCAGCGCGTGGTTGATCGCGTCGAACCCCCCCTCCATCCCCCCAGCAGGTAATAGGCCATGGCACAGGCAAGGGTCAGCGCAATATAGATCCAGGTGATACGTCCGGCAATTTCAGCCGCACGAGGCAGGACCTTGCCCATCGTATCGAAGGCTTCGGACCGGAAGATCTGCATCCCGCCGATCCGCAGTTCGGGCAGGAAGACCATTGCGACGACGATAATTCCGATGCCGCCGAACCATTGCAGCATCGACCGCCACAACAGAACCCCCCCTTCGGGCATGGCGTCAAGGCCAGAGAAGACGGTTGCACCAGTGGTCGTCAAACCGGACATCGCCTCGAAAATCGCATCCACCCCCCCACGCGCATCGACCTGTCCCAGAATGAAGGGTATTGCGCCGAACAGCGGCAGTGCGACCCAGACACCGGTGGTCAGAATGAACGTCTGCTGCAAGGTCAGCCCCCCCTGCCCCCCCACCACGTTCGATGTGGCCAATGCGATGGAGCCGCCCACCAGCATGGTGACCACTGCGCTTTGCAGAAACACGATCCAGTCCGGGCGGCCGAACACCAGGTCGACCCCCCCCATGGGGGGGACCAGCATCGTCGCCCCCCCAAGGACAGCGATGAGCAGGCCAATGACATATCCAACAGGGCGCAAGTCCAGCATGGGCGCAGGGTTGGCCGGGTGCGGGCGCGGTGTCAAGCGGTTGACACGATCACGGCCTCACCCGCCCCCCCCTTGTTGCGGGTATAACGCAGGCGGGTCCCGTCGGTTTCGATCACCTCGCAGTCATGCAGGGCCTCCCCCCCGCTTTCTCCGGTCAGAACACGGCAGAAATAGCCATCCTTCCACGTCCATTTGGCCACGAAATCCTGCCCATCAACCCGGCCCGACAACTGCCCATCCGCATGAATGGTAAATCGTAACCCCCCCGCCGGTCCAGAAAGCTGTCTGTCCGCAAACAGCGCACAGAACTCTGCCCGCGTGATCACACGACGCCAGGCTGTGGCCCTACCGGACACGATTAGCCAACGTGGAACAGGGTCGAGAACAGCTTGGGATCCAGGCTCTGCGCCTCGAACGTGCGGCCCTCGGTCAGGATCGACACGGCATCATGGCTGTGCAGGCTTTCCTGGTGGCTGGCGACAATGCGGAAATCACCGATGCGCGGATCCTGTTGCAGCTGCTCGCAGAACAGGCGCGCGGCATCTTCGACGAAAATCGGGTTTGCGGCGTTCAGCTCGGCAAAGGCCTGTTCATCCTCGCGTTTCACCATCACCTGCGTCTCGGTCGGCACGGCAATGCGGCACATGTCGATCAGATCCTCGAACCAGAGCGTATTGCCCGGCTGGTGGATCTTTTCGACCGAAATACGCGCGACCGAGCGTTGCGAATGCGGCGTGGCAAGCTGCCCGCGCGCCTGACGCGCATGTTCGGACAGTTCCAGCGAACAGGGGGGGCAGGTCGATGAGTAGACATAGTCCAGATGCATGAACTTGCGGCGCTGGCCGTGGTGTTCAACCAGTTCCAGCGCAATATCATAGTACTGGTACCCCCCCGACAGGCCCGAGCGCAAAGATTGCACGCGAGCTGGGTAGGAAAAGCGCATCTCGATCCGCGCGTCCAAGCTTTGCAGATCGGCCTTGTAGTCATCCAGCGCATGTTCGATCACGTCGAAAGAAAAGGTCTTTTCCGCATGGGCATAAAAGCTGCGCATGATGCGCGACATGTTGATGCCCTTCTTGCCGGCCTCAAGGCTGACGGTGCCGGTGACAGAGGTCTCCAGTGTCAGATCGCCGTCATCGCGGGTGTGGTATCGCAGCGGCAGGCGGAAATTCGAAATGCCGACGTGCTGGATATGCCGTTTGGCACCCTGAATCAGACTGGCCGGGCCGTTCTGCAGATCGGGCATGGAGGCGCGGTAATCCGCATCCGGCACGAAATCAGCCGGGTAGTCGCGGCTGAGCGCCGGGTAGTTCGATACCTCGCCACCCGGCAGCAGGCGGGCAATCGACGGGTCCAGTTGGGCCACTTCAACCGGATCGACAGCAGCGGCCCATTCCCGCAGAAGCGCCAGGGCACGCTTGGCTTCCTCCCGGTCTGGCAGCTCGGCGGCGGTCTGGTCGATCTCCGGCGTAAACTTGTTCATGGCGGGCCCCCCCCACTCCTTGTGATGCCTCCTGTCGCGCAGCTCAATGTAAGCCTTTGCCAGTGATTCACCAAATCGGCAACGCCAGAGGCGACACTCAGACGCCCTCAAGCGCCTGAATGAGGTCCGCGATCAGATCCGCCGGGTCTTCCAGCCCGATCGACAGGCGCACCAGCCATCCGAGATGCCCAGCAGGTCCTTCTGGTCCTGCGGCAGGCGCTGGTGGGTCGTGGTGGCCGGATGGGTGGCGATGGACTTGGCATCGGCGAAGTTGTTCGAGATGATGAAGATCTCCAACGCATTGAGAAAGCGGAAACAGGCCTGTTTGCCGCCCTTCACCTCAATCGCCAGCACCGTGCCGCCGGACGGTGCCTGCTGGATTGCGATGTCATATTGCGGATGCGACGGGTGGGTCGGATAACTCATGCGCGAGAGATTGGGGGGGTGATCGGCCAACGCCTCGGCCACCCTGGCGGTGGTGTCGGCCTGGGCCCGCACACGCAGGTCCAGCGTCTCCAGTGCCTTCAGGTGAGTCCAGGCGGCGAAGGGGGGGTTGATCGCGCCACCGGTGTGTTTGATGTAGGTCTCGATCGGGCCGCGGATCAGCTCGCGTGAACCACAGATCGCCCCCCCGCCCAGCATACGCCCCCCCTGCCCGTCCACGTGTTTGGTCGTGGAATAGACAACCAGGTCGGCCCCCCCTAGCCGCGTGGCGTAGGAGAAGACCGGCGTGGGCATGGCGTTGTCGACCACCACCAGCGCCTCGTTGGCATGGGCGATTTTCACCACGTGATCCAGGTCGATCACTTCCAGCGTCGGGTTCGAGATCGCCTCGAGGAACACCAACCGCGTATCGGGGGGGCGGATCGCGGCCTCCCACGCCGCGTTATCGGTGCCATCAACGATGGTGACTTCCACGCCGTAGTTTGCCAGCACCTCTTCCAGCACGTAAAGGCACGACCCGAACAGCGCGCGCGAGGACACGACGTGATCGCCCGCCTTGCACAGCGCCATCAGCGCGCCCGACACCGCGGCCATGCCGGAGGTGCAGGCAAAGGCGTCCTCGGTGCCTTCCATTGCGGCGATCCGGTCTTCGAACATGCGGTTCGTCGGGTTGCCATAGCGGGCATAGATGAACTCGTCCGGGCCGCTTTTTTCGAACCGCGCCTCGGCGGCCTCGGCGGTCGGATAGACAAAGGCCTGGGTCATGTACATCGCCTCGGACAGCTCGCCATACTGGCTGCGCCGCGTGCCGCCGTGGATTGCCTCGGTGCGTTTGCCCCCCCATTTCGTCATTGTCCTGTCTCCCGACATAAAAAAATCCCCCCCACCGCTGTCAGCGACGGGGGGGATGGTCCGGCCCTGACCTCTTTAGCAGCATTTTTAAAGAGGCCCGCAATCCGGTGAACAAATCGCCTCTAGGCGCCTGTTACAATCTGCAAGGTTTGGCGTCAAGCGCGGCGGCCTAACCAGCGCTGTCCGCATCCGCGTCATCACTTTCGATCCCATACTTGGAAAACAACCCCCCCATCTGGGTTGCGAAAAAGGCAAAGGTACCGATGGTCAGGCCAAAGGTCTTGAAGTTGACCCAGGCGTCCGTGGACATTGTGCGCCAGATCACTTCGTTCGCCACCGCCAGTCCCAGAAAGAACATGACCACGCGGCGGGTCAGGATCATCCAGCCTCACGTTCCATCGGCAGGGCCTGATCCATGACGCTTTCCAGATAGCTCTGCCCGCGCAAAAGGCCGAACCCCCCAGCGCACCCGCAAAGAGCAGGTAGATCATCGTCGGTTTCATCTTGAAGAAACGTTCATCGTTGAGCCAAATCGACAGCCCGCCGAACCCCCCCACGACCAGTACCAGGGTCACGATCTGCATCTTCGACAGGTGCCCGGTCAGGCGCCATTGCAAGAATGTGGTAGCGGCCAGAAGCGGGATGAACATCGCGGTGACAGCGATAAAGCCGGAATATTCGGCCCCCCCGCCAACCGTGAACACACGGTCCTTGAACAGTGTGTAGCCGACGAAGAACAGGATGATCGGCCCGTATTCCAGAGCCATCTTTAGCCCCCCCGGATTGATCTGTTTCTCGCTCATGCGTTCCCTTTCGTCCGCGTCATCCGCCCATTTCGACGATCACGGCCCCCCCGGCCGCGATCAATGCCATCAGCGCCACCCGGCGCGGTCCTGTTTTCTCGCCCAGCATCAGCCAGCCAATCAGCGCTGCAAAGACCGTTGAGGTCTCGCGCAGCACCGCCGCTTCACCGACCGAATCCAGCCGGGTCGCCAGCATGATGGAGCCGAAGGACATATAGGCAATAAACGCGCCGGTTACACCCTTAGCCATCAATGGGCCCACCGCAGGGCGGTTTTGCATGTTGCGCCAGCGCAGGTAGGCGATCGGTGGAATAGCCAGCCCGTCGATGAAGAAGAACCAGGCGAGGAAGGTGAACGGATCGGCCGTGGCGCGAATGCCGTAAGCGTCCCAGGTCGTATAGGCGGCGACAAACCCACCGGTCAGAACCGCCATTGCCAGCGCGGGGGGGCGTAACTTGTCGCGTCCGATTTGCCAGTGTTTCAGGTTATAGGCCGCAAGCCCGTAGATCCCGGCCAGCAGCGTGGCCACCCCCCCCGCCCATTGCACCCAGGTAAAGACCTCACCAAACAGAAACCAGGCGCCGATCACGGTGAACAGCGGCCCGGTGCCGCGCACCACCGGATAGACGACCGTGTAGCTGCCCAGCGTGTAGGTATAGGCCTGCGCGAGCTTGTAGGCCGTGTGGATCACCCAGGCCAAAGCAAAAATCGGCCACATGTGTAGCTCGGGCCAGGGCACGACGAAGAAGGCAAAGGGGGGGGCCGCGATGATCCCGTAGGAGGCGTCAATCGCCCCCCCGCGTGTCAGCCATGGGTCATGCCGCCCCCCCTTCTGCAACGCACCAAAGAGGGCGTGCAGGAACGCCGCCATCAGCGCCAAACCAAGGGCCAGGTCATGGCCCGCAGGCGTGCCCTCCAGCGATGTGATCCAATCACTCATCCCCCCCCTCTATTGAGGGAATTTCCTCGCCGTGACCAGCGTTTGATCGGGCCAAGGCCGGGTGCCCTGGCCCACCGGGTCAGCCTGCATAGGTGCCCCCCCGGATCGGATAATCGTTGTCCAGCACGAACTTGATCCGCGCGGGCAGCTTGTCCAGTTCGGGCCGCAGGAAGGGCGCGTTGGAGATATCAACCATGTGCAACTGGCCCTCGGGGGGGTTCACCAGGAACAGACCCGGTTCGGCATAGGGGGGGCGGTCGGTCTCGTCAGGGGGGGTGCGGGGGGGGCCAGAGATGTAAAGGCCCAGCGCCTTCATCTGCTCGATCGACAGGTCAAAGCCGATCGGTACCGTCAGCCCGTGGTCTGCCTTCAGCTTGCGGGCCTTGACCTCAGGGTCGGCAGAGACGACTACCACCTCGATCCCGATCTCGGCGAATTCTGCCAGACGCGGCTCCAGACCTTCCAGGTAGCCGCGACAGATCGGGCAATGCAGGCCGCGATAGACGAAGATCAGCTGCCAGTCGGCGGTCTCGGGCTTGCCAAGGGTCAGCGTGCCGCCGCCCAGGCGCGACACGGTGGTCAGAGGGAACGGGGGGGCGGCGGAAGACAGGGCGTTGTGCATGGGGGGGTGATCCTTGTTGGTATCGCGCGTGAATGGGGGGGTGCGAGGAAGATGGATCAGCCCGGTGGGAATGCAAGCGGCAGGCGGTCAACAAGATGTGATGTCAGGACAGGCCCTCAGCGCAGTACGCGTGCCATGCCGGTGCGAAGGGCGAACCCGGCCTTCTCATAAAGCCGCTCGGCCCCCCCCGCGTCGGCGATCAGGCTGATATAACAGCCCTTTGGTAGGTTCGCCTCGGCCCAGGCCATCAGCCCATCCATCACCTGGGTGCCCAGACCCTGCCCCCCCTGCCAGTCTGGATGCACCGCCACGTCATTGACCTGCACGAAACAGGCCCCCCCGTCGCCGGTCAGGCGTCCCATGGCGATCAGTTCCGCCCCCCCCTCGCGCAGCCAGACGCCATGCAGGGTTCGCTCCAGTGACAGGGCGACGGCCGGGTCGGGAAAGGTGCTCATCCCCCCCGCCGCGCGCCTCAGCGCCTGGAATTCCTCCGGCGTGGCGGGGGGGGTGCCGGGCTCAGGCACCGGTCAGGGCCTTGGCGAAATCTTCTGGATCGAAGGGGGGGGCCAGGTCGTCGATCTGCTCGCCCACACCAATGGCATGGATCGGCAGGGCGAACTTGTCGGCCAGTGCCACCAACACGCCACCTTTGGCGGTGCCGTCGAGCTTGGTCATGACAAGCCCGGAGACATCGGCGAGCTTCTGGAAGGTCTCGACCTGGTTCAGTGCGTTCTGACCCGTCGTCGCGTCCAGAACCAGCAGCGTATTGTGCGGCGCGCTCTCGTCCTTCTTCTTGATCACGCGGACGATCTTGGCCAGCTCCTCCATCAGGTCGGCACGGTTCTGCAACCGGCCCGCCGTGTCGATCATCAACAGGTCCGCGCCATCCTCCTGCGCCTTTGTCAGCGCATCGAAGGCCAGGCTGGCGGGGGGGTCCGACCCCCCCTCGGGCGCGGTCAGCACCGGCACACCGGCGCGGTCCCCCCCCAGATCTGCAGCTGTTCAACCGCCGCCGCGCGGAACGTGTCGCCCGCTGCGATCACCACCGACTTGCCCGCCGATTTGAACTGCGAGGCCAGCTTGCCGATGGTCGTGGTCTTGCCCGCGCCATTAACACCAACCACCAACACCACCTGCGGACGCTTCGGGTAGATCGGCAGCGGTTTGGCGACAGGTTCCATGATCCGCGTGACCTCGGCAGCCATCAGATCCTTGATTTCGTCCACCGACAGTTTCTTGCCGAAATGGCTCTGCGACAGGTTCGCGGTGACCCGCATGGACGTATCGACCCCCCCCATGTCCGAGGCGATCATCAGGTCCTCAAGGCTTTCCAGCATGTCATCATCCAGCACCCGCCGGGTGACCTTGCCACCGCGCCCCCCCAACATGCGGCCGATGAAGCCGGGCTTCTGGGCGGGCTCCTCCGGCACGTCAACGGTCAGGTCCATCGGCGCAGGGCTGGGATCAACCGGTGGCGGCGCTTCGAGGGGGGGTGTGGGCGCTGGAACCTCGACCGGGGGGGCGTCCGGCAATTCGACCGGAGTAGGCTCCGGCTGCGGGCCCGGATCAGGCTGCGGCTCCGGCGAAGGTTCCGGCAGCGGTTCGGGCTCAGGCAAAGGCTCTGGTTCCGGCGTAGGTTCCGGCGTCGGGGGGGCGGGAACGGGTTCGGGTTCCGGTGTGGGCTCCGGTTCCGGCTCAGGTTGCGGATCAGGCTGGGCCTCGATCTGCTCTTCCTCGCCGCCATCCTCGACGATCGCCTCCAGCCCTTCCTCGAGCTTCGAGGAAGATTTGAACAGCCGATCCTTGAGTTTCTTGAAAAACGCCATGTCTGCGCCCCCCCCGGTAGTCTTTCCAATCACCTAAGCCACTAAGGCGCGGGATGGAAGGGGGGGCGGCGAAAATCAGGGCACGGCCTGTGCGCTCATTCGCAGGCCGACTGGTTGTCTTCACAAGTACAGGCACTACTATTTGTACCATGAAAGATATCGACCCCCCCGAATTCCGCGACTCCCCCCCCGAATTGCAACGGCAATTAAAGAGCGCGCTGCGCGATGCGTCCCTGCGCGTTGGTCGTTTAGAACAAGCAGGTAAGCTCTATTGGGTCAAAAAAGAAGAGAAGCTCGGCCTCCGCATGCGCCTGCAAAAAGGAAACCCGCATCGCGCTTTCGAAGCTGACCGCACCGGATTGCTCAGAATGTCTGAACGGGGGGGCGTGCCGACGCCTCGGCTGGTTGACGAAGGTGAGAACTATTTCGTCACAGAAGACGCGGGCACACCGCTGTCCCTCATGCTGCAAAATCCACTCGAATTTGATGGCGATGAAAGGATTGCGGCCTTCGCCGCAGCCGGGCGGGTTTTGGCCGAAACCCACGCAAAACAGCTTTCGCACGGACGCCCCCCCTCAGTCAAGGATATGTGCTGGCGTGACGGGCATCTGACGTTGCTGGATTTCGAAAGGTACTCCCCCCCTGCCCGAAATACCGACAAGGGGGGGCATATGCGGGACCTGGTCGTGTTCGTGCACTCCACCTTCAGCTTTGCGGGCGAAGAACGCCCAGAGATCTCCGCCGCCATCGACGCTTACCGCTCAGCTGACAAGCGCGGCATCTGGGGGGGCAAGGCACAGACATTCTGTCGGCGTATACGTTGGGTGGACTGGGTGACAAAACCGATCCAATGGCGCAAGCCGGGGGGGCGTGCACGCGAGTTCAAGGCGATCCCGGCTACGCTGAAGGCATTCGGCGTCTTTTGACAATCCCAGCGGGCACTGTCATGCGTTCCATCAGCTCAAGCCAATGAAAAGCCCCCCCGCTTGGGCCCCCCCAATATAGGTGATCCAGACCGCTTTCGAGGCGACAGGCGTCAGCCGGTGATCGGGGGGGCCAAGGCGGAAAAGTTCAATCGACAGGATCAGGTCAGACAGGGTGAAAAGCCCTGCACCAACGATGGCGGACCAGGCCGTCCAAGGCAGGGTCAGGGCAGACAAGCCCATGGTCAGGATGATCAGCACATAGGCCCGCACGGGCCATTTCATCGCGCCAGCGTGGGGGGGGATCAACCAAAGCTCGGTCGAGATGGTGATCCCGGCCAGGATGACCGCCGCAAGTGGGATTTGTGCAAATCTTCCCAGGGCATCATGCCCGACAGCGCCAGGATATGCAGGATATAGACAACATGGCTCAGCGCGAAGCTGGACAGGCCATAGAGAAAGGCCGCCTCGCCATCCCGCGACAAGGCGAGGTCGCCGAGTGCGGACAGGAAAAGCGCCGCGACCAGAAGGCAGGTCCGCCCGAAATCCAGGCGGCCAGAGCCAGCGCGGCGACGGGAACGGTTTTCCAGACCGACCGCAGACCGCTGGTGGGTCGGTCGGTCATCGGCAGGTAGGTCACGGCGATGGCCAGACCGATCAAGGCAATGGATGGGGGGGCATACGGGGGGGTCCTCAATGTCTGGGGGGGAACCCTGCCCAGCGCGATCCGGCGGGTCAAGCGGTCGGGACGGGTGACGTCGCGGCGCTGCCCGGTGTAATACCGGGCAGGTCTATCCGACGCGCTTACACCTCGTCCGGGAAGTGTTTCATCACCAGGCGGATCGGGTTCGGCGCGGCCTGACCCAAGCCACAGATCGAGGCATCACCCATCGCGGTACACAGCTCTTCCAGCAGCGGCTGATCCCAGTGATCCGCCTGCATCAACTTCACGGCCTTCTCGCAGCCCACCCGGCAAGGGGGGGTGCATTGTCCGCAGCTTTCATCCTCGAAGAAGCGCAGCATGTTCAGCGCAGCATCACGAGCCGAATCCTTGTCGGACAGGACCACGACGGCGGCAGACCCGATAAAGGTGCCCAACGGCTGCAACGTGTCGAAATCCAGCGGCACATCGTTGATCGTCGCAGGCAGCAACCCCCCCGAGGACGGCCCCCCCCGGCTGGTAGGCCTTGAACACGTGACCGTCCAGCATCCCCCCCCTGCGGCCTCGATAATGTCTGTGATGGTGGATCCGGCCGGCAGAAGATAGACGCCCGGTTTGGCCACCCGGCCGGACACCGAGTAGTTGCGCAGCCCCCCCTTTCGGCCGTTCTTTTCCACCGAGTTCATAACCTCGGGGGGGCCGAAGCGGGTAATGCGCGCGACCCAATAGAGCTTTCGACATTGTGTACCAGCGTGGGCTGTCCGAAAACGCCGACCTGGGCCACGAAGGGCGGACGGTGGCGGGGGGGTTCGCCGCGCTTGCCCTCGATCGACTCGATCATCGCACTTTCTTCACCACAGATATAGGCACCCGCGCCACGACGCAGGTCGATATAACCCGGCTCAACGATACCGGCGGCTTCCAGGTTGGCGACCTCGCGGCGCAGTATTTCGCGTACGGCCGGGTTTTCATCACGGATGTAGATGAAACAGGTCACCGCCTCGACCGCCCAGGCAGCGATCAGCATGCCTTCAAGGAACATGTGCGGGTTGCGTTCCAGGTGGTGGCGGTCCTTGAAGGTGCCCGGCTCCCCCCCCTCGTCACCATTGACGGCCAGATAGCGCGGTCCGGGATTGGCGCGTACAAAGCCCCCCCATTTGGTACCCGCAGGAAAACCTGCCCCCCCACCCAGTCCGCGCAGGCCCGCTTCAGAGATTTTTGCCTGCACCGCCTCCCAGTCACCATCGGCGCGCAGATCGGCAAGCGTGCGATACCCGCCATCGGCCTTGTACTCGGCAAACCCCCCCTGATAATCTGGGATCTCGGCGTGGGTCTCTCCTGCGTGAATTGCGGCAACGGTCTTCTCGAACGTGGCATGGTCGATGTGGTTGTGGCCCAGCTCCAACGTGGGCGCGGTATCACAGCGGCCCATGCAAGGTGCACGCACGACGCGCACCTCAGCGGGATCCAGCCCCCCCTCTTCAAGCGCCTTGTGCAGCGCCTCGGCCCCCCCCGCCAGCTCGCAAGACAGCGAGTCGCAGACCCGGATGGTCAGGGAGGGCGGGGGGGGCGTCTCACCCTCTTTCACCAGGTCGAAATGGGCATAGAAGCTGGCAACCTCATAGATCTCGGCCTGGCCGGTGCCCAACTCCTGCGCCAGCGCGCGGATATGCGGGGGGGCCGAGAGGTGTCCGTATTCATCCTGGATAAGATGCAGAAACTCGATCAGCAGATCGCGGCGGCGCGGACGGTCGCCCAACAGGGCCAGCACCTCACCATGCGCGTCCAGATCCAGCTGCCGCCCCCCCTTCGGGGGGGTGCGCCGGCCCTTGCCGCGTGCGTTTTTCCAGATGCCTTTTTTCTCGTCCAGTGCCATGGCTCTCGTCTTCTCCGCTTGGTCACCGGAGCACAATAGCGCCTGCGTCACAGCGGACACACGCCAAAAACGACATGAGCGGGGGGGCAGTTCGCGCAGCGCATTTTTGACCGATGCGGGTTTTCGCCATGCCGTGTTGGGCGTAGGTTCCGGACGAGCCCAAGGAGCTGCCAGATGAGAACCATCCGCTTTTTCGCCCTGATCGCGCTGATCCCCCCCGTCGCGCTGATTGGCTTCGGTGCGGTGTTGGGCGGCTGGGCGGTTGTCGCGGCCCTGACCTATATCACCCTGGTCGCCTTTGCTGCGGATGAGGGCGTGGCGGCCATGGCACCGACTGCCGATGCAGACGCCGACTTCACCTGGGCGAATCACCTGTCGGTGCTGCTGGCTCTGTGCCACTTCGCTCTGCTGGCCACCGTCATATACGCGCTTTGCGGGGGGGATACCCTGCACTGGGGGGGCGAGAAACTTGCGCTGTTCTTTGCGGCTGGGCTGTTCATGGGGGGGCAGGTGTCGAATTCCAACGCGCATGAGCTTATTCACCGCCCCCCCACGCGCGGGCTTTTCACGCTCGGGAAATGGGTCTACATCAGCCTGCTCTTCGGCCATCACACAAGCGCGCATAACAAGATCCACCACCGCTACGTTGCCTCACCACGCGACCCGAACTCCGCGCGCGAGGGCGAGACGTTCTACCAGTTTTTCACCCGCGCCTGGATCGGTGCTTTCAAGGCGGGATATGACATCGAGCGCGCCGATATGGCCCGTGCCGGGCGCAGCGGGCCGCACCCTTATGTGACCTATCTGACCGGGGGGGCGGCTGGCATGCTGGTGATCGCGGCCCTGATCGGCGGGCCTAGCGGCGTGATGGCCCACCTCTGCCTGGCTTTCTACGCCAGGTGCAACTGATGCTGTCAGATTACGTGCAGCACTATGGTCTGATGCGGACCGAGATCCGCCCCCCCGGCAAGTTGGAACCGGTCGGCCCGCAGCACAGCTGGAATGCGCCACATTGGTTCACGACCCACCTGATGCTGAACGCCCCCCCGCGCCATTCGGACCACCATGCCCACCCGGCCCGACCCTATCCGGCCCTACGCCTGCGCGACGGCGAGGCACCGATGCTGCCCTATTCCCTGCCTGCCATGGCTGCTCTGGCCCTTGTCCCGAAACTATGGCAGCGTGTGATGGGGGGGCGCGAGTTGCGCAAGTGGTACGCCGCTCATCCGCGCCCCCCCGCCCCCCCGCCTGCGTCCGACACTTGAGACCCCCCCATGCTGCGCCACCTGACCGCCCTTTTGCTGCTAGCCACCCCCCCCGCCCTGGCGGAGCCCAAGATGACCGGCCCGGAATTCGAGGCCTATGCCACAGGCAAGACGCTCTATTTCGGCACATTCGGCGAGGCCTACGGCGGCGAGGAATACCTGGAGAACCGCCGCGTGCGCTGGTCCTTCCTGGATGGAGACTGCAAGGAAGGCTACTGGTACGAGGCGGGGGGGGAACAGATCTGCTTTGTCTACGAGGACAACCCCCCCGACCCGCAGTGCTGGAGCTTCATGCGCAGCGCCACCGGCCTGATCGCCCGGTTCGAGAACAACCCGGAATATGACGAGCTCTACGAGGTCGAACAGGTCGATGAGCCGCTTCTGTGTCTGGGACCGGAGGTCGGGGGGGTCTGAGGCCCGAAACTTCGCCTTTCCGGTCCAGCGGGGGGGTGGGCCAATGCAACGCGGCCCCCCCTCCCCCCCCGCTCCCCCCCTGGGTGGGAGCTGGACCGGGAAGGCGAAACCTTGCCAGTGTCGCTCCCTTGGGGGGGAAATTCCCCCCCCTTGTTGGCGCTAGCACGAACCCCCCCGGCAATCGCTTATATCCATAGGTGTATTTGATTTTCCGGCCCTTGCCCGGTGCGTCGGGGGGGTCGAAAGTGGGTGGAACGTGACGGACAACGGTTTGCAAAAACTGGCCTATGCGGCCCTGCTGGCACTGGTGCTCTATGCTTCGATCACGGGGGGGGTGCGTGATGGCGCAGCGATATGGGGGGGGCGAGTTCAGCCCCCCCTCCGGCAACCCCCCCTCCCAGACCAACGGCCCGGCCCCCCCGCGCAGCCCCCCCTTTGATGGCAAGAGCCAACGCCCATGGGCGCGCGTGTGAATGCGTTGTTCCTTGTGCCGCTGCCTCTGGCCGTCATGGCCTTCTTTCGCGAACCAACCGAGCTGGCCCTGTCCCTGAGCGGGGGGGCCGCCTGATGCTGGGGGGGGCTGCGTGGATGACCCGCGAAGGGGGGGTGCGCGCGCAAGCGGCCTATGAGGCCCGCAAGATCGCCCGCCGCCCGGGTCTGCCTCGCAAGATCTTCGGTGCCGTGCTGATGGGGGGGGCGGGCATTGGCCTCGCGGGCCTCGTGGATGGCAGCGCCTGATTGCCGCGCTTCTGGGCGTGATCGGCACCGCTTTGCATCTGGCCGCCTTCGGGCTTGACCCCCCCATGCGCGACAAGGGCATGGAAGGCATCGACACCTTCCAGACCGACCGCGTTGCCCGCGCCGTAAACGAGGCCGAGGCGCAGTTGACCGCCATGAAGGACGCCATCCTGCGCGCCCGTGATCGTGAGTTGGAGGCGCGCGTGGACGCCTTTCAAACAACTGCCCGCGACATGTTCCGCACCATCGAAGACGACCCGCGCGACCTGACCCCCCCCGCACGCAAATACCTGGGCGTCTACCTGCGGGGGGGTGCCACGGATGCGACGGCGAAGTTCGCCGACCTCTTTGCCCGCAACCGCGATGCGGGCGCACGCGCCGATTATGAACAATTGCTGGACGATCTGGAGGCAAACTTTGCCGCCCGCACCCAGCAACTTCTGACCGACAACCGCACCGACCTCGACGTTGAAATCGAGGTCCTGCGCGAACGGCTCGCCCGCGAGGGCGTGACCATGACCAGTGATTGAACGTATCTGACGGGAGACAGAGATGACCCAGACCATTCAACAAAAGGCCGCCCAAGACCTGAAACTTGTCGAAGAGGTCACGGCGGTTGTACTGCCCGAACCCTCAACCGCGCTTGTGCCCCCCCTGGCCGAAGCCGACGAGGCCCAAAGCGCCGAGATTACCCGCCGCATGGACGAGATCGACATGACCAACACCCAGTCGATCATCGAATTCGGCTCCGCCGCCCAGGCCGAATTGCAGGTGATCAGCCAGGACATGCTGGCCGGTGTGCGCAACAAGGACGTGGGCCCGGCGGGCGACAGCCTGCGCAATATCGTCACCACGATCCGCGGCTTTTCGATCAGCGAGTTGGACGTGCGCCGTGAACGCACTTTCTGGGAAAAACTGCTCGGCCGCCTGGCCCCCCCGGCCGCGAAATTCGCCGCCCGTTATGAAGACGTGCAAGGGCAGATCGACAAGATCACCGACAACCTGCTGGGTCACGAACACACGCTGCTCAAAGACATCAAGTCGCTCGACAAGCTCTACGAGAAAACACTGGCCTTCTACGACGAACTGGCGCTCTACATCGCCGCCGGCGAAGCGAAGCTGGCCGAACTGGACGACACGGTCATCCCCCCCGCCAAAGAGGCCGAGGTTGACGCGGCCCCCCGGAAGAGGAAGGCGTGATCAAGGCGCAGGAGCTGCGCGACCTGCGTGCCGCGCGTGACGATCTGGAACGCCGCGTGCATGACCTGAAACTGACCCGCCAGGTGACGATGCAGTCGCTGCCGTCGATCCGGCTGGTGCAGGAAAACGACAAGTCGCTGGTGACCAAGATCAACTCGACCCTGGTGAACACCGTGCCGCTGTGGGAAACCCAGCTGGCTCAGGCGGTAACGATCCAGCGGTCGGCAGATGCGGCCAAGGCGGTGAAAGAAGCCACCGACCTGACCAATGAGCTGTTGACCGCCAATGCCGAGAACCTTCAGGAAGCCAATCGCATGGTGCGTCAGGAGATGGAACGCGGTGTCTTCGACATCGAAGCGGTGAAATCCGCCAATGCCACCCTGATCGCAACGATCGAAGAAAGCCTGCAAATCGCGGATGAAGCAAGGCCAAACGCGCCGCTGCCGAGGAAGACCTGCGCAAGATGGAGGCCGAGCTGAAGGACACTCTGGCCTCCGCAAAAGCACGCGGCACCGCATCCGGCCACAACATCGGCGAAGCGGTGGAGGGCTGATGGCAGGATCGGGACGCACCCCCCCCACAATCTGGGCCTTGGCGGCGGCCACCCTTCTGGGGGGGGCTGCCTTGATACCGTGTCGACCCTGCCGGGGGGGACACGTCCCACTCCACGCCCCCCCGAAAACGCCGTCGCCCCCCCCATGACAGCTGAAAGCCAGGCCCTGTCACGCTATTACGACAGCGTGCAACGCGGGCTTTTGACCCGTGGGCTGTTGCGCACAGATGGCGGTGGGGGGGTGGACACGCCGTTCTCGTCCCGTGATCTGGCGCAGAACTTCCTGCGCATCGCTTTTTTTTCAGGAATACCAGGACGTTGGCGGCAGGCTCGTGGCGCAAGAAAGCGCCAGCCACCTGCAACGCTGGACCAAACCCGTGCGTCTTTCGATCACCTTCGGGGGGGCCTCGGTGCCCACAGAAGTTCGCGAACGCGACCGCCAGCAGATCGCTCGGTTCTCGGCCCGCCTGACCCGCGTCACCGGCCATCCGATCACCCTGTCCGACACGGCCCCCCCGAACTTCCACGTTCTGGTCGTGAACGAGCCCGAACGCCGTACGCTGGCCCCCCCACGCCTGCGGCGCATTGTGCCGGGGGGGATTTCGGATGCCTCCCTTGCGCATCTGATCAACCTGCCGCGCGACACCTATTGCGCGGTCTTCACGACCGATACGGGCAATAACTCCACGCCCGACACGGCTGTCGCGGTCATTCGCGGTGAACACCCCCCCAGCCTGCTACGCACCGCCTGCCTGCACGAGGAAATTGCCCAGGGTCTGGGCCTGCCCAATGACAGCCCGCGCGCGCGCCCGTCGATCTTCAACGATGATGAGGAATTCGGGCTTCTGACCACCCACGACGAACTGCTTCTGCAAATGCTCTACGATCGCCGCCTCAGCCCCCCCGGCATGACCGAGGCCGAGGCCCGCCCGATCGTCAACCAAATCGCTACTGAGCTGACCGGCAGCGCCGTTTAGCACCCAAAGACAGGGGGGGATAAGACATGGGAATTTTCGATTTTCTGACCGGTGAATTCATCGATGTGATCCATTGGGTCGACGAGACACGCGACACGATGGTCTGGCGTTTTGAGCGCGAGGGGGGGCACGAAATCAAATACGGCGCCAAACTGACCGTGCGTGAGGGTCAATCGGCGGTCTTCGTGCATGAGGGTCAGCTGGCGGACGTCTTTACCCCCCCCGGGCTTTATATGCTCGAGACCAACAACATGCCGATCCTGACCACGCTTCAACACTGGGACCACGGCTTCAAATCACCATTCAAATCGGAAATCTACTTCGTCAACACGACGCGGTTCAACGACCTGAAATGGGGGGGCACCAAGAACCCGATCATGCTGCGCGATCCGGAATTTGGCCCCCCCACCCGCATTCGCGCCTTCGGGACCTACACGGTGCGCGTAACCGACCCGGCGAAGTTCCTGACCGAGATCGTCGGCACGGACGGCGAATTCACCATGGACGAGATCAGTTTCCAGGTGCGAAACATCATCGTGCAGGCGTTTTCGCGCGTGATTGCGGGATCGGGCATCCCGGTCCTGGACATGGCCGCCAACACCGCCGATCTGGGCCGTGTGGTGGCCCGGGAAATCTCCGGCGTGGTGGCAGACTACGGGCTGTCCATCCCGGAATTCTACATTGAAAACATCAGCCTGCCCCCCCCGGCGGTTGAGGAGGTGCTGGACAAGCGTACCTCGATGGGGGGGATCGTCGGCAACCTGGACAATTACATGAAGTTCAATGCCGCCGAAGCCATGGGCGCGGAAGGCTCGGCCATGGCCACCTCCATGGGGGGGGCGGGCATGGGCGCAGGTATGGGCATGGCGATGGCACAGTCCGGGCCTTGGGGGGATCCATTGGGGGGGGCGCGGCCCCCCTGCCCAGACAGCCCAACCGGCCGCGGCCGCACCACCGCCGCCCCCCCCTCCGCCGCCAGTCGAAAAAGTTTGGCACATTGCCGAAAACGGTGAGACGAAAGGCCCCCCCTTCTCGAAAGCCGCGCTGGGGGGGCGCATGGTCACCTCCGGCGAGCTGACCCGTGAAACCCATGTCTGGACAGCCGGACAGGATGGCTGGAAAACCGCCGATGAGGTGGCGGAACTGGCGCAGCTTTTCACCATCTACCCCCCCGCCGCCGCCCGGCACTTGAGTCGGAAAAGGGCCTGACTGCCCCCCCTTTCATCTTTCCCCCCCAAATATCCCCCCCGCCGGAGGCAAAAAATCATGGGGGGGCACCCGCCCGCCGCGCTCGCCACACCCGAGCTGAACACCGTTTCCC